>Ga0075421_100000596_pt1 | contig 38438 bp, 32 predicted proteins | sample SoiMetdeltSBSDD5_FD_75292 | JGI IMG/M metagenome (GOLD analysis project Ga0075421, IMG submission 75292) | Bulk soil microbial communities from a Populus tree surrounding site in Tennessee, USA - Soil MetaG P. deltoides SBSDD5 | ecosystem: Environmental > Terrestrial > Soil > Tree plantation... | reverse complement strand
GCCATCGCCTTCCTCCTCTACGCGCAGTTCGGCAACCACCTGCCACATCCCTGGACGCACCGGGGCTACGCGATCGAGGACCTGGTGGCGCACCTCTACATGACGCTGGAAGGCATCTTCGGCACCACGGTGGACGTAGCGTCCAGCCTCATCATCCTCTTCACGATCTTCGGCGCGGTGCTGCAGCAGTCGGGGGCAGGGCGGTTCTTCATCGATTTCTCGTTCGCGGCCATGGGCGGGCGGCGCAACTCGGCCGGGCGGGCGGTGGTGCTCTCCTCCTTCCTGATGGGCGGGCCGTCGGGGTCGGGCGTGGCGACCACGGTGACGATCGGCACCGTGGCCTACCCGCTCCTGGAGAAGGCCGGCTACGAGAAGAACGCAGCGGGCGGCCTGCTCGCGGCCGGCGGCCTCGGTGCCATCATCTCGCCGCCCGTGCTCGGCGCCGCGGCGTTCCTGATCGCCGAGTTCCTGAAGATCTCCTATTTCGACGTGATCGTCATGGCGACGATCCCAACCGTGCTCTACTACTTCGCCATCCTGGTGATGGTGGAGGTGGACGCGCGCAAGCAGGGCGGCGCGGGCGAGATGCTGGTGGCCAAGGGCGAGCTGTGGCGCCTCACCAAGGCCTACTGGTTCCACTTCGGCTCGCTGGTCTCCATCATCGCCTTCATGCTGATGGGCTTCTCGCCAGTGCTCGCCGTATTCTGGGCCACGGTGCTCGCCATCGGCGCCAGCGTCTTGCGCTCCGACACCGCCATCGTGCCGTGGTGGGCGGCGGTCCCGATGGTGTTCGCGCTGGGGCTGGGCATCGCCCAGATGACGGGCACGCATTTCGAGGCGTTCTCGGAGCATGGCTGGCTCCTGATCTTCGTGCCGGCCGCGGCGGTGGCCGCCATCGGCCTTCTCGCGCCGCGCCTGGTTCCGGTCTCCGAGCGGTTCGCCACCGCGATGCGGGAAGGCACCACCGGCGTGCTCAACATCGCCGCCACCTGCGCCACGGCGGGCATCATCGTCGGCGTGGTGACGCTCACCGGCCTCGCCCAGCGCTTCGCCGACATCATCATCGGCTACGCCCAGGGCAGCCTGCTGCTCACTGCCCTGTTCACCGCCATCATCGTCTGGCTGGTGGGCCTCGCCGTGCCGGTGACGGCCTCCTACATCATGTGCGCGGTGATCGCGGCGCCTGCCATGATCCGGCTCGGCGTGCCGGATTTCGCCGCTCACATGTTCATCTTCTACTACGCGGTGCTGTCCGAGGTGTCGCCGCCGACGGCCTTGTCGCCGTTCGCAGCCGCGGCCATCACCGGCGGCAACCCCTACATCACGACGCTTCAGTCGTGGAAATACACGATGCCGGCGTTCCTGGTGCCGTTCGTGTTCGTGCTCGACCCGCAGGGCGTGGGCCTGCTGCTCACGGTGCCGAAGGGCGGCGGCTGGCTCGACATCGTCGAGGTGTTTCTGGAGACCGCCGCCGGCATCGCCATGCTTGCTTTCGCCGCCCAGGGCTGGTTTTTGAAGCGGAGCACCGTGCTGGAGACGGCGCTGTTCGCCATCGCCGGGGTGTTCCTGGTGTTCCCCGCCATTCTCGGCGCGATGCTGAAGCCGCTGCTCGGGATCGACGTGGGCGCGTTCGTGCCGGGCTTGTCCGATGTGGGCCTGCGCATCGGCTACAACGTGTTCCTGGGCCTCCTGGTATTCGCCGGGGCTGCGGGGCTGCAGCGGGCGCGCGCGACTTGATGCCTGAGGGCTATGCGCCTATATTGGCGCATGCCGGCTCTTGAGACCAACACCCGCAAGATCGTTGCTCGGCTTGAGCGCGAAGACTGGGTGAGCGTGGGCGGCAAGAGACACGAGGTGTTCAAGCATCCCAGGAAGAGCGGGCGCGTCGTTGTTCCGCGACACCGGGAGGTGTCGCCCTTTGTGGCCCGCGAGATCGCCAAATCCGCTGGATGGACCTGAAGATGAAGAAGCCCACCTCTCGCTCCAATGCAGAGCCCGCAACCCGTTATGTCGTGGTTGTGGACGGCAAGCCCGGTGCCTACGGCCTGTATGTGCCCGACATGCCCGGCTGCACCTCCATGGGCGAGACCATCGCCGATCTGCTCAGCAACGCGCAGGAGGCCCTGCAGCTCTGGGCCGAGGATGCCGTCAACAGCAAGGAGGTCCTGCCGAAGCCGCGCAGCATCGAAGCGATCCGGAGGGATCGGGATGTGGCTCGCGATCTGGCGGAGGGTGGCGTTCTGGCCGTTGTCCCTTTGGTGATGGAGACCGGCCGCCCGGTAAAGGCCAATCTTTCGCTCGATGCCGGGCTGCTGGCGGCCATCGACGAGGCCGCCGCCGCGCGGGGCCTTACCCGCTCCGCCTTTCTCGCCAGCGCAGCGCGGGAGAAGATCGCTGCGGAAGGATAGGTGAGGGGCGCGGCATCAGACCTCCCAGATTCGGAGGGTCTGACGCTCGGCGTCTACGCTTCATCCACGATCGGGTTGGACAGTACGCCGATCTTCTCCACCTCCACCTCCACGGTGTCGCCGGCCTTCATCCAGGCAGGCGGCTTGCGGGCGTGAGCGACGCCCGACGGCGTGCCGGTGGCGATCAGGTCGCCGGGCTCGAGCGTCATGAACTCCGACAGGGTGGCGACGACGTTGGCAGTGGAGAAGATCATGTCGGAGGTGTTGGAATCCTGCATGGTCTCGCCGTTGACGCGCGTGCAGATGCGCAGGCCGGAGGCGCCGGGCGGCAGCTCGTCGGCGGTGACGATCCAGGGGCCGAGCGGGCCGGTGGCATCGAAGTTCTTGCCGGGCGTCCACTGCGTGGTCTTGCGCTGGAAGTCGCGCACCGACACGTCGTTGAAGAGCGTGTAGCCGAACACGTGGTCGAGCGCCTTGGCCTCGGGGATATGCCGCCCGCCCTTGCCGATGACGATGGTGAGCTCGCACTCGTAGTCGAGCTGGATGGAAACCTTCGGGCGGATCACCGGCGCGCCCGCCGCGTTGAGCGATGTAGGCACACGGATGAAGAAAGAGGGGTACGTTGGGATCGGGTGACCGCCCTCCTTGGCGTGCAGCGCGTAGTTGAGGCCGACGCAGATGAACTTGGATGGCCGCGCGATGGGGAGCGCCGCCTTCACCGAGGCGAGGGGGAGCTTCGCCGAGGCCTTGGCCGCGGCGGCCTTGACGCTGGCCAGCGCGGCGGGGCCGGCGGCGATCAGGGCGGCAAGGTCTTTGGGGAGCGAGGCATCGGCGGCGGCGAGATCGATGACGTTGTCGCCCTCCACCAGCCCCAGCGCGGGGCCGCCAGCCTTCTCGAACATCATCAGCTTCATGGGTGCGTCTCCTTTCGCCAGGTTTTGGCCAGGAATTAGCCAGCGCGGGGCCTTGTTAACCTTGGGCGGACCGCAGCAGGATGGGGCACAACCTGTCAAGTGCCTGAAGGAGACCGTCACGCATGCACAACCTGAGAGCCGACGCGGCGCGGCTGTGGGACACGCTGATGACGACCGCGGCCATCGGGGGAACGGCGAAAGGCGGCATCTGCCGGCTCACGCTCACCGAGAACGACCGGCAAGTGCGGGCGTGGCTGCAGAAGCAGACCGAGGCGCTCGGGTGCACGGTCGTCCGCGACGACATGGGAGTCATGTTCGCCCGCCGGCCGGGCAAACGGTCCGACGTGCCGCCGATCGCCATCGGCAGCCACATGGATACCCAGCCCACCGGCGGCAAGTTCGACGGCAACCTGGGGGTGCTGGCGGCGCTGGAGGTGCTGCGGACGCTGCATGAGGCGGGCTACGAGACGTACGCGCCCGTCGAGCTCGTCAACTGGACCAACGAGGAGGGCACGCGCTTCACGCCGCCGATGCTGGCCTCGGGCGTATTCGCCGGTGTCTTCACCCGCGACTGGGCCTGCGGGCGCGCCGACCCCGAGGGCGTGAGCTTCGGGTCGGCGCTGGAGGCGATCGGCGAGCGCGGAGAGGAGGCGTGCGGTGCGCATCCGCTCTCGGCGCTGTTCGAGCTGCACATCGAGCAGGGGCCGATCCTGGAGGCGGAGGGCCTCGACATCGGCGCCGTGACGGGCGTGCAGGGCATGCGCTGGTTCGAGGTGACGGTGACGGGCCAGGCGGCCCACACCGGCGCCACACCCATGCATCTGCGCAGGAACGCCCTGCTCGGCGCCGCGCGTCTCGTCGAGAAGGTGGAGGCGATCGCCCGCGCCCATGCCCCGCTGGCGGTGGCGACGGTGGGATCGATGCGCGTCAGCCCCAACTCGCCCAACGTGGTGCCGGGCGAGGTGTTCCTCACCGTCGACCTGCGCCACCCGGAGGCGGCCGTGCTGGAGGAGATGGAGCGCGAGTACGTCGCGGCCCTGGGTGCCGCCTGCGATCCGCTCGGGCTGTCGGTGGTCTCGACCCGGATCTGGGATCAGCCGCCGGTCGTGTTCGACCCGCAGTGCGTGGCTGCGGTGCGGGGCGCGGCTGAGGCTTGCGGCTTCAAGGTGCGCGACATGGTCTCCGGGGCCGGCCACGACGCCGCCTACGCCGCCCGGGTGGCGCCGACCGCCATGATCTTCGTGCCGTGCCGCGGCGGGGTGAGCCACAACGAGGCGGAGTTCTCCTCGCAGGAGCAATGCGCCGCCGGCGCGCAGGTGTTGTTACAGGCGGTGCTTGAGTACGACCGATGGCTCAGCGAGCAGGGATAGGGGTCAGACCTCTCGCCGGAACAGGGGTCAGACCCCTCGCGTCCAACGTCGGGCGCGAATTGCCAGGTTGGATGCGAGGGGTCTGACCCCTACTCGTACTCGTGCCAGACTCCGCCCGGATCGGCCACGCGCCCCCCGCCGTCCTCAAGGTAGCCGGGGCCGATGGGCACCTTGCCGTGCCCGCCGGGGATGTCGAGAACGTAGGTGGGCTGGGCGAGGCCCGACAGGCGTCCCCGCAGCTGCCGCACGATGGCCTGGCCCTCGGCGATGGTCAGGCGGAAGCGGCTCGTGCCGGGGGCGGGATCGGGGTGGTGCAGGTAGTAGGGCCTGATGCGGCACTCGACGAAGGCGCGCATCAGGGCGGCCAGCGTCTCGGGATCATCGTTAACGCCCCGCAGCAGCACCGTCTGGCTGACCATGGCGATCCCGGCATCGATCAGGCGTGCGCAGGCGGCTCGTACGGTGGGGGTGAGCTCGCGCGGGTGGTTGGCGTGGAGGGCCACGTAGACGGCCTTGGCGGGGCTCCTGAGGGCCGCCGCGAGGTCATCGGTGATGCGGCCGGGCTCCACGGCCGGAACCCGTGAGTGCCAGCGCAGGACCTTGACGGTGTCGATGGCCGAAAGACGTCGCGTGACCTCTGCAACCCGACGCGGCGAGAGGATGAGCGGGTCGCCCCCGGTCAGGATCACCTCCCAGATGCCCGCCTTGGCGGCGATGTACTCGAGCGCTTTGCCAAGGGCGGCATCAGTGAGTGCCTGCGGGCCGCCGGGGCCGACGACCTCGCGCCGGAAGCAGAAGCGGCAATAGACCGGACAGGCGTGGGTAAGCTTCAGCAGCACGCGGTCCGGGTAGCGGTGCACCACGCCCGGCACGGGAGAGAGGCGCTCCTCGTCGAGCGGATCGGGTCGCTCCTCGGGGAGGTGCTGCAACTCGCCGGCATCAGGCACGAATTGGCGGGCGATCGGGTCGGCGGGGTCGGCCGGGTCGATGAGCCGCGCCATGTCGGGCGTGATCGCCACTGCGTACCGGGCGGCGACCCTGTCGAGCGCCGGCGCCTGCTCCGGCGCCACCAGGAGTGCCCTGCTGAGGTCGGCAATGGATCGCAGTGTCTTCACGGCTTCGATGGGAAGCTCCTGCCGGCGTGCATGTGTCTGGGAGCAGCCGGATCGTCGGCGCGGAGCGCGCGACGAAGGCCGCGGTCAGACGCCGACCATCTCCGCATAGGCGATCCAGCCGCCAATAAGCAATATGAAATAGGCAAAGAGCCAGAGGCCCTTGAGGGCCATTCGTTGCTCTGCTGGATCGCCCGATGCCAGCGCCAGGCGCATCTCCAGGGCGATGCCCAGCAGGCCGGCCCTGCCCTTGTCCATCGCCCGTCGCAGCAGGCCGGCCAATCCCATGAAGCCCGGCCACAATGGCAGGAGAAGCAGCAAGACGGCTGCCGGCACCACGTACTCGATGGGCAGCTGCAAGGCTTCCGTGCCGAAAGCGCGATGCAATATGTCCGGCCGGGTCAGAATGGCCGCCAGCATGAGCCCATACAACGCCAGCCAGCACAGCGCTGCGATCGTTGTCTCGGTGTTCGGTGCGGTGGGTGGTCGATGCGAGCTGCGTCTGGCGAGCCAGGCCAGAATGCCCACGGAGAGCAGCAACGCTCCGGTTACACCGAAGCCGATCGCGCCACTGCGATCCGTAGTCACTGCGGCCGCCAGGCCCGCCATCGCCAGCATGGCGGAACCCAGAATGATGGCTCCGCGCGGCTGCAGCTGTCTGAGCAGGTCGAGCAAGCCGTATGCCCCTTCTATATCTCAACAAGCGCGCCTGCCGGCCACGTGCCGGGACTGCGCCTCTGCTTTCTTGGATCGACAGCGTGACGGATGTAGGGCAGTGTGCGATGCCAATGCGATGACTGAAGATCGGATGGCGCGGCTGGCGCGCAACGGCGGATTTCGCTTCGCTCCGCTAGTCCGCCCTACGTGCCCTGCGGGATCGGCGTCCAGACCACCTGCTCGATGTGGGTCGCCCCGGTCGCCAGCATGACCAGCCGGTCGAAGCCGAGGGCGGCGCCGGCGGCGGGCGGCATGTGGGCGAGCGCGGCCAGGAAATCCTCGTCGAGCGGATAGCGCTCGCCGTAGCGGCGCTGCTTCTCATCCATCTCCTCCCCCAGGCGGAGGCGCTGCAAGGCCGGGTCGGTGAGCTCGCCGAAGGCGTTGGCCAGCTCCACGCCGCAGGCGTAGAGCTCGAACCGCTCGGCCACGCGCGGGGCGTCCGGCTTGGGCCGGGCCAGGGCGGCGAGATGGGCGGGGTACTCCGTGAGCAGCGTGGCTCGACCATGCCCGAGGCCTGGCTCCACCTTGGCCACCAGGATGCGGCTGAAGATGTCGCCCCAGGTATCGTCGGGCACGGTGCGGATGCCGGCGCCGGCCGCCGCGCGGGCGAGGGCGTCGCGGTCCGGCGCATGGGTGCCGAGCGTAGCGAGCAGGTCGATGCCGGCCTGCCGCTGGAATGCCTCCGCGACCGTCAGCCGCTCCGGCGCAGCCAGCGGGTCGATGTTTCGTCCGCGCCAGGCGAAGGTGGTGGCGCCTGCGGCCTGCGACGCAATCTTCAGGAGCGCCGCACAGTCCTCCATCAGCGTCTCGCAGGGCGCGCCTGCGCGATACCATTCGAGCATGGTGAAGACCGGATGATGCAGCGGCCCGCGCTCGCGGTTGCGGTACACCTGGGCGAACGTGAAGATCCGTTCCTCCCCGGCCGCCAGCAGCTTCTTGCAGGCGAATTCGGGCGAGGTGTGGAGATAGAGAGGCCGCCGCTCTCCGCCGGGGTCGATCAACTCGGTGGCGAACGCATGCAGGTGCGTCTCGTTGCCCGGCGACACCTGCAGGGCCGCCGTTTCCACCTCGATGAAGCCCTGTGCCTCGAGCCAGCTGCGGATCGCCTTCTCGATGCGACCACGCGCCAGCAGGAACGGGCGCCGGTCCTGATGCTTGTCGCGACGCCACCAGGGGCTTGGCTCTGCGGGCTCTGGCAAGGTCGGCCTTGGCGTGGTTGCGGCGTTGGTTGCAGCTTGGCGATGCGCCAAAAGGCCTGTAGAAAGCGGCCATCCTCGATTTGGCGAGCCTGCGGCCTTCCGGTGCGTTTCCAGGGCTCATCAGCCAGCAAGAAAACGGAGTGACCGGCGGTGGTGAAGATTATCGCAAGCTCGGTGCGCAAAGGCAACGTGCTCGACATCGACGGCAAGCTCGTCATCGTCATGAAAGCCGAGAACATCCATCCGGGCAAGGGCACGCCGGTGACACATCTCGACATGCGGCGCATCTCTGACGGAGTGAAGATCACCGAGCGCTACCGCACCACCGACCAGGTGGAGCGTGCCTACCTGGAGGAGAAGACCTACAACTACCTCTACGAGGACGACATGGGCTTCAACCTGATGGAGCCCGAGACCTACGACCAGATCAGCGTGCCGAAGGAGATCATCGGCGAGCAGTCGGTGTACCTGCAGGAGAACATGCCGATCAGCGTGAGCCTGCACGAGGGCGTGCCGGTGTCGGCCGAGATCCCGGCGCGCGTGACACTGGAGGTCGTCGAGGCCGATCCGGTAGTGAAGGGCCAGACCGCCTCGTCGTCCTACAAGCCGGCGGTGCTCTCCAACGGCCAGCGGGTGATGGTGCCGCCCCACATCACCTCGGGCACCCGCGTCGTAGTCATGACCGCCGACGGCTCCTACGTGGAGCGGGCGAAGGATTGAGCGGCGCGTAGGTTGGTTAGCCGCGAAGCGGCGTAACCCAACACGGCATCCTCTGACATGTTGGGTTACGGCCCTCCGGGCCTAACCCAACCTACTTGTCCGGCCAGCACACCAACGCGCTGGCTTTGCAGGTGTGCTCGTCGACCACGACGAGATTCAAGAACAGCTCGCAGCTCACGTCCTTCTTGCCGACCGTGTAGCTCGCGATGCCCTTCGTCCTGGCCCAGTCGGCGATGTACTTGTCGAGCAGCGCCTGGGCATCCTTGGTGGGGCCGTCCTTGCCGTAGTCGTTGACCGAGAACGCGAGCCGCGTGCAACGCGCCTCGGCGTTGCCTGCGGCGAATGCGGCTGCCGCCAAGACCAGGCCCGCTGTCATGAAAGCTCCGGCGCGACGCATGGATCACCTCCCCGTTGCGGTGAAACGTATCGACGTAGGTGGTGGGTCAGGCCACAGGCGCGTAACCCACCGATAGGGCGCTCAGCGCGGATAGGGCGCGTCGTTGAAGCGGGGCCCCAGCCCGGAGTCGAAGAAGAAGCCGCTGTCGAAGGGACCGGCGGGGCTCTGCTGATCCGAAAGCGGTGTGCGGAAGATGCTCGAGCTGGTGAACAGGCTGCGATTCCAGGCGTAGCTGTTGATGGCGTCGGGGTCGCTGTAGGAGTAGTAGCCGCCACGCACCAGGAAGCCACGCACCCGCACGGCGCGCTTCGCCCTATACTTGGTGGCGCGGCTCCCATCCGCGTACGCCTTCGATGTCCAGAAACCGCCGGCTGCCGGCAGGCCGGTGCAGGCAACCATCGTGCAGGCGGCGACCGCCGCCAGAATGCCCGTATACCTCATGAGCGCGTCACTCCGGATTGGGTACAGTCATTCATCCAACGCCATTCCCCATGAATGGCACAGGTCAGTCAACGGCGAGCAAGCGTCAAGTCGGTTAAGAAACCGTCATGCCGGCATTTTCTGATGACTTGTGGCTTCCCACGGGAGTGCGCAATCCGCGCATCGCCGCCGCTGCCCGGCGTCCGGCAGGGCGGCCCCTCGCACCATGGCGAGGGGCTCGGATAAGGCCGGCCGTGGTGCCCGGCCCGTCGATCTCACGTCACTTGCAGAGCTTCGCGCCTACCGTGCACTCGCGGCCAAGGAAGCCTCCGGCCGAGCAGCGGGACTTCAGGTTGCTCACCTTGTAGCCGGGCGCTGTGCCGACCGTCTGGCTCGACGCCATCCAGGTCGCCCATGAGCCCCAGTCGGTGCCCTGCAGGACAGCCTCCCAGGCCTGGAATTTCGCGGAATCGTCGGTGCCGCCAGTGCCTTTGCCGGCCTTGCTTACACACTGGGCCTGGGCAACTGTCGCAGCTGCCATCAGAGCACCGGCAGCCAGGACCAAGCGCACGCTCGTCTTCATCACGGGATCTCCCTCACACTGGTGGATCAGTCCGCGGGAGATTGCCCGAGATCGGGGACGTTGCAACTGCTGCGCTGCGGCTGTCCACTGCGAGGTCGGTCGAATCCTTCACGCCCGTGGCGCGCTGGTGACGGGTGCCACCAGCGGCACGGGTTGCGAAAGAATGCCTCTAGTCCGCTTACTCGGCCTGCAGGTTGACCGCTTTGGGTCCCTTGCCACGCTTGTCCGGCTCGGTCTCGAACGAGACGCGCATGTTCTCGGCCAGAGAGCCGACGTTGGACCGCTCTACCGCGGTAATATGCACGAACACGTCCTTCCCCCCGTCGTCCGGCGTGATGAAGCCGAACCCTTTCGACTGGTTGAAGAACTTCACCGTTCCCTTCTGCCGCATACGAGGCCTCCTAGCCCTTTGCAAAGATACGATTGTGCGCGCGGCGGCAGTCACGCCAGCGCGAGCGTTGCCAAGGCAGACTCATCCGATGTCCGGGAAGGTGAGGCGCAGTCAGCGACGGTACGTCAGCGCAAGTCATCTCAGGAGAGTCTCAATAGTCTCGGCCGGGGCCGATGGGCCGCCCCGCACTGGCCGGGAGTATCGGTGATTGCCGTGCACGGCGCAAGGCAAAACCGCCTGGACGTCAAGCACCAGAGCGTTTTCGGCCGCGAGGCGTGGCCGATCTGCGGAGGCTTGTGCTATCGTCCGCGCCGATAGATCCGAGCTGAACGTGTGCGCCTGCGCCGTCGCCCGTGCGCCGTGCGAGCTCCGGCAGGAGCACGGCAAGGTCGCTGCGCAGCGTGTGGGGCGGATTGGCGATGATGAGGCCGCAGCCGTTGAGCCGCTCCAGATTGAGCGGCCGCCGCAGCATCACCTCCGCGCGCAGCACCTTGGGGCCTGCAACCGCGGCAACCGCGCGATGGAAGCGGGTGACAGGCTTGGGATCCTTGACCGGATACCATGCAACGTAGACGCCGGACGCGAAGCGCCGCAACCCTTCCGCCAGGCCGTCGGCCATGCGTTCGAGCTCACGCTCCTCCTCGAACGGCGGATCGATGAGGATCAGTCCACGGCGCTCCTTGGGGGGCAACTGGGCTTTGAGCGCCAGCCAGCCGTCAAGCGCCAGGACCTTGACCCTGCGGTCGCGGCCCACGACAGCCTTCAGCCGCGCGTGCTCCTCCGGGTGCAGCTCGTTGGCGACCAGGGTGTCGTCGGCACGCATCAGGCGGCGGGCGATGAGCGGGCTGCCGGGATAGAGGCGCAGGTCCGGCCCGTCGTTCTCGGCACGGACGGCATCGAGATAGGGCGCGAGGAGTGCGGCGACAGGTGTCGGCAGGGGCGCTGCGCCCGCTCCCAGCAGCCGGCCGATGCCGCCTTGCCACTCGCCGGTCTTGATCGCCGCCTCGGCATCAAGAGCGTAGAGCCCGCTGCCCGCGTGCGTATCGACGATGCGGAATGGGGCCGGCTTGCGCTTCAGGTGCTCGATGACGAGGGCGAGCACGGCATGCTTCAGCACGTCCGCGAAGTTGCCGGCATGATAGGCGTGGCGGTAGTTCATGGGTCAAAGACCGGCAGTGATCGGCAGTCGGCAGCTTCGGCACTCGTAAGAGGCGGACTCGATGGGCAAGGGCGCGAGCCTCCCGACTGCCGAAGCCAATCAGGGACCGTATCCGGCAGCCCCTACTTACTTTGCGGCACGGCCGACTTCACGAAGGGGTTCTTGCAGCCGATGAGATATCTTGCATCGAGCTCGGCGAACGTGGGCTCGCCGGCATGGACCACCTTGGCTTTGGCCAGGGCGACGCGGTGCGAGACGCGATCGGTCTCGAACACGTGGGGTGACGCGCAGGTGAACAGCATGAAGCCGCGCTTGTCCTTCCTGGCGGCCTCGCGCGAGGCATCGCCGTAGCGGTAGACGCGCTCGCCCTTCTCGTCGGGGATCACGACGTAGCTCAGCCCGCTGCCGGACTGGTAGGCGGCGCGGAAGCTCTCCAGCGCGGGGCCGGTGTCCTCGGCACGCACGGGCGCGGCCAACAACGCGGCGCCGACAGACGCGATGCAGACAAGGTTTCTCACGCTGGCTCCTTTCGCAGTTCGCGGACGCACGTCCTTTGAGAACGTTGGCATGAAGGGACGCTGAATTATATCGCATAGCCCGCGGCCGTGGAGCATCGCCCCGGCCACGCCATGTTCCTTGGTTAGCACCATAAACGCATGCGGTCATGCGACTGGATGCTCGGCTGAGGGCTACGCAACAGGCGCAACCCCGCGGTCGGCGACTAATGTTGCAGTGCACAGACGAATCGCAAAATTCAGCAACGTTCAAAATGAATTCAAGGAAACTTTATCAACCGCCATACATTTGTGGCTTCGATCCCGCTCCAACTGAGCCTAGTCTGCCGTGGCCCGCATCCCGGGGGAGGGGCAAGACATTAGCGGCAGAGCGTCCGGAGAGTTCGAGATGCTGTCAAAGCGGCTGTGCCCCCACACCGGAGTCATGAACTTCTACTTCGATGCCGATCCGCATTTCGCGGTGGGCTCCGTCGTGAAGACGGCGGGCCAGGGGTATCTGTGGCGGTGCTACACCGATCCGTTCGCTGCGACCGGGGCTGAGCCGCGCATCGAGGTGGCCGAGCGGCGCGTGGCCGACTTGTGCCGCAAGGCGGCCGCGCACGCGCATCCGTAGGCGGGGCAGGGGTCAGACCCCTCGCACCCGACGTCGCGCTCTTGCCAGCAGCGTTCGTGCGAGGGGTCTGACCCCTACCACTACACCACCGCGCGCTGGCTGCGGAGAAGCTCCCACGCCGCGTTGATCTGTTTGCTGCGCAGCTCGCGCACGGCGCGGTCGGTCTCGTTCTTGGCGTGGTCCGGGTGCCAGCTCTGGCGCAGGCCGTCGACGATCTTCTTGATCGCCGCCTCGCTGGCGGTAGGAGCGACGCCGATGCCGAGCAGCTGCATCGCCTCCGCCCTGGTCTGGGGCATGCGATCACCCAGCTCGGCCACAGTGCCTGCGTTGCTCTGACCCAGTGTCCGCGACATCGCCGATGCCGCCGCATTGGGCGGCAGATTTCCGCGCGCGTTGGCAATGCGGGCCGGCGGGCTCGGACGCTTGTCGCCGAGCGACACCGAGCTGACGTCGCGCGGACGACGGCGGGCGTCGCGAATGCCCTCGTTGCGACGCGCCAGCGCGAAGGCGGTGAGGAGCCCCAGCGCCAACCCGCCGAAGGCCACGAGCGCGCCAACCGTGGTGGTGCGGAACACGCTGAACAGGTTGATGCTGACCCCGCCGCCCTCCGGCTCCGCCGCCTGCGTGGGTGGTGCGGTGGGCAACGGGGCGGCTTTGGGTGGCAGCGGCGCCACGGCCTTGGGCGGCTCGGCGGCTTTGGCCGGTGGTGAGGCCGCTGCAACCTTCGGTGCCTCGGGCGCCGCAGGCCTGGCCGCGGCCGGAGCCGTCTTCGAAGCCTCGGTGACAGGCGCCGGCGTAGGCGCCGCAGGTGGCGGCAATCGGTCTGCTGCGGTGCTCGGCGCCTGCGCGCTCGTCACGATCCTGGGCCCCAAAGATTTGGTCTCGGAGGCCGCCGGCTTGCTCTCGGTGGGCGCGGTCTTGGGGACCTCGGCGGCCGGCGGGACTGGCGGCGCTGCTGTAACCCTGGGCGGCGGCTGAGGCTGCGGGGCTACCTGCGGCGGGACGGCCGGCGCGGGTCTGGCGGGCTCCTCCTGGTCAGCAAACGCCTCCGGCCAGGGCGGCTGTGGCTCGGATGGGAACAGCTCCGGCATCGGGTTGTTCGGCGCGGGCCTGTACTCCGGCTGATTGACGCCCGGCGGAGCCGTCGCCACAGGCGGCAGCGGCCCCGCTACGCCGCCGACAGCAGGTGGTCCAGCCTTCACGAAGATGCCGTCGATGCCCAGCATCGGCGCGTAGCCGAAGGGCATCTCCACCACTGGCGGCGGCGCCAGGGCGAGACGGTCGGCGCAGTAGCGGCGCATGCGGCGGGTCTCGGAACGCTGCTCGGTCCCCGGCTCCTGGGCGCAGGGATCGTCAGTCGGCAGGCTCCAGCGCGGCCCCATGCGCAGCACCAGGCGACCGTCGAGCAGCCAGGCGCGGCGGCTGCCCTCGTTGCTGGCGGCCACCACCGACACCCACGGCACGCGGGTGCCGTCGCAGTCGAGATCGAAGCGGTGCACGGTCCACTGCCGGCACAGGTCGGGATTGGTGGGAGAGCAGGCGGAGAACTTGCGCTGGTCGCGCGGACCGAGAACGCGATGACCCCGCTCCGAGGCCGGGCTGAGCAGCGGCTGCCCGGCCACCATGCTGCAGGCGTAGGGCATGACGAGCAGTTCGTTGGCGTGCGCCCCGCCCGGCAGCAGCAGCGCCGCGAGCGCCAGCAGGCCCGCCGCTCCTCGTTTAGACACCTGCATGCCGCGTCCCCGCATCATGTCTTCCGCTTACGTCAAATACGCCTTCTCAGGCCGAATCCGTCGCCGTCCCGCCGGCAGCGGCCGATCCCGTGCCGGATATACAATACGAACCTTAGCCGGGCCCCGGTTCAGAGTCCCTACGCGATTCGCGGCAGCTCCCGGCGGCCCGCCGAACCACGATCCTCAGTCAATGTTCGATGAAGGTGGCCGGCAGCCCCTGGTGTGTCATGACCTTGGCAGCTTTGTGACCCGTGTGAAACCTGGATCATCGCTCGTCCAGGAACTGCCGAAGCTTGCGCTCCTCCCAGTCGGCGATGGCCTGGGGGGAGCGGCCGAAGACCGTTATGGCGTGGGCGAGGATGCCGATGCCCCAGCCAAGCAGCACCCACAGCACCCACCAGGGGCCGCCGCTCGCGATGTTGACGATGGTGAGGCCCGCAAGCACCGTCGCGAACACGAAGAGGTGGATGTAGAAGCCCTTGAGTGCCGCGAGCCGGCGTCTGGCACGTGCGAGCCTTTCCTCATCCGGCCCGGGCGGGCGAGACGCCAGGTCCGGGGGCGGCTGTGGGGATAGTGGCTCTCGAGTCGAGCTTTGCATGTGGTTCCAGACTTGCTTGGGGCCACGGATGCCGCAGTTGCAGCCAACGTGGTCAGGCAACGCCGGGCGAGGGCAGCGGTTCCCGCCTGCGCGACCGCCAGCGGTGCAGCCGATCGAGCATGAGATAGATCGCGGGCGTGGTGTAGAGGGTGAGCACCTGTGACACGATCAGCCCGCCGATGATGGTGATGCCAAGGGGCCGGCGCAGCTCGGAGCCCGGGCCGACGGCGATGGCGAGCGGGACGGCACCCAGGATGGCCGCGAAGGTGGTCATCATGATCGGCCGGAAGCGGGCGATGCAGGCCTCGTGGACGGCGCGCGCCGCAGAAAGACCGCGCTCGCGCTCGGCTTCCAGGGCGAAGTCCACCAGCATGATGCCGTTCTTCTTGACGATGCCGATGAGCAGGATGATGCCGATGAAGGCGATCACCGTGAGCTCCATCTCCCAGAGCCGCAGAGCCACCAGCGCGCCGAGGCCGGCGGCCGGCAGGGTGGAGATGATCGTCAGCGGATGGGCAAGGCTCTCGTAGAGCACGCCCAGCACGATGTAGACGGCGATCAGCGCCGCCAGGATCAGCAGCCCCTGCATGGCGGCCTGCTGCTCGAATGCCCTGGCGTCGCCGGCCGCCTCGGCGCGGATTGAATCCGGCATCCTGAGCTCCGCGACCGCCTGGCGGATGGCCTCCTGCGCCTCAGCGAGCGGAAAATCGGGCGCGACCCCGTAATTGACCGTGACCGCCGGGAACGGCCCCTGGTGGTTCACCACCAGCGGGGCCAGGGTGCGCGTGACGCTGACCAGGCTCGAGAGCGGTACCTGCACGCCGTCGCGGCCGGGCACGTAGATGCGGTTGAGGTCGGATGGATCGCGCTGGTAGCGCGGGTCCACCTCCAGTATCACGCGATACTGGTTGCGGTCGGTGTAGAGGACGGCGACCTGGCGCTGGGAGAAGGCGTTGTTGAGCGCGGTGTTGATGTCCTGCACCCGGACGCCGAGGCGCGCGGCGGCCTGGCGGTTGACGGCGATGGTGGCCTGCAGGCCGCCGGTTTCGCGGTCGGTGGAGACATCGACGAGCCCCGGCACCTGCTTGAGCTTGTCCACCACTTTGGGCACCCACGCGTAGAGGTCCTCGAAGTCGGGACTCCAGAACGTGAACTGGTACTCGGCCCGGCCCTGCCGCCCGCCGCCGCGGATGTCGCGGGCGGCGAAGAAGAAGGTCGACAGGCCCTGGATGCCGGTGAGCGACTGGCGCAGCCGGCTGATGACGCGCTGGGTGGTGAGACCGTCGCGCTCGCTTAGCGGCTTGAGCGAGATGAACATGCGCCCCTGGTTGACGGAGGCGTTCCAGCCCGAGGCGCCCACCGAGGAGCCGACGCTGGCGACCGCCGGGTCGGTCAGCACGATCTCGAGGGCCTGCTGCTGCAGCTTGGCCATGGCCTCGAACGAGATGTCGGTGGCGGCCTGGGTGGAGGCGATGACGAGGCCGGTGTCGTCCTGGGGGAAGTTGCCCTTGGGAGTCTTGACGTAGAGGTTCACGGTGGCGGCGACAGTGGCCAGCATGACCAGGATGGTGAGAAAGCGGTGGCGCAGCGCGACGCCGAGGGTGGCGGCGTAGGCGCGGGTGACCCAGTCCATTGTCCCCTCGACGATGCGGTCGAGCCGGCCGGCCGGGCGGCCCGGCGCGTGACGCACGAAGTGCGCGCAGATCATCGGCGTGACGGTGAGCGACACCACCGTGGACACCGCCACCGCGAACGCCAGGGTGACCGAGAACTCGCGCAGCAGGCGGCCCTGGGCGTTGCTGTTGAAGAGCAGCGGGATGAAGGCGGCGATCAGCGAGACGCCGATGGCGATCACCGTGAAGCCGATCTGGCGCGCGCCTTCCAGCGCGGCGCGCAGGGGAGGCATGCCGCGCTCCAGGTTGGAGTACATGTTCTCGATCATGACGATGGCGTCGTCGACGACGAAGCCGACCGACACGGCCAGCGCCATGAGCGTGAGGTTGTTGACCGAGAACCCGGCCGCCCACATGAGGGCGCAGGTGCCGGCCAGCGACAGCGGCACGGTGATGCCGGCGGCGATGGTGGGCGTGGGCCGCCGCAGGAACAGATAGACCACCAGCATCACAAGGACGACCGAGAGGCCCAAGGTCAGCTGCATGTCGTGGACGCTGGCGCGCAGCGTGGTGGTGCGGTCGGACAGCACGGAGATGTCGATGCCCTCGGGGATCATGCGCCTGACCGAGGGCAGGAGGGCGTGGATGCGGTCCACCGTGTCGAGAACGTTGGCGTCCTCGCTCTTGGTGACGGTGAGGAGGATCGCCGGCTGGCCGTTGAAGCTGGCGGCCGAGCGGGAGTTGCGCGTCGCCTGCATCACATCAGCTACGGCGCCGAGCCGCACCACGTCGCCGTTCGTCGTCTTTACGGCGATCTTTTTGTAGTCCTCCACCCGCATGCCGAGTTGCGCGTTGGTCTCGATGGCGATCGCCTGCTTGGCGCCTTCGATGAAACCGAGCGGAGCCAGCGCATTGGCCTGCACCAGCGCGGTGCGCACCGCATCGATGCTGAGTCCCATGGACGAGAGCAGCATGGGGTTGACGCGCACCCGCACGGCCGGCTGCTCGGCGCCGGCGGCCGTCACCTCCGCCACGCCCTCCACCTGGGAGAGCCGCTGCACGATCACGGTGTCGGCCACGTCATAGAGCTTGTCGGGCGCCAGCGTCTTGGACGTGAGCGCCAGGATCAGGATCGGCGCGGCGGCCGGGTTCGCCTTGCGGAAGCTCGGCAGCGAGGGCATGTCGGCCGGCAGGTCCGCCATGGCCGCGTTGATTGCGGCCTGCACGTCCTGGGCGGCGCCCACGATGTTGCGCGAAGGGCTGAACTGGACGGTGATGCGGGAAGAGCCGAGCGCGTTGACGGAGGTGAGCTCGCTCACGCCAGGGATCTCGCCGAGGCGCCGCTCCAGGGGCGCCGCCACGCGCGCGGCCATGGTTTCGGGGTCGCCGCCTGGCAGCGTGGCCGTCACGCGGATGGTGGGGAACTCGATCGACGGCAGGCTTGCCACCGGCAGGCTGAAATAGGCCACGACGCCGACCAGAAAGAGGCCGATGGCCAGCAGCGTGGTGCCGATCGGGCGCTCGATGAAAGGCCGGGAGAAGTTCATGGGGCCTACTCCGCAAAGGGGGTCAGACCCCTGGCCTCCAGCGAAGCAGGTGACAACGAACCGCTGGTGCGAGGGGTCTGACCCCCGGCTTGCGTCGGCGCCAGGCGCGCGCGCAGCCGCTCCATGGCGAGATAGATCACAGGCGTGGTGTAGAGCGTGAGCAGCTGGCTCAGGATGAGGCCGCCGACGATGGTGACGCCGAGCGGATTCCTCAGCTCCGAGCCGGTGCCCGCCTCCAGGGCCAGCGGCAGCGCGCCGAACAGCGCGGCCAGCGTGGTCATCATGATGGGGCGGAAGCGCAGCAGCGACGCCTCCACGATCGACTCGCGCGGGGAGAGCCCGCGGGTGCGCTCCGCGTCGAGCGCGAAGTCGATCATCAGAATCGCGTTCTTCTTGACGATGCCCATCAGCAGCACGATGCCGATCAGGGCGACGAAGGAGAAGTCCATCCCCATGTACATGAGGGCCAGCAGCGCGCCGATGCCGGCCGAGGGCAACGTGGTGAGGATGGTGAAGGGGTGGACGAAGCTCTCGTAGAGCACGCCCAGCACGATGTAGATGGTGATGACCGCGGCCAGGACCAGCCAGGGTTGGGTGGCCAGCGAGCGGGTGAACTCCAGGGCGTCGCCCGAGAAGACACCGGTGACGGTGGTTGGCATCTCAATCTCGCGCTCGGCGGCGGAGATGGCCTCCACCGCGTCGCTGAGGGAGGCGCCGGGCGCCAGGTTGAAGCTGATCGTCACCGCCGGGAACTGGTCCTGATGCTGGATCACGAGCGGCGCGGTGCGGCGCTCGACGCTCGCCACCGAGCTGAGCGGGACCTGGGCGCCGGCGCTCGAAGGGACGTAGACGCGCGACAACGCCGCCGGGTCGGTCTGGTACTGGTCCATGGCCTCCAGCACCACGCGGTACTGGTTGGCCTGGGCGTAGATGGTGGAGATCTGGCGCTGGCCGAAGGCGTCGTTGAGAGCGTCGTTGACGGCCTGCATGGAGACGCCGAGGCGCCCGGCCGTCTCGCGGTCCACCTTGACGAAGGCGCGCAGGCCCCCGTCCTGGGCCTCGGACACCGCCTCGCGCAGCACCGGGGCCTCGCGCAGCCGGTCGACCAGGCGCGCCGACCAGCGCGAGACCTCCTCTGAGCTGGCGCCCACCAGGGTGTACTGGAACTGCGCGCGGCTGGCGCGGGTGGAGATCTGCACGTCCTGCACGGGCTGGAAATAGACCGTCATGCCCGGAACGCCGGCGACGGCAGCCATCAGGCGCGGGATGATGTGGGAGACATGGGTCGGGCGCTGGCCGCGCGGCTTCAGCGTGATCTTGAGGTGCCCTGTGTTGGGCGTGGGGTTGAGCGCGCTCACGCCCACCACCGAGACCACGCCGTCCACGTCTGCGTCCTTGCGGATCCTGTCGGCGATGTCGTTCTGCAGCCGCTGCATCTCGGCGAAGGAGACCTCGGGGCCGGCCTCCATCACGGCGGTGACGAGGCCCGTGTCCTGGAGCGGCAGGAAGCCCTTGGGGACGATCAGGTACAGCCCGACCGTGATCAGCAGGGTGGCGAAGGTGGCGACCAGCGTGGCCCGCTCGTGGCGGAGCACCCACAGGAGGCTTCGGTGGTAGCCGCGAACCACCAGGTCCATCGCGCCGTTGAAGAAGCGGGAGAGGAATCCCGGCCGGCCATCGCCCTGATGGCGCAGCAGGCGCGAGCACAGCATCGGGGTGAGGGTCAGCGAGACGATGGCCGAGATGACGACGGCGATGGTGAGGGTGAGGGCGAACTCGCGGAACATGCGGCCGACGAGGCCACTCATAAAGAGCAGCGGAATGAAGACGGCAACCAGGGAGAGGGTGAGCGATATGACCGTGAAGCCGATCTCGCGCGCGCCCTTGAGCGCCGCCTGCAGCGGACTCTCACCCTTCTCCATGTGGCGGACGATGTTCTCGATCATGACAATGGCATCGTCCACCACGAAGCCGGTGCCGATGGTGAGCGCCATCAGCGACAGGTTGTCGAGCGAGAAGTCGGCGAACCACATCACACCGAACGTGGCGATCAGCGATACGGGCAGCGTGATGCCGGCGATGATGGTGGCGCGGATGGTGCGCAGGAACAGCAGCACCACCAGCACCACCAGCGCCACGCTCAACACGAGCGTGAACTGCACATCGTGCACGGAGGCGCGGATGGTGCCGGTGCGGTCGCTGACCACGGTGAGTTGCACGCCCTTCGGCACGGCACGCTCGATGCGCGGCAGCTCCGCCTTGATGCGCTGCACGGTCTCGATCACATTGGCGCCCGGCTGCCTGTGCACGTCGAGCACGACGGCGGGCACGTCTTGGAACCAGCCGCCCACCTTGTTGTTCTCCAGGCCGTCCACGACCTGGGCCACGTCCCTGAGCAGCACCGGCGCGCTGTTGCGCCAGGCGACGATCACCTCCTTGTAGGCCTCGGCGTTGGTGATCTGGTCGTTGGAGGAGATGGTGTAGAACTGATGCTTGCCGTCGAGCGAGCCCTTGGGCCCCGACTGGTTGGCGGCTGCGACGGCCGACCTCAGGTCGGCCATGCTGAGCCCGTAGGAGGCGAGCCGGGCGATGTCGGCCTGGATGCGAACCGCCGGCTTGATGCCGCCCTGCACCGAGACATGGCCGACGCCGGACACCGAGGCGAGCCGCTGGGCCATCAGCGTGTCGGCCAGATCGGAGAGCGCCCTGAGCGGAACGGTCTCGGAGGTGAGGGCGAGCGTGATGATGGGCGCGTCCGCGGGGTTCAGCTTGGCGTAGGTGGGCGGGTAGGGCAGCGTGCGCGGCAGCGTCGAGCCGGCGGCGTTGATGGCGGCTTGCACGTCCTGGGCGGCGGCGTCGATGTCGCGGTTGAGGCTGAACTGCAGCGTGATCTGGCTGATGCCGTAGGAGGAGGTGGACGTCATCGAGGCCAGTGCCGGGATCTGCCCGAGATTGCGCTCCAGCGGCGCCGTCACCAGGTTGGCGGTGGTCTCGGGGTTCGCGCCCGGCAGCTGGGTCGTGACCTGGATGGTGGGGAAATCGACCTGCGGCAGCGAGGAGACCGGCAGCCACCAGTAGCCGAGCAGCCCGCCCAGCGTGACCGCCAGGGTCAGCAGCGCGGTCGCGATCGGCCGCGCGATGAATGGCCCGGAAACGCTCATGCGACCCTCTACCCGTCATCCCGGACGGAGCGATGCGAGCGCTTGCGCGAGCACCGCTCCGATCCGGGACCTGGTGAGCCCAACTCGATGGAGGTCCCGGATAGCCTCGCTGCGCTCGGCTTCCGGGATGACGGGTGGAAGGCTTGACACGACCGGGTCATTCCTTGGGCGTGCCTTCCGCCTTGCGCATGGCGTTGGGGCGGCCCTCGCCGCGGGGCTCGCCCAGCTTCTCGGCTGCAGCCTTGCAGCCTTCCGAGAGTTGCGCGGCGCTGGCCTGCAGGCAGAGGCGGATGGCGCCGCGGCTGCGCTCCACGTTGGCGCAGTGCTTCTCGATGTCGGCGGAGCAGGCCGCGCGGAAGCTGGCGGCGCGCGCCCCGCCCTTGGCATCAGACGTCGGCGCATCGGCGGCGGGCGCCGGCTCCTCGGGCGCCGCGATGGCGACTCGCGCCCCGTCCTTGAGACGCGAGAACCCGGTGGTGACGACGCGCTCGCCGGCGCCAATGCCGCGTCCGATCACGGCCTGCGTCTCCGACTGGTGAGCCACCGTGATCGGCCGCAGGCTCACCTTGTCGTCCGCCTCGACGACGTAGGCGAAGGTGCCGTTCGGCCCCCGCTGCACCGCCGGAGTGGGGATCACCACGACTTGGCTCAGCGTGTCGATGAGCAGCCGGATGTTGGCGAACTGCCCGGGCCACAGCTGCAGGTTGGCGTTGGGAAACTGCGCCTTCATCCGGATCGTGCCGGTGGTCGGATCGACCTGGTTGTCCACCACCTGCAGCGTGCCGCGGTCGATGGTGGATTTGCCGTTCGTGTCGAGCGCCTCGACCGACAGCACGCCCTTGGCCTGCGCCTTCTGGACCTCGGCCAGCTGCTGCTGCGGCAGCGTGAACAGCACGCTGACGGGGCGCAGCTCGGTGATGACGACGATGCCGGCGTCGCTGGCGCGCACCAGGTTGCCCTCGTCCACCATGCGGATGCCGGTGCGGCCGTCGATGGGCGCGATGATGGTGGTGTAGGCGAGGAACGCCCGGGCGTTGGCGATGGCCGCCTCGTCGAGCTTGATCTGCGCGGTGAGCTTCTCGACCGTCGCCACCTGGGTGTCGATGGTCTTCTGGGCGATGATGTTGCCGCCAAGCTTGGTGTAGCGCTCCAGGTCGCGCTGGGCGTTGGCCAGCTCGGCCTCATCCAGGTCCTTCTTGGCGACGGCCTGGTCCAGCTGCGCCTGATAGGTGGAGGGATCGATCTTGGCCAGCACATCGCCGCGCTTCACGTCCTGGCCTTCCTTGAAGCCGATGCTCAGGATGCGCCCGTCCACCTGAGGCCGCACGGTGACGGTGTTGCGTGCCTTGGCGGTGCCGACACCGTCGAGATAGACCGGCACGTCGCCGATGCGCGCCGGCGCCGCGGTGACCGGGACCGCCCCGTCGCCCAGCGCCTTGGCGGCGCGACGGCCGGTGAACTGTTTCTGCACGGACGGCAGTGACGTGGCATAGATGACGACGCCCGCGAGCCCTGCCGCCAGCGCGAGCGCAACCAGCCGCTTGAAGAGCCTGGTCATGGGCGATCCTTCCGCGGCGGGGCGCTCGGTCGCGTGGTATTCCTGCATTGCCTTTCCGGACCCCTGCCTCGTGGACCGCCGACGGCGAGCGCGTTCCTGCACCCCGTGGCATGGCGGATGAACGCAGCGGCGAGGGCTGAACCGTCGCACGGCGCTGGGGACGAAACTTGGGATGAATGCTCGTTCACGCTGAATGCCCCCGTTTATGCCGAAATCTATCGAAATCCGGCGAAGAAAAGCGCGTTGTCCTGACGATACCGGTTGCGCGCCGGGCGCGCCAGTACAACCCAAGGGCGGCGTTGGTCGTGGGCCGTAGGATCCCGCGATTTCGGCCTCTCCGCAGGACTCCCTCTCCCCGCCGCCCTCGGGCCATCCACGAATGCCACCTCGCCACAACGTCCCGAGGGCGACGGGGAGAGGGGATTCGGCGGCACCTCAACCTGCGGCGAGTTTGGTGTCAGAAAACGTCTGCAACAAAAAAAGAGGGCCGCCGTGGCCCTCCCGCCGTCCACATCCGTGGATTTCAGTCTGCGCGGGCGGCCCTACTCGAGCCCCTCGGCGCAGACCGTGGCCGAGCCGCGGAAGTTCAGCGGCTTGCGGTAGATCATGTCGATCTGGCGGATGGAGCGCTCCCAGCCCTTCAGGTCGAGCGGGCGCGTGTGCGTCCCCTGCCGGAGCATCGCGCGCACGGGGATGTCGTCGGGCGCCCCATTGACGTAGACCACCCTGAGGTCGAGCATCTCGACATCGTTGCCCCTGGCCATCAGCCGGATGGCCTTGAACCGGCCCTCGCTCCGACCCACGCGGATCGAGTCGCGGTCTGCGCCGATGAAGGCGACCTGCTTGCAGCCGAGTTCCACCCATCGGTCGCGCCTGCCGTCGCGATCCCGCCGCTGGGCCTCGGCGTCGGTGGCGACAAGGCCGGTGCAGATGAGAGCGGCAGCGATCGCGGCAAGACTTCGCATGTTTTCACCTCGTGCTTTTGCAGTGCGGATGTTGGGAACGCGAGGGAACGTCCAGATCCGTCATGCGGTTCCCGCCGGCCGGATTGCCGCAGGATCAAAAGGGCCGCCTTGCGGGCGGCCCTTTACCCGGTCGTCGCGCGAGCGCCGGCATTCGGCCGCGCTCGATCCAGCTACTGCAGGCCCTCGACGCAGACCGTCGCCTGACCCTTGAAGTTGGGAATGGTGAGATAGGTCATCTCGACGCGGTCGATAGTCCGCTCCCAGCCTCTCAAGTCGAGCGGCCTGGTGCGGTCGCCTTGCCTGATAACGCTGCGTACCGGAATGCTGTCGGGCGCCCCGTTGGCGTAGACCACCGTCAGGTCGAGGATGTTGATGTCGGCACCGCGCACGTGCAGCCGGATCGCCTTGAATCGGCCCTCGCGGCGGCCGACACGAATCGTGTCGCGATCGACGCCGAACAGCGCCACGCGCTTGCATCCAAGCTCGTCCCAGTCGCGCCCGGCGCTCGGGCCGCCGCCCGGACCACCAGGGCCAATCGGAGGAAGCGGGCCAGGCCCCGGCCCCGCGAAGCGGGCGGGTACGCCGTACACCTTCATGATGGCGCGGCCTTCGAAGCTCGGGCGCGAGCGGTAGACCATCTCGATGCGCTGGAGATACTTGCGGTCGCCGCGCAGGTCGATCGGCTGGTCCTGACCTTCCCGGATCAGCCTGTCGACCGGGAAGTCCTCGTAGAAGCCGTTCATATAGACGAGCCGCACCGACATGAGGTGGATATCGCTGCGCTCGGCGATCAGGTGCAGGCGGCGGAAGGCGCGGTCGCGGTACCAGTCCTGCGGCTGATTGATGACGATGGCGTCGCGGTCGACCCGGAAGCCGACGGCCTTCTCGCCCAGCAGCAACCACTCCCCGCGCCCGCCTCGGTCACGGTCGCCATCCCTGTCCCTGTCCCAGCGCTGAGCGAGGGCCTGCCCGCTCAATGCGCCCGCCAGCACCAGCGCAACCGCGAGTGCTGACAACCTTTTCCAAGGCATCGCAAAGTCTCCCATGTGTAGAGGTAAAAAATCCTTCCCCGAGGATCGGCGCGAAGCCATCGACCCTCATCGCGGCGCTAAGATGGCCGCGCCGTGCTCTATTCATGACTTGGGCGGACTGTTGCGCGGCTCACGCGAAATGCTGCGCCGCAACTCCCGCTCGGCGAGCAGGCCTGGGTGCGGCAACGCGCGCTTTCCGGCGAAAATCCGCCGGTTGCGCCGTCAGGCCCTTCACCGCACGGCGTTAACCATGCGCAACGCTGGGACCATCAATACTTGACGGAGCACCCGTAGGGCCGCGTGGAGGCCACGGCCACAGGCCGCCCAGCAGCCACCGCGTCGAGCGCCTCCCGCACGTAGTTGCGGGCACCCTTCACGCTCGCCTGGCTGGCGGTGGGCCGGTCGTCGATGGCCCCCATGTAGACCAGGGTGCCGGCGCCATCGACGACGAACATGTGCGGCGTGGTTCTGGCGTCGTAGAGCCGGCCGAGTTGGCCCTTCGGGTCGAGCAGCACCACCGTCGGCTTGGCATTGCGGGTGCTCGTGAGCCGGTCGGCCTCGGTTGCCTCGACGTAGCCCTGCTCGCCGGGGCGGGATGAGATGACTGTGAGCCAGACCGCGCCGGCGCCGGTCGCCGCGGCCTGCAGAGCCTGCATGTTGCCGGTGGCGTAATGCTTTGCCGTGTAGGGGCACTCGTGGTTGGTCCACTCCAGGATGACGGTCTTGCCCCGGTACGCGGCCAGCGTGTGCTGCGCGCCCTTGGTGTCGGTGGCGGTGAAATCCGGCGCCCGCCTTCCCGGCTGGATTGCAGCCCGCGCAGGCGTGCTCGGCGCTGGCAGGGCCGAGGCAGCCGCCGAGGCCGCCAAGGCGGTCAGCGCTTGGCGTCGTGTGACGGGCATTGGGCACTCCCCTCGCTTGCGGTCACGACCACGACACTAGCCACCCGGGCGGCGGCCCCGCAAACGCAGCTAGCGTCACAAGGATCAAATGGCCGTGACGGACGGATGCGGTCACGTGCGCCCGTTAGCCCCGGCAGGACGCGGGCGCCACCTTCCCGAAGCGGCACGCAAAAGTCGCCACAATGGCACGACGTTAATATTCCCCACGCAGAATGCGGCGACCGCCCAGCACGAGCCCCGGATGAATCTCCAATGAACCGCCCAGCCGCTCCGAGACGACTATGAACCGGACAACGCCCGCCTTCGTAGAGACACGATGTTGCCCGATTGCCAGCCGGCACGACGATCTTGCGACTGCGGCACGGCGCTCGCTGGTCTGGGCTGGCAGTGCCGGTTAGCTTCTTGCGTACCCTGGAGAGTGCTCCCAATGCTCAGAAGAATGCCGTTGGCTGCCTGCATCAGCCTCGCAGCCGCCATGACCGTTGTTGCAAACGCGCCGGCGGGCGCCCAGTCGCAGTCTCAGTCCGGGACGCACGTGGCTACCGCTCCCCCGTCCGCAGCGCCTGAAGCTTCCCGCACCGAGGTGATGGCCCCGAGCGAGCCGGCCCCGTCGGAGACGATGGCACCGGTGCCCCCGGAGACGCCGGCTGAGAAGCCCGTCGAGACGCCGGCGCAGGCTCCCACCCAGACTCCGGCGCAGGCTCCAGCCCAGACGACGGCGCCCGCTCCGACCGAGGCGGCGGCGCCGCGCATTGTCGAGGTCGATCCGGTGCTGGCGGAGGTGCGCCAGCGGCTCACGACCGGCAAGCTCGGGGACAGCACCGCCGCCGAGCGCGCGGCTGTGAAGGCCTTCTATGCGGAGAGAACGGCTCCCGTGTGGGTCACCGCCGAGGGCCTCACGGATCGCGCCCGTCATGCCATGGAGGAGATCGCCAAGGCCGACGAATGGGGGCTGCAGGCCAGCGCATTCGCGTTGCCGGCCCTGCGCTCGGCAGACCGTTCGCCGGCTGTCCTGGCCGACGCGGAGATCAAGCTCAGCCTCGCGGTGCTGGAATATGCGCGCCACGCCCGCGGCGGCCGTCTGGACCCCTCGCAGGTGAGCCGCAACTTCGACCAGAAGGTGACCCTGCGCGACCCCAAGGTGGTGCTCGAGACCGTCGCCGGGCTGGAGACGCCGGGCCGCTATCTGCGGGCGCTGCACCCGCAGCACCCGCAGTTCGAGCTGCTGCGCCAGGCCCTGCTCAAGGCCCGCGCCGGCGGTGTTCGGGCGGAGGCCGGATCCGAAACCACGGTGATGATTCCCGATGGTCCCGCCTTGAAGGTCGGGATGGAGCATGCCGACGTGTCGCTGGTGCGCGAGCGGCTCAAGCTGCCGGCACAACCCGGGGCCGAGGACATCTACGATGAGCAGGTGCAGGCGGCGGTTGCCGAGTTCCAGCGCAGGAGCGGCATGCGGCCCGACGGCGTGCTCGGCTCGCGGACCCGGTCTGCCCTCAACGGCAGCGAGAAGTCCCCGCCTGCGTTCGGCTCCGACGATCTGCGTCTGCTCGTCAACATGGAACGCTGGCGCTGGATGCCCGAGGACATGGGCGAGTTCCACGTGTGGGACAACATCCCCGAGTATACGGGCCGGGTGGTCAAGAATGGCCAGACCATCCACCAGTTCAAGATCATCGTCGGCCGGGTCGAGACGCAGACGACGATCTTCTCCGCCAACATGCGCTACGTCATCTTCGGGCCGGAGTGGGGCGTGCCGGACTCCATCAAGGTCAAGGAACTCCTGCCCTACCTGAGGCCGGCCTCGGATACGGGCGGCGGCGGGTTCTTCGGCTTCAGCGGCGGTGGCACGATCACCGACACGCGCGTGCTCGAGAGGCACAACCTGCGCGTCAGCCTGAACGGCCGCCCCGTCGATCCGAGCCAGATCGACTGGAGCACGGTGGACATCCGCAAGTACGCCTTCATCCAGCCGACGGGCGGCGGCAACGTGCTGGGCGCGGTCAAGTTCCGCTTCCCCAACAAGCACGACATCTACATGCACGACACGCCCCAGCGCGAGCTGTTCGAGAAGACGGTCCGCACCTTCAGCCACGGCTGCGTGCGGGTGCAGAACCCGGGCCGCTTCGCCGAGGTGCTGCTGGAGGAGGACAAGGGCTGGGCGGCCCCGCGCGTGCGCGACATGATGGCCAAGGGCGGCAACGTCGAGGTGACGCTGACGAAGCAGATCCCGGTGCACATCGCCTACTTCACGACGGTGGCCTCCGAGGATGGCCAGGTGCGCTCGTTCCCCGACATCTACGGCCACGACCGGCGCGTCGCCTCGGCGCTGGCTGGCCGGCCGATCCCGCTGGAGCCGGCTCAGTCTCTCGACCCGGTGGCCCAGTCGCTCGAGCAGCCCAGGCAGGAGGCCAAGCAGGCGCGCCGCGGCAAGCGCTACGACCCGGGCCAGGAGGACTTCTTCTCCGCGCTGTTCGGGAACTAGCCTGCAGGTTGGGTTACGCCGCTTCGCGGCTAACCCAACCTACCACTTCCAGAAGGGGAACGGCGAGCCGCCGCGGCTGCCGCGCGCCCAGGGTGGCCAGTTGTCGAACTCGTCCACCGGCCGCGGCTCGCGCTGCCGGATCTTGAGGGCGCCCTGCGGCTCGTCGCTCATGACCACCACGAAATCGGTGTCCTTGCCGGTCTCGCGGCTGGGGCCTTCATCGGAGATGATGAGGGACGCGCCGGGCAGCACCACCTCGGAGATGAGGTCGCGCGCCTCCTGGCTGAGGGCGATCCGGTCGAGGGCGGCGCCTGCCGCCGCCGTGTCGGTGCGCGCCGGAGCGGCGCCCCGGGACCGGCCAGGGCTGCTCGGCGAGCTGCCGGCCGGCTCGATGCGCGTCGGGTTGCGGTACATGGACACCACGGTCCAGCGCAGCTCGTTGGAGGCCCCCAGCTCGACGGCGGTGAACACGAATGTGCCGATGGGCGCCTTCGGGTCGCGAATCACGACCGGCCCCTCGAACACCGGCATGTTGCCCTTGCGGACGTAGAGGCGCTGCGTCTTGCGGCTGACGAAGACCGACACCGGGAAGGTGCGCCGCGTCGCCTCCTCGGCGGTCTGGGCGGCGCGGTCCCTGGCGGCGGTGGCGGCCTTGGCCTCCTCCTCGGCACGCTCGACGGCCTCGCGTTTCGCCTGCTCCTGCAGCCGCGTGGCCTGCAGGCGGGATTGGACCTCCTCGACCCTGGCTTGCGCCTTGGCCTTGGTGGCCTCCGCCCGCTCCTTGCCCTGTGGCGCGGTGGCCGTCTCCAGCCGGCGCTCGGCGTCCTTCAGCGCGCCCTCCGCCCTGGCGAGATCGGCCTCGCCCGAGCGCACCGCCCGTGCCGCGCCCGCCGCCTCCGAGGCCGCCCGCGCTGCGGCCGTGCGCGCCTCGCGCTGGCGCCTGGCGGCCGGCTCCAGCTCGGCGGCCTTGGCGGTGGCCATCGCCTGCAGCAGCTGCTGGTGCCGCGCCGAGCCCGGCACGATCTCACCGTCCGCCGCGATCGCCGCCATCCTGGCGCCCTTCGGCGCCGTCGGAGCCAGGGCCAGCTCGCGCGGCACCGGCCTAGACCTGAACAGCGCCGGATGGGAGATGTCGCTGGGCGCCATGTCCTCGCGAACAATCAGCACCCGCAGGCCCATCTCCGTCATGTCGAACAGCTGGCGGGCGAACGCCATGGGGAGCCGCACGCAGCCGTGCGAGGCCGGATGCCCCGGCAGGTTGCCGGCGTGCAGCGCGATGCCGGTCCAGGTGATGCGCTGCATGAACGGCATTTCGCCGTCCTCGTAGAGATTGGAGCGGTGCTCCTCTTTCTTCTGAACGATGGAGAAGATGCCGGCGGGCGTCTCGTAGCCCGTGGAGCCGCTCGAGATCGGCGACTCCGTGATCTTGCCGTCGGCGGCGTAGATCGAGACGCGCTGGTCGGCGAGCGCGACGATCGCCATCACCGGCTTGCCCGCGGAGCGCCGTTGCCCATCATAGCGCGCCTCCCGGCTGCCCTGGGTGGCCGCGGCGTCAATGCCGAGCCCCAGCATCAACAGGACGGCCGCAAGCCCTGTGAGCGGCGCGCCTGCCGGCCGCAGACCCGATTTACGCGGGAGCGGGCCGCGCGCCGTGTTCCACTCAGTCTTTGACAACGCCATCGACACCCTGACCCGATCGAGGACTCTTAGAGCGAGCGCGCCACGCGCAGGCCTACCATGTCGAGACGGATCTCGGGAGCCGTCGCATAGCGGTAGGCTGAACGCAGAAGCTGCGGATAGTAGTTCCAGGAGCCGCCGCGCAGGATGCGCAGGCTGCAGTCGCGCGCCACCACCGCCGAACCGTCGGTGGGCGCGCCCCGGTAGCTGTCGCGGTAGCAGTCCTCCACCCATTCCCACACGTTGCCGTGCATATCGTGCAGGCCGAAGGCATTCTTGCGGAAGGTGCCCACATCCACCGTCTTCTGCCGATACAACCCCATCTTACCGTCGGCGTAGACGAAGTTGGCGTCGTAGTTGGCCTCCCGGTAGTTGATCGTGCTTCCCGTGGCGAAGGGGAGATGAGGTGCCGAGGCATCGGTGATGCCGCGCGCGGCGTACTCCCACTCCGCCTCGGTGGGCAGCCGGTACGGCTTGCCGGTCTTGCGCGCGAGCCACGCCACGAGCTCCCTGGCGTCGTGCCAGGAGACGTTGATGACGGGGCGCTTGCCGCGGCCCCAGGTCTCGTCGCCGGGCTTGTGCGCGCATCCGCCCTCGGCGGCGCAGGCATCCCACTGCGCGAACGTGACCTCGTGCTTGCCGATGGCGAACGCAGGCATCGTCACCTTGCGCTGCGGGCCTTCGTTGCTGCCGCGCCCCGTCTCGCTCTCCGGCGAGCCCATCATGAACGTGCCGGCGGGCACGGCCACCATCTCCGGGCAGGCCGCGCAATCGCGGAAGGTACGACCCGGCGCGTCGGAGCCTTGGGAGGCATCAGGCTGTCGCCTCTGGGCCGCTGCGTGCGAGGCGAGCAGCACCAGGGCCAGTGTGGGCAGGGCCAAGAGGGGCAGGGCCCGTGTGGCGAGCGCGCGAAGCATGGGGGTGGTTGCGGTCTCCTCGGCGCCGATGGACGATCGATGTGGTCGATCGCTATGGAGGCATTCTTCTAGCGCCCTGAGCTGGGCAAGAAAAGACTCTGCACGGGCGTTACGTTTAGAGTTTCTGGCGCCGTCGTCGTGGCAGCATTGCGACGGCACCCGGTTCCGGTGCGCTGTTGCAGACACAATTGGCATTGGATCACGCGCAGGGTTAACGAGATCGTTCCCCTGCCGAGGCAGCGAGCCGTGCGGGGAGCGAGCTGGACGTGAAGAGCGGGCGGCAGCGACGCGCGGAGATCCTGGAGCGCCGGCGGCGCTTGGCGCGCATCGGTCAGCGCGTGACCTTCAAGCCGTGGCTGGACGCGGTGCCCCGCGGTGTGCTCCCGGCTGACCAGGCGAGCCTGCTCCACGACAGCACCTACGGACCGCGGCCGCGCTTCTATGTGGACCAGCCCTTCGCCTGCGTCGATTGCGGGAAGGCCGAGGTGTGGACCGCCGCCGACCAGAAGTGGTGGTACGAGGTGGCCCAGGGCAAGATCGCCTCGCGGGCCAACCGCTGCCGCGACTGCCGAAGGAAGCGCCGCCTGCGCCGCTCCCAGGAGCGCCGCATCCACGTCGAGGGGCTGATTGCGAAGTACGGCCTCGAGGAGGCTGCGCGGCGGCTTCGTTTTACTGTTGAGGTGCTGGAGAAGATGCGGGGGCGCTGGGCCGACCGTTGAAGGACGCGGAGCGGCGTAAGCAGGTTCTCATCGTCGGCCCAACGCAGCGCGCCGGCAAAGACCGTGACGCCCCGGAATCTGACGGACGCAGACTGGAGGAAGGGTGCCAGAAACAGCCGTTCGCTTTCCAGGCGCTCACCTCCGGCGCCTATTGGGCGGCCGAGACTGCTGCGTGGTGATCTTCGGGTGGACTGACTGCGTCCTGCGCACGCAGCGCCAGGTATTCGGTCCAGCTTGTACGCGCTGCATATTCTGCGAGCAGTTGCACTGTCCGCCGCTGGCCGTGCCTCCGGAGCAGGAGATTTGCGTCGGCGGTTGTCCGGTGCAACGCCACGCGCTCGCTCCCGTCGGAACGCGCTTCATACTTGAGGGGCAGATGCATTGGCCGCTTCGGACCGTCCCGCCGGCACACGAGATGTCGACCGTGGTCCTGCCCTGGCAGCGAAAGCTGTGGGGGCCGGCCGCTTCGGCAGTCTGCCCTGGCGGGCAGCGGCAGGAGTAGCGAACCGGCTTGGTGCTCGCCGCTATGAGGCGGCCGCCGACGCAGGTCGGTATCGGCGGATCGGCGACGATGCGCGGCGGTCCCGACGGCGGCGTCGGATCGGCGACGAGACCGGGCCCCTTGATGCAATCATAGTGGTGGCCGCGCAGCGCAATGATCTTGGGTCTCGGCACCTGCAGGCTCTTCAGCGCGCAGTTGACCTGCTCGCTGTGTCCGATCTCGAACTGCAGCACGTCGACGGCGATGAAAGTGTTCGGCGCCGTCTGGTGCGCGGTTGCAACTCGCGACCATTTGCGGTCGCCGGTGCAATCGAGGCTGTAGGGAGCCGGGCCGGCCGCGCTGGCCCTGATGCTGAGCCCGGCCTCCGCCTGGCGCGGGCAGGCGGTGCCGTTCGGATCGCGCAGATCGAGGGTGCCGCTGAGCACCTCCACAGTGCGCCAGCCGGTCATGCCAAGCACCGGCGTGTTCACGACCACAGGGTCTGTGCGCCAGCCGGTCATGCCGAGTACCGGCGTGTTGACGACCACGGGGTCTGGCCGCCAGCCGGTCATGCCGAGCGCCGGCGTGTCGACCGTCATTGCATTCTGTGCGAGGGCGACGAAGGCGGTCACCGGTGCGCCGAAGATCCAGACCGCGAACAGGAGCGCGCGGAGCTTGCGGCGCCCCGGCTTCGGCCTCGACGGGCCAGCCTCAAGTTTGGTGAGCATGGATGCTGTCAAGTGCTCGGCAGGTATGCGGCGGTTGCGCTATTGCTTCTGCTTCGGACCAATTGTGAGATCCTTGGAGCCGGCAATTCCGGGATTGAACTTGCCGCCATCCAGTGGGCCTGTGAATGCCTGCATAAAATATTCATCGGGCTTGCCATACCTGAAGAGGTCGGTTTTAGGCGGAGTGCCCTGCAAAGGGGGGAGCATACCGGTGTTTTTTTGCTGGCTCAGATAGAAAAAACACGAGTAAGACTTTGCCTCGAAGAAGGTCTTCCCAGCCTTAGGGTTGACGACGATTTCAAGGACATCGTCGAAGTTGACGGTCTGAATGGCGCGCAGGGCCCACTCTTCCCCGAGCTGGTGGGCATTGCCGTCCCGTATCTCACACTTCACAGACGCGTAGCGTGCTTGCGGAAGCATGTTCTTCAGCTTCACCGGTACGCGGAGCTTGATGGCATCGTAGTTGTCGTTGGCCGCCGCTCCGACCGACACCGCCAGGCCGGCGGCGCAGGCGAGCAGCAATCCCGGGACGCGTTGGGGCATGGCGGGCATCTCATTCTTCTCCCTCGAGACATCGCGTATCTGCTGGCGATTGGTCCCGTTTCATCCGAGCTTTTTGCGGCGCGCCGCCGTGTCATTGCCGGCCTCGCCGCCCAGACTAGACGCCTCGTGCTGCGCGAAGTGCGGGATCACTCGGCGTGCCGGTCAGTCAAGTCGGCCTCTCGCGGTCCCAGCCGGCATGGCGCGACAATCGGGACGAGAGTCACTTCGATCGTCGCTGGCCAGCCCCGGGCTTGGTGGGCGAGGGGCCTCTTTGCCATGTGAGGAAGTCGCGGCCGTCAACGTCGGATGACCGGCGAGGGGAGTTCGCCTTGAGCTTGTCGGTGCACGCCACGTACTTGTTCGCCTTGGTCTTGCACTTCGGGGTGGCGGCCATTGCTGCCGGGCCCACAAGGCTGGTCACAAGAACGGCGGCGGCAAGTCCGCTGCCAGCGGCAATGAGGATACCTTTCAGCATCGCGATCTCCTGGGACGGTCCTTGCAGTCGTTTTGTTGCGGCTGCGCGTGGAGGGATTCACCTCGGCGATGCGAGGCAACCTGCACCGGTGCCGACGACGGCATTCTGTTGCGGAATGTCCCGTGACCCAATCCCTCAAAAATGAGGGATGGCGATCGATGAGCTTGCACCAGCCTGCATGGCGCTCGCGAATACAGCCTACGGCGTGATCAGATCGAGCCTGACGGCGCGCGCGACGGCATGTGCCCTGGTCGCGCATCCGAGCTTGCGCTTGGCGGCGCGCAGATATTCGTTCACCACCGGCTCCGACAGACCGAGCCTCTCGGCAATCCGCTTGGTGGCAAGGCCGCGACTCGCCCACAGCAGGCACTCGCGCTGGCGCGGCGACAGCGCAAGGCGCGATGGAGCAAGCGGCTCGCCGTCCAGGCCAGCCAGGCCGTCGTGGAAGTACTGCGCGGTGAGTTGCAGCAGAGGACCGAAGTGCTCCGCATGCCGAAGCCAGGATTTGTAGCGGGCATCGCCGCAGAAGACGGTGAAATTACCGTAGTGTGTCGCGCCGCCATTGCGCAACGGAAACACCATGAAAGAGCTGACGCCCATTTCGTACGCGAGGCTCATGCCGCTTTCGTCTCTCGCCTTCAGGTCCCCGCACGACCACACGAAGGGCAGCAGCGACCGCTTGCAATGCGGTGCCACCGGCTCGGTGGCCAGTAGGTCCGGCCGCCTGGCGAGCTCCGGGAACACCTGTTCAACGAAGCGTCCTCTCCCGAAGATGCCGCGATTGATCTTGTCGAGCAGCGGCTGCTTCGATGTCATCGGCACGCCGAAGGCGTAAAAGCTCTGCGCGAAGCCGGCTTTGGTTAAAGCGGCGTCGAGCAGAGCCCAAGCCGATTGCGCATCAGCCGCGCCAGCGCGATGCAGCAGGTCGAGCGGGTTCCAGGAACCCTCATCAGCATTGGGTATCGCGCCCATGACCTCCCTGCCAAGCGCGCCGACGCGCGGCCCGACAGTCTCCTCCCGGCGGGTTCGTTCAACTATACCCTCTGTCGCCCGTTCGCGGGAGCCGGTTCAAAATTGCACCTCGCGCAGATCCCTCTGGCTGCTGGCGTGCGTCGAGCGACAGTAAAGGCCGGCAACGCACCGCGTCACGTTTTGCGACGCGAGAAGATGCGCCTCCGCACCAGCAGCCAAGTCTCAAGTGGGTCACACCTTTACCTTGCGATGAGCAGCCGTCCGGCAGGAAAGCGGTGAAAGCGGACGCAAGGGACCCTGGCCGAACGTCGGGGCGGCGAGGGAGATCTGCTTAGCCGCTGACTGCAAGCCACCGTTGCATGGGGCGCGCAGCGGGATTGCGGATGCAGGCCTTGCGCCCGCGATGACAGCAAGCCGCAGGCGGTCCTGCCGCGTTTCGGGGCAGAGTGGCGCCGCGTCGCGCAGGCGATGCCTGAGCCTCCAACATGGAAGGGCCCCATGCGCGACATGCGCCCCACGCCTGCGGCCGTGATCTTCATCGCCGGCTTTCTCATCCTGTTCGTCGGCGGCGGGGCGCGCTTTGCCATCGGGCTCACGCTGAAGCCGATGGTGGATGAGCTCGGCTGGGTGCGCGGCGAGGTGGGCCTCGCCGTCCTCGCCCATCTCGTGATCTCGGCGGTGGCGACCTATCTCGCCGGGCGGCTCGCGGATCGCGCCAGCCCCAGCCTGCTGCTCAACGCCGGCGTGGCCATGAGCGGGCTCGGCATCGGCCTCATGTGCCTCGTGACGGAGCCCTGGCATGCGGTCCTGTTCTACGGGGTCGTGTTCGCGATCGGCAACGGCATGGCCTCGCTGGCGCCGGTGGGGGTGATGGTGACGCGCGCCTTTCCCGGCCGCGCCGGCTTCGCCAACTCGGCGGTGATCTCGGGCATGTGCCTGGGACAGCTGGTGATGATCGCGGCGCTGGCGGCGCTGCTGGCTGAGATCGGCTGGCGCTCGGTGTTCGTCTGGCTCGGCGTCGCGCATCTGTTGCTGCTGCCGTTCCTGCTGCTGGCGCTGCCGCGGCGCATCGAGGGCGGCGGGGCGGTGGCGACCAACGGCGGGCTCGGTGTGCGCGAGGCGGCGCGTACGGGTCGGTTCTGGCTGCTGCTGGCGGTCTACGCCATCTGCGGCTTCGACGACTTCTTCGTCGCCACCCACGTCGTGGCCTTCGCCCAGGACCGTGGCGTGGATGGGCTGCTGGCCGGCCACCTGCTCGCCTTCATGGGGCTGACGGGGCTGCTGGGCCTCGTCGCCACCGGCCTCGTCAGCGACCGCGCCGGCCCGGTGTGGACATCCGCCCTGGCCTTTGCCGCGCGTGTCGCGGTGTTCGGCCTGATTGCGGTCGATCAGTCCGCGGTCTCCATTGCGGTGTTCGCCCTGGTGTTCGGCGCCACCTTCATGGTCACCGCCCCCATGACGGTGCTGTTCGTGCGCGACCACTTCGGCATGAAGCATCTGGGCGCGCTTACCGGGCTCATCACCATGGTGCACCAGATCTTCGGCGGCATCGGCGCCTGGGGCGGCGCCCTCATCTTCGACGCCACCGGCACCTACGATGCCGCCTTCGTGCTGGCGCTGGCCGTCTCGGCCCTGGCGCTGGTGCTGACACTGATGCTCAGGGAGAAGGCATGAGCCGCGCCGCTACCTGTCCTGCAGCGCGCTGATCCTGGCCTTGGCCTCGGGATGGCCGAGCTCGGCGGCGCGCCGATACCAGTGCTGCGCGCGCTCCTTGCTGCCGACCATGCCGAACACGCCGAGCGACCACAGCCGACGCGGATCGTAGGTGGAGCCCAGCGCCAGCGCGGCCTGGGCGCTGCCCAGGGCGGCCGCCTTCTCGTAGAGCGCGCGTGCCGCAGCCACGTCGCCGCGTCCGAGCAGCCGGTCGCCGCTCTTTACCATGTCCTTGATGGCACCGTCGCTGAGAGCGGTGGCCTGCGGCGTTGCGGGCGGCGGCACGGCCAGCCACAGCTTGCTCTGGGCCACGACGGCACCATTGGTGCGGCGCAGCTCGGCGCGGACCTCGATGGTCGATGCCGACCATTCCGGCACGACGATCTCGAGCTGCTGCAGCGCCCCCGGCGAGAGCAGCCACGAGTCGGCCCCCATGCGTGAGGCGCCGGAGAGCGCGGTGTTGGCGGGCAGGCCGGACAGGATGAGGATGTAGCTCTCCTGCGCCGCGTCCAGCGGGCGGACCTGCAGCGGCAGCCGCGCGGGCTTCAGCGCCTCCAGCCGCAACGGGTCGCCGGGCGCGCCGACCGGCAGCAGCTCCACATGCCGCAGCGGAGGCTCCGAGCGCGGCGGCTCGGCCGCCGGCCGGAAGGCCGGCTTGGCCGCAACCTTCTCCGCTGCGGCGGGCGCCTGGTCCTGGCGCGCCACGCCCAGCGTGATGACCACCGCCAGCACCGCGGCGATAATGGTGTTGACGGCCGTGGCCGCGACGAACACCCAGGGGGCGATGCCGGCGGAAGCGCGCGGCGGCGGCAACGCCACCAGCGCCCGCGGCAGGTCCCGGCGCTCGTACTCCTCATCGGCTGGATCGAGAAGCGGCGGTGCGATTGGATCGAGCGACGGGGCGATCAGGTCGTGCGGGGGGCCTGGCGTGGCGACCGGCCCGCGCGGCAGGTCGTGGTAGTCGTTCAGATGCCCATTGCCGTTCATGCCGGCGACATGCGGAAGCTGCTGGATGCGCTCGAGCAGCCTCTGGATCTCACGCAACCTGGCAGCATCGTTGGGAGTGCTCATGGTGAACCCGGACCCTCTACTCATCTATGAACCGCGCGACAGTCGCGGCTTGCGCCGCCCTGCCCTCTACTTCGTGACGCGCTCGCTCGTGACGGACTTGCGCGCCCAGGCCTGGAACTCGTCGAACAGCTTCTTCTTCTGCGGATCGGAAAGGTCTGACGCCTTGAGCTGCTTTTCCGCCCGCAGGAACTCGTCGAACTGGCCCTGCAGCGCCTCCCGGCGCTGCGCGGAGGCGCGGGCGAGCCAGGCGTCCGCCGCCGGCACGCGCGGCCACCCCGGCAGCACCGCGCCGAGGTTCACCTCCTTCCACTTCGGATGGCGCTGAGAGACGGCGAGCCGTGCGATGGCGTCGAGCACCGCTGGCGCGTGCCTGGCCACGCGGCGCGCCGAGTCGTCGATCTCCTTGCTCGCCATCAGCACGGCGCCCACAGCGACGGTCTCGACGATGGTGCCCGGCGGGATCAGCGCGGGATAGTCCTCGGGCAGCAGGACGGCGGGCGCATAGCCCTCGCCTTCGCCCGGTGCCTTCGGCAAGGACAGGCTCAAGAGGCGTAGACGGCCGTCCTTCGGCAGGGCCGACACCAGCGGCACCGGCTTGCCAGCCACCAGCAGAGTCGCCGCGATCGTGCCCGAGCGCACCTCGCGCACGGCGTCGGCCGTCTCCATCTGGACCTCCTCGAAGGTCACGCCGAGGCGCTGGAGCATGTCCTTGGCCGTGAACTGCACGGTGCCGTCACCGGGGGGAATGGCGACCTTCCTGCCGCGCAGGTCGGTGGGCGAGGCGACACCCGGGCCGACGATCACGTGCACCTCCTCGCCATAGAGAGGCGCGACATAGGCCAGTCTCTGCTGCAGGCCCCCGCCAAGCGCATTCGTGGCCTTGGCATGAGCCAGCACGTTGGCGGGCACGATGGCGAGATCCACGCCGCGCAGCAGCAGCAGGTCCTGCAGGCTCGCCAGCCCGCCCTCGGCCGCGATCGGCAGGATGCGCAGGCTGCCGTCTGCGCCGACGGCGTAGGCCAGGTCTCCAGCCATGG
>Ga0075421_100000595_pt1 | contig 38442 bp, 27 predicted proteins | sample SoiMetdeltSBSDD5_FD_75292 | JGI IMG/M metagenome (GOLD analysis project Ga0075421, IMG submission 75292) | Bulk soil microbial communities from a Populus tree surrounding site in Tennessee, USA - Soil MetaG P. deltoides SBSDD5 | ecosystem: Environmental > Terrestrial > Soil > Tree plantation... | reverse complement strand
ATGCGAGACCGGCCGAAACGTAAGGGTGTGCAAAAACATTTTCGAAAAACTGATACGTGACCGCGCCGGTGACGGTCGTGGGACGTGCTTGGACGTAACTGTAAGAGTAGATCTGCTCCGTGTAAATCCCCGGGTCGTAGACATTACGGGAATGGGTTGTCATCACACCGAAGTCGGCCTTCAGGTGCGTCGTCAGATAACGCCCCACGTCGAAATTTCCTGCCACCGTGAACGGGTCGCCGTAATACGAATCCGTTCTTACGAAATAGCGCCTGCTCGAGCCGAACAGGCCAAGCGTCCCCGCCACATCCCACTTCCGGAATTCGGAGGGGTCGGCTATCCCCTGTGCCATCAGGGTTTCGCCCTGGAGCATGACTATGAAAATCGCAGACAGTGCGGCGAGCCAAGCTTTCATCGGTAATCCTTCCTCGCTTATTAATGCGGGAATGACCGGTAAAAGCTGGAAGACAGAATTAAAAAAACGTCGCTTTCCGCCTCAGCACGCCACTTCGACGCGTAAGAAGGTTGCGGGAATCACAGTGCCTTTTGCACTGGTGTTCTGTGCCGCAAACAGCGCTTCCAATTCTTTCTGCAGTTCGCTGGCTCGTCCGTTCTTCTCGGCCGCGTCGAATGCGTTCATGCTGGGTCCATAATATGTGCGGAACTCGTCAAGGAACTGTGCCGGAGAGCCGTTGAAGCGGAACGTAAAGGTGTCCCGGACGAAGGAAACCTTTTCGGCGGGAATTCCAGCGGCGCCAAAACGTTCGATCACATGATTCTCAACGCCCCAAAGCATTGGGCTGATAAACCCCTCTGGAGGAGGCGGTGTATACGCCGAACTGGTTTTCAGAATTTGCGCAACGAGAGTGGGGTCGTTCGGAATCCAATTGCCCATCACGATTCGTCCTCCTGGACGCGTGACGCGCACCATTTCCTTTGCGACGTCGAACGGTTTGGGCGCGAACATCGCTCCGAAAATACTGATGACGAGGTCGAAGGTTCGATCTGGGATCGGCTGAAGGTTCGTTGCATCGCCCTCGCGAAATGTACAGTTCGTCAAGCCCGCCTCTGCGGCGCGCTTGTTTCCAGCCTCGACTAAATTCCGCGCGATATCGACACCTAGGACCTCGGCGCCTAGAGCTGCCGCCGGCAACGCGGTGGTTCCATCGCCGCAACCAAGATCGAGAACTTTGATTCCTTTGTGGACGCCAATTCGCTGCACGAGCGAATCACCACTTTCGCGCATCGTCGCGGCAATACGAGTGAAATCGCCTTTTTCCCAGAGAGCCTTATTCGGATTCACAGTTTGACTGGACATGTGCACATAACCTCGTACCGCAGAATAACCGATAACCTCAGTTTGACACCGCCTTTGTAAGTTTCGGATACTAACTACAGCGTGCGACAGGGCACCACCGGCCCGCGGCAAGGGAACAATCCCACCTGCGACGATTGAGATAGCGTGATTTGCATCTTCTTTCAGCCTGTATCAGCGGGTCACAGGCGCTCATGAAAGGAGATCGCATGACCGCATCGAAACTTCCCGCTCGTCCCTCCCTTGAATCCTTACGCAAGCAAGCCAAGAAACTGGCGCGCGGTATTGTTGCCGGCGATGCAGAGGCCATCAGCCGAACGCGTGCCCAGCTGCCGGATGCCAAGCTGCCGTTGTCGCAGCGTGATGCTCAGCTGGTATTGGCGCGCGAATATGGGTTTCCAGGCTGGCAAGATTTGCTTAAAGAAGTAAAGCAACGCCTCGGCAGAGGCCTCGAATGGGCCATATCCCGGGCCCCTGCCATCATCCATGACAATGACATCGAAGGTTTGCGGCAGCTGTTGGCGGAATATCCGGCGCTATTGTCCTGGAAGGCGAACGAAAACGATGGCGGGCTGCTCGGAATGGCCACCGGATCCTACGGCGACAGCTTCGACCCGATTAGCGAGCAGCACTTCACGCGCGCGGCATGCGCCGAACTCTTGCTAGATGCCGGCGCAGTCGTCGCGCCCTCGGTAGTCGATGGCCTCGTCGCCTCCCGCGCAAGGGGATTGCTCGATCTCTTCCACCGCCGAGGCCTTCTTCCACGGTCGCTTAAATTTCTAGCCGCGCTCGGCGACGTCGACGGCATTCGCGCACGTCTCGATACGAATGCCGACGATCTTGCCGCAGTGAACGAAGCGTTCATCTCTGCCTGTCGTTTCCAGCACGCGACCACAGCGGCGTTGCTGTTGGATCGGTGCATCATGCTCGATCCCGAGATGGGAAAACTGATCGACGGCGGGCCGGGACGCTCCGCATTTGTCCAATACTTCATCGCGCACAAGCCCGACTTCACCAACGATGAATCAGCCCCTCTCTGGCAGACCTTTGTTATCGAACAGGTCGGGCGCGCGCTGCACGAGGGCGACCTCACATCTTTTGTCGGTGGATTGCGACGCGAACGATGGATGCTGTCGGACGCCTGGGTGAAGTTGCAGGTTCGGCTGATCGAGGTGGCGGTGCTGAACGATCGCCCAGCGTTCATTAACGCGCTCCTTGATCTCGATCCTGCTTTGCTGCACCGTCCCGTGCCGCCGCCATCGCAGGCCATTGAGTTTGCGTTCACGTATGTGAAGACGCACATGCTTCCGCTGCTGCTCCGCATCTGGCCTTTGCCCGACGATCTGCCACACGCTGCCGGGAACGGGGACTTTGAACGGGTGAGACGATGGTTCGACGCGGAAGGCAAACCTGCGCTGGGCAACGTCGCCAATCACGCTCCCGCCACGAGCGTACATCCGCGGGAACCGGAATGGGGCGAGGTCGGTGTGCAGCAGGTTCTCGATACCGCACTCGCCTGGGCGGTCCTCAACAACCAGTTTGAGATTGCGGACTTTCTGCTCGGGCATGGAGCCGATATCAACACAAACTGGTGCTCGCATGAGCCCGCCAGCATCCTGCATGAGCTGGTTTGGTACAAGAACTACGAAGCTATGCAATTCCTCATCGACCGAGGAATCGACATGACGATTAAGGATTATCGCTGGGACAGTACCGCACAGGGTTGGGCCTATTACGCGGCCCACGACGAGAAGATGGCGCAGTGGTTGGCCGACGCACAACAACAGCGGAACAGTTAGTGGAAGGGAGCCACGGATTACACGGATTGCACGGATCTGTCCTTTCCGTGTAATCCGTGAAATCCGTGGCCCCTCCTGTGCCTCTTAGTTGAACCGTTGGCCGGTGGCTGTCGAGCAGCCGGTCCGGTACACCTCTCCACTTGTTTTGTAGAAGGCGTTGGTCCCGCTCGACGTGAGGTGCCCAGAATCGACGAGCTGCACGGTGTGGTTCACGGTTTGCCAGCCCGCGAAAAAACCGGGAGAGACCGGGCGCGTGGGATCGAAACCGGGAGTGCCGGGTAAGTTGGGTTGAGTATCGAAGAGAATGAACGCCACCATTTTCTGGTCGTAGGTATGTGCGCTCTTACGTGTCCACGTACCGTGTCCCGCACTGCGCTGTCCGATAGCGAACGCGAGACTACCGGCGGTCTCCGTTATAGTACCGCCACGATGGAATGTGACTAACGCGTTAAATGGAGGGCCCAGGGGTGCGCTCGTCTGGCAATCGCGCAGCGTGACCTGGATGGCCCACGTACCAGTGAGGGTGGTATTGGCGGCGTTTTTCTTGGGCTCGGCAATGCCGGTATCGGTCAATCCAACAAGCAGAAAGGTCGCGAGACAAAACCTGGCGAGCACATTAGATGGTCCTGAATTCTTCCACTGCATAGAATTTCCTCCCGCTGGTCATCCAGCCCTGTTTAGAATTCGCCGGAATATCGCCCGGCGGCAGGTATGATCGCGCGTGATGGTTCGACAGGCCATGGACTGCGGCTGGAGAAATCCTGTCGATTTTCTGGATTCCTATGTCGTCCCGAATCAAGTTTCGCTTTGCTAACTTTGAGCTCGACGTTGCGGCGTATAAGTTATCCCGCGATGGTCTTCCCATTAGGCTGGAGCGGCAGCCAATGGATGTGCTGATCATGTTGCTGGAGCGCTCGGGAGCGCTCGTTTCGCGACAGGACATTGTCGATCGGCTTTGGGGCAAGGACGTTTTCGTTGACGTAGAAACTGGCGTTCACACCGCAATCCGCAAAATCCGTCAGGCGCTGCGAGACCCGCGAGACGCTCCCGCGTTCGTCGAAACGATTTCCGGAAAAGGCTATCGATTTATCGCAACGGTGGAGGTGGTGTCGGCATCGCAGAGCGCCGCCTCCGCGATCACGCCCGACCAACAGTCTCGGTTGACCCTCGCGGTCCTACCTTTCGAGAATCTCAGCGGCGACAGTAATCGAGAGTACCTGGCCGATGGCCTTACCGAAGAAACTATTGCATCGCTCGGATGGGTCGATCCTGAGCACGTCGGCGTCATCGGTCGTACGTCGGTCATGAGCTATAAGCGGACGGCGAAGTCACTTGCCGAAATCGGTCGAGAGTTGCAAGCCGACTATCTCCTGGAGAGTTCCCTTCGAGCCGAAGGAAAGACGTTCCGCGTGACATCCAAGCTGATTCGCGCTCGCGATCAGGTGCAAGTCTGGTCGGCCGTCTACGATCGGGAGTCGAGGAGCATGCTGGAGCTCCAGCGAGAATTGAGTACCGCCATTGCGCAGCAGGTCCGATTGCAGCTTTCTCCTGATCGCTTGATGCAGATCTTAGGTCGTCAAACGCAAAATGCCGCTGCCTACGATGAATATCTCCAGGCGAGGTATTTTGCAAACCTTCGTACTTCGATGTCGAACTTGCGGGCCATCCAACATTACCAACGCGCGATTGCCCTCGATCCGGACTACGCTCTGGCATGGGCGGGGCTCTCTTTCACATACAGTGCGAGTGCGATAAACGGCGATGCGCCGCCTCAGGAAGTGTGGGCGCGCGCGAGAGGCGCTGCCGATCAGGCGGTTCGCAAAAATTCGAATCTCGCCGAAGCGCAATTCGTGTTGGGTTACGTGAACTGGATGCTCGAATGGGATTGGAATGCCGCGGAGATCCATTTCCGGAAAGCAATCAGCCTCGATTCCGGGTACGGATTTGGGCATCTGATACTGGGGCATGTCCTGTCGCAAAGTAGCCGGCATGTTGACGCAGAACCGTGCATGCGGCGTTCGCGAGAGATGGATCCACTGGACGCGATGACCCAAGCGATGTCATCGCAGGTTGCATTTCAGGCGCGGGACTACGCCGCGGCAGTTGAGCACGCGCGACGAACCATTCTGATCGGGCCAGAGTTCTGGATTGGGTACATGCAGCTTGGGCAGGCCTACGAGCAGATGGACAGAACCGAACTGGCTCTGGAAGCGCTCACTGATGCGGCGCAGCTGTCAGGTGGCAACAGCAAACCGATCGCGCTGAGAGGTTACGTGCTGGCAAAGACGGGCAGGACTGGCCAAGCGCAAGAAATCTTAAAAAGACTGGAAGCGCTCGCCTGCGAGCGATATGTGCCCCCGTGTGCGATGGCGCTCGTGTGTGCCGGTCTCGGTGATCGAAAGACAATGTTTGAATGGCTCGAGAAGGGCTATGCTGCGCGAGATGTTCACATGATATTTTTGCCGGTCGATCCGAAATGGGATGCTTATCGGACCGACCGGCAATTCGAAGATGTTCTATCCCGTTGTGCATTCACTCGGATGTCGTTTTTGCCCGAGGAATGATCATCGCGTGTACTCGTGGAACTTTTCGCCGGTGCCCGCTTTTAACCCGGTTTTCAGTTTCAGCTGTTTGCTCTGATCCCGAAGAAGCGTTGGTTTGCTGTCTTGCGTGGACTTGCTCTTTTTCGCGTTCATGGTTGACCTCCTTTCTTAAGTGTTTTCGGTTGTCGAATCAGAATTAATGAAACGTGACGCGGAGGACGCCGTTGCCGCCGTTTCCCCCACGGTCTGTCGGACTGGGACGAGTTGCGCGTCGGCCATCACCGCCAACAAAAAAACCGCCACCGCCAGGCGCACCGACCGGTACACCAGTCCCTTGCAATTGGCCGCCGGGGCCGCCGAATCCACCGGCCTTGCCGCCAATGTCCCCAGAGGGGCCACTTCCGATATCTCCGTTATTGCCGGCGTAGGCTCCACCTGTGGCAGGACTGACGACGGCACTTGTTCCGTTGATCCTGGTAGAGCCGCCGACACCACCGGCTGCTCCGCCTCCACCGTTGCCTCCACCGGCCATGCAATCCTTCGCATCGTCACTCTCACCGCCGCCGCCTCCGCCCGCAAGCGCGAGGATCGCAGCCGCACGCTGGATCCAGGTTGCTCCGCCCCCGCCGCCACCTGCGCAGTTGCCCATCGTACTGCCATCGCCCCCGCCTCCGAATCCGCCGGTACCGGGAACGCCAACGACGCTGCCGCCGCCTCCGCCCCCACCGACTGTCACGGACAGCGATTCACCTGGAGTGACGGGGAGCAGACTCCGAACATAGCCTCCGCCACCGCCTGGATACGTGATACCGCCGCCACCTCCTGCGCCCCACGCTTCAACGAACATAGTGGTCACGCCATTGGGCACCGTGAACGTTTCGGCGTATCCGGTATATGAAAACATTTGACCACCGGAAGTGCCGGGGTCGCCCTTCGGACCTTGTGGCCCCTGTGGTCCCTGTGGTCCTTGCGGACCTTGCGGTCCTGGATCACCTTTGGGGCCTTGTGGTCCGGTGGTGATCGTCGGCAATAAGGTGACGCTCAAGTCGTTATTGCCGGAAATTATCGTCACTGTGCGCGTGTCCGGATTCCAACCCGAGTTGGGAATGGATACGACCACAATGTGATCGCCCACCGGCAGGCTGACGCTCATGGGAGTGACCTTGCCCGTGTCGACTCCATCGACCGCAACCCGAGCGCTGGATGGAAAAGAAGTTACTTTCAATGAGCCATTGCCGGTCTGGGCGTGCGCGGATACGCCTAACAAACAGGTAACTATTAATGCGAATATGCGGATCTTCAGTCGTTGCATTGCGCTTCCTCCAACTCTCACTGATGATCTGGAGTGAAACGTCACAGGCAGGATTGAAGTTTTTTGTCGGGGGGTCGTCTAACGCCCGCTGGAGCCGGCAGCTGCGACTATTTCAAGAATTTGTTTCTGAGGTGTGTAAGGAAGGGAGGCTTTTCATTAGCATCGTGCTGCAGTAGCACGGCGACAACATCCGTTCTTTTTGCCCGCTTCGCAAGCTGCAACGCGGTTTCATTGCTGGAGACCCCATTCATGTTTTGTCCTGAGACAGCGTTAACGTCGGCGCCGCAATCGATTAAAAACTGAACCGTCTCCAGCGCCGCGCTCTGCGCGGCCCACATGAGCGGCGTCCTGCCCCAATCATCCCTTTTGTTGATGTCGACTCCGTGTTTCAACAACATCAGCACAATCTCACGAGCAGCTGCTCCTCCTTCTTTGTGGAAACTCAGGCGACGAAAAGTGGGAGTCGCACCAGCGTTCAACAGGCTGCGGACGATGGAAGCATCCTCGTTGGCAATACCGTACTCGATTGCGCTGAATTTGCTGGGATGATCGACGGCGGAAAAATCCGCGCCGTGGCCGAGCAAAACGTCGACGACCTCTGCGTGACCGCGGCATGCTGCTGCGATCAAAGCCGTTTGACCGGTGAAGCTGGCCGCTAAGTTTGGATTTGCAGCGTGCTCCAACAGAAACCTTACTGTCTGAACCTGTCCTCGGGAGGCAGCCTCAATGAGGTAAGTCGTCGTACCTTCGTACATACCGCGCTCGTCTGGCTCGAAGGTTGGGATCAGGCGGTTGATGTCTGCGCCGTGCTTCAATAGACGCGCCGCTTCCTCGAAATCAGCCTTGGAGATTGCGGCACCGAAGTTTTCGTCCACCGACATGCGTGATCGGAGGTTTAGCGATCCTCGGTTGGCTGCCGGCGAATTTTTTTGCGAGTTCTTTTGCGTGCCAAAGCCTGTTTGATCCGCTTCTTCTCACCGGGCTTAAGATAAAACGAGTGTTTCTTAGCTTCTTTGATGATGTCTTCCTGCAACACCTTGCGCTTAAAACGCCGCAAGGCGTTTTCAATGGATTCGCCCTCGTGTATCTGAATATGCGCCATGTAATTTCCTTATTGGCGGACCAGCCTACCAACGTTGGCGTCCGCCGCCACGGTTGCCTCGACCACCGCCGCCCCCGAAACGTTTGCCGCCGCCTCCGCCTTCGCGTGACGCCATGGGCCGGGCTTCATTCACCGTGATCGACCGGCCTTCAAAATCCGCGCCATTAAATTTCGTAATCGCGTCGGCCGCTTCCTGATCCGTTGACATTTCAACGAACCCAAAGCCTTTATTGCGGCCGGTATCGCGATCGGTAATGATCTTGGCGGATTCGACCTGACCGGCTTGCTGAAACATTTGCATCAGGCTTTCATCCGTCGCAGAAAACGGAAGGTTTCCAACGTAAAGTCTTTTTCCCATGTTCTCTCTCGCTCAGTTCGATCACGCTAAAGTCGCTACAACGTGTCTTTTGAGTATATGCCTGAAAGTGTCGCCGCTCGTAGATCGTGTTGCTATTGTGAGCCGCAAGGGCTATCGTGAATGTGTCCATTTTCCTGCGATTCCTTCCTGGACTGACTCCCTCGCGGTGGTCGAATACTTCCAAGAAGAATCCTCATGCAAATTGCGGTTGCATGCGTGCGTTGACGTGCACGCTACAGGGAAACGGACAATATTGCCATCTCAGAACGGGAGGTTTGGTTTGGATGAGCGACTCAATCCGGAATTCAGTGCGGCATTGCTGGAATTCAATCGAGAGGCCGTAGTCTATTGCAAGGGTATTTCAGACAGCGTCGCCCAGGAATACGCGATGGAGTATGCCCGCATGCTCCAGAATCGGGCAAAGGGAATAGAGGGGCCGATGCCAAAGATTCCCACAGGGCTCTTTGAGCCCAATCGCAACTTGATCCGTTCAACGCTGGACAGGATGTGGCAAAGGTACTTTTCTAATTGAAGTAACACAGGTATGGCTAAAGGCAATCATAAGAAGACTTACACTCCAGAAGACATCTCTTCCAGGAGTCCCGGTTTGGAAGACCAGCTAGTCAGCGGTCTTGACGATAAGTACGCTGACAGCGTCCAGAAGCTCATCGATATCGGTAAGGAGAAGGGCTACCTCCTTTACGACGAAGTGAGCGATTTGTTACCGCCCGAAATTGGCGCGTCTGCGGAGGATTTGGACGACTTGTTTTCGGCATTCGGAACAGTCGGTATCGAGGTCATCGCCGACGCCGACCAGAGCTTCGCCGCACTCGTCAAAGTCCCCAGCGAAGAGAAATTCGATACCGAGCAGACTCAAGAAGGTATCGAGCTGGATCTCACGCCAGGCGCGCTGGAAAAGGCAAACGATCCCGTTCGCATGTACCTGCGCGAAATGGGAACTGTCCCCTTGCTGACCCGTGACGGTGAAGTCGAAATCGCCAAGCGCATCGAGCGTGGACAGCTCACGGTAGTAAAGGTGCTATCTCGGTCGTCTGTGATCGTGCGGAAGATCATTACACTTGGTGAACAGCTGAAGAGTGATCCAAGCATTATCAAAGACCTGCTTCGGTTCAACGACGAGGACCTAACCGACGAGAAAATCGAAGAGAAGCTCGAGGAAACTCTCGTCCTCATCGAGCAGATCGGCAAAACCTTCGAAAAGATCAATCAGCTTCAGGCAAAGCTTAAAGAGATACCCAGGTCTAAAAAGCCACAACATCGCCGTGCGTGGTGGAATCTGGCCCGTACGCGAGTCCAATTGGCACGACTCGTTCGATCCCTTGACCTGTCGAATACGGAGAAGCTGCGCATGGTGGGCTTCATGAAAGAGACTGTCGAACACATGCGGACGCTAGAGCACGAATTGAACAAACTCGAACGTAAATCCGACCACATGAAGAAGGAGAATCGGAAGGTCGTACAAAAAGACATCCGTGGTGTAAAAGCGAAGATCGTGGACTTGGAAGAGGAGACCAAATCCTCCGCTCTTGAGTTGAAGCGCACCCTTCAAAAAATCATGACCGCGCAGACTCAGGCTGAAATCGCCAAACGCGAACTCGTGGAGGCGAACCTGAGGCTCGTTGTCTCAATCGCTAAGAAATACACGAACCGCGGTTTGCAGTTCCTCGACCTGATTCAGGAAGGAAATATGGGCCTGATGAAGGGTGTGGATAAGTTTGACTACCGACGTGGATATAAGTTTTCGACATATGCCACCTGGTGGATTCGCCAAGCAATAACACGCGCGATCGCCGATCAAGCCCGGACCATCCGTATTCCCGTACACATGTTCGAGATCATTAACAAAGTGATCCGGACTTCGCGGTCTCTTGTACAAGAACTCGGGCGTGAGCCTTCGAGCGAAGAGATCGCGAAGAAAATGGAAATTCCGGTATCAAAGGTTCGCAAGGTTCTGAAGATCGCGCAGCAACCTATCTCGCTGGAGACGCCGATCGGCGAAGAGGAAGATTCGCATATTGGGGATTTCATCGAAGATCGGGGCATCGTTTCACCGGCTGATGCCGTCATCAATATCAACCTCAAGGAAATGACCGAGCAGGTTCTGAATATGCTAACTCCGCGCGAAGAGCGCGTTATCAAGATGCGGTTTGGACTTGAAGACGGGACCGAGCACACGCTGGAAGAGGTAGGTCAGAAATTCGGGGTCACCCGCGAGCGTATCCGCCAGATTGAAGCCAAGGCACTTCGGAAGCTGCGGCATCCTAGCCGCAGCCGCCAACTCCGAGTGTTTGTCGCCGACGTCTAGCCAGACGGTTAACGAATTACGGCCGGCACCACGTTGGTGAAGGCACCGCGGTCGAAAAGTAGTGCCGTTATATAGAAGTTATCCGAACCGATTCCGTTGACGGCGGCCACCCTGAGAGTGCCCAGACCTCCTGATGGCACGTTGAATATTTCGTCCACAAACACGACGTACTGCGACTTGGGCTGCACCTGGACGGTCCGTACGAGCGATGTCGCTCCGGAGTCGAACAGGAAAACGACCAATTGCACTGCGTCATTATCGTTGGCCACCGCGATCCCATAACGGTACCGGCCATTGAGCACCATCGGAACCAACGCCACCGGGGCGATAGGTGCGCCCGGGACCGTGGCGATTCCCACCGTTGTTCCGGTTGCAGAAAGTATGGAGTAAGTGAGCGAGGCAACAACCGGCCGCGAACACTCCAATCGTGCATATCCCGTGCCGATCACGCCTTCTCCGCGCGTCGTGATCGTCTCAACGGAACTCCGATCGACTACGATTTTGGTGCCGGCGGAAAGACGCTCAGGACCGATGCCGAACAGCGATACCTGGCACGTTGCGGGAGTTTCGCCGTAGCTCGCTATCAGAAACCGGGATGTGTAGACGGCGCCGTCGCTCCCCAGCCCGTCTACGACCTGTGGAAAAACATGTACCATGCTGGCATCCTGCGCCTGAGCGAAGCCAGCTGTGAGAGAAATGATCGCAAGAAAAAATATCGCCTTCAGTGTCGTCGTCATGAAACCTCCGAGCTGGAGCATAAGGCGCAACAAGTTGACGGGTCGTAACGAAGCGGTAAAATTTCCGTAATACTTCATTATGGCAACAATCAATTTCACCTGGTGGAATCTGGAAAACTTCTTCGACACCGACGACGATCCCATCTCGCAGGACTTTGAATTCACGGTGGCGGAAGGTTGGACTGAGGAAGTGCTTCAAGCCAAGCTCGCCAATCTGGCGCAGGCGCTCAATGCGACGCACGGTAATGCGGGTCCGGAATTGTTGGCGGTAGCCGAAATCGAGAAAGACACTTTGCTCGAGCAGCTGATCGCAAAGATGGGCAATGCCAATCTCAAAGTCGTGAAAGATCCAACGGGCACCAGCGATTTGCGTGGCATCGATGTGGCGATGGCCTACGACATTAACAAACTGGAGCTGGTTTCCAGCAAATCTCACGTTGTGCATTTACGGTATGCGACGCGAGACATTTTCGAGGTCGTCTTCACGGTAAACGAAACTGGTGAGCGATTGGTCGTGATTGCCAGCCACTGGCCTTCTCGACGTTTGGGCCAGTATGAATCCGAACCGGCGCGTATCACGCTCGCCGAAAACATTGCTTATCTGGTTGACCACCATCTGAAGTTTGAGCCTAAGGAATATGAAGCTTTGCGTGCGGCGCAGGACCTGGCTGCGGTGCAGGCGCGGTGGGAGACCAAAATTCTGCTTTGCGGGGATTTCAATGACGAGCCAGGAGACCGCAGCGTGACGCACCATCTGCTGGCGTCACGTGAACTGGAACGAGTGACGGGCGAAACCAATGATATTGACCAGTTCAAACAGGAGACCGCCGATTACCGTGCGCAGGAAGCCTTTCTCTACAACGCAATGTGGAGATTCACGGGGCAGCAAAACGTTGGCACGCATTTCTTCTCCGGGAGCGCCACCAGCGTCGAAACCAACCGTTACAGTTTGCTGGATCAGATCGTCACAAGTCGCGGATTGTTACACGCAACGGGCCTCCGCCTCGATTTAACGACCGTCGCCATTTTTAATAACAACCTGGTCGCCACCCCGAGCGGCCGCCCGCGCAAGTTTGACCGTCAGACAAAGAAAGGCACTTCCGACCATCTGCCGGTGACTGCAGTCCTGCGTTTCTAAATCCCGCTTCTCAAAACGCACCCACAAAAAAATTGTGACGAAATCCCTCGTTCGGTCACTTAACTGGGAGGGACATCATGATTGCTCCACACCGAATAGACATCGACGCTATGGATATCTGCTCGGGGTTCGCCGATGTTTTGCGCAACCGCTCGGAAACCGACACATGCACGTTGCCGGATGGCTCTCAGGCATTGATCACCTTGTCTGTTCGATCAGCATTTGATCTGTACCTTCGTGCCATAGCGCTTCCGCGCGGTAGCGAGGTAATCGTCAGTGCGATTACGCATCCTGATATGGCTGCGATTCTTCGATATCACGGACTCAAACCCATCTCAGTCGATTTAGATTTCGACTCTGCCGCGCCGGCGCCCAGAGAAATTCGCCGAGCCGCGACCGCATCCACGCGTGCAGTCCTGATTGCACATTTGTTCGGCGCGCTTGTGCAGATGGACCAGATTGCTGCCATTTGTCGCGAGCGTGGGTGGCTACTGTTAGAAGATTGCGCTCAGGCGTTTGGTCTTGGATATCAAGGGCACAAGTATTCTGACTTGACTATGTTCAGTTTCGGGCCGCTAAAAACAGCAACCGCCTTGGGCGGCGGGCTCGCGGTTGTCCGCAGTTCGGACACGCTCGAAGAAATGGCGGCAATCCAGGCTACGTATCCACGCCAACCTCGTACTGCTTTTGTCAAACGACTCGCGCGTTATGCACTGCTGCGGGCCGCTTCGCATCGCAGTCTCTACACGTGTGGCTATCATCTTTTGAAGTTGCTCGGCCACAATCCGGCTGAACTCGTGCGTGGTCTGACAAAGAGCTTCGCGGGTTCTTTTGAGATCGAACGATTCCGATGGCGTCTTGGATATCCTCAGATTGCCTTTTTGAAACGCAGAATTGCCTCGCTCATCCTTGATAGAGTGCGAAGACGCAGGCAAATTGGGGAACGCCTCGGTGAGGCATTGGGCGGTGTGAGGCGCTTCGGAGCTTCCGGACTGAACCACAGCCACTGGATTTTTCCAATCACGGTTGCCGATCCTGAAGCAGCGATCAAGGCACTGGCCGAGCAGGGCATCAGTGCAATGCGCGGATTGTCGAACCTTACCGTGATAGAAGACAGGAGTGACAACCGCACGCCGGTCGCGCGATCGGTGCTTGCAGGATCGCTGTTAGTTCCGTTGCCCGCCCGGGCCGACGACGACCATATCCGCAGAGTGGCACGGGCTGTGCGGTCAGTCGATACCCGCGATCGCTACAGCTTGAGAGTCGCCACAGTCAACTTGTGGTCGGGTTTGGATTATCAGGGGCTGTTCTACTGTGGCTCGTATGAAGGAAAAGCGGAACGTGAGCGGCGATACCAGCATCTCGTTGAGAGGCTCCTGGAGTTGGACGCCGATGTCATCACCGTCAACGAAGCGAATCCGGTATCACGAACGATGCGCCGTCTGGCGCGGGATTTGAATTACGACGAGATTCATTGGCGCGGTCTGTCAGGTGTTCGGTTTGGACGGATCGGGCTGCCTTTCAATCTGGACGAGGGCGATGGCATTCTCGCACGCCGTCATCTGAATCTTGTTCCGGTCGGACGTCAGCGACTGACCGGCGGATGGATATGCCGTTGGGGCAGTGTCAATTTTGCTAACGCGACCCAAGTTGTGTGCGGCAGGATCAATGCGGGTGGCCAACCACTGTACGTGTTCAACACGCACTGGACAATCGCGCGAACGGCGGCCGCATACGCCGTCCAGGCGACTCGACGCGACACCGAGTTGTCTTCATTCTTTGAAAGCGAGCGAGTCAAAGCGGTCAAGGCGTACCGCGAGGCATCCACGATTCGTTTGGTGGAAGCCGAACGCACTACTGCGGCTATCCAAACCATGCTGCCGCCAGGCTCTCTCGCCCTGCTGGCCGGAGATTTCAACGCAATTCCAACGAGTCCCGAGATGCGCGTTATCGAGGACGCCGGCTTTATCGATGTCGTGAGTCGCCTGAGCCCTTACGCCAAGGTTTCAACCTGGAATCCTTCAAAAAATGACGTCATCCAAAAATTTTACGGCCACTCTTCACACGAAGACGCCGTGAGAGTGGACTACATCTTCACAAACGAAATGCTGGTTCCTGCTCTGCAACGTGCTTCCGTGGGTTTGGACGGACCTTCGGACCGTCCTCATCCGTCGGATCATTTTGCGCTCGTGTGTGATCTGCGGTTGGACCGCATAGCCACGGATTTCACGGATTATCAGGACAGGCTGGACGCCTATGGGGTCAGTAACGCACGGTACCGGCCAGCTTCAGCAACATTACCGCGCGTCTCATAGACCCGAGAGGGCGCTTTTCATTGTTCGCAAACTTAGAGGATTACTATTCAATTGCGTTCTTCTCATTGGTAGCCGGTTACGTTATGCTCGCCCGCAGGAAAAAACATGAGCCGTTCATCGGTGATACTGCTTTGTATTGGTGTGCTGATTCTTCAGCTCGCTCGATTCGGCGCAGCCTCAGCCGAGCCTAAGCGCGTGCTCCTGTTGCACTCGTTCGGGCGCGAAGTCGGCCCATTTGACGCTTTCGCCGCCGGCTTCCGACTGGAATTGGCCAGGCGATCAACAGACCCACTGGAGTTTTACGAAGTATCGCTCAAACCCGCAGGTCCGGGTGAGCCTTCCGAGCAGTCACTTGTCAGTTTCTTGCGGTCCATGTATGCAAGCCGTCCACCCGACCTGATTGTGCCGGTAGGCGGACCTGCATCCACGTTTGCACACAAGTACCGGCCACTGCTGTTCCCGGACACGCCTATGCTGATGACGGCAGTGGATGAGCGCCATTTGCAGAAAGTCAACATTACTCCTACGGAGGCTGTTGTCGCGGTGAGGCACGAGCCGGCGAAGGCCGTCGACAGCATTAGAAGAGTTCTTCCTCAAACCAGCACTATCTTCGTCGTGCTCGGAAGCTCTCCGCTGGAACGATTCTGGCGCGAGGAACTGGTCCGTGAGTTTCAGCGGTTTCAGAACGACTTAACATTTGTTTGGTGGAACGAGCTATCTTTCGCCGAAATGCTGAAGCGTTGTGCCACGCTTCCGTTGAACTCCGCGATCCTGTACGCGGTTCTATCAGTGGACGCAGCAGGATTTGCGCATACGGAGGCCGATGCGTTGGCTGAGCTCCACGCGGTTGCCAACGCACCGATTTTCGGAGTGCAAGGCAGCCAGATGGGGCGCGGAATCGTCGGCGGACCATTGATGTCCATGGACGATTTGAGCCGAAGCGCAACTGGTGCCGCGGTGGGGATTCTGAATCACGAATCGCCCGAGGCCGTGAGAATTCCAGCCCAGCTGCCTGGTCCGGACACGTTCGACTGGCGTGAATTGCGGCGCTGGCATATCAGCGAAAAACTGCTGCCGGCGGGCAGCGTCGTTCAGTTTCGCGAGCCGACGCTGTGGCAGCGATATAAGTGGTACGTTGTTGGAAGCGTTTTGGTTTGTTTCCTGGAAGCGCTGCTGATCTCGTCATTGTTGGTCAATCTCATCAAGCGCCGGCGAGCGGAGGTGTCCCTGTGTGAAAGCCGGGAGGCTCTATCCGACATGAGTCAGCGTTTGATCGAGGCGCAAGAAAAGGAACGCAGCTGGATCAGCCTCGTACTCCATGACGACGTCAACCAACGTTTAGCGGCGCTGAGATTACAACTGAGTCTCTTTGGGAAAAAGCTTCCGACATCCATGGATGCCTGGCAAAAAGACATCACAGCGGCAAACCGCCGTATCACAGAATTGATCAACGACATCCAGGGAGTGTCGTACCGTCTGTACTCGCCAACCTTGAAGCACGTCGGTTTGGTTCAGGCGGCGGAAGCTCTTTGCCAGGAGTTTTCGGCGGCGCAACGGATAGACATCGAGTTTCACTCGGACAAGGTTTCTAAAGACATGCCGGAAGAGATCCGGCTTTGTTTGTTCCGGGTGTTGCAAGAAGCGTTACAAAATCTGGCAAAGCATAGCGGGGCAGGACGCGGCGAGGTTTCCCTTGTGGGAGGAGCGGACACGATAGAACTGACCGTGAGAGACGAAGGAACTGGGTTCCGACCCGAAAGAGCCCTGGTAGGTGGTGGCCTGGGACTTCCCAGTATGAAGCAACGTCTGAAGTTGGTGAACGGGCAGGTCTCCATCGATTCGAAACCAGGCCGCGGAACCATCATCCGAGTAAGCGTTCCGTTCCAATCCAAACACGAAGCGGCCCGTTTGGGCTGATCACCGCGAAATTGGCAACAACCAGACCCCTGTGGCAATGCCCGCGGTGTGGCCGGCAGTTCGCGAACAAGAACCAGATGCATGGTTGCACGGATCTGACAGTCGCCGATTGTCTGGCTGGTAAACCCGACAACCTCGTCAAGATCTATCGCGCGTATGAGAAAGCTGTTCTCGATCTGGGCGAAGTTCGCATTCATCCAACCAGGTCGCGCATCGCCTTCATCGCGCGAATGACATTTGCGGGTGCCATAATCAGACAGGATCATGTGGAAGCGGGCATGATGCTGCCTTACCCTTCACGCAGTTCACGTTTCCACGCCTTCATTCCTAACGGCGTCGGCGGCGTTCACTACTTCAAATTATTCAAACCGTCCGAAGTCGATCCCGAGATTCGCCAATGGCTTCGCGAAGCGTTCTTGTGCGGCATGCAGCAGCCCATGACGCCGAAGCTGTCGGGGAGCGTCAAGACCGCTGAACTACCGAAGTCCTCGCGGTCGGCTGGGAGAACGTCGTCGAAAAAGGTCTTCTACCTTCACTTCAAAAAGGATGAGTTCGACGCGGGAACTGCCGTGCTGCGCAAGGCCGGGCATGAGGTTCAAGGTCACTGGGACAATCAGAAGGTCGCAAAACTGGGTGACTTCCTGCCCGACGTCTTTGTGATCTCTCTGGACCGCCTTCCCTCGCTCGCGCGCGGGCACGCATCGTGGTTCTGGTCGGTGAAGAAGCGTCAGTCGATTCCTATCATTTTCGCGGGCGGCGAACCCGACAAGGTCCTCATCGCGAAACACCAATTCCCCAAAGCATTCTTTTGTTCGGCGGACGAAGTACCGTCTGTTGTCGAGCGACTTTGATACAGACAAACCGCCGTACCACGGCGTGCTATTCTACCCGTGAAACGGCGTGACATTCAGATCACATTCCGCCCTCTTAGAACCAAAGGTGGTCCGGACGAAGATGATTTGCGGCTATCGATGGAGGAGAGGGTCGCTTTGGTATGGCCTCTGACCTTGGATGCCTGGGCTTTCAAAGGAGAGCCGGTTGCTGAATCCAGACTTCCGCGACATATTGTGCGTGTTCTTAGAGGAAGGCGTTGAGTTTGGGTCGGCTGCTCGCAAACCAACGCTCCACGCGTGATTAACGCATTGAAACGTTTTGGCGCGGCGCTTTCGGAAATCAGCGAAACGGATTTTCTGCAGCCGGGCATTACGTTTCACCCCAACAGAATCTCTGCGAGTCTTGAAGGTATCAGCGTTCCCATCATCAGCCGATCGGATCTCCTGGCGAACAAGAGAGCGTCGGGCCGGCCGCAGGATCTGGTCGATGCGACATGGTTAGAGGAAAACAACGACTGAGAATACCGATGGCCGCAAAGCTGCTGAACTAGATGGGGCGAGCCGGTTCCGGCGCGATCGCACTGCCGTACTTCGGAACGTCGGACACCGACGCAACGACCGCCAACGCCCAACAACTCGGCGGGGGCGTATTCGTTCCACCATCCGACGTTACAGACATCGCCCGCTTAGCGATTCTTCACGATCCGCAGGGCGCGATGTTCGGCATCCTCCGTTTCGCGCGCTAGGCACTAACCCAGTTAGACTAAAGAAGGGTGCATCGGTGCTTATCAACATCGGACCTTCCAAAGAGCCTTCCGATATCGTGGATATGCTGCTCGAATGCCACGAGCGTATACGTTTGTTCGTCGGCTTGGCGCGTCAGCTGGCTGAAATTCAGGATGCTCCCGAAGAGCAAGTCCGGGACGCAGCGGCGCGTATTCGCCGGTATTTCTCGGAAGGCCTTCCCCTGCACGTCGCCGATGAGGAGGAAAGCATTCAGCCTCGTCTTTGCGGCAGACGACCCGAGGTGGACAACGCAATGGAGGCGATGCTGCAGGAGCATAAAAGCCACGAATCTCTATTAGAAGAACTCGTTCATACCTGTGGGATTCTGGAAGCTTTTCCTGGCCTGTTATCCAAGAAACGGGAGGGCTTGGGACGCGTCGCCGCCAGACTTGAACATGATCTCGGTACGCATTTGCGGGAAGAGGAAGCAGTCGTTTTGCCGGCGATACGATCGCTTCTGACAGATGAAGAGCGCGAGGCTATGCTTGAAGAATTTCGTGCACGGCGTGCTGAGCATCACGCTCCGCGACGTACCGAGGTAACGTGAAGTAGAAGGTTGTCCCTTTTCCAACTTCAGATTCAGCCCAGAGCGCTCCACCGTGGGCCCTCACTATTTTATCGCAGGTCGCCAGCCCAATCCCCGTCCCAGGGCGGTCACTGGTCGATGCAATACGATAGAAAGGTTCAAATATCTTCGTGAGCTGATCGGCTGAAATACCAACGCCATTGTCTTCCACTGCAAACACCCATACGTGTTCTTGTTCTTCTGCAGTGATCCGAATGATCGGAGCAAACTTGCTTCGGTACTTTAGCGCGTTCGCGAGAAGATTTTGAAAAAGCTGCTCCATGAGCACTTTGCTGCAGTACAACGTGGGCAACTCGCCTATGCCGATCTCTGCGCTCATCTTTTCAATCTGCGGGCCAAGACTCTCCAGCACGGCCGCTAAGACTTCATTAATGTCTACATCAGCCATGGCAGTTTCTTGTCCGCCCACCTTGGAGTAATCGAGGAGATCCCGAATCAGCTGTGCAGCCTTGTCGGCTGAGCGAAGCGCGATGCTTCTGGCGTCTTCCGTTGCCATTTTCAAACAAGTGATGACATTAGCTATTGGGCCCAACAAATCATGTGCCACTACCCTGGTGAATCCTTCGAGCTCGGCATTGGATCTCTTGAGTTCAGCAATGCTGCTTTGGAGTTTCAGCTCCAGCACTTTCTGCTGAGTAATGTCCTCCTCAATCCCGAGGTAGTACGTAACTACATTGTCAGCCGTTTTGATCGGAGAAATGGTCAGCGACCCCCAATATAGCTCTCCGCTTTTCTTTTTATTCTGTACCTCGCCGCGCCATTCCCGACCCTTGGTGATCGTTCCCCACATGTCGCGATAGACGTTTGGTGAAGTCTTTCCGGACTGAAGAATTCTTGGATTCTTGCCAATTGCCTCTGCGGCCGAGTAACCAGTCAGTTGAACAAATTTGGGATTGACGTATTGGATGGTTCCGTTGAGATCTGTGATGACGACCGTGCTCGCGCTTTGCTGTACCGCGTGTACGAGCATCGGGACAAGGCTTTCCTCGTTTTCAAGGAACGGAAACAAGGTATCTGCATTCATGACTGATTTACCGACGCGTCAAGAGAAGGGTTTCCTTCAAACTACCGCTTAGCAGAAATGAATGTCAATGCCCTTGGAAATCGTCGTTACGGACGGCCGTCGATGAGTTCGATCCATGACGTCTTGTTCTGAAGAGGGAGGACGAACGCATAAGATTTCATTGACTCAACTGCGCGACTTCAAACTCCTGTGGAGTTCCAAGCGAAGTCGTTACGCCATTGACGACGCGGCTCAACGTCACTTTATATCGGCCAGTTGTGACCGGATCGCCGGGCGACGCGATGCAGACCGGCCTCGCCGGAGACGTCCAGAGTCCGCACCGCGTTGCCTGCGGCATCCGTTAATTCTTTTGCTTGGCGGAGTATCTCATTTCGGAATTCTTTTGACACTGTCGGTAAGGTCGATTGACGCCCACATGTTGGTCCCGTCCGAAACCAGGCCGGCTGCGGTCTTGTAGTCGACGGGATAAGTGGCCAGAAAGGCGCCGTCGATGCTGAACTTTCTCACAGCGTCGCCAGTGCCCACCCAAATGTTCGTACCATCAAACGTGATTGCGGTCGGACGGTACGGAAAAGGAATTGTGCCAACGCTTGAGCCATCGGCTGCGCTCAACAGTTGTACAGTATTGGCGAACGGTAGGGTTACCCAGATCTTGGTGCCGTCAAAGGTAATGTTCTCCGGAGAGTCGGTAAGGCTGTACGTGTCGAGAATGGCACCATCGCTTGTCCTTATTTTAGCGACGCTGTTGCCATCTCTTAAGCCTACCCACATATTGAGACCGTCAAAAGCCAGACCCAACGGTGTCGAGGTTAACGAAATGTTCATCAGGACTCGCCCATCGCTGGGCCTTACCTTCACCACTCGATTCATTATCGAGAAATCCGTTACCCACAGGTTGATGCCGTCGAAGGCGACGGAGGCTGCATTGCGGGCGACAAAGAACGTATTCAAGACGGCTCCATCGGAGACGCGCAGTTTCATTATCGAACCATTGCCATAGTTAGCTACCCAGATGTTAGTGCCATCAAAAGTCAGGCCCATCGGGCGAGTGCCAACCGGGAAGGTGCCCATGTCCGCGCCATCGCTTGCTCGCAGCTTGCTTACGCAATTGTCGACGGTGTGGAGTATCCAGATGTGTTTGCCGTCGAAAACCATCAGGCTGGGGCGATTCCCAACAAAAAAATCCTGCCCGTACCATTGAAGCAACGCGGCGCGCCGCTGAAACAAATCGTCGACACGTCCGGCAGGACCTGCTGGCCCGCGAGGTCCTATTGTTCCTCTAGGCCCTGCTGGGCCTTGAACACCGGTGCCTCCATTCGGTCCCGAGGGTCCGGGCGTGCCCGCGTCGCCCGTCTCGCCTTTGGACCCACGTGGACCCACTTCACCTTTGGTGCCGGACTCGCCCGGATCGCCCTTAGGCCCTTGCACGCCGGTGTCGCCTTTTGGTCCTTGCGCTCCCATATCACCTTTGGGACCGGTCAGCTGCGCTGGCAATAACGTCACGCTCAAATCGTTGTTGCCGGAGTCGACGGTTACCGTGCGCGAGTCCGGACTCCAGCCGGAATTGGGTATGGCCACCTCGACCTGGTGATCGCCGAGAGGCAGGCTGACGCTCATCGGAGTCAACTTGCCGGTGTTCACACCGTCCACGATGACGCTCGCACCCGAAGGAAAAGAAGTTACTTTGAGCGAACCGCTGCCGCTTTGGGCGAGAAGACCGGCGCCGTTCAGGCAAACTGCCACAATTCCGCAAGCCAACATTAATAATCGTTGCATTGTTCAATCCTCCATTTTGTGATGCGCCGGCGCGCTCAATAGGGAAGTCTCGTTACAGCGTTGGTGTTTTGACCAGCTACCCAGACACTGGCTCCATCGAACGCCATCGCAACTGGGACCGTTGGACCACTAAAGGTAAAGGTCGCAATAAACGAACCGTCATTGCGCTGGAGCTGCTTGACGGTTCTATCAGTCGGGTCGGCCACCCAGATGCTGATGCCGTCAAAAATGATGCCTTTGGGCAGCTGGCCAACACTGTACGTGTCCAGAATCGCGCCGTCGCTGGGTCGCATCTTCTGCACGGCATGCAGGCCCGCGTTCGCGATCCAAATATTGATGCCGTCAAACGCCAGACCCTCCGGCGAACCGCCAGCATCGAAAGTGCCGGTGACGAAGTGGAGGACGGAAGATATCCTCTTGATGACGCCGCCACTGGCCCCTACCCACATATTGACGCCATCAAAGGCCATCCCCTCGGGAACGATTGATCCCAAGCCAATTTGGTACAGCATTGCACCGTCAGTGGCCTGCAGCACAACAACGCCCCCGATTTGACCTATCCAGATGTTCACGCCGTCAAAGGCGACAATTTGCGGACCGTGTAGAACGTTCGGCGTGGTCCGGATTACGGCACCATCACTTGGGCGAATTTGTGTCGCATTATTACCCAACATGTTCGCTACCCAGATGGTGTCGCCGTCGAAAGCAACGCCGGTAGGACCATTGCCGACGGGGAAGGTGCCCAGATTCGCGCCGTCGCTCGCTCTTAACTTGGAGACGGTATCGTCATCAAAGTTGGTGACCCAGACGTTCGTCCCGTCAAAAGCTATACCTGAAGGACGCCTACCTACCGGATAGTCGCGACGGTACCACTGCAGCATTGCTGCCCTCAGCTGGCGCAGCCCTATGCCATCCGACCCTGGAAAGCCTTGTGGGCCGGTGTCGCCGGTTGACCCCGGCGGGCCGACGGGTCCGGCAGGTCCCTGAGCTCCGCTGGGCCCGGCAGGCCCCTGCGGTCCAGTATCACCCTTGACGCCCGGCGCGCCCGCATCGCCCCTAGGCCCCTGCGGCCCTGTGTCGCCCTTCAGACCTTGTGGTCCCGTATCCCCTTTTGGACCTTGTGGGCCAGTATCGCCCTTAGGACCAGGCGTGAGCGTCGGCAACAGCGTCACGCTTAAATCGTTATTACCCGCGTTGATGGTGACGACGCGGGTGTCGGGATTCCAACCCGAGTTTGGAATCGCTACGACGACAGTATGGTCGCCCACCGCCAGGTTGACGCTCATCGGAGTCAACTTGCCCGTATCCACTCCATCCACTGTGACTTTTGCACCGGAAGGGAAAGAAGTTACCTTCAGGGCACCACTCGTGGCTTGAGCCTGCAAAGGTGCGCAAAACAGAGCAACCGCGATCATCGCGGCGGCCAGAGTCATCAATCGTTGCATTGCAGATCCTCCAAAACTGTTTGAAAACCGTTCTTCCACCCTCTACTGGCAGTTCGCCGAAAAACGTCACACGATGTTTGGAGATTTCATGTCAGCGGATAGTCCGTTTAAGCGGGGTTCGCACTGCGAGATGTTGCATAAGGAGGCTTACGCCGCGTTTGCCTGGCAGGCGTTCCGGAAAACGAGGTGGCCGTGCCTCAAATCCTCGAGCGGATGCGTGGCGGGATGACGTTCGACGAAGCCTTCAGCAAAGTCGTCGGCGTGTTTCCGGCGACCGCCGAAAATCAGTTTTGGGATCGCCAACGCATTTGGACGAACTGGGTGCCGATTCTTGGTTCGACGACGACGCTATGGATCGTCGTGACGCTTCTCGCCTTGATCGCCATCTATCGTCGATCCCCGACTTGACCGGGAGATCGAAAAGTGCTGGGAACAGGAAGACGGCGAGGATGAACCCTGATCGGGGAACCACGCGTTTACGCCTACTCGTACCTGAGCGCCTGTATTGGATCCACACGGCTCGCCCGAACCGCGGGAATCCAAACGGCCAGCAGCACAACCGCCGTCAAGAAAAGTGGAATGCCCACGAAGACTCCGAGATCTTGGGCTTTTACGCCAAACAAGAACGCGGCAATGAATCGCGACAGGCCATAAGCCGACGCGACACCGATAACAATCCCGGCTAACGCCAGCGTCATCCCTTGAAAGACGACCATCCGGCGAACTTCGCTTGCGCGAGCGCCGAGAGCGAGCCGGATGCCGATCTCCGGCGTCCGCTGTTGCACGGTGTACGCCATCAATCCATAAATGCCGATGGCCGCAAGCAGCAGCGCTGATGCTCCAAATATCGTCATGAGCAGCATGTTGAAACGTTGCCTTGAAGTCGACAGGCTCACGACATCCAACATCGATCGAATGTTGGAAACCGGAAGACCTGTAACTTGTCGAAGTTCGCGCTGAATCTGATCGCTGAATGAGTATGGATCCATCCGCGTGCGAACCACCCACGACATGGGTCCGATGCCAAGGTTCAGCGCATTCGCAAGATCGGGAACTTGCGCCTGAGGAACAAACATTTTCGGTCCAGGATTGTTGTTTAGTCCGTTGTCACGGCTATCGGCCACAACGCCGATGATCTGTCGCGGCTGCTCGGAGGCGAACTCACGCATTACGCCTTTGCCGATCACAATCTGGGCGTTCAGCGGATCGCTGTCTTTCCAAAACTGGCGCGCCATGGTTTCGTTGATGACAACGACTTGCTGAGCGAGTCCATCGTCTCGAATGTCGAATACGCGCCCTTTCTTGACGGGAATCTTGAAGACGTCGAAATATCCCGGCGAAACATTCATCCAGCCGCCACCGCCGTGATACGGCCCGTCCGTAAGCGGACGGCCGGCAATGGTGAAGGGCAGACCATAACCACCCTGAAGCGGCACGCAGCATGTTGCGCTCGCGGCTTCAACTCCCGGCAGCGCCTGCAATCGGTCGACGGCTTCGCGTATCAGCAAGTCGACGGTACGCGAGCTCGCAAACCGCGGTTCCGAAAGCGACATTTGCATGGTCAATACATTGGTGGCATCGAAACCGGGATCGACTGCGCGCAATGCTAACGATGTTTGTATCAATAACGCGGAGCCCACGAGCAGGACAACGGCCAGTGCGAGCTCAACCACAACGAGAGCCGACCGAGCTTTGTTGTGGCGCAGTCCCGTGCCCGAACGGCCGCTGCTTTCCTTCAAGGTCGCGTTGAGATCCGCACGTGAGCCCTGCAAGGCGGGAATCAAACCAAACAGAATCCCTGTGGCGATGGATAGGGCAATCGTAAATGTCAGGACGCGCCAGTCGAGGCTCAGCGCGGATCCGTTCTGGCCGAGCCGCGGCAGGCCTGCCGTGTTGATCGAAAGCAGAAGGCGAATTCCCGTGAGGCCAAGACCCAGTCCGAGAATTCCACCGGCCAGCGAAAGCACGACACTCTCAGTCAAGAGTTGGCGAAGTATTCGGCCGCGGCCCGCTCCCATCGCCGCACGAATCGCAATTTCACGTCTCCGGCCTGTCGCGCGCACAAGAAGAAGGTTAGCGACATTCGCGCACGCAATCAGAAGGACGAAGCTGACTGCGCCGGCCATCACGAGGAGAATCGGCCGCACGTTTGCGACGAATGCCTCCTGGAACAGCTGAACCGTGAAACTTTGGTTTGGTCCGAGTGCATTCGGGAACCTGTCGTTAAATGCTTTTGCCGATGCCGCAAACTGCGACTTTGCCTGTTCCAGCGATACGCCGGGCTTCAAGCGTCCCGCGGATTGAAAGTAATGCCCTTGATCATTGGAGTTCGGATCCAATTGAAAGGCAGTCCAGATTTCTGGCGGCGGTCCGAATTCTGAAACATTGAAATTAGGCCCAACAACACCGATCACGACGTGCGGCGCGCCGCCCAGAGAAATCGTCTGCCCGATAATTCCGGGGTTTTTTCCGAATCGCCGCTCCCACAGGCCATGGCTTAGTACAACCACCTTTTCGGATCTCGGCAGATCTTCTTCCGCGGAAAACGCGCGGCCGAGGATTACAGGTACTCCAAACAGCTTGAAGTAATCGACGCTGACCTGCGTTGCTCGAAGCTGCTCGGGGATTTCGCCGCCGGTGTAATTGAGGATCGTATTTCTGAAAGCGCTTGAATTCTGAATGGTCGACTGAGATCGCCAATGCCAGAACTTCGCAGGCGACGCCGCAGCGAAATCACCTTGCGGCGAACTATTCATGAACATCACGAGCCGGTCGGGTTCCGGAAATGGGATTGGTTTCAGCAAAACCGCATTCACCACCGAGAAGATTGCAGTATTGGCGCCAATGCCGAGCGCGAGTGCCGCGATTGCAGCGAGCGTAAAACTCGGGCTCTGCCGGAACATTTGCAGGGAGTGCTTCAGATCTTTCAGAAAGACTTCCACGTAACCTCCATTGGTAACCTTCTATTGACACGGGAAATCAACATTCGGTTACCAAAAACTTGCGAGGTTCGAGTACTTCACGGCCGGCCGTCGACGAGTTCGATCCATGACGTCTTGTTCTGAAGAGTGACGACGAACGCGTCTCGTTCCTTTGGCAGATTCTCTTTAAGGCGATAAATGGCAGCTCCGCCGGCCTTCGATGGTTGCTCGATGCGCAGGCGCGCCCGGGACACCGACGGAGTTGACGCGGAGAGCCCAGCACGGACCGCATGAGTCCTGGTATTGATCTCGACGCTCTCAAAGGTCCCGGAATCCAGAGTTAACCACAAGCCGCGCGGCGCCACGTAGACACGCTGACGGAAGGCGTCCAGTGGCTGGACTCGGATCCAATCGCCGTCAGCATTGACGTTGCCACCGAATGCCTGCCAGCCGAATTCGGGATGGTTGATGACGTACGTCGCGGCATTCACCGCAACGCCGAAAAAGTTCGGGCCGTAGTCGCCGGTGTATGTGTCCCAGCGCATATTCTGTGGAAAAGAATGAAATGCGGCACTCGCGAAACCCTCCTGGTCGATATTGCTCAACCCACCCATCGCACCGCCGTAACCCACGCGCAACAAGTAAAAGTCGTCGGGCTTGTTCCGGAATTCGGAAAGCACGGGAATCGCATTCAGCCCGGACCCATAATGATGCAGCTGGCGTTCCGCTGTACCTCCTGGAGCTGCGCCATAAAAGAAGTCCCAGAAACGACGGGCATTGCCGTGATAGCCCCAATGCGGAATGGACGGCATATAGCCGAGAATTGAATTCAGCGTGATCTCCGCTTTCTCGTGGTTGCCGAAGTACTTGGTAACGCCGTAAATCTGCTCCTGTCCCGTGGAATCCCAGGCCATCTCACTGCCATACGGCAAAGAGCGACGATTCCAGTCATCGGCGCGGACCTTCAGTTGTGCCTCAAGAGCAGTGGCCTGTGTCTGCCAGCCCTCGCGTTTGAGGTCATCCAGCAACATCAGGAAGATGGTGCCGTCCATGAGACCGTCGCGGCTGTTGCCGATATTGTTGTGCGTACCGAGATAGTTGGCAGTTTCGAAGGCTTGTTTCAAATACCAGTCCCACGCATGATGCGTGACGAGGCCTTCGTAATTGCGCGCTAGCCGATACATCGACCAGTAAGCCGCAGCGACGTGCGGATAGTCATAAGCGCGGTTGACCGCTTCCGACTGCGCCTTGTTCCAACTCGTCCACGTCGTCCAATTGAAGCGAGTCTCGTATGCAAAGTTGGGAAGCGCGACAGGATCGTAATAGAACAAGCTTTTCTTCACACCATACTGGCGCTCGCCTTCGCTGTACTGAAGATTTCCCCAAAGGACGCCGTCGATGAACTGCTCGAATTTGGCGACCTCCTCCTTCTGCGGTTGTCCGGATTCCTTCATCGCCGCGGCCAGCCATGGACCGGACCCACCTTCATCACCCAGACCGGCGATCCACGCGCGCGCGTCCTGAAGGACAATCCGGTTATTGGCACGATCGTAGGTCATCACGGACGGACTGCGATGAAACGGATCGTCGGGGTTCACATACCATTGTTTCGTGAAAAGGAAATTGCCCATGTCGGCAACGGCCTGTGCAGCGGATTTGATGACGTAATAGCTAAGAGATTGGTTGGTGCCGTCGTCGTAGGTGATCGTCAATCGGACGCGCCCCCATCCCTTGCCCTGCAGGGTGTAATCCTTCCATCCGGCTTTAGTGGGCTTGTTCTCCTTCACCACAATCGCCCCGCTGGGTTCGCTCCTGATGGCTGCGACCTTGCTCGGATAGTTCAAGTAGAGTTTGGAGTTCAAATCCATGGGCACGATGTAGCCGGGAATCCCCACAGCCACAGGCCGCCGATTCGCTGCCAGAGTTTGTTCAATGCCCCGAATGTCGGGCGACAGCAGGAACTTCAGACCATAGCTTTTTGTCTCCCCCGGTCCCAGCACCGCCATCGTCGGCGGATTCCACTGTTCTTTGTCCTTCCATTCATTCTCAGCGTAGGCCTGCGTGTGGACCATCCACTCGAATGAGCCTTCGTAAGGGTTGCCTCGCGAAAAAATGTTGTTGGGGCCGTTGGGCTCGATAAGCAGATGCCACGCTTCGAACGGCGTCTTGCCCTCCGGCACGACCACAAGAGCGGGCCCGTGACCGCTCAAACGCGTCACCTGAAGATAGCCTCCATCCGCATTGATCGCCGGATCGGTGAACGAATTCACCTCCACCATCTGCGTGAGCGGATGCCCCTTGAGCATATTGTTGAAGATCATCGGCATTCCCAGCGCGCCAATCTCCACGCGTTGAGCGCCGGTGTTTTTCAATTCGAAACGCAGCACCAATTTCCCGTTATCCAACACCCAGCGACGGATGACTTGAATGGGGCAATCCGCGGGAAGCGTCGGACCGAGGTTGGCCGCCGCCAGAACCGAACCGCTGGCTGGTAAAACTTCGACCGGACGCTTCGCGGCGCTGGTGGAAAAAGTCTGCCATCCTGCGGAACCTTGCTGACGGACGCGCAAGGTCAGATCGCCTACGGAATTGAACCCGTCGATACTGCGGATTTCCAGCTTGTCTGCGGGAGTGAAATCAAAACCGCCCGCACCTTTGGGTTGAAGAGCGGCGATCGTCTGTGAACTCTTGACGAGCTTCAACGTGAAATCGGCGGTATCGAAACTCAGCGTGTCCGGTTCCTGGGCCGAAGCCAACAACAACGAGCCGGCCAGCAGAAAGACGACCGTTATTGGTGTCGCTCTCATTACATCACCTCCCTGACGCGAATCATCCGCACGCCGAATATCGGCGCGATCCGGCCGTTGGACGCGGCTTGAAATCGGATCGTGGCTTTTTTCTTGCCGTTGAGCAGAGCAGGAGGAATCGGATAAGTGACGTCGAAAAATCCGGTTGCCTTGTCGTCTGGCTGGAAGCGTACAACCTCGACTCCATCCACAAGGATCTGAAAATTTCCGCTCGCGGGTTCGAGGCCGAGTTCATTGAGATACGTGACAACGACGGCCATGTCCTTCGTGTTCTCGACAGGAAAATCGTAAGAAAACCAGCCTTGCCCGCCTCGACCGGCGCGGCCATTCGTGCGTTGCGGCTGCCGATTGGCAGGGTCGCTCTGATAGTTGAAGTCTTTCTCCCGATCGGCGTCGCCGGGCTGCACGAATGCGACAGTAGCTGCTTCCAACTTGCGAACACGCTCACGCTCCGCGGTCGCCGCGCGGACACGAGCCTCGAACTCTTCAGCGGTGACAACATCGAAGTAAGCGCTGTAGGTCCGCCGGTGCGTTCGATAAAAGGGAGCGAGAGCGACATCGACTGGCGGCGCGGGTTGAGCCGGATCGCGGGCCACTTTGGCCGCGACAAAATCGCCGGCACGCGTTGCTGACGGCGCGACCCATTCGGTGACGGGACGTTCGGCCGCGACGAGCACCGGAGCCACTATGCGCGCCGCATTTCCTCCCGGTCCTTCGCGACGCGGTCCCAGATCACCCGCGAGCAGCAAGGGCCCCCACATGATCGCGGCCACTTGTTTGTTGTCGGGAGTGGGTTCCAAGCGAACGGATTTTGGCAGGCTGAGTTGAACCTTGTCGCCTGACTTCCATTCGCGGACCATCTCAATATAGGAACTCGGTTGCAACAATCTGTCGTCGCTACCCACGTTGCGGCCGCCTGCGCTTCCGGCCCGCAGGCTCGCGAGCGGCGGCACTTCAACGGACTGGCCATTCACGCTGATCTTGAATCCATCGCCTGCCCAACTCGGCCGGCGCACGGCGAGAGTGAATCGTTTCGGCGATGGAAGCGTGAACGTCATCGTTGCGTTCTCGCCATCCGGGAAGTCCGTACTCATGTCGAGTCGCACATTCGAAAGCGGAAATTGTGCCGTCGAGGATGCAAATAGATTCACCCAGAGCACGGGATTCAATGCGTCGTTCGATTCGTAATAGATTCCGGAACCGTGCAGCGCGTGACTTTCCATTCCCGATCCCACGCAACAGGTAAAACTCTGCAGCATGTTCTGATATTCCTGCTGCACCGCGCGTCCAACCGGCACCATGTAGGACGAGCGTCCCGTTTCCGGATCGAGCGACGCCATGATGTGATTGAACAACGCGCGTTCATGAAAGTCGGCGTAGAACGCATCCGGCCTGAACGAAAACAGCCGGCGTGTGAGTTTAAGCATGTTGTAAACGTTGCAGGTTTCGCAGGTGCGCCCATCCACACGCGGACTTAGTTGATCCGGCGCTCCGAAATACTCGGCAAGGCCATGTCCTCCGGTCGCGTAAGTATGATGTTGCGTGACGCGGTCCCAGAAGAACGATGCGGCCTCGAGATCTGCGGCGTCGGCCGTGTAGCCGTATCGAACAGCGGATCCCATCAACTTCGGAATCTGGCAGTTGCCGTGTTTACCGTTGAGATTATCCTGATGCCGCTTGAGCGCATCGGTGAATGCTCGATGTTCGAACCTGTAAGAAAGATCGAGCCATCGGCGATCTCCGGTATCAGCATAAAGGTCGGCGAGGACTTCGTTCATGCCGCCGTGCTCGGTGTTGAGCATGCGCTGCACTTGAACTTCGCTCATCGGCTTGAGGACAGCTTCCGCCCAGGTCGCAAATCTGGTTTCGACGTCGAGAGCGATGCTGTTGCCGGTACAACGATAGGCGTCGCGGAGTCCCGCGAAGGTCTTGTGCAGCGTGTACCAAGGCGACCACAGCCCGTTGAGATCAAAGCCGCTCGATCGGATTTCACCCTTCGACACCGCGGCCCAAGCCTCGCGTCCGCCCTCAAGAGCGCTCAAATAACCGTCGCCGTGTTTGTCCTGCACCTCCTTGAGTTCATTAACGAGATAATCGGCTCGCGATTTAAACTTCGCATCACCGGTCGCGAGATACATCAGACTGACGCCCGACAAGTGATGACCTGCAATATGGCCGGTAAGATTGCGGCCGCCACCATCCCAGCCCGAGTAAGGTTGCGCTTTCTGCAGCAGGCCGGCGCGCACCCGATAGAACGCCATCATGCGATCGGGTTCGAGTTCGAGGAGATATTTAGCGTCGGCATCCTGTGCCGTTTTGAGCGGTCCTCCGAGCAGTCGGATATTGGACAGAGGAACTAGCCTTGCGCGAACCATCTTTGCTTCGAAGCTATGGATGGCTGAAATCTCGGCTGACGATCGGACCTGAGCGGAGCCCCATGGTACCAGTGTGGAACCAGCGGCAGCAGACGCAGAAAGCCGCAGAAAATGACGTCTCGATGTCGGCTTCATTACGGGATATTGTATACAATACCCGCCACGCTGCACGTTATATGTACCCCCAACACATCGCATGAACGACGCAATCAAATGGGAACAGCGCTGGCATCCGTTACGCGAGGAATGGGTCATCGTCGCCGCGCACCGGCAAGATCGTCCATGGCTCGGTGAATCGTCGCCGGCTGTGCAGGCGACCGTCCCGCAGTACGTTGCGGACTGCTACTTCTGTCCGGGTAACGCACGTGTCAGCGGCTCGCGAAATGAAAATTACAGTGGCGTATTTGTCTTCGACAATGACCATCCCTGCGTCGGCCTGGATGCGCCATTCCATCTGAATACTCCCGCAGGCATCTACCGTAATCGGCCGGCGACCGGCATCGCGCGCGTGGTCTGCTACAGTCCGAAACACAACGCGACGCTGGCTGAACTAGAGGTCGCTGAAGTCCAGGCGCTTCTCGAGACCTGGCGTGACCAGTACGTCGATCTCGGCTCTCGACAGGAAGTGAAACATGTCCTGGTCTTCGAAAACAAAGGCGATGTCGTGGGTGTGTCCAATCCGCATCCGCACTGTCAGATCTATGCGACGAATTTTGTCTTCAAGACCATTCAGAGCGAAGCCGATGTTTCCCGACGCTACTACGAAGCGACGGGACGCGTGCTCTTTCAAGAGATCCTCAAGTCGGAGAGCCAGGATGGGCGAAGGATCATTTATGAAAACTCTTCGGCCATCGCGTTTCTGCCTTACTTTGCTCGGTATGCTTACGAATGCTACGTCGCGCCGAAAGCGACGCACGCGGCTCTAGCGGGTTTGAGTGTGTCGGAAATGCGCGACCTCGCTCAGGCCTTGAAAGTCATGCTCGTACGCTATGACAACCTTTGGCGCATTCCGTTTCCATACGTCATGACTCTGCATCATGCCCCCACTGACGGCGAAGTCCACGACGGCTTTCATTTTCACATTGAGTTCCATCCACCGCTGCGCAAGCCTCGCCTCTTGAAATATCTTGCAGGTCCGGAAATTGGCGGTGGCAATTTCCTTGGCGATACCCTGCCTGAAGAGAAGGCGGAGGAGTTGAGGAATCTGTCCGACGTGCATTACAAGGCTAGGTAATGATTGCAGAGCTGTCCCAATTTCGCTTTACGCAAGCGCTGGAACATAGACGGGATGTGAGTGCGCGGGCTTCGCCCGCCAGGCGTCGTTTGCATGGTTATAGTTAAGGCACGCACATTCCCCTCCTTTGCGAAGGAGGGGTGGACGCGACCTAGAGAAAATGCCGCGAAGCATCCTTTGCGGAGCGGACGGGGTGGTTGTTTCAAGCTACCGCTTATTCATTCCGAACGAGTTTGGATAATCGGTGGCTTGAAACAACCACCCCGTCTGCGCCGAATAAGGAACGGGGCCAATTTCTTTATGGCGCAGCCACCCCTCCTTCGCGAAGGAGGGGAATTTGCGTGTCCCAACTGCTTCCCCAATTTGGACAGCTCCACGACATGATTGATCCGTCGCCACTTCTAGAGCCACTACGCGAATTGCACCGCAGCATCCGCGACACGGTCCTCCGTGCGACGTCGCAGCAATCGCTCGATGAGGTGTCTGGTGTCCACAGAGAACAGCAAGGCGACACGATCTATATCATCGACGCGGTAAGCGAAGACGTGCTCCTTGGCTTCTTTCAGGAACTGTCTCGTCAACATTGTTTCGTGCTGATCGCCGAAGGATTGCCGGAAGGTAAAGTGGTGTTTCCGCGAGGCGCCAGCGAATCGGACGCCGTCTGGCGCATCATCGTCGATCCCATCGATGGTACCCGAGAGATCATGTATCAGAAGCGTAGCGCCTGGATTCTCACCGGTGTGGCGCCGAATCGCGGACCGGCGACTTCACTCCAGGACGTCGTGCTCGCGATTCAAACCGAAATCCCTCTGGTCAAACAATATCTCTCCGATCAAATGTGGGCGATCAAGGGACACGGGTCTCAGATGATTCGTTACAACCGGCTGACAGGTGAATCGCAACCATTAGTGCTAACGCCATCACGATCGACAACGATCGCCCATGGTTTTGCGATGATCTCGCGCTTCTTTCCCGGAGCCCGCGACGAACTGGCTGCCATTGACGAAGAAGTGGTGATGGGCGCACTGGGTCCGGTTCAACCGGGGAAAGCCCATTGTTTTGAAGATCAATACCTATCGAGCGGCGGACAACTCTACGAATTGATGGTCGGCCACTATCGTTTCGTCGCCGATTTGCGACCGCTCATGCAAGATACGCTGCGGCAGCGTGGGCAACCGTTGGGCCTCTGTTGTCATCCTTACGATGTTTGCGCTTCATTGATCGCGGCCGAATCTGGCGTCATCCTCACCGACGGCTTTGGCCGACCGCTGCAAGCACCGCTGACCACCGAGGCTGATGTGGCCTGGGTGGGATACGCGAATGAGCACATCCAGCGGCAGATCGAACCGCTGCTGAAGGCAGCGTTACGAAAACGCGGCTGGATCTAAGATTCTCATGACCGATCTATCGCTATTTCTCGAAGCGCTTCGCGAGCGCAAACTCTTTAGCCCCGGCACGCCGCTGGTTGTGACGCGCGCACCCGGACGGCTCGACGTTATGGGCGGTATTGCCGATTACTCCGGTTCGCTCGTCCTGCAGCGACCCATTAAAGAAGCGACTTTCGCGGCACTTCACGTTATCGATCGACCTGCCATCGAGATTCGCAGTATCGGCAGGAAGCCATTTAGCGTGCCGATCCGTGACCTCGCGTCAAAGACTTATGAGGAAGCGCGGCAGCTTTTTGCCCGCGACACGAATCATCATTGGGCGGCTTACGTGGCCGGCATCTTTGTCGTCCTGATGCGCGAGCGGCAGGTTTCGTTTTCTAACGGCGCCCAGATTGTGATTTCGTCCGCTGTTCCCGCAGGAAAAGGCGTCAGTTCTTCCGCAGCGCTGGAAACGGCAATCATGCAAGCGGTCACGACCGCATTCGACGTCCGCATCGAAGCCCGGGAAATGGCGCTGCTGTGCCAGAAGGCGGAAAACCTCGTCGCCGGCGCGCCCTGCGGCGTGATGGATCAAATGACCTGCATCTGCGGTGAGAAAGACTCGCTGCTCGCGTTGCTTTGCCAGCCCGCGGAGCTGCAACCGGCGGTACGAGTCCCCGAGGAAATTTCCTTCTGGGGACTCGACTCGGGTGAGCGGCATGCCATCACGGGATCGGACTACGGCACGGTACGGACAGGCGCGTTCATGGGGTATCGCATCATCAGCGAGAAGAACTCTTCGACGAACGGCTATCTGGCGAATGTTTCGCCCGCTGAATTGGAGCGGGAATTCCTTCAGCTGTTGCCCGATGAAATGTCCGGCGAGGAGTTTCTCGGTCGTTATTCACGGACGGTGGACTCGGTTACCACCGTCGATCCCACGCGCAAGTACAAGATCCGCCTGCCAACCGCGCATCCGGTGTATGAGCACCATCGCGTTGAAACGTTCCGTCGGCTGCTCCTGGCACCGCCGGACGAAGAACAACGAAGGCAGATGGGAGAGTTGATGTACCAATCACACTCCAGCTACTCCGCTTGCGGTTTGGGTTCACGTGGTACGCAGATCATCGTCGACCTGGTTCGTGCGGAAGGGGCGTCGAACGGTTTGTACGGCGCACGAATTACCGGTGGAGGCTGTGGTGGGACCGTCGTCATACTTGGTCGGCGAGATGCGGCCGATGCCATCGCCCGAGTTGCGGCCGGTTATGAAAACATCACCGGATATCGCCCCTACATCTTTTCAGGCTCGTCACCGGGTGCAGCCGCATCCGGTTCGTCACATCTGACTCTGTAATAACAGCGTGGCTATGACGTGTTGGTGGAAATGGCCACGGATTTCGCGGATTTCACGGATTTCAGACGACCCGATTTTCCTGACTAGGTGCTTTCCTGTCCGTGTAATCCGTGAAATCCGTGGCTACTTCATTTCTGTCGGGCTCGCGGGAATGCGAAATATGGTCGCGCTGGCTGGCGCAACGCGCAGGGTATTCTCAACGCCGCTGAGAGCTCGTTCGTTGAATTTGACGACAGGCGGTTTGCCGGGCTCGTTATAGTCCATCTCGTCCGGAGCGCTGAGCGTCCATGAGGTTCCAGTCGATGCAAGGCGCGCGCCCTGGACTTTGAACGGAAGATCGTACGACTCGTAGGTCGGGTTGATGACCGAAATCGTAAGCGCATCTTTTTTCTCTGTCCACGTGACGGCAATGTCCAGCGGTTCAGTGGCGCCGGAGATCTCCACGGGAATCGTGCCGAAGTGTCGCCGGTACATCACCAGCGCTTGTCCCGTCGAGTCCAGCACTGCAGCGGTCTTGCTCGTCTTGATAGCGCCGATGACGTTGACGGTTTGCGCGTAGGCCGCCATAGCGATGACGTCGGTATCGCGGCTGTATTCGTTGATGCCTCCCGCGATGCCGAGTGCGTCCCGCAAAAAGTAACGAGTGCCAAGTTCGCCGAAAACGTGCGGGCCGTACCAATAATTCCACTCGTCCAGTGAAACGCGGATGTCCTTGCCCTGAATTTCCGGAATGGTTTTCAGATATTCGCGGTGGCCTTCCGCAATGGCGCGGATGGCATCGCCGATCTGACGGACGTGCGTCATCAATCCACCCGCGTGCCAATCCTGCCTATAAAAATGTTTGCTGTTGAGATTTATGTACTGGGCGCTTCTCGAAAGCAGTTGACGGTCCCAATCGCTGCTCGCTCGAACGGCCTCACCGGAGGCGACTAACTTAATCGACGGATCGATATTCAGCACCGCTTGCGAGAATGCGTTGTGGCGCTTCACAAACTCATCGATCGCCACATTACCCAGTTGCCAACTGCCGGACATTTCATTTCCCACCGCCCAGTACTTACAGTAGAAAGGCTCGAGTCGACCGTTCTGGGTGCGCAGCCTCCCCATCGCTGTTTCCGGTCCGCCGCTGACATACTCCACTTCCTGCACCGCTGACTCGACACTGCCGAGCCCGGCATTCAGTGCGATGAAGGGCTGTGAATTTACCTCGCGAAGAAAGTCGAAGTATTCATGAATTCCGAAGTCGTTGTGCTCGATGCCCGTCCACGCTGGATTCTTCCGCGGCGGACGCTTGTCGCGGTCGCCGATGCCGTCCTTCCAATTGTAGCCGCTGACAAAATTGCCGCCGGGCCAGCGATAAATAGGCGCATTGAGTTCTTTGAGCAAAGCCAGAGTGTCCGCGCGCATCCCACGAACGTTGTCGGCGGGCATGAGCGACGACGTGCCGATCAGAAAATTTCCAGCGCCCTTGCCCACGATTGCTAAAGTGGCCAGGTCCGTCGAGCTTCCCGCTTTGAATTTGACTGGGTACTTGCGGTAATTCCGGGTGAGGCGGTCAATTCGAATCGTTTGCCGCTCGCTCGCGCCGTTTCCCCACCTCAGACTGACTTCGATAGGCGCCGCGGAGGCGTCGCCGGCCAATATCACGTAACCTTCGTATTCCTTTCCTGTCAAGACTCCCAGTGCGGTTTGAGCAATACCTGCAGGCGCAGCTCCCTCGCGCAAATGAATCTGTGGTGCTTGCTCCCCGACAAAAGCGTTTTCCTTGACCATAGTTACGGCGCCCGCGTCACCCACCGTCTTCCAAGGCGAAGGAACGAAAACTTTGTCGCGGCGCGTTTCGTCAATGGCCGAATAGAATTTGCGATCTTCCAGCATCTCCGCCCAGATGCCGCCATAGATCGAGCGGCCGAGGTGTTCGATAAACTGGCCGTAAATCAAATCCGGCATCGGCGCGCGAGTCTTCGCGGCATCGATCGTCACTGCAGGCTTCAGTTCACGCACGGAGATGAGTTCCAACTTCAAATCGTCGAACCAGGCCTTGCCCGCCGCTGAGCTATTGCCGCGCGTCCGGCCCAGTCCTGCTGCAATGCTGAAACTATCCTGGCCTTCGGTGTCGAAGGTGACTTGCACCTCAGTCCAGTCGACCGTTCCGGAGATTTTTTTCACAGGGGATGTGACTTTCACACCTCGCACTTCGAGCCTCGCACCCAAATCATCTGTCGACGGTACATCCTCGGTCCTGATCCAGCCGGTCAATTTGTAGGTCGCATACGGTCGCGCGAGCGTTTTGTTCAACCACACGAAGTTTGTCACTGAGATGTTCAGGCTCTGCGTTCCCGCATGCGCGACGCCCGAGACGACTTTCGCTCCATCGAACGTGCCACGCGGCGGGGCCGGATCGATTGTCCAGTGCTCGGGCCGGTTGCCGGCGTCGATCATTTCCACGGAGCTGTTGAGGATCACACCGACTGGCTGTTTGGGGCCTGCGACCTGTGTACTCGCCAGCATCAAACCGGCGAACAACACAAAAAGTGTTGAGCGGATAAAATGTGACATGAAGCGCAAGTGTATCCCTGGGTGATGTTCTTGCCAACCTTCCGTGTTTGAGCCGCGTCAGCGGAAAATCGCGTCATTGGACATTCAAAGTTCGAAGTAAATCACGGCGAGGCGAAATATTCCCCTCCTTCGAGAAGGAGGGGTGGACGCGACCTAAAGAAAAATGCTGCGAAGCATCCTTTGAAAAGGAGCGGACGGGGTAGTTGTTTCAAGCTACGGGTTATCTATCCCGTTCGGTTGTGATAAGCGGTGGCTTGAAACAACTACTCTTTATTGCTGCGCCCTATCGGGCTTGCGCGCTTCGCGCCCCCGTCTGCGCCAGCTGAGGAACGGGGCCGTTTTCTTTATGGCGCAGCCACCCCTCCTTCGCGAAGGAGGGACTAGCCTCGCCCAAATCGTGTTGCCTAATTTGTCTCGAAAATCGTCGCTGGGAATACCAGTGTTAGGCAGTTTTGAATCCCAGCTCAGCCAGTCGACGAAGATGGTGGCGAATGAGCGAGTCACGCTGCTGTT
>Ga0075421_100000593_pt1 | contig 38478 bp, 45 predicted proteins | sample SoiMetdeltSBSDD5_FD_75292 | JGI IMG/M metagenome (GOLD analysis project Ga0075421, IMG submission 75292) | Bulk soil microbial communities from a Populus tree surrounding site in Tennessee, USA - Soil MetaG P. deltoides SBSDD5 | ecosystem: Environmental > Terrestrial > Soil > Tree plantation... | reverse complement strand
GCGCCGCTCGCCACCGTGGCCGGGGTGGCGAGCAGCCCCACGCGGCCGGAGCGGCTGGCCGCGGCGGCCAGCCGCGACTCGGGCCTCACGACCCCCACCACCGGCAGCCGTCCGCCGAGCTCGCGGCGGAGCGCCGGCAGCGCCGCGGCGGTCGCCGAGTTGCAGGCCACCACGAGGAGCTTGGCGCCGCGCTCGATCAGGATCGCGGCCAGCTCGCGCGCGAAGGCCAGCAGCTGGCCGGGGCTGCGGTCGCCGTAGGGGAAGCGCGCGGTGTCGCCGAGGTAGACGAAGTCCTCGTGCGGCAGCGACACGAGGCACTCGTGCAGCACCGTGAGGCCGCCGACCCCGGAGTCGAAGACGGCGACCGGCAGGTCTCGCTCGGAACCGGCCACGACGGCCAATGGTCGCAGGCGTGGCGGCGCGGCGCGGGGCGCCAACGCAACCGCCCCGCCAGAGCACTGACCTCCGGGCGAGGGGTACGAGCGGGGCCCGGAGGCCCCGCTCGCCCTGGGGAAAGGTGCGAGCGGGCCCGGACGGGCTCCGCTCGCACCGCTGAGCGTCGGGCGGAAGCGACGCCTCCGCCGTCCCGGGGACGCTCAGGTGTTCTGCCCAAGCGTGACCGGGCCTTGGGCGGATTCGCACACGGTACTTCGCTATCCAATGTCCGGACGACAATGACTATACACGAGACATTGATGTCCTATTCCTGGATCCGGATAGACTCGGCTGAGACGGGATGTCCTTGGATCCGGCACCGCAGACACTGCAGCAGCGCGTGGCCGGCGCAATCCTCGAGGGGGCGGCGCGGACGCTGGCCGCTCAAGGCCCGGGCGCCAGCATGAATGAGGTCGCGACCGCGGCGGGGGTGGCGCGTGCAACGGTGTACCGGTACTTCCCGAATCGCCAGGCGCTCCTCGATGAGCTTGGGCTGCTGGCACTCCGCGAAGCTCACGACCGGATCTCGTCTGCCAGGATCGACGAGGTTTCGACCGAGGAAGCGATCTCGCGGGTGGTCGGCGCACTGATCGACATCGGCGATGCCTTCGTCGTCCTGGCTCGCGAGCGAGCGCGCCCGGCGGAGTTCGACCGGACGCTGGCCGGCCCGCTCGCGAAGCTCTTCGAGCGCGGCCAGGCGAGCGGCGACATCCGTGAGGACGTGCACGTGCCCTGGCTTGTCGAGGCGCTGCTCGGCATTGCCCTCAGCGTGCTTACCTCGATGCCCTCGCGGGGACGAGAGGACACGGTGGCGGCGATCACCAGCCTGTTCCTGGACGGCGCCCGCCGGCGTGGCCCTCAGCTTCGATGAACAACGCCGAAGGAGAACCGATGGATCCGAAAACGCCTGCTGGGACCCTGCAGGCATCCGCCGCCGATGCCTCGCTGCTCCATGAGCTCGTGGAGTACCTGCGGGAGAACCGGGGCGAGCTGCGCGAGCTCTGGGCGCAACGGATCGGGGATGCCGAGCTGCTCGGCGTGATGACGGCCGACGAGATCTTCTCGGAAGTGACGGCCGTCTACGACAACTATGTCGACGCTCTCGAGACCGGCAGCATCGAAACACTGCAGGAGTACGCCCGCAGCCTGTCCGAGCGCATCATCCGCCGGGGCGTCGAGACCCACGAGGTGCTCGGGATCGTCCTCCTGTTGCGCGATGTGCTCGGCCGCTCGCTGTTGGACAAGTACGGCGGGGACCGTGATCTGCTCGAGCGCATACTGGACGCCTACGAGCCGGCCGCCAACCGGATCGCCGTGATCGTGGGCGTGAGCTTCGTCGAGGAACGCGAGCGGGTGATCCGTGAACAGCAGGTGGCGATCCGAGAGCTGTCCACGCCCGTCCTCCAGGTGCGCGAGCGACTGCTCATCCTGCCGATCATCGGTGCGGTCGACGACCGCCGGGCGCGCCAGCTGACGGAGCAGCTTCTCGGCGCGATCCAGAGCCACCGGGCACGAGTGGTTGTCATCGACATCACCGGGGTGGCATCGATTGACGTGACGGTCGCGAATCATCTCGTGCAGACGGTGGAGGCGGCCCGACTTATGGGGGCGAGCGCCGTGATCACCGGCCTCTCGTCGAAGATCGCGCAGACCCTCGTCGACCTCGGAGTCGACCTCGGGATGTTGACGACCGTGGGAGATCTCCAGGGCGGGTTAGAAGAGGCCGAGCGACTGCTCGGCTACCGAGACGCCGAGGTGGAGCCCGCGGACGACAGCGAGGCGTAGCGGCGACCAACGATGTCGGTCGCAATCCTACGTACCGGGGACTACCTGGTCGCGTCGATCCAGTCGGACCTCAGCGACCCCGAGGTCCTCGCCCTCCGGGACGAATTGCTCGAGCGCGTCGGTCGCCTCCGGGCGCTGGGCATCGTGATCGACGTGGCCGCTCTGGACGTGATCGACTCATTCGCCGCGCGCGCGCTGTGCTCGATCGCGCTGACGGCAAAGCTGCGTGGCGCGCGCACAGTGGTCGTCGGCGTCCAGCCGGACGTGGCCATCGCGATGGTCCACTTTCAGCTCAACTTGGAGCCGTTGCACACTGCGCTCGACCTCGACGAGGCGGTTGCGCTACTCGAGCGTGAAACGCGGCGGAAGCGCCCGGATGGAGGATGAGGTCCGGGTGGCCGTCGAGACGGACGACGATCTCGTGACCGCGAGAGCGGAGGGACGTGCCCTCGCGCAACGCCTCGGCTTCCAGCGACCAGATCCGACCTTGATCGCCACCGCGATCTCAGAGCTCGCGCGGAACCTGGTCATGCACGCGGGGCAAGGGGAGATCATCATGCGCTCGCTCCGCGAGGAGCGGCGGCACGGCCTGCTCGTGATCGTCCGGGACGAGGGACCCGGCATTCGCGACGTGGACGCCGCACTCAGGGTTGGTCACGCCTCGCGCGGCAGCCTGGGTCTCGGCCTCCCAGGTGCCAGGCGGCTGATGGACGAGTTCGAGGTCGACTCACGGCTGGACGAGGGCACCACCATCACCATGCGGAAATGGCGGGTCCGCGACGAGCTGGAGCTCCTGCGTGAGCGGCGCGAACGGCGGCAGGCGACATGAGCGGCTTCGGCAATCTCTACCTCGACTCCATGCGGGCCTACGTCCGCAGGCCATGCGAGAGCACGCTGCGACCCGCCTACGAGCTCGGGCGCGACGCGGTTCAGCGGGAGTTGAGCGTGCTCGACCTTGCGATCGCCCACCACGATGGACTGGCAAGAGCGCTCAGCGACGAGCCCGCGGCACCGGAGGAGCAGGAGCGTCTGGTGCGTGCTGCTGGGGATTTCTTCCTCGAGGCCCTGTCGGCGTTCGACATGGTCCAGCGCGGCTTCCGTGAGGCCCGAGATTCGGCGCTGGTCGAGCGGCGCCACTCTGCGCAGCTTCGCCAGCTTTCGGACTTCCTCGCGGATGTCTCGCTCGCCGCCGGCGTATCGGGCTCGCTCGACGAGATGCTCCGCCTCGTCGCCGAACAGGCTCGCGAGCTGATACCGGCCGTCTGCTGCATCGTCGCAATCGGAAGCGAGGACAACGCCCGGATACGCGTAGCCTCCTTTCCCGAGGACAGCCCCCGCTGGCAGGCGTTCGTCAGATGGGTCGACCTCTCACACGTCGGCGCCATGGTCCGCTCAGCGGGCCGACCGATCCGACTCTCCGCGGAGGAAATCGCACCGTACGTCGGGGTGCCCGCAGGCGGGTCGACCCCCGCGCTCGTCCTGGGTGGCTGGCTCGCGGCCCAACTCACAGCGCTCGACGGGCGGCCGATCGGATCGATTCACATGATGAACAGGCGCGATGGGCGCTTCAGCGAACTCGATCAGGCCGTCCTCGAGCACCTCGCCCAGCTGTCGTCCGCGGCCGTTGAGCGCGCCGGGCACTATGGCAGCGAGCACAGCTCTCGCCCACGCATGTAGCTGTCTTCCAGAGGGTTATCGCCTCGTTTCCGGGTACAGTAAGAGACATCAACGTCTCGAAAGGAGATATCGATGTCCACCCCAGAGCAATGCGTGATCCTCAACATCCCGGAAGGATTGCGCCTCAACCTCCTTGGCCTCATCGTCGAGATTGATGGCGTACGGATCATTGCTGACCGAGCCGGCCTGCTTGGTGGCCTGCTCGCGTCTCTCACATGCGGAGGTATCGAGTCAGCGGAACGGCTCGAAGCGCTTGCGCAAATGGTCCGCTCTCAGCAAGGAAATGGAGGAGGCGCGCAGCAGCCGGGAGCGGCTGTACACGGATAAGTCCCTCTCTTACCGGTTCGGCGGGGCGCGGGGGTGGCGGCCATTTGCCGCTCCCGTTCTAGTCGCTGGTGACTACGCGGAGCCTCGGCCGGTTCTCCTCCGCCCTTGAAGATCGCCGCCGCCGAATGATCTGGCCACGGCGGCGGACTGGTCCGCCCGTAAATAGAGGCTACCCCTCTAGGAGGACCCCTCTAGGAGGACCCCTCTAGGAGGGTCCTTAGCATGGGGGACCGCCTTCTCCGGGTGTGGTGGCCGGTGTTGGGTGCAAGGGGAATGGGACGTGGGCCGCGTGGGAACGCGGCCCACGTCGGTCAGGTGCCGGTCCGCGTGCCAGCAGGTGCCATTCCACGGGGGTCGAGGAGTGGCGAGGCGGGCTCGTGGATCCGCATTGAACGCGGGATTCCGCTCGTGGGGCGAGCGACTTCTAGAACTGCACCTTGCGCACGGCCTCCTTGATCTTGCCGATCAGCACGTCGCCGAGCTCCTTGCCCTCGTCGGTCCTGAAGCCCTTCATCGCGGCGATCACGCCCGCCATCACGAGCGCGACGAGCAGGATGAGGGCCACGTACTCGACGGTGCCCTGTCCGTGGGCCTGGCGCAGCGAGGCGGCGGCGTTCCCGAGGGCGGCGTGGACACGTCCCATCAGGCGGTGCATCGGGTTCCTCCTTTGGTCGATCCGAGGTCGACCGGATCGTCCGAGAGGGCGACGCACGGCTCCAGACGCGCGTGTCAAATCTCGGTGACAAGGGCGCGACGGGAGGCCCTGCCACCATTGCGCCGACATGTGCGGGATCGGAGCCATCTTCGACCCGACCGACGCGTCGCGCCCCGAGGCCGTGGAGCGAATGGTCGAGGCACTACGCCACCGGGGCCCGGACGGGGACGCGGTCCGTCGCATCGGTCCGCTCGCGCTCGCGCACACCCGCCTCGCGATCATCGACGTGGCGGGAGGCGACCAGCCGCTCGACTCCGAGGACGGGCGGCTCACGGCGGTCGTGAACGGCGAGATCTACAACCAGCGCGAGCTGCGCGCCGAGCTCGAGGTTCGCGGCCACCGCTTCGCGACGAGCTCGGACAGCGAGGTGGTCGTGCACGCCTACGAGGAGCACGGGCTCGATTGCGTGCGCCGGCTGAACGGCATCTTCGCCTTCGCCCTCTGGGACGACCGCGAAAAGCGTCTCGTCGCCGCGCGCGACGAGTTCGGCGTCAAGCCGCTCTACTGGTGCACGGACGGGCGCCGCACGGGCCTGGCGTCTGAGATCGGCGCGCTGATCGCGGCCGACATGGTGCGTCCCGCCGTAGACCGGGTGGCGCTCGACCACTACCTCGCCTGCCGCTTCGTGCCCTCGCCGCGCACGCTCTTCGAGGGCGTGAGCAAGCTACCGCCGGCGTCGACGCTCGTGGTCCCGGCCGACGGCGCCCCGCGCGTGATCGGCTGGCGCGAGGGACCCGGCCCCAGCCTCGCCGGCCGGTCCGAGGACGAGCTGGCCGCGCAGCTCGCCGAGCGATTCGGCGACGCCGTCGAGCGCCAGATGATGTCGGACGTCCCGTACGGCGCGTTCCTCTCGGGCGGGGTCGATTCCGCGGCGGTGGTGGCGGCGATGGCCGAGCGCGCGCCGGAGCCGCCGGCGACGTTCACGATCGGCTTCCCCGGCCACGGCGACGTGATCGACGAGCGCGGCCCGGCGGCCGAGAGCGCCCGCCTGATCGGCACCAGGCATCACAGCACCGCGATGGAGGAGCCGGGATTCCTCGCCGAGCTCGCCCGGGCCATGCCCCGCCTCGAGGAGCCCTGCGGCATCCCGAGCGCGCCCGCGCTGCTCCAGCTCTCGCGCTTCGCCGCGGAGCACGTGAAGGTCGTGCTGGCCGGCCAGGGCGCGGACGAGCCGCACGGCGGCTACGGGCGCCACCAGGCCGCGGTGCTGCTGAACGGGCTGCGGCTGGTTCCGCCACTCGCCGCGGGGCCCGCGGCCGCGCTCGCCAGGGCGCTCCCCCGCGCGGCCAGCGCCCGCAGGGTCGCCCACCTGCTGGGCGGCCGCGGGCCGGCCGATCGCCTGACGAGGCTCATGGAGATCACCGACGCGCCCGTGCGGGCCGCCCTGCTCGGCGCCGGCCGCGGCGAGCAGGCCTCCATCGAGCGCCTCTCTCGCGCGCGTGACGTGCTCGCCGACGTGCCCGACCGCGGTCTCCTCGAGCAGGCGCTCTACCTGGACACGCGCATGTTCCTGCCGGACGGGATCCTGCTCTGCAACGACAAGATGTCGATGGCGGCCGGCCTCGAGCTGCGGGTGCCGTTCCTCGACCTCGAGCTGATGCGCTTCGTGGAGCGCATCCCGGCCTCCGCGCGGGTGCGCCCGCGCGCCGGCAAGCGCCTTCACCGCAAGGCGATGGAGCGGATCCTCCCGCCCGGGATCGCCGGCCGGCCGAAGCACGGCTTCGCCACCCCGTACGACGACTGGCTGCGGGCGTCGCTGGGCGAGGAGGTCGAGCGCCGCTACGCGCCCTCGAACCCGCTCTCGGAGCTCGTGGACCCCGGCGCGGTGGGCAGGCTCGTGGCCGAGCACCGCGCCGGCCGCGCCGACCACAAGAGCGTCCTGTTCTGCCTGCTCGAGCTCTCGGAGTGGCACCGCACCTTCGTGGAGGCGCGGGAGCCGGTGCCGGCGTGAAGAAGCGGATCCTCTTCGTCCACAACAGCAACCCGAGCTTCGTCCAAATCGACCGGACGATCCTCGCCGAGCGCTACGAGATCGAGGACCTCCGCCAGCCGGGGAGGATCCCCAACCCGCTGCGCGTGATCCGCGGAGTGGCGCGCGCCGACCTCGTGTTCGGCTGGTGGGCCTCCTGGCACACGTTCCTGCCGTTCACGCTGGCCTGGCTCGTGCGCAAGCCGTCGGTCCTGATCGTGGGCGGCTTCGACACCGCGAACATGCCGGAGATCGGCTTCGGCTACCAGATCGGCGGCCTGCGCCGGCACGCGAGCCGCTGGATCATGCGCCGCTCGAAGCGGCTGGTGACCTTCTCCCACTTCAGCCTCGGCGAGATCGAGCGCAACACCCCGATCTCGCCGACGCGCGTGACGGTGGTGCACCTCGGCGTGCCCGACTCGTTCGGCGAGCCGGCCGGGTCGAAGGAGCGCGAGGCGCTCACGGTCGGCGGCGTGAATGAACGCACGCTCGTGCAGAAGGGCCAGCTCGCGTTCGTGCAGGCGGCGGCCGAGCTGCCGGACGTGCGCTTCACGCTGGCGGGCGCCTGGCTCGACGACTCGGTCGAGCGGCTGCGCGACCTGGCCGCCGAGAACGTCCTGCTCACCGGCTGGCTCTCCCAGGATGAGCTCGAGGCCGGCTACCGGCGCGCCGCCGTCTACGTGCAGGCCTCGCGCCACGAGGGCTTCGGCCTGGCGGTTGCCGAGGCAATGCTGGCGGGCTGCGTGCCGGTAGTGATGAACGCGACCGCGATGCCGGAGGTGGTGGGCGACGCGGGGGTGCTTATCGAGTCGCAGCGCGCCGAGGACGTGGCCGCCGGCGTACGGCGGGCGCTCGAGCTGGGGGCCGAGGGAGGGCTCCGCGCGCGCGAGCGTATCCTGGGGAGCTTCCCGATGGAGCGCCGGCGAGAGGGCATCTTGGGTGTGGTGGAGGAGGCCCTCCATGGCTGACCTCCGCACCTGGCGCACGCTTCGACGCCGCCGGCGCGAGCGCGAGGCGCTGCTGCTCGACCTGGGCGCCCTCGTGTACGAGCTGCACCGCCAGGGCCAGCGAGCGCCAGAGCTGCTCCAGCAGAAGGCAATCGAGCTCGGACGGGTCGATCGGGAGGTGCGGGCCCTCGAGGACGCGGTCGAGCGGCCATGAGCGACGAGCGCGTGCCCTGCCCGACCTGCGGGCATCCGGTCGAGCCGCGCCAGCTCGTTTGCCTAAGCTGCGGGGGGCGAGTGGCCCTCGACCCGGACCGCTCGATCGTCTGGGAGCCGCTCGTCCCGCTGATCGTGGTGCTGGTCGTGGTGGGCGCGGGCCTGTTCGGGTTCGCCATCTCCGAGCTCACGAGCGACTCGGGCGACGGCGGCGGGAGCATGGCCGCCGAGAGGGCGCCGGCGGCGCCCGAGGTGGTGGACGGCGAGGGCCAGCCGGCGCGTACCGAGGAGCGCACGGCCACGCAGACCGAGCGGAATGCCGCCCCCGCCGAGCCCTCCAATCCGCTCGCTTGGCCGCGTGGCGTGACGGCCAACACCGTGGTGCTGGTCACGACCGGAGACCGGCCGGCAGCGCTCGCCGTGGCGCGGGAGGCGCGCTCGACCGGGCTCGAGGCCGGCCTCCTCCCCTCCGAGCCCTATGACCTCGGCACCGATCTGTGGATCGTGTTCTCAGGCCGCTTCAGCACCCGTGAGGGCGCGGCGCGCCAAGCCGCCCAGCTCGCGGAGCGCTATCCGGGCGCCTACCCGCAGCTGATTCAGAGATCCCAGTAGCGCCCGAGCACGCCCCGCGCGCGCTCGGCCAGCGGGTGGAGCGCAGGCTCCTGGGGCGCCGGCGCCGGCGCGCCGGCGAGCGCCTCCATCGTGGCCGCCACAGAGGTCGCGAGCGCCTGGAGGTCGTAGCCGCCCTCGAGCACCGCGCCAGCGGGCGCGCCGAGCTCCTCGCCGAGGGCCCGCACCCGGCCGGCCAGCTCGCCGTAGCCGGCCGTGGTGACGTCGAGCCCGCCGAGCGGGTCGTCGCGGTGGGCGTCGTAGCCGGCCGAGATCAGGATCAGGTCGGGCCGGTAGCTGCGCACGATGGGCGCGCACACGTGCTCGACGAGCGAATGGAACACCTCGTCGCCGCTGCCGCCGGGCACGGGAAGGTTGAGCGAGTACCCCTCGGCATCGCCCTCGCCCACGTCGTCGAGCGGGCCCGTCCCGGGCCAGAACGGGTATTGGTGGATGCTGCAGAAGAGCACCTCGCGGGCGCCGTGGAAGATCGCGTTCGTGCCGTTGCCGTGATGCACGTCCCAGTCGAGCACGAAGATCCGCTCGGCGCCGAGCGAGTCGAGCGCGTGCCGCGCCGCCACCGCCACGGTCGCGAACAGACAGAAGCCCATCGCCCGCGCGTGCTCGGCGTGGTGCCCGGGCGGGCGCAGCGCAGAGAAGCCCGTGCGCTCGCCGCCCCCGGCCAGCGCCTCAACGAGCGCGCAGGCGCCGCCCGCCGCCCGCAGCGCCGCCTCGTAGGACCCGGTGCTCGTGGGTGTGTCGGCGTCGAACGCGGCCGAGCGGGAGCTCATCTCGGCCACGAGGGCCACGTAGTCCGGCGGGTGCACCCTGAGCAGCTGCTCCTCGCTCGCGCGCGGCGCCTCGCGGGGCTCCCAGCCCAGCCAATTGCGTGGCTCGAGCTCCGCCTCGAGCGCGCGGATGCGGTCCGCCCGCTCGGGATGCCCCGGCCCCGTGTCGTGATCGAGGGAGGAGGGATGGCGAAAGAAGGGCGGCATGAGCGTCGGTACGGTACCGGCGCGCCGTGGACGAGCCCCTTCGCACCGACGTCGCAGTGGTCGGCGCAGGCGCCGCCGGGCTCTACGCCGCGCTGGTGGCCGCCGGCGAGGGCGCGCGCGTGACGCTCGTGAGCCGTTCGCCGCTCGCCCAGACCGCGAGCTACTGGGCCCAGGGCGGGATCGCCGCGGCGCTCGCGCCGGACGACTCGAGCGCGGCCCACATGGCCGACACGATCGCGGCCGCCCGCGCCTGCGCCCGGGAGAGCGCGGTACGCGTGCTGTGCGAGGAGTCGGCGGCGCGCGTGCACGATCTCCAGGGGCTCGGGGTGCAGTTCGACGCCGACCGCTCGGGGCGGCTGGCGCTCGGCCTGGAGGGAGGCCACTCGAAGCGCCGGATCGTCCACGCCGGCGGCGCGGCCACCGGTCGGCGCATCACGCGCGACCTGTCGGCTCTGGCCGCGACCCACGAGCGCATACGCGTGCTCGAGCCGCTGGCGGCCACCTCGCTCGTGACCCACGAGGGGCGCTGCGCCGGGCTCGTGGTGCGCGCTCGTCACGGCGCCCCGCTCCCGATCCGGGCCCGGGCGGTGGTGGTCGCCACCGGCGGCATGGCCGCGCTCTGGGAGCGGACCACCAACCCCCGGGGCGCCGTGGGTGCGGGCCTGTCGCTGGCCGGCGCGGCGGGGGCGGCGCTCGCGGACCTCGAGTTCATGCAGTTCCATCCCACCGCGCTGCGCGCGCGCGGCACGCGCGACGGCTTCCTCGTGACCGAGGCGGTGCGCGGCGAGGGCGCCACGCTGCTGGACGAGCGCGGCGAGCGCTTCGTCGACGAGCTCGCCCCGCGCGACGAGGTGGCGCTTGCGATCGAGGCGGAGCTCGAGCGGAGCGGGGCGCCCGCCGTCAGGCTCGACATGCGCGGCGTGGACGCGGAGCGCTTTCCGAACATCGTCGCGGCGCTGGCGGAGGTCGGCATCGACCCGCGCCGCGACCTCCTGCCGGTCGCGCCCGCCGCGCACTACACGATGGGCGGGATCGCCGCGGACCTCGACGGGCGCGCGTCGCTGCCAGGGCTCTACGCGGTGGGCGAGTGCGCCTGCACCGGCCTGCACGGAGCAAACCGGCTCGCCTCGAACTCGCTCGCCGAGTGCTTCGTGTTCGGCCGCCGGGCGGCGCTTGCGGCCTGCGCCGAGCCGGCCGGGCCGGCGAGCGTTCCGTTCGCCGACAGCGAGGTGGCGATGCGCCCCGGCGAGGCCACCCGGGCGGCGCTCTGGCGTCACGCCGGGCTGCGCCGCGAGCCCGCCGGCCTCCGCGAGCTGGCTTGCGACCCGTTCCCGCTCGCGCGGATGATCGGCGCCGCCTGCCTGGCCCGCGAGGAGAGCCGCGGCGCCCACTGGCGAAGCGACCACCCCGCCACCGATCCCGGTCTCGACGGGATGCACTCGGTGGTGGCACCGGGGGCGGAGCCCCGCTTCGAGCGCTGGGACTAGCCTCGGCGGCGATGCCATCGTTTCTCGATCTCCACGACCCCGGTGAGCCGCTGCTCGCGCCGAACCCGTGGGACATCGGCTCCGCCAAGGTGCTCGCCCAGCTCGGGTTCCGCGCCCTCGCGACCACGAGCAGCGGGTTCGCGGCGACGGTCGGGCTAAGGGACGGCGCCGTCGGCCGCGAGCGGACGCTCCAGCACGCCCGCGAGATCGCCGCCGCCACCCCGCTGCCGGTCACCGCGGACCTCGAGGATTGCTACGCGGCCGACGCGGACGGCGTGGCCGAGACGATCGCCGCGGTCCGCGACCATGGGCTCGCCGGCGCCTCGATCGAGGACTGGGACGGCGATCGCTTCTACCCGATCGACGAGGCCGGCGCGCGAGTGGCCGCGGCCGCCGAGGCGGCGGGCGAACGTCTCGTGCTGACCGCCCGCGCCGACAACTTCTTCCACGGCGTCACCGACCTCGCCGACACGGTGGCGCGCCTCCAGGCCTTCGAGGAGGCGGGCGCCCACGTGCTCTACGCGCCCGGACTGACGAGGATCGAGGACGTCCGCACCGTGGTCGAGTCCACCGGTGCCCCGGTCAATGCGCTTCTGCGGCCCAGCGGGCCGACCGTCGCTGAGCTCGCCGACGCAGGCGTGGCGCGCATCACCGTGGGCGGCAGCTTCGCGTTCGCCACGATCGGCGCGCTGGCCGACCTGGCGCGCGGGCTGCTCGTCGACGGGGCGCCCGCGGACGGCCGCCTCAGCGCCGAGGGGATGCGGATCGCAAAGGCGGCCTTCTCCTCGGGGGGCTAGGCGCGCGGCTCCGTCGGCGTGGTCGCCGGTGCCTCGGGCTGCGCGACCGGCTGCTCCGCCGCCGCCTCGAGCGACCCGGCCGGCTGCCCGTCCGCTTCCCAGACCTGGTTCAGGTTGCTCTGCATGAGCGGGGCGACGATCAGGTTCACGAGCGGAATCAGGCCGAGGATGAACACCAGGAGCACGGCGAGGTTGTTCGAGCCGAGCACGAGGTTCTGCGAGGTCTCGATCCGCTTGAGCGTCCGGTAGAAGCTCACGAACACCGGCACGATGATGAACGCGCCGAGCGTGATCGCGACCACCGAGAGGATCGGGTTGTCGCCCAGCTCGGGCCGGCGGTTGGCGCGACCGAGGTCCGCCATCTCCCGGTTGATGAAGTACCACCAGAAGACGTGGTAGATGCCGAGCGTGATCAGGCCGAGCGCCAGCACGCCGAGCGGATTGCGGATCTTGGCGGTCGTACCCGCCCCGGGGATTGCGACTTCTTGGGCCATGGGCTCCTATTCTCGGGCCGTTAGGCCCGGCCCGCAAGCCCCATGGGCCGGCTCATGCAGCCGATGGGGTGGCGAGCGGCACGCCGATCACCTTCAGCCGCCGCGACAGCGCGCTGTAGGCGAACGCCGCCTGCTCCTCGCTCGTGTAGCCGAAGAACTCGTACTCGTCGCCGAACGCGTAGCCCTTGGGCACCAGCACGCCGGCGGCCAGCGGCAGCAGCTCGTTGAGCGTCCCCTGCACGCGCCTGATGTAGCGCGGGTCCTCCGCGCACTTCTGCTGGAGGAACCAGGTGCCGTAGGCCACGTGGCGGTGCTCGTCGCGCGCGATGTTGGCGAAGCCCTCCTGGAAGCCCGGCAGCAGCTCCTCCTTCTCGTAGTAGTCGAGCATGAAGTGCTGGCCGGTGAGCGCGAGCGTGCCCTCGATGACCATGTGGTAGGTGGTCACGAAGTCGACCTTGGCGTCCAGATTCGAGGGGTCGGCGATCAGCCGCTCGCCCATCTTCACGAGCCGTTCGTCGAAGAGCTCGACGAACGCGTCCGTGACGTGCACGCGCACGGCGGCGAGCCGCTCCTGGATGAACTCGTGGTCGACGCCGAGGACCTCGCGGTAGTAGCGGTCGAAGAACTGCATGTGGCGCGCCTCGTCGACCTGCTGGGTGGTGAGGAAGGCCTCCTCCTGCTCGTCCTCATAGGCCATCACCAGCCCGGAGAACTGCGTCGTCACGCGCTCCTCGCCCACGAAGAACGACGACAGCCCCCAGAGGTGCTCGTCCTTCTGCTCCTCGGGCAGCGCCGCCCACTGCTCCTTGTCGCGCTCGAGGTCGATGCCCTGCGACCGCCACGCCTGGCGCTCCCAGAGCTCGTAGAGCTGCTGAGGGTTCATGAGCGTGAGCGAGCGGTTGAGGTAGGCGTCGTCGGTGATCGTCGCGACGTCGCCCTGGGCGGTGAGATCGAGCAGGGTGGCCATCGGAGCATCGTAACCCCGGACGTCTTAACGCTAACTCAACATTCGGCTCGTTGGCGCATGCAAGAGCGCGGCACGTTCGCCGTACTCAAGGGCAAAGGGAGGCCCGATGTACCAATTCAGTCGATCGCTGTACAGGGAGCTGGCAAACGACGTCGTCTCGACCAGGGGCGAGGACGTCGTGGTTGCCCGTCAGTGGTTCCTGCAGAGGTGCGAGTACTCGATGGAGCGGCTCGCGCTCGACCGGCACTACTTCGCGAAGCCGGTCAAGACCCTCTTCCGGGACGTCCGTCACTTCTTTCCGATAACGGAGCAGATGCGCGTGTACCGAGCGTGCGATCGTCACATGACGGAGGCAACCGAGTACGTGGACAGCCAGCTGCGCACCGGGGTCACGTTCGACGGCAGCCCGGTCTGCTGCCACGCCAGCACGCGCAGGGGTACGGCGTGCCAGCGCATGCCGCTGCCCGGGACCCGTTACTGCCCGTCGCACAAGCACCTCGACGACGAGTTCGACGTGGCCGCGGCCTAGGAACGCGTGAATCCGTAGCGTCCACCCCGAGATGATCCTCGGGGTGGACGTGGGCGGCACCTTCACCGATGCCGTGCTGCTCACGGGTGACCGGCTCGTGACCGGCAAGGCGCCAACCACCCCCACCGACCAGTCCGACGGCGTGCTGGACGCGGTCGAGCAGGCGCTGTCCGCGGCGGGCGCCGAGGCGAGCGAGGTGGAGCGCTTCGTGCACGGCATGACGGTGGGCACGAACGCGCTGCTCGAGGGGCGCGTGGCGCGCACCGCGCTGCTCGCCACGGAGGGCTTCACCGACCTCGAGGAGCTGGGTCGCCAGGCGCGCCCCGAGCTGTATCGGCTCTGCGCCGGCCATCCACCCCCGATCGTGCCCGCGGAGCTGCGGCTGGCGGTGCCGGAGCGCAGCGGGCCCGACGGCGTGCTGCGCCCGCTCGACGAGCGGCAGCTCGAGACCGTTGTCGGCTCGCTGTCCGAGGTCGATGCCGTGGCGGTCTGCCTGCTGTGGGGCTTCCGCCACCCGGGCCACGAGCGGCGGGTGGCGGAGGTCGTGGCGGAGGCGCGCCCCGGGCTGCACGTGTCGACCTCGCACGAGACCGCGGGCGTGTTCCGCGAGTACGAGCGCTGCGCGACGACGATCGTGGACGCCGCCCTCTCCCCTCTGCTGCGCGGCTACCTCGAGCGGCTGGCCGAGCGCGCCGCCGAGGCCGGCCTGCCGGAGCCCGAGGTGATGCTCTCGAGCGGGGGCACGGCGAATGCCGCAACCGCCGCCCGTCACGGCTCATGGACGGTGCTCTCCGGTCCGGCGGGCGGCGCGGTGGGCGCCGCACGGGTGGCCGGCGCGGACGCCGTGGGCCTCGACATGGGCGGCACCTCTTGCGACGTGTCGGTGGTGCTGGGCGGCGCGGCGGCGGTCGGCCATGGGCGCACGGTGGGCGGGCGGGCGCTCGCGCTGCCGATGGTCGACGTGCACACCGTCGGTGCCGGCGGCGGCTCGATCGCCTGGCGCGACGCGGGCGGCGCCCTGCGGGTCGGGCCGCGCTCGGCGGGAGCCGACCCGGGTCCCGCCTGCTACGGCCGCGGCGGCGAGGAGCCCACGGTCACCGACGCGAACCTGCTGCTCGGCTACCTCGATGCCGACTCGCCCCTGGCCGGAGGCGTGCGGCTCGACCGCGGCGCCGCCGAGCACGCGGTCAGGCGGCTCGCCGGCGAGCTTGGCCTCGACACCGAGGATGCCGCCGCCGGGATCGCGCGGGTGGCGAGCAGCGAGATGGCGAGCGCGGTGCGGGTGATGACCGTCGAGCGGGGGATCGATCCGCGCGAGCTGGCGCTGGTCGCGTTCGGCGGCGCGGGGCCGCTGCACGCCGCCGGCATTGCCGAGGAGCTCGGCATGCGGCGGGTGATAGCCCCGCTGGCGGCGGGCGTGCTGTCGGCGCTCGGCCTCGTGGTCTCCGAGCGGCGCCGCGACGTGCTGCGCAGCGTGCTCCTCACGGGCGACGAGCTGACCCGCGAGGCGGTGGCCGCCGCGGTGCGCGAGCTCGGCAACGAGGGGCGCCGCGACCTCGGCGCCCCGGACGCCGAGCTGCGGGCGACCTACGACCTGCGCTACGAGGGCCAGGCCTTCGAGCTGCCGGTGGACGGCGAGCTCGAGCCCGACCCGGCCGAGCTGCGCGCCCTCTTCGACCGCGCGCACGAGGACCGCTACGGCTACGCCGACTCCGGCGCCGGGCTCGAGCTGGTCACGATCCGGGTGGCGGCCGCTCTCCCCGGGGTCACGCCGCCCGAGCCCGAGCCGCTCGAGCCGGCCGAGTCGCGCACGCGCCGGGCGCTGTTCCGAGGCGAGTCGCTCGACGCGACGGTGCTGGGCGGGGGATCGGCCCGGATCGAGGGCCCCGCGATCGTGGACCTGCCGGGCTCGACGCTCGTGGTGCCGCCGGGCTGGCGCGCGAGCGCGGACGCCGAGGGCGTGGCGATGGAGCGATGAGCGAGATCGACCCCGTCGCGCTCCAGGTGATGCTCGGCGCCCTCCGCGCCGCCTGCGACGAGATGGGCGCCGTGCTGGTGCGCTCGGCTCAGTCGGCCAACATCAAGGAGCGGCGCGACGCGTCTACCGCGCTGTTCGACGAGCGCGGCCGCATGGTCATGCAGGCCGAGCACATCCCCGTGCACCTCGGGGCGATGCCCTCCGCCCTCGCCGCCGTGATCGACGAGGAGCAGCGCCCAGGTGTGAGCTTCGTGCTGAACGACCCCTACCGCGGCGGCACCCACCTGCCCGACATCACCGTGATCACGCCGCTCCACCACGAGCGCGAGCTGGTGGGCTTCGCGGCCAGCAGGGCCCACCACGCGGACGTGGGCGCCGCCGAGCCCGGCAGCATGCCGGCGGACTCGCGCACGCTCGAGGATGAGGGCGTGGTGATCCCGCCCACCCGGTTGAGTGACGAGGTGATCGCCGAGCTCGCCGCACGGATGCGCAACCCGGGCCAGCGCGAGGCCGACCTGCGCGCGCAGCTCGCCGCCGGGCGCGCGGGCGCCGGGCGTGTGGCCGCGCTCGTCGAGCGCTTCGGGCTGCCCACGCTGCGCGCCGGTCTCGAGGAGACGCTCGACTACGCCGAGCGGCGCACGCGAGCGCGCATCGCGGAGCTCGAGGACGGCGTCCGCACGGCCGAGGACGTGCTCGAGGGCGCGGACGGCGACATTCCGTTGCGGCTGAGCGCCACGGTCCGCGGCGAGGACATGGAGCTCGACTTCTCGGGTTCCGCGCCTCAGCACGAGGGCAACCTCAACTGCACGCTCGCGGTCACGCTCTCGGCCTGCTACTTCGCGCTGCGGGTGCTCACCGATCCGGACGTGCCGGCCTGCGAGGGCGCGTACCGGCCGCTGCGCGTGATCGCGCCGGAGGGATCGCTGCTGAACGCGCGCGCCCCGGCCGCGGTGGCCGCCGGCAACGTGGAGACCTCCTCGCGCGTGGCGGACCTCGTGCTGGGCGCCTTCGGTCACGCGCTCGGGCAGGGGACCATGAACAACCTCACGCTCGGCAACGACGACTTCACCTACTACGAGACGCTCGGCGGCGGGCAGGGCGCCTGCCCCGACGCCGACGGGCCGAGCGCCGTGCACGTGGCGATGTCCAACACGCTCAACACCCCGATCGAGGCGCTCGAGCTCGAGTTTCCGCTGCGTGCCGTCGAATACGCGCTGCGCCGCGGCTCGGGCGGCGCGGGCGAGCGGAGCGGCGGCGACGGCGTGGTTCGCGAGCTGGAGGCGCTCGCCGAGATGCGCTACTCGCTGATCACCGAGCGCCGCCGAAACGCGCCGCCCGGGGCCGCTGGGGGTGCGGACGGCGCACCGGGTAGGAACCTGCTGAACGAGCGCGAGTTGACGGCGAAGGCTTCGGGCACCCTGCGTCCAGGCGACAGGCTGCGAATCGAGACCCCGGGAGGTGGTGCGTATGGCCAGCAACAAGAGCGATGACATCGCTCCGGTCCGGGCCGAGCTCGGCCCCTCGCGCACGGCGGTCGCCTTCTTCGGGCTCGGCATCATGGGCGGGCCGATGGCCGCGAACCTGGCGCGGGCGGGCTTCGACCTCTCGGTGTGGACGCGCAGCGACGGAAAGGCGGAGCGCTTCGCGTCGGAGTACGGGGGGCGCGCCGCCGCGAGCCCGGCGAAGGCCGCCGAGGGAGCGGAGGTGACCATCACCATGGTCCCGGACGCGCCGGAGGTCGAGGCCGTGCTCGCGGAGGCCGACCTCGCCGAGGGCACGCTCGTGATCGACATGTCCACGATCGCGCCCAGCGCCGCCCGCTCGCTCGGCGAGCGCCTGGCGGAGCGCGGCGTGGAGTTCCTCGAGGCCCCGGTCTCCGGCTCGCGGCCCAAGGCGGAGGACGGCACCCTCACGATCATGGTGGGCGGCGAGCGCGCCGCGTTCGAGCGGGCGCGGCCGGTGTTCGACGCGCTGGGCGAGCGGATCGTCTACGTGGGCCCGCAGGGGCACGCGCAGCTCGCCAAGCTGCTCACGAACACGATGGGAGCGGTGAACGCCGCCGCCCTGGCCGAGGTGGTGATCGCCGTCCAGCGAGCGGGGCTCGACGCGGACGCGTTCCTCGAGGTGGCCGCCGGCAGCGCCGGCAACTCGACGGTCCTCGCCCTCAAGGGCCGCCCGATGCTCGATCGCAGCTTCGAGCCGCTCTTCAAGCTCGAGCACATGCTCAAGGACGTGCGGCACTGCATCGCCGAGGCCGAGACGCTCGGGGTCGAGCTGCGGCTCGGCTCGTTCGCCGAGGGCTTCTACGCCGAGGCCGATCGCCGGGGCCACGGCGAGGAGGACTTCGCGGCGGTGATCACGGCGCTCGAGTGAGCCTATGCACGTGGCATTCGGCACGAAATTTCGCTTGCAAGCAGGGCTTCCGTTCGCAACAATGACCGCCGCGTCCATGCCGGGATGAACGCTGGGGCGCGCTTGCTTGGAGGTTTCTCTCATCTATGCCAGTTGCATTGAAGGAATGGGCGGTGACTGTCCGTGCGCTTGCCGAGGGCGAGCAGCTTCTGACCCTGCGCAAGGGCGGAATTCGTGAGGAGAACAAGCACTTCGAGATCGAGCACGACCGCTTCTTCCTCTACCCCACGTTCGATCACCAGCGCAACGACCTGATCCGTCAGTCGCACCTGCCGGAGCTCGACCGGGCGCTCGAGGAGGGTGTCTGGCCCGAAAACGAGCCGCCGGCCGCCGCGCTGATCCAGGACGGCGGGATCCCGCAACCGGACCGCGTGCGGATCCGGGCCTGGGCCGAGGTGTCCGCCTCCTACCTGATCACCGACCCCCGCGCGATCGACGCGCTCTCGCCCTACTACATCTGGACGCCCGACTACGCGGAGAAGCGCCTGCACTGGAAGCGGCGCCATCCGCTGCACGTGATGGTGCTGCGCACCTACCGCATCCCGCGTCCGGTCACGGTCAAGGTGCGGCCCGAGTACCACGGCTGCCGCTCATGGCTCGAGCTCTACCGCGAGCTCCCCTTCGAGGGCACGCCAGTGCTTTCGGACGGCGAGTTCGAGCGCGCCTCGGAGGAGATCGAGGCGATAGCGTCGGACGCGGTGCCAATCCTGGCCTAGGGGCGATTTCACTTCTTGGGGTCGTCCTGCTTGGGGCACCAAATACGTGCCCAGAACAGGACGATCGGACTGTCGGAGAGCCCGGTCTCCCAGCGGGAGCGGGCGATCCGACCTAATGCGTCACGCAGCACCACCCGGCCAGGCGCGGGAATCCACTCCCGGCGCCGAGCTCGCGGCTCACCTGGGCGAGCGTGCGCACACGGCCATCGGGGCCGATCAGGAGCCACTGGTCGGCGTCGCGCCAGGCCACCAGCAGCCGGCTGCCGTCTGGGGACCACTCGAGGCCCTGGACCGCTCCCGGGCCCTCGAAGAGGGTGCGCGCGGCGCTCGCCGTCGCGGTGGAGCCGGCCAGCCCGACCTCGACCACGCGCGCGCCTCGGCGCTGCTGGAGCAGCACCGCCGCGCGCCTTCCCGAGCGGTGGAGCGCGAGCGCCCGCGCCCCGGGGGGAAGCGGGACACGCCGCAGGAGCCGTCCCCGACGGTCGAGCACCCGCAGCCGGCGCGGCTCGAGCACCGCAAGGCGCGCGCCGTCCCGGCTCCAGGCCAGCTCCACGACCCGCCGGGCGGGGCGTGACCACAGCCGCGCTCCGCTCACGGCGTCGACGCTTTCGATGCCGCGCGGCCGGGCATAGGTGAGCGCGTAGCCCGCCCCCGGGCGCCAGGCGGGCGTGACCGCGGCCACGCCGCGGCGGAGCAGCCTGTCACCCGCCCCGTTGCCACCCACCACGCGCAGCGACGCGCCCTCGAGATAGGCCACGAAGAAGCCGTCGCCGGCGGACCAGGCGGGGTGCGACACGCGGCCGGGCCGGGCCACCGTCCACTTCGGCGTGCCGAGCGGATCGACCGCCACCACCCGGTCGCCGCTCACGCCCACCACGTGCAGCCCGCGCGGCGACCAGCCGGCCTCGCTGAAGGCGCCGACCCGGCGCAGCGAGCCGTCGGGACGGACCACGAAGGCGCCCGTGCTCGACAGCGCCAGCGCCCTGCCGCCCTCCGGCAGCGCCGCGAACGCGGGCGTGGCCGGCACCGGCTCGGCGCGGAAGCGCGACTCGATCCAGTCGCCCAGTGCCGGACCGGCCGGCGTGAGCACGAGCACCAGTGCCGCAACGGCGGCCGCCAGGGCGGGCGCCAGGCTGAGCGCGAGCCGGCGGCGCCTTGCGGCCGGTTCGCGCCCGGCAAGCGCGGCGGCGACCAGCGGCCAGGCACGGGCGCCGGCGGCCACCTCGCCCGGCAGCGGCTGCTCGCCGAGCCGCCGCCGGAGCTCGCGCTCGCGGGCCCTCACGGCCGCTCCTCCAAGAGCGGCGCCAGGCGGTCGAGCGCGCGTCGCAACCGAGAGTTGACGGTGCCGCGCGGCAGCTCGAGCGCCCGCGCGATCTCGCCCGGCGTGTAGTCGAGCAGGTAGCGCAGCGCCACGACCGCGCGGTGCTCGGGGCTCAGCTCACGGAGCGCCGCCACCAGCTCGTCGGAGAAGGGCGCCGCCGGCGGCTCGGGGCCGGTCGTGGTCTCCGCCGCTCCGGCGGCGCGCGTCTCGAGCTCGCGCCGCAGGGAGCGGGCCCGGGCGGCGTCGATCGCGCGGTTGACCACGATCCGGTGCATCCAGGGCCCGAACGGCCGTCGGCGGTCGAAGCGGTCGAGCGCCCGCACCGCGGCGAGGAACGCCTCCTGCGCGATGTCCTCGGCCGCGGCGGCGTCGTGCACCACGAGGTACGCCGCGCGGTAGGCGCGCGGCCACTCGCGCCGGAACAGGGCCTCGAGCGCCTCCGCCGAGCCGCGCTGGGCCTGGCGCACCAAGCGGGCCTCGCGGCCGCCGGCGCGCGCCAGCAGGCTTCCCGGCCCGGCCGGGACCAGCGCCGGCGCGTTCATGTCGTCGTTCACGCTCGTGGCGGAGCCTTGCACGCGCTTCACCCGAAGTCACTACGACTGCCGGCGCGGCAGAGGTCCCTGCGAGAGTTGGGCGCGGTGCCCTGGGTCGAGTCCCACTCCCTCTCGTTCTCGGCGCGGCACGACTCGGCCGACGCCGAGCCGGCCGCCGCCGTGCTCCGTTCGCTCGAGGCGTTCAGGGAGCGGCTGGCGCGCCTGTTCGAGCGGATCCCCGACGAGGTGGCGGTGGTCCTGCATCCGCGGGGCGCCGCTCTAACGCTCGCCCATCCCTGGCTGCCGGTGGCGCGGGCGGTGTCCGCGCCCGCCGGGCGGCGCTACTTCGCCGGCTGGTTCTCGGAGCGCGACATTCACGTGCTCGTAGCGCGGGCGCTCGAGCGGCGGGCGTCGAACGTGCCCGGGTCGCGCGAGGCGCTGCTGCTCTCGCCGCGCCACGAGTACGCGCATGTGGTGCTCGGCGTCAACAACCCCGACCTGCCGCCGCCGTTCTCGCCGGCCGCCTTTCGCCGCTACGTGAACTGGGCCTGGCTCTGCGAGGGCGCGGCCACCTGGCTCGCCGGGCAGACGCCGCACCTGCGGGCGGCGATCGTGCGGCGCCTGCGCGAGGGCGGACGGCCGCAGTTCCCGCCGCCGCCCCGCGACGCCATGCTGCTCGGCGGCACGATCTTCACCATGCTCGAGCGCGAGGCCGGCGCGGCCGCCGCCGCGGCACTCGCCGCGCACCCGCTCGAGCGCGGCGCCCGCTCGCTGATCGTTGACGCCTTCGGCCGCCCCACGGCCGCGGTCGAACGCGACTGGCGCGACGAGCTCGAGTCGCTGTCGGCGTCCTAGCCGGAGGCCGCCCGGAGCGCCAGGCCGACCTGGTCCGCAACCGTCTGCATCAGCCTCACGTCGTCCTCGTCGAACGCGTCGGCGCGCACCTCCTCGAGGTCGATCGCGCCCCAGAGCCGCCCGCCCGAGCGGATCGGCACCACGAGCTCGGAGCTCACGTCCACGAGGCCCGGCACGAGTCGGTAGTCGGCCTCGGCGCGCACGTCGCCGGCCAGCACCGGGACGCCGTCGCGCAGGGCGCGGCCAACGAGGCCGGCCCCGAGCGGTTGCACCCAGCGCTCGCCGTCGAGCCGGGCGAGCGCGAGGCCGCGCGCGGCCAGGCTCTCGAGCCGGCCGTCGTCGCGGATCCGCAGGATGGCCGTGAGGAAGTACTCGAAAGCGGCGTGGATCTCGGCGGCGGCCGCCTCGGCGATCTGGCGCGGGTCGTCGAGCTCGGCCGCGCAAGCGGCGACCCGTCCGGCCAGCGCCAGCTGGCGGGCGCGCCGGCGTAGCAGCTCGGCCTGCTCGCGGGCGAGCTCGCCCGCCGGCCCTTCCTCGGCGTCGCCGGCCGGTGGCGCCGAGCGGCCGCGCCCCTCCGGCTCGAACTCCTCGGGCAGCTCGGACTCGCGCACGGCCACCCCACGGGCCCCGCGCTGCTTTCCGAACAGGAGCGCGCGATCCGACCGTGCGATCAGCGACGCGGCGCTCTCGTCTTGCCGCCACTCCGCCACGCCCGCGGTGGCGGCGCCGGCGCCGGCCGGGTAGTCGAGCTCGTCGACCGCGCGCCGCACTCCCTCGATGGCGCGCCCGGCCACCTCGCTCGCCTCCCGTTCGCCGGCGTCGACCGCCACGATCGCGAACTCGTCGCCGCCATAGCGGGCCACCAGGTCGTACGGGCGAACGCTCTGGCGGAGCGCATGGCCCACGCGGCGCAGCACCTCGTCCCCGGCCTGGTGCCCGTGGCGCTCGTTCACCTGCTTGAAGTCGTCCAGGTCGATGATCGCGAGCGAAAGGCTCTGGCCACCGCGCCGGCTGCGCTCGAGCTCGCGGCGAAGCGTGTCGTGCATAGCCGAGTGGTTCAGGCAGCCCGTGAGCCCGTCCGTTCGGGCGGCGAGCGCGAGGCCGGCGTGAGCGCTCGCGTTGCGGCACGCCGCGGCGGCCAGGTCGGCGAACGCCTCGAGCAGGTAAAGGTCCTCGCGCGACACGAGGCGCTGGCGGAAGTAGCCCACGGCCACGGCGCCGCGCAGCTCGCCGTCCCAGTGCATCGGCACCGCGAGCGAGCTCTTCACGCGCTCGAAGGGCGGCAGCGGCACGGGCTTGGACAGCGCCTGGTAGTCGTTGGTGAGCATCGACTCGTCGCGCTCGACGCTCTTGCCCACGAGGCCCTGGCCGATCTCCACGCGCTCGCCGATCAGATCGGCGGACAGGCCCCAGGTGGCCTCGAAGCGCAGCCCCGTGTCGGCGTTGCCGAGGAAGACGTTGGCGTAGTCGGAGCCGAGGATGCTGGCCGCCTCCTCGCAGATCCGGACGAGCACGCGGTTCAGGTCGAGGCTCTCGCTGAGCGCCCGCGCCGCCCGTGCCAGCGCTGCCTGGCGCCTGCCGCGAGCGGCGCTCTCCGCCGCCAGCTCGAGCTGCACGATGCCGGCCGCCGCGGCCGCGGCGAAGGCCTGGGCGACCTCGAGCTCGTGCGGCTCGAGCGCCAGCAGCCCGTCGGCCTCGAAGTCCTCGCTCGACTGGGCAAGCACCAGCACGTGCGGCACCGCCTGACCCACCCGCAGGGGGAGCAGCAGCGCGGCGTCCGCGAACTCGTCGGCGCCGGTGGCCACGACCAGCGCCGAGGCGTCCTCGCCCGACACCATCGCCAGCTCCTGGCGGTGCGCCAAGAGCGCGGCGAGCGGCGGCAGCGCCGCCAGCGGAACCAGCTCGGGCGGCGCGCCCGGCGGATCGGCAGCCGTGACCTCGACCTGGCCCTCGCGCTCGGAGACGGTGAGCAGGATCGCGTGGTCGACGCGAAAGAAGGAGCGCGCCTCGCTCACGAGCGTCCGCGCCACGGACGCCGGAGCCTCGGCCTCGCTGGCGGTCCCGAGCAGGCGGGACACGGCGCGCATCGCCTCGCCGGCGCCACCGAAGTGGCGCCCGGGGTGACGGCTCTTGCCGTCGGGCCAGCGGGGGGCTCGCACGGCCATCCCGCCCTGTATCGGCGAAACGGCGTGCGGACTTGAGAGGTTCCGCCGCGTTATCCCGCGAGAAAGCTACAGGCCGAGCGTCTTGGCGATGATGTTCTTCTGGATCTCCGAGGTGCCGCCGTAGACCGTGGTCACCACCGCGGTCCTCAGGTGCCTCTCCATGGGGTACTCGGTGGCGTAGCCGTAGCCGCCCATGATCTGCATACCCGCGAGGGCGCAGCGCTTGGCGAGCTCCGTGGCGGCGAGCTTCGCCATCGACGCCTCTTGGGGCAGCATCCTGGCGGGGTCCTCGTCGGTGAGCGCGGCCACGTGGCGCACCAGGAGCCGCACCTGGGTGAGCTCCGTGGCCAGCTCGGCGAAGGTGTGCGCAAGCGCCTGGAACGACCCCACCGGCCGCCCGAACTGCTTGCGCTCCTTCGCATACGCGAGCGCGTCGTCGAAGGCGCGCTGGGCGAGCCCCAGCGCCGTGGCGGCGAGGATCGTGCGCTCGTAGTTGAGCCCGGCCATCAGCTGGGTCCAGCCGCCCCCCTCCTGGCCGACCAGCGCGCCCTCGGGCACGCGCACGCCGTCCAGGTGGATCTCGTTGGTCTCCGACCCGCCGAGCGTGTCGATCGGCGTGAGCGTCATGCCCTCTGCCTCGCGGGGCACGAGGATCATCGACATGTCGTCGTGACGCTCGCCGGGACCGGTGCGGCACACGATCAGGATGTGGCTCGCCTTGTGCGCGTACGAGCACCACATCTTGGCCCCGTCGAGCACCCACTCGCCGTTGTCGCGCCGCGCGCGCGTCTTGAGCGCGGCCACGTCGGAGCCCGCCTCCGGCTCGGACATCGCGATCGCGAGCGTGCCCCCTCCAACCACGTGCGCGAAGTGCTCGCGCTTCTGCTCCTCGGTGCCGAAGCGGTTGAGCGCCCCGACCACGATCAGCGTGACCCCGTAGCCGCCCACGGGGATCCCACCGCGCGTGAACTCCTCGAGGAACAGCGTTGCGTCCAGGAAGGAGCCGCCGGCGCCGCCGTACTCCTCGGGGATCTGGAGGCCGTACCAGCCGAGCTCGCCCATGCGCGCGGCCACGGCGTCGTCGTGGGGGTCGGCGCCGTCCGCCCGGTCGAAGCGCTCGCGCGCCGCGAAGTCGCGGATCGCCTCGACGAAGGCCTGCTGCTCCTCGGTCAGCCCCGTCAAACCGCGGCGGACTCCAACGGCTTGAAGCGGTTCAGCTCGCGCACCGCGATCACCATCTTGTGCACCTCGTCGGGCCCATCGGCGATGCGCAGCCAGCGACCCTGGCGCCACATCGCCGCCAGCGGCGTGTCGTCCGACATGCCGAGCGCGCCGTGTACCTGCATGGCGCGGTCGAGCACGCGCTGGTGCATCTGCGCGGCGATCACCTTGATCATCGAGATGTCCTGGCGCGCCGCCCGCTTGCCCGCGGTGTCCATCTTCCAGGCGGCGTGGAGCACCATCAGCCGCGCCTGGTCGATCTCCATGCGCGAGCTGGCGATGAAGTCCTGCACGAACTGCTTGTCGGCCAGCGGGCCGCCGAACGCCTCGCGGCCGTGGGCGCGCTCGCACATCAGCTCGAAGGCGCGCTCGGCCGAGCCGATCGCGCGCATGCAGTGGTGGATGCGGCCCGGTCCGAGCCGATCCTGCGCGACCTGAAAGCCGGCGCCGCGCTCGCCGAGCAGGTTGCCGGCGGGCACGCGGCAGTCCTCGTAGAGCACCTCCCAGTGGCCGGGGCCCTCGTCGTGCCCCATCACGGGCACCGGGCGCACGCCGGTGAAGCCTGGCGTGTCCACGGGCACGAGGATCATGCTGGCGCGCCGGTGCGGCTGGGCGTCGGGGTCTGTCACGACCATCGCGATCGCCAGCGCCGCGCCGTTGTAGCCGGAGGTGAACCACTTGTGGCCGTTGATCACCCACTCGTCGCCGTCGAGCTCGGCGCGCGAGATCAGACCGGTGGGGTCCGAGCCGGCGCTCTCCGGCTCGGTCATCGAGAAGCACGAGCGGATCTCTCCCTCCAGCAGCGGCGTGAGCCAGCGCTCGCGCTGCTCCGCGCTCCCGTGCTCGGCGAGGATCTCCATGTTGCCCGTGTCGGGCGCGGCGCAGTTGAAGACCATGGGAGCCACGCCGCTGCGACCCATCAGCTCGCAGAGCATCCCGTACTCCCAGTTGGTGAGCCCGGGCCCGAGCCGCTCGTCCGGCAGGAACAGGTTCCAGAGCCCCTCGCCGCGCGCGCGCTCGCGCAGCTCGACGAGGATCTCCGGGTAGGGCACGCCGGGCGCGACCTCGCGGTCGAGCGCGGCGAGCGCCTCTCGCTCGACCGGGTCGACGTGCTCCTCCATGAAGGCGCGAATGCGCTCGAGCAGGCTCTCGACGCGATCTGAGGGCGCGAAATCCATCAGCCGCCGGAGCCTACCGGCCTCCTCATGCGCCCTGCAGGAGCCAGGCCAGGAGCGCGGCGGCGAGCCCGCCGCCGAGGATCGCGCCCGCCAGCACGAGCGGCCTGGGACCGCGGGAAGCCTGGCCTCCCTGCGGACCGAGCTCCGCCTGCATCAGTACCTCGCGGGCGGTCTCGGCCCCGGCCTGCGGCACGAGCACGTCGCGCGGGCCGGCGGCGAGGAAGTCGGGCACGTCGAAGCCCGCGGTGCGGCGGAGCATGCTCGGCACCCCCTCCTCCAGCAGCAGCCCCTGGATGAACTCCGCCTCCGCCTGGTTGCGACCGCCCGCCACACGCACAAGCTCGCCCTCGGTGAAGGCCGGGTTGATCTTGCGGGCCTTCTCGTGAGCGGCGCTCAGCGGCGTGTCGATCGGCTCGGCGCCCGGCACCACCAGCGGCATGCCGCAGTCCGGGCAGAAGCTCGCCTCCGCCCCCTGGTCGGTGCGTCCGCACGAGGGGCACTGGAGGTCAGCTGACGACGATCTCCTCCTCCTTCACCCGGCCGTCGGCGATGCGCCAGGCCCGCACCACAGGGGCGTGCGGATCCTCGAGGGACACGATCAGGTAGCGCCAGTGGGGGTAGCTCGCGAGGTTGATGTCGGTCTGCGACGGCTCGGCCGGGCTGCGCGGGTGGGAGTGGTAGATGCTCACTTCGAGCCCCTGGTCGTCGAGCTCGTTCGCCGCGAACAGGCTCTGGTGGTCGAGCGAGTAGCCGTACGGCGAGCGCCGCTCGTTCTCCGCCCGCACCACCTGCTCGACCGTGCCGTCCGTGCCGCTCAGGTAGCCGCAGCACTCGTTGGGCGCCTCGTCGCGCGCGTGCAGCACGAGCTCGTCCCAGTGGGCCTGCGAGATCCTCACGGGGCGAAGGCTAGATGGTCGATCCTGGACCCCCGTATTGACCATCTAGTGTGCCCTGGGTGGCCGCTTCCCTCACTCGGCGCGCCGCCCTCGGCGGCGGGGCAGCCGCCCTCACGCTCGCTGCATGCGGTGGCGGGGATCCGCCCCCGAGCGGGGGTGCGGGGCCCGGCTCGGGCGCCGGCCTGCTCGGCTCGCTGCTCGCGTTCGAGCGCGCCACGATCGTGGCCTACGACGCCTGCTTCGAGGTGCTGCGCGGCGAGGCGCTCCGCCAGGCGCAGCTGATCCAGGCCGAGGAGCGCGAGCATGCGCGCCTGCTCGAGGAGCTGATCCGCGGGCTCGGCGGCACGCCGCCGCCCGGGCGGCGGGCCGAGGACTACGAGCGCACGTTCCCCGATCTTCGCTCGCAGGCGGATGCCCTGCGCTTCGCCCAGGATCTCGAGGAGCGCCAGATCCGCGGCTACCTCGAGGGCCTGACCGACCTGCCCGATCCCGGGCTCCGGGCCGGCGTGGCGGACATCCTCGCCGCCGAGGGCCCCCACCTCGGCACGCTCCACGTGCTGCGCCGCGAGCCGGCGGCGCAGGACCCGTTCGTCACGGGAGCGCTGTGAGCTCCACGCGCCGTGCGCTGCTGCTGGCCGGGGCCGCCATCGCGCTCCCCGCAGCCTCGGCCCGCGCGGCCGAGCGCCCGGACGTGGAGGTCCTCGAGGAGCTGCTCGCGCATGAGCAGCGGCTGGCCGCCGCCTACGAGGCGGCGCTCCGGCGCAGGGCGATCGCGCCGGCGCTCGGGGAGACGCTCCTCGCCCACGAGCGCGAGCACGTGCGCGGTCTCGAGCAGACGCTGTCCCGCGGGGGCGCGCGCGAGCCGCGCGCCGGCGTGCCCTCCCCCGAGCTCACCGCCGCGCTCGGCGACCTGCGGCGCTTCGCTCGCTTCGCGCTCGAGCTCGAGACCGGCGCGATCGCCGCCTACGTGAGGGCGCTCCCCGAGCTGCGCGACGCGGGCCTGCGCCAGCCGCTCGGCTCCATCATGGCCTGCGGCGGCACCCATCAGGTGGCGCTCCGTGACGCGCTCGGCGAGCCGCCGCTCAGAACGCGGACCGAACCCTGAGCGCGTTGCCTGCGTATAGCGTGGTCGCCATGGCCCGCAGCGACGCGAGCCTGCTTCACCAGCTGCCGCACGACCGCAGCGGCGAAGCGTTGCGTGAGCTCTACCGACGCTTCGGTGGGGAGCTCTTCGGATTCGCCTGCAACGCGCTCGGCGACCGCGAGGCGGCGGAGGAAGTGGTGCAGGACGTGTTCGCGCGGGCCTGGCGTCAAGCCGAGCGCTACGACGAGGACCGGGCGAGCGTCCGCACCTGGCTGTTCGCGATCGCGCGCAACCGGATCGTGGACATGCGGCGGCGCGCCTCAGCGCGTCCCGCGGTCGCGGCCTGGCCGCAGGAGCCCGAGGAGCAGGCGCAGGTGCTCGAGCAGGCCGTGCTGCGCTGGCAGGTGGCCGCGGCGCTGGCGCGGCTGACCCCCGACCATCGCGAGGTGATCCGCCTCGCGCACTACGCCGGGCTGTCGCTGCGCGAGATCTCGGAGCACCAGGGCATCCCGCTCGGGACCGTGAAGAGCCGCCTCTCCTATGCGCTGCGGAGCCTGCGGCTGATCCTCGACGAGATGGGGGTCGAGGCGTGAGGGAATGCCCCACCCACGGCGACCTGCTCGCCGCGTACGCGCTCGGCGCGCTCGAGCCGGACGAGGCGGCGGCGATGCGCCGCCACATCGAGACCTGCGCGATCTGCAGCGAGCAGCTCCCCTCCATGCGCTCGCTGCCCGGCCTGCTGGACACGGTGGACATGGCCGACGTGCCGCCGCCGGAGCCGCCGGCGTGGCTCGAGGAGAGCCTGCTCGACCAGATCGCGCGTGAGACCCCCCGAGACGGCGGCCGCCGTGAGAGGACGCGCCGCCGGGTGCTGGCGGGCGCGCTCGCGGCGGCCGCCGCAATCGCCGTCGCCGCGCTGGTCATCGTGCTGTCCGGCGAGGACGAGCAGGCGTACGCGCGCGCGAGCCTGGGCGGGCCGTCGGGCGCGCGGGCGTACGCGCGGCTCGAGTCCGTGCCCGCCGGGACGCGGGTCTCGCTCAAGGCTCACGAGCTCGCCGGTGCGCCCGGCAACCGCTACGAGCTCTGGTGCATCGCGGTCGACGGCCGCTGGGTCAGCGGCGGCAGCTTCCGGGCTCCCGGCGGGGAGGCGGAGGTCGTGCTCACCGCGGCCGTCGGGGCCGGCGAGTACCACCGCATCGTCGTGACTCCCGAGGGCACCCGGGCACCCGCGCTGATGCGCGGCAAGCTCCAGTACTGACGATCGAACCGTCGCCTCCCGCCCTGCGTACACCGCTCTGACCGACCCGGAGGTGTGCAGATGAAGAGGCTCGTGACCGGTATCGCCCTGGCCCTGATCCTGGTGGCGTTCGCCGCCGCGGGGTGCGGTGATGACGACGATGACGGCGGCGGTGGCGGGAGCTCCGGAGGCGGGGGCGGCGGCGCCTACGGCGGAGGAGGCGGCGGCTCGGACGACGCGCAGGCCAAGGGAGGCCAGACGCTCAAGCTCGTTGCCGATCCGAATGGGGCCCTGAAGTTCGACAAGACCTCGCTCAGCGCCAAGCCGGGGAAGGTCTCGATCGTGCTCGACAACCCGTCCTCGGTCCCGCACGCGATCGAGGTCGAGGGCAACGGCGTCGAGGAGGAGGGCGAGACGGTCACCGACGGCGGCGTGTCGAAGGTGAGCGCCGATCTCAAGGCGGGGACATACGAGTACTACTGCCCGGTGGGAAACCACGAGGCGGAGGGGATGAAGGGCACCCTGACCGTGAAGTGAGTGGGCCGCGTGGGAGCCGGGGTGTAGCCTGAAGGCAATGGGCTTCATCTCGGCACCCGGTCCACTCGAGCTCATGGTGATCCTCGTGGTTGCGCTGATCGTGCTCGGACCCAAGCGCCTCCCCGACGCGGCGCGCTCGGTGGGCCGCGGAATGCGCGAGCTCAAGCAGTCGCTGGCCGGCGAGGACGACGACGAGCGCGACTACCGCGACCGAAACCGCGACTACGAGTACGAGGAAGAGCGAGCGTAGTGCGCAAGCGCCCGGCTCGGCCGGGCGCGCAGCGTTTCCGGATCTGAACCAGCTACCAGAAGGACGCGCGCTCGAGCACGCCCTCGTCCTCGAGCTGCTCGACCGTCTTGTTGTAGACGCCCGAGCTGAGGTACTTCCAGCCGTCGTCGGGCACGACGAAGACGACGTTCCCCTCGTCGAGCTCGCTCGCCACCCGCACGCAGATCGAGGCGATCGCGCCGGCGGACACGCCGACGAACATCCCCTCCTCCGCGAGCAGCCGCTTGGTCCAGACAACCGCGTCCCGGTTGGAGACGAAGATCTTCCGGTCGAGCAGCTCGAGATCGAGGATCGGCGGGATGTAGCCGTCCTCGAGCGAGCGGAGGCCCTGCACGAGCTCGCCCTGGAGCGGCTCGGCGGCCACGATCAGCGTGTCCGGGTCCTCCTCCTTGAAGCGCCGGGCGTTGCCCATCAGCGTGCCGCCGGTGCCGAGACCGGCCACGAACGCGGTCACCTCGTCGAGCTCCTCCAGGATCTCCAGCGCGGTGCCGTTGTAGTGCGCGTTCGGGTTGGCCTGGTTGCCGTACTGGTAGGGCATGTAGTAGCTCGCGTCCGCGGCGGCCATCTCGAGCGCGAGCGCCACCGCCCCGTTCGAGCCCTCCTCGCCGGGCGAGGACACGATCTCCGCGCCGTACATCGTGAGCAGCTGCGTGCGCTCCGTGGTCACGTTGTCGGGCATCACGACCTTGAGCGGGTAGCCCTTGAGCCGACAGATCATCGCCAGCGAGATGCCGGTGTTGCCTGAGGTCGGCTCGAGGATCGTCTGGCCGGGCCGGATCAGCCCCTCGACCTCGGCGTGCTCGATCATCGAACGCGCCACACGGTCCTTGACAGAGCCCGTGGGGTTGTAGCTCTCGAGCTTCGCGTAGATGCGGACTCCGGGCTTGGGGCTCAGCCGCTTGAGCTCCACCAGCGGCGTGTTGCCGATCGCCTCGACGATGTCGCCGTAGCGGCCGCCACAGGGCTTGTTGTCCAGGCGCGGCTCCAGCACTTCAGAAAGTGTAGTTCCTGATCACAGGTTCGTGGAGGGGGTGCCGCGCCACGCTCGCGCTACTCGGTGATGACCGTGTCCTCGTGCGAGTAGGCGGGCGCGCAGCAGCACAGGAGCCGCAGCGGCTCGTCGCCTGTGTTCCAGAGCTTGTGGGTGAGGCCGGGGGCGATCACCACGGCGTCGCCCGGCGCGACCTCGCGCTCCTCGGCGCCCACGCGAAGCCGCCCGCGTCCGTGGGTGAGGTAGTAGATCTCCTCGGACTCGCGGTGGTAGTGCTCCTGCGTCGCCCCGCCCGGCGGGAGCGTGGCCTCGGCGAGCGACTGGTTCAGCGCGTTCCCGGTGGGCACACCGGCCAGCTCGCGGATCTCCGAGCCGTCCAGCGTGATGAACGCCCGAGTGCCCTGGAGGGTCGTGACCTTCACGACCCGCCGGCCATCGCCGGCAGGATCACGATCGTGTCGGACTCGGCGACGCCTGTTTCGAGACCCTCGAGCACGCGCACGTCCTCGTCGTTCAGATAGACGTTGACGTAGCGGTTGAGCTCGCCGCTCTCGGAGAAGAGCTGGGACTCGGTGGCCGGGTGCTCGGCGGCGAGCGCGCGCAGTACCTCGCCCACGTCGGCGCCCGAGGCCTCGACCTCCTTGGCGCCGCCGGTCGAGCCGCGCAGGACCGGGGGGATCTTCACGGTGCTCATCGAGGTGGGGAGCCTAGATGGTTGATTCCGAATTCGCGTGCCACGGGGGGCGCGTCAGACCGAGCTGGATAGCCAAAGCGCTATCGGCGAGGAGGATCAGCGATCTAGCCCGCGCCGGCGCAGAAGGCCTCGTAGTCCGGAAAGACGCCGAGCTCCTCGTCGGCGATCTCACCCGGCTCGCGCGAGCAGATCGGGCAGTCGGGGTCGCGGCGAACCTTGAGCTCCGTGAACGTCGTGCCCAGCGCGTCGTAGAGCAGGAGGCGACCCGCCATCGTGTCGCCCTTGCCCGTGACCAGCTTGATCACCTCGACCGACTGCAGCAGGCCCATCACGCCGGGCAGCACGCCGAGCACGCCCGCGGCGCCGCACGAGGGCGCGAGCTCGGCGGGCGGCGGGGTGGGATAGAGGCAGCGATAGCAGGGGCCCTCGTAGGGGTGGAACACGGACAGCTGCCCCTCGAAGCCGAGGATCGAGGCGGACACCACCGGGATCTGGAGCCGCACGCTCGCGTCGTTCAGCAGGTAGCGCGTGGGGAAGTTGTCGAGGCCGTCGACCACCACGTCGTAGCCCTCGATGATCTCCACGATGTTGGAGGCATCGAGCCGGACCTGGTGCTTCTGCACCTTCACGTCCGGGTTGATCTCGTGGATCGAGATCTCGGCCGAGTCGACCTTGGGCATCCCGATGCGGTCGTTCGCGTGCGCGACCTGGCGCTGGAGGTTCGAGAGGTCGACCACGTCGTTGTCCACGAGCCCGAGCGTGCCCACGCCCGCGGCCGCGAGGTAGAGGGCGGCGGGCGAGCCGAGGCCGCCGGCCCCGAGCAGCAGCACCTTGGCGTCGAGCAGCTTGAGTTGGCCCTCGAGCCCGACCTCGGGCACGAGCAGGTGGCGCGAGTAGCGCTCGCGCTGCTCCGCGCTGAGCGCGCGCGGGACCTCGACCTCGTAGCCGCGGTCCTTCCAGAGCGTGATCCCGCCGCGCATCGAGGCCACGTCGTGGTAGCCGAGCAGGTCCTCCATCGTCTTGGCGGCGAGCGCCGACCGTTGACCCGACGCGCAGTAGAGGATCACGCGCCGGTCGCGGTCGGACACGGCCGCCTCGATGCGCGACTCGAGGTGCCCGCGCGGCACGTGCACGGCGCCGGGGAGGTGGGCCTCCTCGAACTCGTGCTGCTCGCGAACGTCGACGATCACCGCGCCGTTGCCGTTCTGGGCGAGCGCGTGCACGTCCTTCGGATCGATCTCCTCGATCTGCTCCTTGACCTTGCGGATGAGTTCTGCGCCGGACGCCATGTGATGGAAAGGCCGTATTCCTGGTCGGGAATCGCTACTTCAGAAAATATAGCGACGCATGAGGGCTCCTGAAAGGTACCGGGGCGCCCCTTTCGGGGCGCCCCGGTGGAAGACCCAGACCTAGATTTTGCGGAAGCCCCGGCAGCTGTTCCGTCTGCCGTCGTTCAAGCCTCACCAAGAGTTTCGTCTTTCGCTCCCGCTGCCGATATGGGGTGGAGACCCCATTTGTCGCGGATGACCCCGATCCGATCCACAGGAAGACACAGCATGATTCGGCGCGAGGACTCTCTCATCGGCCAGATCGTGGCCGCCAACGTGATGCTGGTCGCGCTCACGCTGTTCGCGGCCAGCCTCGCCGCCGGCCTCGATCTCACGATCGGCGACCAGCGCTGGTCGTTCCTGATCCTCGGCCTGTCGATCATGCTCACGCTGTGCGTGAACCTCTGGATGCTGCAGCGGCGCTTCCGCCCGCTCGAGCGGCTGATCGACCGGATCGAGCTCATCGACCCTTCGGAGCCGGCCAGCTTCGGCCTCGACCAGCCCGAGCCGGTGGAGGAGATCGACCGGCTCACGCACTCCTTCCGGCGCCTGCTCGACCGCATCGAGGAGGAGCGGCGCCGCTCCGGCGCGCTCGCCATGCGGGCCCAGGAGGAGGAGCGCCGGCGCCTCGCACGCGATCTCCACGACGAGGTGAACCAGGCGCTCACCGCGATCCTGCTGCGCCTGGAGGCGCTCTCGCACGACGCGCCCGCTGAGCGCATGGCCGAGGTCGCCGAGCTCAAGCTGCTCGTGAACCAAGCGATGGACGAGCTGCTCACGCTGGCCCGCCAGCTGCGCCCGAGCGCGCTCGACGACCACGGGCTCGTGCCGGCCCTCGAGGCCCAGCTCAAGCGCTTCGGTGCGCGCACGGGCGTGGAGGTCCGCCTGCGCACCAGCGGCGACCCCAACGAACTTGCCGAGGACGTGCAGACGGCGCTCTACCGGGTCACCCAGGAGGCGCTCGCGAACGCGGGCCGCCACGCGGGGGCGACCGCGGTCGAGATCGACCTGAACGCCGACGAGGGGCGGGTGGAGCTGCGGGTGCGCGACGACGGTGCCGGCTTCGACCCGGGCGCGGTCGGGCGCGCCGGTCCCGACCGCCCAGGAGCGGGCCTCGGTCTCGGGGGCATGGCCGAGCGGGCGCGACTGGTGGGGGGAGAGCTCGACGTGCGCTCGGCGCCCGGCGGCGGAACGACGGTCACGCTGCGGATCGACGCCCGATGATCTCGATCGTGATCGCCGACGATCACGGGATCGTGCGCTCGGGCCTACGGATGCTGATCGAGCGCCAGGGAGACATGGAGGTGGTGGCCGAGGCGGACGACGGCGTGGCGGCGCTCGAGACCACCCAGGCGCTGCGGCCCGACGTGGCGGTGCTCGACGTGTCGATGCCGCGCATGACGGGCCTCCAGGCGGCGCGCGAGATCCGCGCGCACGTGCCCGACACCCGGGTGCTGCTGCTCTCGATGCACGACGACGAGCGCTACTTCCTGGAGGGGCTCGAGGCGGGGGCGGCCGGATACGTGCTGAAACGGGCCGCGGACACCGACCTGATCGACGCCGTGCGCACCGTCGCGTGCGGTCGCAGCTTCCTCTCGGACGACGCCCAGCGCGCCCTCATGGACGCCTGGCTCGAGGGCGGGCTCGCCGAGCCCGACGACCCGCTCACGCCGCGCGAGCTCGAGGTGGTCAAGCTGATCGCCGAGGCCTACACCAACCGCCAGATCGCCGAGACGCTGAAGCTCGCCGAGAAGACGGTCGAGTCGCACCGCGCGAACGTGCTCTCGAAGCTGGGCATGCGCGACCGCGTGGAGATCGTGCGCTACGCGATCCGGCGCGGCCTCGTCGAGCCGTAGGAGGGGTAGCTCCGTCCAGCCTCAGGGTGGCTGTTCGCAGCGGCCGCCCGGGGCGATTCTCACTGGGCAACCCAACCCCCAGCCCAGGAGGAACCATGATTCGCACCACATCCACAGCGCTCGCCGTCGGCATGGCGCTGCTCGCGCTGCCGTCGGTCGGTGAGGCCTCGACCAGCTTCGGCAGCCGCCTCGACCACGATCCGGCGAGCTCGGGCGAGTGCAAGGAGCTGCTCACGCCCTGCACGCTGGCGTCCTACATTCACCCGAGCGATCCCAACGGCGATCCGTACGCCGGCGGCGCGCCCGTCGACGGGGTGATCACCAAGTTCCGGATTCGCGCCTTCGCCGAGGGCGGCCCGGCGCCGGTCACCTTCCGGCTCGTGAACATCTCGCGGCCCGATCCCCAGAACGCCGAGACCGCGCTGGCGAGCGGCGCCGGAACGGGACCGACCGTGACCATCCCGCCGAGCATGGGCGGCGGCGACGTGCCGATCCTCGAGTTCCCCGGCAGCCTGCCCGTGAAGAGGGGGCAGCACCTGGCGATCGACGGCACGAACGTGTGGGCGACCTACGACTCGAGCGGCGACAAGTTCTCGTACCGCTTCGATCCGCCGCTCGTGGACGGTCAGGCTCCGCGCACCTCGAACCAGGCGACCGGCCAGCTGCTCGTGGCGGCCGACATCGAGCCCGACGTGGACGGTGACGGCCTCGGCGACGAGACCCAGGACCCGGCGGTGCGCAGGGCCGACACCAAGAAGCCGCGCATCAGCGGGCTGAAGCTCGACGGCTCGAAGCTCCGCTACCGGCTCTCGGAGGAGGCGCGCGTGAGCGTGCGCGTGAAGAAGGGCGGCCGCACCGTCAAGACGATCAGCCGCAAGGGCCGCGCCGGCCGCAACCGGCTCGCGATCGGCTCCGGCAAGCTGGCCGACGGCCGTTACACGCTGGTCGTCAAGGCGACCGACGCGGCCGGCAACGCCTCCGCCGCGAAGCGCGTGGCGCTGCGCGTGCGCTAGGGACTCCACGAGCCCGGGGGGAACGTTGGCCGCGCATATCGCGGCTAACGTTCCCCTCGGCGTTCGGCGGCGGGAGCTCGGAATCGATCATCTAGCCTGCGGCACGGTGAGCCCGCGGCTCCTCATCGCGCTCTTCCTCACCGCCGTCTTCGCCCTCGGGGCGATCGCACTCGCCGCGACCGGGCGGGACGAGGGCGGTGACCAGGCCGCCGGCGCCCAGACCGGCTTCGAGGGGGCCGTCATGCCCAAGAACCTGCGGGCGCCGAACTTCGAGCTGCGCAATCAGGACGGCGAGCCGATCTCGATGCGAGCGCTGCGCGGCAGCCCGGTGGTCGTGACCTTCCTCTACACGAACTGCGAGGACACCTGCCCGATCCAGGCGCAGACGGTGCGCGGCGCGCTCGACGAGCTCGGCCACGACGTTCCGGCGCTGGCGATCGCGGTCGACCCGCCGCGGGACACGCCCGAGAGCGCCCAGGCGTTCCTGGCCGAGCAGCGCGCCAGCGGGCGGATCGACTTCGTGCTCGGGTCGCGCCGCCAGCTGCGGCCGCTCTGGGAGGGCTACTTCATCCGCCCCCAGTCGGTCACCGAGGAGCACCAGGCGCGCTTCACGCTCGTCGACTCGCGCGGCTTCCAGCGCGTGGGCTACCCAGGCGAGCAGGCCACCCCCGAGCGGCTCGCGCACGACCTGCGGCTGCTCGAGGACGAAGGCTGAGGGCTTCTCCGACTCGCCCGGTAGGATTTACCCCACGATGATGTTCTCGACGAAGGCGGAGTACGGCGTTCGCGTGATGGCGCACCTTGCGAAGGCCGACGGCGAGCGGCCGATCAGCCTCGGCGTGATCGCCGACGCGGAGGGCCTGCCGCTCGCGTACCTCGAGCACCTCGTGCAGCGCCTGCGGCGCGCCGAGCTCGTCGAGTCGCGGCGCGGCGCGCGCGGCGGCTACACGCTCGCCCGCCCCGCGGGGGAGATCTCGATGGCCGACGTGGTGCGCTCGCTCGAGGGCGAGATCGCGCCGATCGAGTGCATCAGCTCCGATCCCGACGGCCAGCTCGTATGCACCCGCGAGGGCAGCGAGCCGTGCCCCACCAAGTTCCTCTGGACCCGCGTCCAGGGGTCGATCGTCCGCACCCTGAACGAGATGACGCTGGCCGACCTTATCCGGCCGCCGCGAACCCGAAAGAACTCGGAGAAGACCGCAGCATGACCCTGGAGATCCAGAACCTGCACGTGCGCACCGAGGAGCGCGAGATCCTCCACGGCGTCGACCTCGTGGTGAGGCGCGGCGAGACGCACGCGCTGATGGGCCCGAACGGATCGGGCAAGTCCACGCTCGCCAACACCCTGATGGGCAATCCCAACTACGAGGTGACCGAGGGCCGCGTGCTCCTGAACGGCGAGGACCTGACCGAGGCCGACCCCGACGAGCGCGCCCGCGCCGGGCTGTTCATGGCCTTCCAGTACCCGGCCACGATCCCGGGGGTCTCGGTCGCGAACTTCCTGCGCATGGCGATGAACGCCGGCCGCGAGGAGCCGATCAAGGTGAAGGAGTTCGGCGCCCTCCTCAAGGAGAACATGGACCTGCTCCGGATCGACCGCGCGTTCACGAGCCGCTACCTGAACGAGGGCTTCTCCGGCGGCGAGAAGAAGCGCGCGGAGATCCTCCAGCTCGCGATGCTCCAGCCCGAGTTCGCCGTGCTGGACGAGACCGACTCGGGGCTCGACATCGACGCGCTCCGGATCGTGGCCGACGGCGTGAACGCGATGCTTGGCGAGGAGCGCGGCTTCCTGATCATCACCCACTACACGCGCATCCTCAATTACGTGAAGCCGGACTTCGTGCACGTCCTGATCGACGGGCGGATCGTCCAGGAGGGCGGCTCCGAGCTGGCGGACGAGCTCGAGGAGAAGGGCTACGAGTGGGTCCGCGAGGAGGTGGCCGCCCGTGCCGGCTGACTTCGTCGAGGAGCGCCGCAAGGCCGCCCTCGAGGTATTCGAGAGCCAGGACACCCCCAGCTGGCGCCGCTCGGGCTTCTGGACCACGAGCCTGCGTGGGCTCGACCTCGCCACGCTCGAGCCCAAGCGCTACGAGCCCGGCCTACCCGAGCTCGACCTCGGTGACGACGAGCATTCCGCGCTGATCGTCCAGCGCGGGGCGAGCATCGTGCACACGGACATCCAGGACGAGCGCATCGTGGTGATGCCGCTCGAGCAGGCCGTGGAGGAG
>Ga0075421_100000592_pt1 | contig 38504 bp, 41 predicted proteins | sample SoiMetdeltSBSDD5_FD_75292 | JGI IMG/M metagenome (GOLD analysis project Ga0075421, IMG submission 75292) | Bulk soil microbial communities from a Populus tree surrounding site in Tennessee, USA - Soil MetaG P. deltoides SBSDD5 | ecosystem: Environmental > Terrestrial > Soil > Tree plantation... | reverse complement strand
GCCTGCTCATGAGCGTCGGGGACCTGCTCGTCGCGTGGCTGCTGCTGCGCCAGGCGAGGCTCAATGACACCAAGGTGCCGGTAGCGAGGTTCTTCTGCGCCACGGTGCTTCCCGAGCTGGCGGCGCGGCGGCGCGTCGTCGAGCAGACGGACAACGCGCTGATGGAAATCGGCGATGAAGCCTTCTAAGCCAACCGCCCGGGACAAGATCCTGGAGGCCGCGCTGGACCTGTTCGCGGAGAAGGGGTACGACGCGACCGGGGTGCAGGAGATCGTGGCGACCGCCGGGGTCACCAAAGGCGCGCTCTACCACCATTTTGGGGCCAAGGAGGACATCCTCTTCGAGATCTACGGCTCGGTCTTCGCCGGACAGCTGGCGGAGCTGGACGCGATCCTGAGGATGGGCCGGGATCCAGTGTGGACCCTGCGGGCGGTCATCGAGAACATCGTCGTCAGCACGGCCGCATCGGCCAAGGCGGCGGCGGTCTTCGCCCGCGATGTGTCCAGATTGGACCCCGTGCGCTTCAAGGAGCTGCAGGCGGACTGGCGCCGCTATCAGGACTCGGTGCGCGCGCTGATCCGCCGCGCCCAGGCCGACGGCATCTTCGCCACCGCCGCCTCGCCGGAAATCATCTCGTGGGCGATTTTCGGCGTCACGACTTCACTTCACACTTGGTACCGGCCGGACGGCCCCAAATCCGCAAGCGACATAGCGCTGGAGCTGGCGGATCTCGTGCTGGCCGGGTTGAGTCCTAAGACAGGAGTTAAATAGACATGGCATTCGCGACCGTAGAAGAGCTGAAGGCGGCCGTCGGCCAGGTGGTCGGCCAGAGCGATTGGGTCACCGTGGACCAGGAGCGGATCAACACCTTCGCCGACGCGACCGGCGACCATCAGTGGATCCACGTCGACGCCGACAGGGCGAAGCAGGGTCCGTTCGGCACCACCATCGCCCACGGCTACCTGACGCTGTCCCTGATCCCCGCGCTCGCCGCCGACGTGGTGATGCTCAAGAGCGCACGGATGGCCGTCAACTACGGGCTGAACAAGGTGCGTTTCCCGGCGCCGCTGCCCTCGGGTGGCCGGGTGCGAGCCACCTTCGAGCTGCTGTCGGTGGACGATGTCGATGGCGGCGGCGTGCAGGTCGTGTCCAGGGTGACCATCGAGCGCGAGGGCGGCGACAAGCCGGTGTGCGTCGCCGAGACCGTTTCGAGGAGCTATCTGTGATGCGAGCGTGGCGGGTCGAGCGGCTGGGGGAGCCGGAGGAGGCCCTGCGGCTGGCCGAAGCCGAGATGCCGGAGCCCGCCGATGGCCAGGTCTTGGTGCGGGTCAAGGCGGTCGCGCTGAACTTCCCCGATGTGCTGATGTGCCGCGGGCAGTACCAGGTCCGGCCGCCGCTGCCGTTCACGCCCGGGGTGGAGCTGTGCGGCGAGATCGTCAATCCCCTGGGCGGCAGGGGCCACAGAGTCATTGGCTCACCGGTGCTGCCGCATGGCGGCCTCGCCGAGTATGCGCTGATGAACGAGGCCGAAGCGCTGCCGGCGCCGCCCGGCATGGACGATGCCGAGGCGTCGGGTTTTCTCATCGCGTACCAGACCGGCTGGTTCGGGTTGCACCGGCGTGCCGGGCTGAAGGCCGGCGAGACCCTGCTGGTGCACGCGGCCGCCGGCGGCGTGGGCAGTGCCGCGGTCCAGCTCGGCAAGGCGGCGGGCGCCAGGGTCATCGCGGTCGTGGGCGGGCCCGAAAAGGCGGAAGTGGCAAGGGCTTTGGGTGCCGACGTGGTGATCGACCGCCGCGAGCAGGACTTCGTGGCGGCGGTCAAGGAGGTCACCGGCGGCAGGGGAGTGGACGTCATCTTCGACCCGGTGGGCGGCGACGCCTACACGGGGTCAAGCAAGTGTGTCGCCTTCGAGGGGCGGATCATCGTGGTGGGGTTCGCGGGCGGGGCCATCCCGGCGCCGCAGTTGAGCCACGCCCTGGTGAAGAACTACTCCATCGTGGGGCTGCACTGGGGGCTGTACCGCCAGTACGACCCGCAGTCCATCGTGGACGCCCACCACGACCTGATGAAGCTGGGGCTGAAACCTTTGGTGGGAGGGTGTTTCCCGCTGGAGGCCGCGGCTGAGGGGCTGACCAGGCTGGCGGCCGGAGAGTCCGTCGGGCGGTTGGTCGTGCAGCTATGATCGGCCTCGATACCGACCGGCTCGGGTCCTATCTGGACATCGGGCCGCTGACCGCCGAGCTGATCCCGGGCGGCAAGTCCAACCTCACCTACCGGCTCGTCGCCGGGGACAAGGTCCTGATCGTGAGAAGGCCGCCGCTGGGCCATGTGCTGGCCACGGCGCACGACATGTCCCGCGAGTACAGGATCATCACGGCGCTGGGGCCGACGGGCGTGCCGGTGCCGCGCACGATCGCCATGTGCACCGACGAGAGCGTCATCGGCGCTCCGTTCTATGTCATGGAGTTCGTCGAGGGTGCCATCTACCGCACGTCGGCGGCGACCGCCGCGCTGGGACTGCCGCGCATGGAAAGGATCACCGACTCGCTGATGCGTGTGCTCGCCACGCTGCACGCGGTGGAGCCGGCGTCCGTGGGGCTGGCGGATTTCGGGCGGACGGACGGGTACCTGCAAAGGCAGGTCGCCAGGTGGCGCAAGCAGCTTGACGCCTCGCGCAGCCGTCCAATGCCCGGCATCGAAGAGCTGCACGCGCGGCTGGAGGCGACGATCCCGCCGTCCAAGCAGGTCGGCATCGTCCACGGAGACTACCGCCTTGACAACGTCATCATGACCGATTCGAGTGACGAGGTGGCGGCGGTGCTCGATTGGGAGATGGCCACCCTCGGCGACCAGCTCACCGACCTCGGCCTGATGCTGATGTACTGGGAACTGCTGACCCAGGGCGGTGGCATGTTCGGCTCGCCACCGCCGGGCGCGGTGTTCCCCACGGATCTGCCCAACCGGTACGCCGAGGCGAGCGGGGCCGACCTGAGCCGGCTCAACTGGTACATCGCCTTCGCCAACTTCAAGCTCGCGGTGATCGCCGAGGGCATCCACTTCAGGTTCATAGCCGGCCAGACGGTCGGTGAGGGTTTCGAGCGCGTCGGCGAGGGCGTGCCGCTGCTCGTCGCCCGTGGCCACGAGCTGCTTTCGCAACAGGACTAGGAGCCTAAATGGACTTCGCGTACGACGAGCGCACGCGAGCGCTCACAGCCACGCTTGGCGACTTCATGCAATCGCACGTCTACCCGGCCGAACCCGTGCTGGCGCAACAGCTTTCCGGCGATACCGAAGCGGGTCCGAAGTGGACGACCCCACCAATAATCGAGGAGCTCAAGACAAAGGCGCGGGAGCGCGGCCTGTGGAACCTCTTCCACGAGCTGCCCAACCTCACCTACGCCCCGCTGGCCGAGATCTCCGGGCGCAGCCCCCACCTCGCGCCGGAGGCGATGAACTGCAGCGCCCCGGACACGGGCAACATGGAGGTGCTGGCCCAGTTCGGCACCGAGGAGCAGAAGGAGCGGTGGCTCAACCCCTTGCTGGAGGGCCGGATCCGGTCGGCCTTCTGCATGACCGAGCCCGAGGTGGCCTCCTCCGACGCCACCAACATCGAGACCCGCATCCGCCGAGACGGTGACGACTATGTCATCGATGGCCGCAAGTGGTGGTCGTCGGGGGCGATGAACCCCAACTGCCGCATCTTCATCGTCATGGGCAAGACCGACCCCGAGGCCGACCGGCACCGGCAGCAGAGCATGATTCTGGTCCCGCGGGACACGCCCGGTGTCGAGGTCCGCCGCCCGCTGCGCGTCTTCGGCGACCTCGACGAGGCGCATGGCGGCCACGCTGAGGTGATCTTCAGTGGCGTGCGCGTGCCCGCTTCGAACCTGATCGCCGGGGAGGGTGAGGGCTTCGCCATCGCGCAGGCGCGCCTCGGGCCGGGCCGCATCCACCACTGCATGCGCCTCATCGGCATGGCGGAGCGGGCCCTGGCCCTGATGTGCCAGCGGGCGTCCAGCCGGGTCGCGTGGGGCAAACCCATTGCCACGCAAGGGGTCGTCGCCGACTGGATCGCCGAGTCCCGGGTGCGCATCGAGCAGGCCCGGCTGCTTGTGCTCAAGACCGCCTGGCTGATGGACACCGTGGGTAACAAGGGCGCGCACACCGAGATTCAAGCCATCAAGATCGCAACACCGGCGATGGCGGAGTGGGTACTGGACAAGGCGATACAGGTGCACGGCGGCGGTGGCGTCAGCCAGGACTTCCCGCTGGCCGGGCTGTGGGCGGCCGCCCGCACCTTGCGCCTGGCCGACGGCCCCGACGAGGTGCACAAGATGTCCTTGGCCAAACGGGAACTTCGCGCGGGAGGATAAGGAGATACTGAGTCTATGCACGTGGACCTCGAAGGACCGGTGTACTACACCGATTTCGACTCGGCCGGGGCCGGGCCGAGGGTGGTTTATGTCCATGGGCTGGGCGGCTCCCACATCAACTGGGTGGGGCTGGCACCGCTGCTGAGCGAGCACGTGCGCGGGCTGGCGGTGGACCTGCCCGGGTTCGGGCTGACGCCCGCGGCCGGGCGCAGCACCACGGTGAGCGCCAACGCGCGCCTGCTGAAGGAGTTCCTCAAGGAGGTCGTGGGCCAGGAGTGCCTCCTGGTCGGCAACTCCATGGGCGGGCTGATCTCGATGATGGTGGCGGCCGAGGAGCCGGCGCTGGTGTCGGGGCTGGTGCTGATCAACCCGACCCTGCCGCGGGCGCCCGGGGTGAGGATCGACCCGGCCGTCGGCAAGCAGTTTTTCATGTACGGGATCCCCGGGCTGGGCGAATGGGTGCTGGCGCGCCGCAACGCCAGGGTGCCCGCGCGGCAGCGGGTTACGGAGGTGCTTACCCGCTGCTGCCTTGACGCTCAGCGGGTACCCCCGGAAATGCTTGAAAGTTTGATCGAGCTTGAGGAATCGTTGACCGCGCAGGCCGATCATGCGGCGTGCCATCTGGCCGCGGCCCGCTCCATCGTCTACGGGCTGGTGCGCCCGGCGGGTTACTGGCGGCGCATGACCGCCATCCAGCAGCCCGTCCTGCTGCTGCACGGCACGCATGACCGCCTGGTGCCGGTCGCCTCGGCGCACCAGGCCGCCCAGCGTCTTCCACATTGGACATTCGTCGAGCTTGAGGCCGGCCACATCCCGCAGATGGAGGCACCGCAGCTGGTCGCCGACGAGATGATGAGGTGGCTCAGTACGCCCGGGTGACGTCGTACAGGTGGTGGATGGGATCGTGCACCAGGTAGCGGGCGAACGTGTCCACGGTGAAGCGCGCCCCGTCGCTGCGGTTGCCGGTGCGCTGCCACTGCTCGCCCTCGACCCTGGCGAACGATGACGCGAGCGCCTCGGCCGCCAGCCGCAGCTCGATGATGACCTTCTCCGGGTCCTGGGACGGGTAGTCCTCCTCGATGGCGGTGGCGTCCTGATCCCAGTTGGGATAGGTCGGGTCGTCCTCGGTGAGCATCAGCTTGAGCCGGTGGTCGTAGAGGCGGAAGACGTCGCGCACATGGCACCCGTACTCCAGCGGCGACCACACGTCGGGCCGCGGCCGCTCGCGCAGGTCCGTGCGCTCGGCGAAGACCTCCTGCCACGACTCGGCGTTGTCCCGGATCAGGCCGGCGACCTCCTCCTTGGCGACCACCCGGGCGTCAAACCCGCACTCGGGGCACTCCCGTTGCAGCACCCACGTCCAGTCCTTGGTGTCCGGCGTGATATCCATTTACGTCACTCCCGAAATGATATTGTCATCCCCGCTACCAGGCCATCCTGCCACTTGACCCGCATCGATCCACCACCGCCCGCGTCCCAGTCGAAACGCACGTCGGCCATGTCCGGTTCGACCTCTTCGATCGACCAGATCGACATGGTATCGTCGGGCGGCCGCGTGGCGTACGCCTGAGCGATCGCCTCGCGACCCTTGTACGGCCCGATCGGCATGTCATCGAAAGCCATCACCGCGTCCTCGGTGAAGGTCGTCATGAACTCCGTGAAGTCCCCGGCCCGCACGGCGTCGTTGAACAACCGCTCGTGCCGCCGGACCGCCTCGGTCAGATCCATGCCCAGATGCTAGTCGCCTCGCGTGCCCAACGACGCCCTGTCACGGTCGGCGAGGGCCTTTGGCATACAGCAGGTAGAGCATCGGGCCGATCGGGAACGACAGCACGATGATCAAGGCCCAGGTGTTGCGGTCGAAATAGCGCAGCTCACGGTCACCTGTGCGCGAAAGGTCGGCCAGGCACCGCACATCGAACCAGGCGACCAGCGCGAGCAGCACGGCCACCGTGGCCAGGATGACGAGGCCCTGGTTGTTGCTCATGCCAGAACACTAGCGCGCGGTGCAGCGCTCAACGATCTCCTTGCTGACGACGTCGGGTGCCTGATCCGGTATCCAATGGCTGATCTTTTCCAAGGGAACGTAACGGTAGTCGCCGGTGACGAAGTCGCCGCAAGTCTCGGCCTGGAATCGGCCAAGCGCCAGATCATCGGTGCCCCAGATGAAGGTCGTGGGCACGGTCACCGGCCGATAGGGCTTGAGCGGGCGCAGCGTGAGCGCCGTGTACCAGCTCAGCGCGGCCCGCAGCGCCCCGGGAACCAGCATGGGCTGCACGTATCTGTCGGTCTCGGCGTCGGTCATGCCCGAACCGGCGAACAGGCTGCGCAGGACGCGCGCGTCGTCGGCGAGCAGGGCGGGCTCGGCCCGGTCGAGCTGCGCGAAGAAGCCCATGTACTCGGAGCGCTGCCGCTGGCCGGGGTCGCTAGCGAGGGCCTGGGCCATGGCCGCGGGGTGGGCGACGCTGATCGCGGTGAGGCTGAGCACGCGGTCGGGGTGCTCGGCGGCCAGGCCCCAGGCGACAACCGACCCCCAGTCGTGGCCGACGACGTGGAAGGACCTGATGTTGAGGGCGTCCATAATGGACAGAGCGTCGGCCACGCACTCGTCGATCGCATACTCCTCCGGCTCGGTGGGCCGGGCACCCGCCGAATAGCCTCGCTGATCGACGGCGATGGTGCGTAAGCCGGCATCGTGCAGCGAGGGCATGACACCGACCCATTGCTGCGAGTTTTGCGGAAAGCCGTGCAGCAGAAGCACAACGGGCCCCTGATCAGGGCCGCCCTGGTGCACCTTGAACTCGTATCCACGCGTGCTCACCAGCATGCGTGTAGCCTAGCCCGAATGATGATCACGCACGAGGTCTCGCCGGAAGAGCTGTTGGTGTTGTTCAAATCCGCGTGGTGGACGGCCTCGCGCGACCTCGACGGCGTGACGGCGATGCTCGAGCGTTCGGATGTCGTGTTCGCGCTGCGGGTCGAGGGCCGGCTGGCGGGCTTCGCCCGGGTCCTCACCGACGGCGTCTACCTGGCGATGGTGCTCGATGTCGTCGTGGCGCCCGAGCATCGGGGCCGCGGCTTCGGCGCGGCGCTGATGGACGCGATTGTCAACTATCCCATGGTTTCTGGTGCGCGCAGCGTTGAGCTGGTGTGCCAGCCCGAGCTGATGCCGTTCTACCGCCGCTGGGGCTTCACCGGCGAGGTCGGGCGGTCGCGCCTGATGCGCCGCACCACCGACGCGAGTCTGCTTACACACTCCCCGCTTACACCCGCCCCGTGAGGGTGCTGGGCAGCTCGGGCTCATCCTGCGCCATCAGCCTGTCCGCCTCCTCATCGTCCATTGTGTTGAGCTCGCGGAAGATCCTGACCGCCTCGTGCCACGCCTGCCACGCCCGCTCGTGCCCTCCCAGTCGGTGGTGCGCGGTGGCCAGGCCCCAAAGGATCGACGCCTGTTTGTAGGTGTGCCGGATCTGCCCCGCGATCTCGTAGCCCTCCTCGAAGACGCCGATCGCCCGCTCCGGCTCGCCGGCGCGCACGTAGGCCCAGCCCAGGTTCTCCAGGGACGCGGCGATACCCAGGCGCGTCTCCTGCTCGCGGCGGATTCTCAGGCCCTCCCGGTGATAGGAGATCGCCTCCGGGAACCGGTCCAGCTGCTGGAACACGCTTCCCAGGTTGTCGAGCATGTTCGCCTCGAAGCGCGGGTATCCGCCGGCCCGGCAGACCTCCGCCCCCTGCAGCAGGCACTCGGCCGCGGCGGTGAACTCGTCGCGGCACCGGTGGATCGCGCTGAGCACCAGCAGCGCGCCGGCCTCGCCCGCGGTGTCTCCCGCGGCCCGGTAAAGGCCCAGCGCGAGGCGGGCCTCGACCGTGGCCTCATCGAGGCGGCCCAGCTCGAGCAGGCCGCACGCCAGGCCCTCGCGGGTGTAGGCCTCGCCCGCCCGGTCGCCGCTGCGCACCGCCATGCCCACCGCGAGCCGTTGCAGCTCATACAGATCCGCCCAGCGGCACAGCATGTCGTAGAGCGGGTAGAGCAGCGCCGTCGCCAGCTTGATCACCAGCGCGATCGCGGCCCTGCCGCCGGACTGCGCCACCTGGCGCGCCAGGGAGACGATGTTTGCCAGCTCCGAGTCGATCCACGCCCTTGCATCGTCCTCATTGGACAATTTGATGAGTACCCGTTCCTGCGGGTCGTGGGTCGGAAGGCGGGGATTTCCCGGGAACAGGATCGCGGCGGCCGTGGCGGCGGTCGCCGTGTAGTGATCCAGCGCTCTAAGGAAAGCCAGGTGGTCGGTGGGCTCGTCCAACGCCGCCTCCTCACGCACATAAAGCCGGATTAGGTCGTGCATGCCATATCGGCCCGCTGTCGGCTCGCGTATCAGCTGCTCGTGCAGCAGCCGAGTCAGCAGCGCCCGCGCGCCTTCCAGGGTCTGGTCGGCCAGGGCGGCCGCCACGGGTAGGGGGATGTCGGAGCAGTCGAGCAGCCCGATGAAGCTGAGCAGCTCGGCGTGCGGGGTCTGCAGCGCACGGTGGCTGACCATGATGCTGGCCCGCACATCCAGATCCTCCTGCTGGAGCACGTCGAGGCGGGAGTGCTCGCTGCGCAGGTGTTCGGCGAAGGTCTTGAGCGTCCACTGTGGACTGGCGGCGAGGCGGGCGGCGGCGACCCGGATGGCCAGCGGGAGCCGCCCGCACAGCCGCACGATCGCGGTGACGTGCTCCCGCTCGCTCGGTGAGGCGGTCCGGCCGTCGAACCTTCCCATCAGCGCTGCCGACTCCTCGTCGGTGAGCACGTCGAGCTTGGTGTGCACGGCATTGTCCAGTGTGGACAGCATCGTGCGGCTGGTGACGATCACGAAGCACTCCGGTTCGGAGGGCAGGATCGGGCGCACCTGCGCCGCGCCCAGCGCGTTGTCCAGCAGGAAGAGCATGCGCTTGCCCACGGTCAGCTCGCGGAAGACCGCCGCCGCCTCCTGCACGTTGTTGGGCACCCGCCTGTTCTCCACCCCCAGCGCCCGCAACCAGCGGCCCAGCGCGTCCAGCGGATCCAGCGCCCGCATGCCCGGCGTCGAGCCTTGCAGGTCAAGGTAGAGCTGCCCGTCGGGGAACAGGTCGGCAAGGATGTGTGCGGCGCGGGTGCCCAGCGCCGACTTGCCCATGCCGCCCGGCCCGTAGATCGCGGCGATGCGCACGAACCCCGGATTGCCGCCGGACACCAGGTCGATGACGCCGCCCAGCTCCTCCTCCCGGCCCACGAAGTGTGAGATGTCCGGGGGCAGCCTTCTGGGCACCCTCCCCGCCGCCCCACCACCCGAAGGCGGCCGATGATCCAGGCTCGGGTCGGAGAGCAGGATCGCCTGGTGCAGTCTTGCCAGGCCCGCGCTGGTGTCGAGCCCGGTACGCTCGGCCGTCCTCCGCGTGATCTGCTGGTAGGTGGCGAGCGCGTCGGCCTGGCGCCCATCGCGGTAGAGGGCGAGCATGAGCGAGTTCACCAGCCGTTCCCGGAACGGGTGCGCCTCAACGAGGTCCACCAGCTCGGTGATGACCTCGCGGTGCAGGCCGGCCTCCAGCGAGGCCTCGAAGCAGCTCTCCCACGCCTGCACGCGCAGCTCGGTGAGGCCGGTGCCGATGCGGTCGCGCAGGCGGTCGGAGGCGACGTCGGCGAGGACCGGGCCGCGCCACAGCGCCAGCGCCTCGCGCAGCATCGTCACCCGCCTGGCCGGGTCGGCAATATGATCGACATTGGACACCAGCGAGCGGAAGCGGTGGGCATCCACCATGCTTGGGTCGACATGGATGATGTAGCCGTCGCCCTGGACCGCGAGGCGCACACCGTAGCGTCCGTCCCGTTCCGGGTCGAGCGCGGACCTGAGCCGGGAGATGTGGCTTTGCAGCGTGCCCCGGGCGTTGTCCGGCGAGTGACCGTCCCACAGCAGGTCACACAGCCGGTCCACGGCGATCATCTTGCCCGGCTCCAGCAGGAGCAGGCCGAGCAGGCACCGTTCAGCGCGCCGCCGGCCCACATTGACCGGCTGCCCGGCATGCCACACCTCGAGCGGCCCCAGCAGCAAGAAATCCATTAGGCCGTCAGGTTATCAATAACATGGCGCCGCCTCCGGCGTCGCGGCATTGCTTCGCACGCTCCAAGATCACAGCGTGTCAAGCGAATGTCAAGCGGAGTCAGGAATGGTTCTCCGGGCGCGGCGAGCACGGCATACCACGGGGGTGCCGTGCTCGCCCGTATCCATCGTGCGTGGACAGACCCGGGGTGGGTTTGAGCCACGGCAGCCGACGCAGGGCCGGCTGCCGTGGCGACCCACGCTCGATCAATTTTCCTCGCTGCAGCGGCACCCGCAGTTGGTCGACGGCAGGGTGACATAGTCGGGCGAGTTGCCCGGTGCCATGAGCACCTCCACAAAGGACGCCGAGGCCGCCACCGGTTCCGGTGGCGACGACTGCGCCGGCAAGGGTTGACCAAGAACTATCGATCCCGAGGCAAGCAGAGCGGCGGCCGCATTGGCGATTCGCTGACCTGGCATGATGTGCCCTCGATCCGTTATCGTGGAATGACCAGCATATTTATTATTGTGAACGATGTAAGTCTGTCAACGAAGGTACGGGGCCAAATGGCGGACATCCCGCGAGAACGCGTCATCGAAGACGTGAGTACCCTCAAAGCGCTCGCTGATCCGGTGAGGATGAACTTGCTGGATCTCACGCAGGCAGAGCCCGAGCGCACCTGGACCGCGCGCGAACTCGCCGGGATCGTCGGCGTGCTGCCGACGAACATCTACTACCACCTGAACATGTTGGAGCGCAACCGCTTGCTGCAGGTGCGCGACACCCGCGTGGTCAACGGCATCATCGAGAAGCACTACGGCGCCGGGCAGCGCAGCGTGGTGTTCCAGCGCCGCGTGGGCGAGGGCGGGGAGGGGCAGCGCGAGTTCGTGGCGGCGCTGCTCACCGAGTTGCGCGATGAGATCGACACCGGCCTGGCCAAGGGCACCATGAAGATGAGCCGCGATGCGCCGGACCGGGAGCGGGCCGTGGTCTCCAAGGCTTATGTGGAGATTCCCGAGGAGGCCATCCCGGCGTTCCGCGATGAGCTGCTCGCCCTGGTGGCGCGCTATGAGGCGACGGGGGTGCCGGGCGTCAAGTTCACGGTCGTCGCCTCGATGCACCCCCGCGAGATCTAGCTTTCAGGCGCAGTGTTCGAAACCGGAGGTGTAGCCGACACCGCCGGTGCTTCCGCCCCAGCGAACGCAGCCCGGCGCGCTACGGATCACCGGACCGGCGTAGTACGAGTAGCTGCCCGAGTCGGTGGTTCGCGTACTGCCTTGCGGCTCAAGGAAGGCGCTGGTCGCGGTCGGCGTGCCGACGTTGGCCATCTTGAGCGTGGTGACGCAGTTCTGCGCGGTCGATCCCTTCCACAGCAGGTTGACGGTGCCGGCGGAACCGAGCTTCACCGAGTCGATGATCTCGAATCCGGCGCCGCACACGGCGGCCGGGTCGTAGGACGTGGCGCAGTTGCGGCTCGTCACGTTCGCGATCGGGTAGCCGAAGGTGCTGCCGTTGAAGACGGCCCTGATGATGTGGCTCTGCGAGCGGTCGGGGTAGCGGACCTCGTAGTGCAGGTGCGGTGAGATGTTGTTGCCCGGCCGGCTGGTGTTGCCTAGCGCGCCGATGGCCTGGCCGCGCAGCACGGCCTGCCCGGCGACGACGGCGCGGGTGTCGAGGTGGGCGTAGTACGTGTAGTACCCGCCACCGTGGTTGATGACGATCAGGTTGCCGTATCCGTTGAGTGAGCCCTGGTGCGCCGAAACCTCGACGGTGCCGGCGGCCGCAGCGACGACCGTGTCGCCGAGATCGGCCGTTGCCGTAGACCCCCGATTGAAGTCGATCTCATAGGAGACATGGGCACTGCTGTTGCTGCTGTTGCCGTTCCACGTCTGTCCACAGGGGAACGGGAGCTGGAATGCCGGGGCCGCCTGCGCCGGGCTTGCCACGAGGATGGTCCCGGCGACGGCAAGGGCAACGGCGGCAACGGCACGGGTCAGCGGGAGCCGCATTGATTTTCCTTTCTGTCCATAGAGTTAGGCCAGCTTCAACCAATTGGCTCCACGGGCTCTACAAATGGCCTACAAGCCCATAGTCTGAACAGCATGGCGACCGGGCTCGAGCTGCGCATTCTGGGTCCGTTGGAGTTGGTCAGGGATGGGATCGCGGTCGGCCTCGGTGGCGTGAAGCCGCGCATGCTGCTGGCCACCCTGGCGCTCAGCCACGGGCGCGCGGTCTCGGTCGACCACCTGATCGAGGTGCTGTGGCCGGGCGAGCCGCCCAAGTCGGCCACTGCCAACGTGCAGACCTATGTGAGCAGCCTGCGGTCGCTGCTGGGGCAGGACAGGCTGGAGACCAGGCCGCCGGGTTACCGGCTGTGCCTGCGCCCCGACGAGTTCGACCTCCTGCGCTTCGAAGCCTCGAGCAACGAGCTGTCCGATGTGGAGAGCGCCTTGGCGCTGTGGCGCGGCGACCCGGCCGAGGACCTGCCGCTCGCCCCCGCCTGGCGCACGCCGCTCGAGGGCCTGACCCAGCGCCGCCGCCTCCTGCGGCAGACCCGCGCCCGCCTGCTCATCGACGCCGGTGACGCCTCGGCCGCCCTCGCCGACGTGCGCGCCCTCGTCGCCGAGGACCCGCTGCGCGAGGAGGCGTGGCTGCTGCTCGTGCGGGCGCTCGCCGCCGCTGGCCAGCGCGCCGAAGCCCTTGCCGCCTATGCCGAAGCGCGCCGCATCCTCGCCGCCGAGCTCGGCATCGAACCCGGAGAACCGTTGCGGCGCCTGCACCGGGACCTGCTCGCCGACGCGACTGTCGGCGTCGACCGGCTCGACGCCGATGCGGCCGCGGTGCTGCGCGGCCTGGCCACCCTCGGCCTGCGCAGCGCGCCCGCTTGGACGGCGGCCGCGTTGCTCGGCGTCCCCGACGCCACCCCGGTAGTCGAAAAGCTCGTCCGCGCAAGGCTTTTGCGGCGGGACGCCGACGGCCGCTACAGCGTCCCGGCGCTGGTGAACCTGCTCGCTCCCGACCTGCCCGGCGGCGGGTCCGATGAGGGCATCATCAGGATCTTAGGGGGGTACCTGTATCTGGCGGACGAGGCGACAAAAGCCTTGCCCGCACAGGTCTTCGGACCCGGTGTCCTTATCGCTCCCCGGTGGCCTGTAACCGGTAGTGGGGAATCGGAGATGTCGGGCCTTCGGCCCGCCACACGCGATACCCCACCATCGGCCGGTACCCCCGGAAAATTCTTTGAAATGGAACGGGAATCGCTTGTCCAAGCAGTGGAGGCGGCGGCCGGGTTGCGCCGGGCCGACCTGGCGTGGGAACTCGCCCACGCGCTCGTGCCGTGGTGCGATCTGGGCGGGCACACTGTGGAGTGGGAGCGGACGCATTCGGTGGCGCTTGCCGCCTGCCGCGCCGCCGGGGACCTGCTCGGCGAGGCGGTGACGCTGCGCGGGCTCGGGCAGCTGCGGGTGTACCGGGACCACTATGACGAGGCGCTTGAGGCGTTCAGCCGCTCGCGCCTGCTCTTCGCCCGGCTCAGCAACGACTCCGGCGAGGCGGGGGCGCTGGCCGGCATGGGCACCGTGTACCGCATCCGCGGCGACCTGGACCAGGCATACCACTGCTTCCGCCAGGTGCTGGCGTCCTATGTGGAGGCCGGTGACAAGCACGGGCAGGCCTTTGCCCACGGCTCCGTCGGCCAGGCCCTCCTCGCGCGCGGCGAGCTTGACGAGTCGATCCGCGCGCTGAACAAGGGCCTGGCGATCGCGGCCGAGGTCGGCGACAACCACCGGCTGGCGCACCTGACACACATCCTCGCGCGGGTGTTGCTGCGCAAGGGCGATGAGGCCGCGCACTCGCAGCTGTCGAGGGCCCTGGAGCTTTTCGCCTCGCTCGGCGACGCGCACGGCCAGGCATACACGTTGATGGATCTCGCCGACCTGGAGCCGACCGACCTCGCCGTCGCCCGGCTTACCGGGGCGCTTGAAATCCTTGAGCGGATGGGGGATCGGCAGGCCCAGGCGAAGTGCGCCCGGCGCCTCGGCGAGCTGCACCGAGAGGCCGGGCGCGATGGCCTTGGCGGCGCCTACCTAGACGAGGCCACGCGCCTTCACAGGACCGTTGGCTAAGGCGGCTTCCTTGGCGGCGCCGCCCGCGCGTGTGCTTTAGCACGCGCAATTAGACTCTGGTGACGCGGACGGCGTCGGCGATGACGTAGCCGGCGGCGCCGGTCCAGCGGCTCACGGCGACGATGTCACGGGCGCCCGAGGCGAAGGAGAACGTGCCGATGCTGCGCCACGCGCCGCCGTTGGCCGTCTGGTTGACGGTGACGGTCTGGCTGCCGGACGAGGCGAAGACCACGTGCGGCGTGGCCGTGTTGTATCCGGGAAGGGCGGGATACCAGATGTCGACGCGGTAGTTGCCGGTCGCCGGCAGGGTGGCGGAGAAGTAGGCGCCGTCACCGATCGGCTCCGGGTTGGCGTAGCGGTAATCTGCGCCGTAGCGCTGGGTCGAATAGGTTGACACGCCCCAGTTTGCGGAGGCACGGAAGCCGGCCGACGTGTTGTCGATGATGGTCGACCACGCCGGTGGCGGGTTGAGCTTGGCGGCCACCGCGGCCTTGAGGTCGGGAAGCTCGGCGTAGAAGGCATCGCCGGGGCACTGGGTGGAGACGAAGTCGCGGTGGCCGTAGATCTGCGTGGCGCCGAAGCCACCCTGCTGGCAGATGTAGACGCACAGGTCGACGAGCTTGTTCCAGAGGGCGGCGGGGGGAAGCGTTGAGACGTAAGTGCCTTCGTTCTCGATGCCGACGCCGACGTTGTTCTGCCCCGGGCAGTGCGCGCTTTGCACGAAGCCTGAGCCGGTGGTCAGGTGGGAGAGGCTGGTGTGACGCCCCTCCATGATGTAGCCGCCCCGGCTGACCGTGAAGTTCTGCCCCGTATCAGACCATCCATTGTGATCCATGTGATAGTTCTGGATGGAGCGGGCGAGGGCGAAGGCGTGCGTCTGGGAGTAATCGGTCGAGTTGGCCGTGGCCGTGTGGTGGATGATGATTTTGTTGGGCTTGTTGGACAGCTGCGTCAGGGGCGAGGAGGGGTTGCGGGCGCCCCAGGTCGCGCAACTGGCGATGCTTGGCGCGGCGGAGGCGGGGGAGGCGAGCGCCAGGGGCGGCAGCACCGTGCCTGCCCCGATGACGACCGCGCCACGGAAGACATTCCGGCGCGAGAGATGCATGGCTGCTCCAATATGGAGAGTGGGGGTTAGGTGTCGCCGCGCAGCGTTGTTATTTTCTTACCATCTCATCGAAGAAATAGAAAGACTTTTTCCTGGGTACCCATACAGCGCCCCGGGCCACTAGAGTTTTCGCGCGAAACATAGGAGCTTTCGGGAGGACGCATGAAACTGCTCAGACTCGGACCTATCGGCGCCGAGCGGCCCGTATTGCTCGACGCCACTGGCCAATATCTGGACCTCACCTCGATCACCGCCGACATTGATCCGACCTTCCTCGCCTCCGGCGGCATCGAACGGGTGCGGCGGGCCCACGCCTCGGGCGAGTTGCCATCGTTGGACGCGAATGGCATACGAGTCGGTGCGCCCATCGCCAAACCCGGTGCGCTGCTTTGCATCGGCGTCAACTACGCGGCACACGCCGCCGAGTCCGGCGCCGCCCCACCGCCCGAACCGGTCATGTTCTACAAGGCCACCAACACCTTGAGCGGGCCCGATGACGACATCCCCATCCCGCGGCTGTCCGCCAAGACCGACTGGGAGGTGGAGCTCGCCGTGGTGATCGGGCGCAAGGCGCGCTACCTGGAGTCGCCGGAAGAGGCTTTGGCGTGCGTCGCGGGGTACTCGATAAGCAATGACCTGTCGGAAAGAGAGTTCCAATTGGAGCGCTCCGGCGGCCAGTGGTCAAAGGGCAAGAGCTGTGAGGGTTTCAACCCGATGGGCCCGTGGCTCGTGACCGCCGACGAGGTCTCGCCGCAGGAGCTGGGCTTGCGTTCCTGGGTCAACGGCGAGCCGCGGCAGGACTCCAGCACCTCCGACATGATTTTCTCGGTGGCGCACCTGGTCTGGCATCTGTCCCAGTTCACCGTGCTGGACCCGGGCGATGTCATCAACACCGGTACGCCGCAAGGGGTCGCGCTGTCAGGGCGCTTCCCCTATCTCAAGGCCGGTGACATCGTCGAGATGGAGATCGACGGTCTCGGCCGCCAGCGCGGCACGTGCGTGAACGCGGCATAGGAGGGATTTACCATGGGTGTGCTGGATGGGCTTGTCGCCGTGGTGACCGGGGGTGGGTCCGGCATCGGCCAGGCCGCCTGCCTGACATTCTTGCGTGAGGGCGCAAGCGTTGGCGCGCTTGACCTTTCGCCCGGCACCTTCGACTCTGAGATGGTGCTGCCGGTGAAGGCCGATGTGTCCGACCAGAAGGCGATGGACGACGCGATGGCGGCCGTGGCCGAAAAGTTCGGCGGGATAGACATTCTCATCAACAACGCCGGCATCAGCGCCGTCGGCTCGGTCGAGGAAAACTCCGATGAGGAGTGGGCTCGCGTGCTTGACGTCAACGTGATCGGCATCGTGCGCGGGTCCAAGGCGGCGCTGCCATACCTGAGGCGCTCGTCCAATGGCGCGATCGTCAACACGTCGTCGATCGCGGCGACGGCTGGCCTGGTGAAGCGGGCGCTGTATTCGGCATCCAAGGGTGCGGTCCACGCCCTGACGCTGGCGATGGCGGCCGATCTCGTGTCCGATGGCATCAGGGTCAACATGGTGGCCCCTGGGACGGCCGACACCCCTTGGGTCGCAAGGCTTCTGGCCCGCACGACCGATCCGGAGGAGGAACGGCGCAAGCTCGAGGCGCGCCAGCCCATGGGCCGCCTGGTCTCCGCCGACGAGGTCGCGGCTGCCATGCTCTATCTGGTGGGCCCGGCCGCCGGCGCCACCACCGGCATGTCCCTTGCCGTCGACGGTGGCATGTCCGGCCTGCGCCTGGTCCGGTAGCCCAGTGCGATAGCCGTAATGGAGCCCCCACTTTGGACTATTGTGGGGGCACCATGATGCGTTCATCCGGATCAGCCAGCTCCCAGATGAGTCCGGTTTCGAGCACCTTGCGCGTAGACCTCCGACGGAACCTCGTGAACCCCCATTACCGCAAGGACTTTGCGGGTCACGTCGATCGCCTGCTGGCGGCGCACGGCTTGGGCGAAGTAGCCGGAGGCGTTGCCCTGGGACCGAACGTACTCAGCCAAGTCGTCGGGCAGGCTGATGGTGAGTTTCGTGGTCATACCGAAAACCAGATCGTGGTATGACCACGTAATCAATCATGCGAAGAATTCCTTGAGGTTGTTGAGGATCGGTGTCCAGCCCTGGCGCCAGCCCTCGACGTCGTTGGGGTCCGCGAGCTGGTCGTGCACGAGGCGCATGCGCACTCCGTTCTCGATCGGCTCGAGGTCGAACGCGACCCGCGTGTAGTGATCGAAGCCCTCCGGCCGGAACGTGTAGACGAGCCGCTTGGGTTCGTCGCACTCCACGACGACGCCGCTGTCGGTGACGGTGTCGCTGGCGCCGTCGTAGAACCGCACCGGCGAGCCGACCGCCCAGTCCGACTCGATGCGCCGGTCGAACCAGTAGCGCCGCGTGATCTCCCCGCGGGTGAGGGCCTGCCAAAGCTTCTCGGGTGTGGTGTTGATATCGGTCTCGTAGACGAACGCCGTCATGGGGATTCCTCCAGTTCCTTTTTCATGTCGGCCAGCGCCCGGACCCTGATCGCCTCGTACTTGCCGATCCAGCGGCCGGCGATGTCGGCGATCGGGGCCGGGTTGAGGAAGTGGCGCTTTTCCCGGCCCTTGCGAAGGGTGAGGACCAGGCGGGCCTCCTCCAGGATGGCCAGGTGCTTGCTGACCGCCTGGCGGCTCATGGCCAGCCCTTCGCACAGCTCGATGAGCGTCTGGCCGTTGCGCCGGTGCAACGCGTCGAGCAGGTGGCGGCGGCTGCCGTCGGCGAGGGCCCGGAAGACCGCGTCCTCGTTCCGCACGTCATCCACAATAAGCAACCATTTGGTTGCCCGTCAAGCCCGTTGAATCATTCCGAATACCGGTCTATGGTTCCGTGTGATGGAACAGAGTGTCCTCGAAAAGATCGCCAGCGCCAAGCTCGTCCCGGTCCTGCGTGCCGACACCGCCGACAGCGCGCTGGCGACCGCGGAACGCTTGCTCGCCAACGGGTTGACCGTCATCGAGCTGACCGCCACCACGCCCGGCTGGCAGTCGGCCCTCGCCCGCCTGCACGCCGACCATCCACAAGCGACACTCGGCGTGGGTACCGTCGTCACCGCTTCGGATGCCGCGGCGGCGCTTGACGGCGGGGCGCAGTTCCTGGTCAGCCCGTGGCCCGCCCCGCCCGTACGCGACATGGCCGAAGCCCGCGGCCACCCGTTCCTCGAGGGCGGCTTCACCCCCGCCGAGCTCGCCGCAGCCACGGCACGCGGCGTCGCCAAGCTGTTCCCCGCGCACGTCGGCGGCGTCGCCTACCTGAAATCGCTGCTGGCCGTGCTGCCCGGTGCCCGGATCATGCCCACCGGCGGCATCAAACTCGACCAGGTCGCGCAGTGGCTTGCCGCGGGCGCCTTCGCTGTCGGCGTCGGCAGCGAGCTGGCCGACATCCCCGCATCCCGCGTCCGTGAGGTGCTCGATGAGCTATGACGTCATTGTGATCGGCGAGCCACTGCTCGAGTTCAGCGCTGCGCAGCCGCTCACCGAGGCCACCACATTCGAGCTCTCCTTCTCCGGCGACGCCCTCAACGCCGCCGTCGCGGCCGCCGCGGCAGGGGCTCGCACCGCGCTGCTGACCCGCCTCGGCCGTGACGAGCTGAGCGACCGGCTCGTCGCGTTCATGGCCGCGCGGGGTGTCGATCCGGCGCTCATCCGCCGGGTAGCCGGACAGACGGGCGGTTATGTTTTAGGGGCAGATCCTGGGGGTACCCGCGAATTCGCTTATCTGCGAGCGGGAAGCGCCGCAACCCGGCTCCAGCCCTCCGATGTGGACGATGGTGACGTCACGGCCGCACGGGCGATCCTCGTCGGCGGCATCGCGGCGGCTTTGTCACCGTCGTGCGCCGCCACCGTCCTGCACGCGGCGCAAGCCGTGCACGCGGCGGGCGGCATCGTCGTCTATGACCCGAATTTCCGGCCACGGCTCACCAGCGCGGAGGAGGCCGCCGCCTTCCTCAAATCCATAGCGCCCTATGTCACGGTGGCGCTGCCGTCCTCGCCCGCCGACACGCAGGCCCTTTTCGGGGTCGATGACCCGGTCGAGGTGGCGGTGCTGTGCCGCTCGCTCGGCGTGGCCTCGGTCGCGGTCACCTGCGGCACCGACGGCGTGCTCCTTAGTCAGGGCCAGGAAGTGCTGACGCTGCCCGTAATTCCGGCACCCTCCATTGTGGACTCGACCGGTGCGGGCGACTCCTTCGCCGGCACCCTCACCGCCCGTCTCGCCCTCGGCGACGATCTCCTGACCGCGGTGCGCCTGGGGATGGCGGCCGCCTCGCTCTCCTTGGCGGGCAAGGGCGGCACCGGTTTCGTCCCCACCCTCGACCAGACGCGCGCCCACCTGGCCGGTGCTACGGGTAGTTGAAGTTCGCCACGGGCTGGTTGGCGAGCCCGTTGCGCAGCACCCCGGCGACCGTCTGGATCGGCTTCTCCGAGTTGCCGTCACCCACATGGTTGAACGGGTAGTCGGGGTCGGCCATGAAACTCGCCGCGGCAAGTTGTGGCGTGTAGCCCACGAACCAAGCGGCGCGGGTGCTGTCGGTGGTTCCGGTCTTGCCCGCGACCGGGCGGCCCACGGCCCCGGCCACCCACGAGGCCGTCGACCAGTTGCCGCACTCGCCGCCGGCCGCACCAAATCCGGTGACGCAGCGGGCCGCGTCTGTCGCCGCCCGTGCGACGCTCGCCGGAACCGCTTGGTGACAATGAGATTTGGCGACGTCTCCGGCCGTGTTCCCGTCCGGGCCGTTGATCGAGAGCACCGGGCTGGGCTCGCAGTAGACGCCTTCGGCAGCAATCGTCGCGATAGCGTTGGCCATCTCCAGCGGCGTGGTGTCGGCGGTGCCGAGGGTGAACGACCCCCACTTCGCGGCGCGTTCCGGCGACTCGGCTACCGCCCTGTCGGCCTCGGAACGCCAGCGCAAGCCTAGGCGCTCGGCCATCTTCACCGCGTTCTGCGCGCCCACCGCCTGTTCAAGCTGTACGAAATAGGTGTTGACCGACTTGCCGAACCCCGACCACATGGTCTGATTCCCCGTCATCGCGTCGCTGGCGTTGGCCGGGCACCACTTGTCGCCGCACGTGCTCGGCTCCCCGGGGTTGCCCGGATAGATCGAGACCATTCGTTTCGGTGAGTTGTAGCTTGTCTTCAGCGGCATGCCGGCCTCGAGAGCGGCGAGCATGGTGAAGAACTTGAACGTCGAGCCGGCCTGGTATCCGGGTAGGCCGCCGCCGCCCACCAGGGCGTTGACGGTGTTGGGATAGTTTCCCTTCGCACCCATTGCTCGCTTGGCCGGGTCCGTGTTGGGTCCGTTGTCGTTCTGGTCGACGGAGAAGATCCTGTTGACCGCCATCGCCTTGACCCTGCCCGTGCCCGGCTCGACCGCCACCAGCCCATGCGCAAAGGTGCTCGACGCGGGCACTTTGGCGAACACCTCATCGCTCGCTACGGACTGCACAGTTGGATCGAGGCTTGTTATTATGTGGTACCCACCCCGGCGCAGTCGATCCATGCGCTCGTACGGGCTGTCGCCGAACTCCGGCCGCTGCATCCACCAGTTCTTCAGATACTCGCAGAAGAAGCCGTAGTTGTTGAGGGCGGCGTTCAAGCCGATGCAGTCGTTTGGCGGGTCGGTCACCTTGAGCGCCAACGGTTCCGTTTTCGCCTGGGTCGCCTGCTCGACGGTGACGTAGTGCTGGTCGGCCATCTGGTCGAGCACCCAGTCGCGCCGCTGCGTGGCGGCGGTCGCGTCGTTGGCGGCGGGGTCGTAGTCGGTCGGCGCCTTGACCAAGCCGGCGAGCAGCGCGGCCTCCGGCAGCGTCAGTTGGTCGGGCTGCTTGGAAAAGTAGATCTGTGACGCGGCATAGACGCCATAGGCTCGGTGCCCAAAGTAGGCGGTGTTGAGGTACCTCTCGAGGATCTCCTCCTTGGACAGTCGTTTCTCAAGCTCGATGGCGATGCGCACCTCGCGCAGCTTGCGGGCGGGCGTCTGCTCCGTCGCCTGCACCACATCCCGCGGCGTCTTCGCCCCGTCACGAAGGGCCATGCGCACGTATTGCATCGTCAGCGTCGAGGCTCCCTGCTCGACCCCGCCAGCCCGCTGGTTGGCCAGGAACGCACGCACCAGACCCTTGAAGTCCACGCCGTTGTGTTGGAGGAAGCGCGCATCCTCGGCCGCGATGACCGCCTGATGCATCTGGGGCGGGATGTCGTCCAGAGGTAGATAGCGCCGGTACTCCTCGTAGAACATCGTCAGCAGCGTCTTGCCGTCGGCAGCATAGACGTAGCTGGTCTGGCCCGCCGGCGTTTCGTCGAGATCGTTGGGGATGGCGAGGTAGGCGTCGGCGCCCATCTTGACCCCCCGGCCCATCAGCATGGCCGCCGGCAACCCGACCAGCGCTAGGATCAGCCCGCCGAGCAAGCCTGAGCGCAGCAATATCGGCATGCGCGAAAAGAACCCTCCCACTCCACTGAGGCTACAAAAGTGCGGCTTCCTGCCGCAGGGTTATCCACAAAATCGATGAAGTTATCCACAGGGATTGATTTGGCACAGTTAACCGTCTGGGCCGTGGGATACCCTGCCATCGATCGATAGCGGTGGGACGGGGTGTTTGATGGAGAATCGTTTCCTTCTGCCCAGTGGCGGGTTTGTGGGTCCGCTGCCTTACACGCAGCTGCCGGAGCAGCCGGCGTTCAAGACCTGGCGCGTGGACTGGACGGGCTGGGATGTGCCGCGGATCTGGGACATCGTGCGTGCGGACAAGTATGAGACCGGTTTCGAGCAGGTGCGCGGTTTCGCGCAGCTGTCCCAGTTGCTTTATGAGTACTACAAGCAGCTTCGTTTACGGCGCAACGATATCGCCAACGCCTGGGAGAGCCCGGTGGCCGAGCTGTTGTTGACGCGGATGGATGGCTTCGCGGGGTCGCTGCTGTCCGAGGCCAATTGCGCCCGCACGACCGCGTCGGGCTTGCATGGGATCCTGGAGACATTTGTCAAGGCCAAGGCTGAGGTGGGCAAGCTGCACGACGACTGGAACCGCGTGACCGGCGACTGGGTGCCCGAGTGGTGGGACAATGCCGCCGCCGACCTCAACACCAAAGCCCAAGAAATCATGCGCAAGACCGACGACGCCGTAAGCGACTACCGCAAACAAATCATCGTCCCCCGCCCATTTGATCCAAGTATCGGCGGCGCCCCGCCGCCGCCTCCTCCGCCTGAGGGGGAGGAGCCGGATGTTGGTCCGGTGGTGCCGCCCATTCCCGGTTATCGGCCGGTGATTGGAGAGGTGCCGGAGTTTGGGCCGGAGCTGGAGGGTCTGGTGCAGGCCCAGGCTGCGTCGGTGCCACGATTTGTGGACGCGGTTCCGGGCACGCCAGTGTCGATGCTGCCGATTCCGCCAGGTAGCCCTTATGCCCCGTTCGGTGGCGCCTATGTCTTGCCTGGGCCGGGCGTGGGACGGGCAGGTTATGTGGTGCCGATGCCGCCACCGGGCGGCGGTTCCGGACGTGCCGGAGGTGGCACACTGATGCGACCCAGCGCCGCCCCGGCCGGAGCTGGTGGCGCGGTGGCGGGAATGATGCCAATGCCGATGGGTCCGATGGGTCCGGCGGGTGGGCCGGGTCATGGGTCGCATATTTATCGGCGGCGGTCGGAGACGTGGGAGGTGGCCAAGGGGGTGCCGCCGTTGATCGAGCCGGTGGACGATGACACGTTTGTGCCGGATCGGCCGAGTCCCAAGCAGGAGGAGGCGTTCCACGACTGGTTCACCGACCTTGCCTACCCCTGGCGCAAAGAGACGAATGACGGTGCCAAAGTCATCTTCAGGAAGGTTGATGAATGACGCGCTGTTTGATCACCGTATTGGCGTTGGTGCAAGTGCTGTTAGGGTCGGCGGCCCATGCTGCCGATGCGATCTCCGACGGCCAGTGGTTTCACGGCTTCCTGAAAACGGCCGCGGCGCACACGATAGGCCGGGGCGAAGGCGTGACGGTCGCCGTCATCGACTCAGGAGTGGATGCCACGCACCCCGACCTCGCCGGATCCGTTCTTTCTGGAGTCGATCTTGTCGGTGCCGGCGATGGCCGGCTCGATGTTTACGGCCACGGCACTGCGATGGCTGGCATAATCGCCGCACATGGGAAGGTCCAGGGCGTGGCACCGCAGGCAAAGATCCTACCCATCAGGGTCATGGAAAGAGGTGAAGCAGCTCGCGACAGGCAAGCCGTTGGGATACGACGGGCTGTCGCGGCGGGTGCCAAAGTCATTTCCATCTCCATAGCTGGGCCAGGGGAGGACCTGTTACAGCGTCAAGAGGTGGAGGCAGCGCTCGCGGCCGACGTTGTCATCGTTGCCGGTGCGGGCAACAAACCCGAGGCCGAGAACGTTCAGTATCCGGCGGCCATCGAAGGTGTCGTTGCCGTCTCCGGTCTTGACCGAAACGGGGCCCTGTGGGCGAGATCGGCGACGGGGTCGCAATTGGTTCTGGCCGCGCCGAGCGAGGGGATCTCCAGCACAGGACTGAGGAAGACTCACTACGTCAGCGATGGAACCTCTTATGCGACGGCGATCGTGGCGGGGGCTGTGGCTCTGGTGCGGGCCAAGTTCCCCAACCTCAAGGCTTCCGAGGTGATCCGGCGGCTCACCGCGACCGCCATCGACAAGGGCACACCCGGCCGCGACAGCAGTTACGGCTACGGGATCCTCAACATCGTCGGGGCTTTGACCGCCGACGTCCCGCAAGCCTCGCCATCTCCTTCGTCGACAGTGGCGAACGCCGGTGGGCCGACGCAGGGGCCGGGCGACTCGGGTGGCGGCAGCAGGATCCCGTGGTGGGTGTGGGCGCTTGCCGCGGTCGCCGTGGGGGCGGCCCTGGTCGTGTGGAGCCTGTTGCGGATGCGCGCGCCCCAGTGATGTCGCGTCGCCGGTCAACGGCGGCGGTTGTCGTCACTCGGTGCGGACGTCGCGTCGCCGGTCAACGGCTCCGGGTTTGGTCACCCGGTGCGGATGATGGTGAAGGCTTCGGCTAGGCGGCCCTCGGGCAGGTTTAGGTCGGCGGCCATGGCCGAGAGGCGCTCGCGCAGGACTTGCTCCAAATTGGACACATGGGTGGTCTGGGTGACGTGCGCCCGTAACGCCGCCAGCTTGAGGTCGAAGGTGTCGGTGATGTCGACGGCGAAGTCGGGGGCGGGACCGCCCGAATACCAGACCTCGCGCACGGTCCAGGCGGGCAGGCCGAGGTCCATGTGGGCGAACTCGTTGCGCGACTCGGGGTAGACCGCACACGTTGTCGCCTCGCCCACGGCCAGGTGGTCGGGGTGGGACGGGCCGGCGATGCGCTCCCAGCGGCGCAGCGGCGAGTTGGTCAGGATCCGGTCGGGGCGGAAGCGGCGGATCGCCGCCGTAATGTCCTTGCGCAGCTGGAGCGAGGGGGTCACTATGCCGTCGTTGTAGCCCTCGAGGAACTCCACCTCCTTGACCCCGAGGAGCGCGGCGGCGGCGCGCTGCTCGGCCTCGCGGATGGCGGGCATGCGCTCCCTTGGCGTGCTGTCGAATCCGCCCGCATCGCCGCGCGTCACCAGCAAATATGCCACCTCGAGACCCTCGCCGACCCAGCGGGCGACGGTGCCGCCGCAACCGAAATCGACATCGTCGGGGTGGGCGAAGACGCACAGGACGCGCTGGACATCGGTTAGCGGCGCTGCCGAAGGCGGGAAGCTCATGGTCAAAGAATAGGGGCTGGATGTGACACCCAGCCCCCGAGCGGATCAGATGAAGCGGGGCGGGCTCGGCGGGCTCTCGTTCCAGAGCCGGTCGAGGGCGGTGGCAATGTAGTAGCAGCGGCCCGCGGGTGCGTCCGAGTCGACGAAAACCGTCTCCGAGCCGGTGGCGCGGACCGTGCCCGCGAGGTGGCTGGCGTCCTCGAAGAAGGGTCGCTCATCGAGGGCGAAACGATAGACGGCATAAGAGGTGACGTCGCCGAAGGGGACGCCCTGAGCGGTGGGTATGAGCGTGAGGGTGACGCCGTCCGGCGACCGCGAGGCTCCCATGATGATGGGGAAAAGCAAAGGGCTTGACGGCAGGTGAGGCATGGTGGGTACCAATGCCGGCTTGCTGTAATGGTCAGCCACGAACTTCGTCGTCGATCCCAGCGGGTCCGAGATGACGATTTTTGCCCGGAAGTGGACGTTGCCCTTGACGGCCGGATAGGCCTGGTCAAACGTCAGGTGCTTGCTGATCTCGGCCGGGTCGTTCCATGGCCCGCCGGTGCCCTGCTTGTAGTTTGCCTCGCCAACATACAGATGGACCCCGGTTTCCTCGCAGACGTTCGCCCACCACGGCACGAGTTTGGCGTAGTCGGCGACGGCGAAGCCGATGTTCCAGTACACCTGCGGCACGATGTAATCGAGCCAGCGCTCCTTCACCCACGTGCGCGAGTCGGCCATGATGGCGTCGAAGGATTGCAGCCCATTGGTTTCCGAGCCCAGCGGATCGGTTGCCTTGTTGCGCCAGATGCCGAAGGGGCTCACGCCGAACTTGACCCAGGGCTTGACTTCCTTGATGCGCTGGTTCATCTCCTGGATCAGCAGGTTGATGTTGTTGCGGCGCCAGTCGTTCTTGTTGCTCCAGCCCTGGCCGTATTGCGCGTAGGTGTGGTCGTCGAGGAAGTCCTGCCCGGCCGCCGGGTACGGGTAGAAGTAATCATCGAAGTGGACACCATCGATGTCGTACTTGACGACCGCGTCGAGGACGGCGTCCTCGCAGAACCTGCGTACCTCGGGGATGCCGGGGTCGTAGTACAGGCGCCCGGCCAGGTTGTTGATCGGGTAGGGGATGACCCAGTGGCGGTTGTTGCGCACCGGGTGGTTGGCGGCGAGCTTGGTGATGTCGACGCCCGCCTCGGTCGCCGACGCGGGCATGCTTACGCGATACGGGTTGAACCAGGCGTGGAATTCAAGGTTGCGTGCGTGGGCCGCGTCGACGAGGTACTCCAGAGGGTCCCAGCCGGGGTCCTGCCCGGGGGTGCCGGTGAGGTACCGCGACCACGGCTCCAGCGCCCCGGGCCAGAACGAGTCGGCGGTGGGGCGGACCTGCACGATGACCGCGTTCTGGTTGGTGGCGACGGCGAAGTCGAGCATCTGCTCGTACTCGGCTTTCATCTGCTCGATGGCGCCGGGGCTGGGCCAGTCGAGCCGCAGCACCGTGGCGATCCACATCGCACGGAACTGCCGCTTGGGCGTGAAAGGATTGGGGCCGGCCGTTTCGGGGGTTGCCGACGCCGAGCTGGATAAGCCGAGTGGCCCGACCAACGCGGCGGACCCAGCCGCGATCAACATACTTCGACGAGAGGCTTTCATGGAGAAAAGCTTCAACGCCTGGCGACCGCGTGTCAATGGTTCACATGTCTTTACACGCGCGTGTTAATCACTAACATGGGTGGCGTGCTGGTGATAGGTGTGGATGTCGGTGGCAGCGGGGCGCGCGCCGCGATCGCCAACGACCAGGGGATTGTCTCCCGGTCCGAGCTCAGCGGCATCACCGACAAGGTGCAGGCCGTCGAGTCGCTCGTGCTGGATCTGCTCGAGCAAACCGGACTGTCCAATGTGGATGCCATAGCGGTCGGCTCGACCGGCTTCCAGATGTTGGGCGCACGGCTGCGGGACGAGGTACCCCCGAAAATGCCTTCAAGAAATGTGCTTCTCTGCTCTGACATGCTCACGAGCTTTGTCGGGGCACTCGGGCTGAGCGACGGTGCAGTGATCGCGGCGGGGACGGGGGCCGTCGCGCTCGGGACGGACATGGCCGGGACATGGCAGCGCGTCGATGGCTGGGGTTACCTGCTGGGCGACCACGGCGGCGGGAGCTGGATCGGCCGGCACGCCATGCACGCCGCGCTGCGCGCCGCCGACGGCCGGCCCGGCGGGTCGCCCATCCTGCTCAAGCTGCTCGACAAGGAGCCGGCGGAGCTGGTCGCCGAGATCAACGACCGGCCGGACCGGGCGGGCTTGATGGCGAGCTTCGTGCCGGCGGTCGCCCAGGCCGCGGCCGAGGGCGACCAGATCGCCCTCGGGCTGCTGCGCACCGCCGGCGATCATCTCGCCGACACCGCACTCGCCGCCCTCCCGCTCGGGGCACGCCGGACCATCGCCACCACCGGAAACCTGTTCAAGCTCGGCGGGCCTCTGTGGCAGCGCTTCACCGCGCGGCTGAAACACGTTGAGCTGCAACAGGCTGAGGGCACCGGCCTGGACGGCGCCCTCACCCTCGCAAGAGCCGTGATCACCGACGAACTTCCCGCGAACGCCCCATCTCTAACCCTGGTTACAAATTAACGATCTGAACCGTTACCTCGTGAACTATTGACAGATCACCGGCGAGCGGTGTTGCATCGGGACCACATTCGTTCAAACGGCGAAGGAACGGACACCCCATGAGTAGTGCTCACGACTTAACCCGCCGCACGGTGCTTGGCACCGCGGCCACTGTGGCCACTGTGGCCGTCGCGCCCGCATTACTTGCCGGATGCGCCGTCGGTGGCGACGACAACCCCGACCAGGCGCAGGGCCAGAAAGACACCAAGAACCCGCTCGGTGTCAAGGACGATGCACCGCTTGAGGTGGTCATCTTCAACGGTGGCTTCGGCGAGGAGTACGCCAAGGCCCACGAGGCGATGTACAAGGAGAACTTCCCAAAGGCCACCATCACGCACAGCGCCGTGGTGGAGATCGGCAAGACCCTGCAACCCCGCTTCATCGACGGCACCCCGCCGGACGTCGTCAACAACTCCGGCGCCAACTCCATCGACCCCGGATCGCTTGTCTCGCAAGGACAGCTGGCCGACCTCACCGAGCTGCTCAACGCGCCGAGCCTGGACACCCCGGGCAAGACCGTGCGCCAGACCCTGCTGCCGGGGGCGGTCGAGACCGGTAGCTTCGATAGCAAGGTGTTCATCCTCAACTATGCGTATACCGTTTACGGGATCTGGCACTCCAGCAAGCTTTTCAAGGACAAGGGCTGGGAGTACGCCAAGACCTGGGACGAGCACATCGCGCTGTGCAAGACCATCAAGGCCGCGGGCATCGCGCCGTGGACCTACCAGGGCCTGCACCCGCGCTACATGAGCTGGCCGGTCATCTCGACGGCGATCAAGTTTGCCGGGCCGCAGGTGGCGCTGGACATCGACAATCTCCAGCCCAACGCGTGGAAGTCCGAGGGCATGAAGATGGCCGCGGACGCCTGGCACCAGATCGTCAAGGACAAGTACATCCTCGACGGCTCGCCGGGCCTTGACCACAAGCAGTCCCAGACCGAGTGGTGCAACGGCAAGGCGGTCTTCATCTCCTGCGGCTCCTGGCTGGAGAACGAGCAGAAGGCGGTCACCCCCGCCGGGTTCGACATGGCCGTAGCGCCCACCCCCAGCCTCGGCAAGAGCGACAAGCTGCCGTTCGAGGCGGTCCGCGGCACCGCGGGCGAGCCGTTCGTGGTGCCCGCCAAGGCCAAGAACCAGCGCGGCGGCATGGAGTACCTGCGGACAATGCTGTCCATGAAGGGCGCCAAGGACTTCACGGGCAAGGTGTCCAGCCTGACCATCGTGGCCGGCTCGGCCGACAGCATCAGCCTGCCGCCCGGCCTCAGCTCGGCGGTCAAGGTGCTCAAGGCCTCCGGGGACAAGGGCTTCAACTGGGTGTACCCGGTGTACTACCGCAAGCTGGAGCGCAACCTGATCGACGCGGCGTGCGGCGAGTTCTTCTCCGGCCGCATCGGCCCGGCGGAGTTCCTCGACAAGTGCCAGAAGGGCGCCGACGAGATCGCCGCCGACCCGTCGTTCAAGAAGTACAAGCGGACGTAATGAGACACGGAAAGTACCCGTTGCTGGCAGCGTTCCTGCTGCCAGCAATCGGGCTGTACGCGACCCTCGTGATTTCGCCTTACGCGCAGGCGTTTTTCATCGCGATGACCGACTGGCAGGGGCTGTCGTCGAACTTCAACTTCGTGGGGTTCGACAACTTCAGGTACCTGCTCAAGGACAGCTACATGTGGAACGCGTTGTGGCACAACATCCTGCTGATGGTGCTGCTTCCGGTCCTCACCATCGCGCTCGGCCTGTTCCTCGCCTCGATGCTCAACGTGGGCGACGGCAGGGGGCGTGTCCGTGGTGTCCGCGGCTCCGCTGTCTTCAAAATCGTCTTCTTCGCTCCGCAGGTGCTCTCGATCGCCATCATCGGCGTGTTGTGGAAAGAGGTGTACAACCCCCGAAGCGGCATTCTCAACGGCGGCCTGCGCGCGATCGGGCTCGACGGTCTGGCCAAGACCTGGCTCGGCGACCCGGCCGTCGCCTTCTGGGCGGTGCTGGCGGTGATGGTGTGGGCCAACGCCGGCTTCTATGTCGTGCTTTTCGGCGCCGCCATGCAGTCGATCCCGCGTGACATCTATGAGGCGGCCGCGCTCGACGGCACGGGCCGCTGGACCACCCTTTGGCGCGTAACGCTTCCGCTGGTCTGGGACACCGTGCAGGTGGCCTGGGTCTACCTGGCGATCATTGCGCTTGACGGGTTTGCCTTGGTACAGGTGATGACGCGCGGTGGTCCCAACTTCTCTACCGACGTTGTGGGACAACGGATGTATGACGTGGCGTTCACCGAGTTCAAGTTCGGTCTCGGTTCGGCGATCGGCGTTGTGATGTTCTTCCTGACGCTTTCGGTGACCGTCCTGGCCCTGCGGCTGACCCGGCGGGAGAGGATCGAGTTCTCGTGAAGAACGCAAGACTCGGCAACTTCGGGCCGCAGAGCTTCCTGGTCGTCTGGGGGCTGATGACCGCGCTGCCTTTGGTATGGGTCTTCATCAGCGGGTTCAAGAGCGACGCCGAGATCCTGAACGAGCCCTGGGGCCTGCCGGCCCAGCTGCGCCTGGACAACTTCGCGCGGGCCTGGACGCACGGGCACATCGGGCAGTACTTCCTCAACACCGTCATCGTCCTGTCCGTGTCCCTGACCCTGACCATGCTGCTCGGCTCGACCGCGGCCTACGCGCTGGCGCGTTACAAGTTCCCCGGCAACCGGCTGATCTACTTCACCTTCGTCGGCGGGATGATGTTCCCGGTCTTCCTCGCCCTCGTCCCGCTGTTCTTCGTGGTCAAGCGCCTGGACCTGCTCAACACCCTGCCCGGCCTGATGCTGGTGTACACGGCCTACTCCCTGCCGTTCACGGTCTTCTTCCTCTCCGCCTTCTTCCGCACCCTGCCCACGGCGGTCGCGGAGGCGGCGATGATCGACGGTTGCGGGCCCTTCTCCATGTTCTTCCGGGTGATGCTGCCGATGGCGCGGCCCGGTCTGATCAGTGTCGGCATCTTCAACCTGCTCGGCCAGTGGAACCAGTACCTGCTGCCGGTGGTGCTGGTCAGCAACAAGGAACAAAACTATGTGCTGGCGCAGGGGTTGGCGGCCCTGGCGGTCAACGAGGGATACCGAGGCGACTATTCTCGGCTTTTCGCCGGGTTGAGCCTGGCCATCATCCCGGTCCTTGTCGTCTACGCCGCGTTCCAGCGGCAGGTCCAGTCCGGACTCACGGCGGGACAGATGAAATGACTGGCCGCCGGGCAGAACAGGAATGAGGAGATGATGTCGGTGTCAAACGAAATCGAGCGTCCCCGGCGGACCGCCGACACCGCGGACCCGCCAAGGGGAAGCTCGACATCGACCGAGAGCGATGCGGAGACCCTGATCGTGCGGCTTCGCGGTCTGTTACCCACCCTGGCCGAGTCCGAGCGGGCGGTCGGGCGCCTCGTGCTGGACCAGCCGGCCGAGATCGCCCGTGTGGGCATCTCCGAGCTGGCACGGCGCGCCGGCACCTCCGCCACGACGGTCACGCGCTTCTGCCGCAGCATTGGCCTGAATGGGTACCAAGAACTGCGTTTGATGCTTGCGGTGGCCGGCTACAAGCAGGAAGCCGCCGGCCGGCAACTGCCCATCGGGGCCGATGCCGAGATCGCCGCCGATGATCCACTGCCCGCCATCACCCGCAAGGTGGCCCTGGCTTCGCAGCAGGCGATACAGGACACGTTCGAGACGTTCGACATCTCCGCTCTCGCGCAAGCGGTCTCGGCCATCTCCGACGCCCGCAAAATCGACATCTACGGTGTGGGCGCCTCCGACGTGGTCGTCGCCGACCTGCATCACAAGCTCTCGCACCTGGGCCTGATCGCGGTCGCCTACTCCGACGTGCACTCGTCGCTGGGCTCGGCGGCGCACCTGCGCAGCGAAGACGTGGCGATCGGCGTCTCGCACTCGGGGCACACGCACGAGGTGCTCGACCCGATGCGTGTCGCCCGGGAACGCGGCGCGGTCACCATCGCCGTCACCAACTATCCCCATTCGGCGCTGGCCGAGCTGGCCGACATCGTCCTGGCGAGCGCGGGGCAGGAGGACGTCCTGTTCCGCACCGGCGCGACGGTCAGCCGCATCGCCCAGCTTTACGTGACCGACTGTCTGTTCGTCGCCCTGGCGCAACACCGCGGCGAGCAGGCCTGGGCTGCTTTCGAGCAGGCACAGCAGGCGATTTCCTCGAGAACTGGTGGTGAAAGTGCACGCAGCGCCCGCCGTCCCAACTGAGGAGCGGAACCCGGCCTCGATGGGCCTGGACTCCCTGCCCCTGACCGACCTGCTGCGCCTGATCAACGAGGAGGATGCGACCGTCCCGGGGGCGGTCGCAGCCGTGTTGCCGCAGATCGAACGGGCGGTGCTCGCCGGGGTCAAGGCGCTGCGCTCCGGAGGCCGCATCCACTACTTCGGCGCGGGCACGTCGGGACGGGCGGCGTTCGCCGACGCCGCCGAGCTGCGACCGACCTTCAGCCTCGCGCCCGATCAGGTGGTCGCGCACGTGGCCGGTGGGCTTGAGGCGCTGTGGAACGCGGTCGAGATGGCCGAGGACGACGATGAGGCGGGCGCTCTCGACGCCGCCTCCGTGACTGCGGACGATCTTGTGATTGGTGTGGCCGCGAGCGGCGCAACCCCTTATGTGGCGGGCGCTTTGCGGCACGCCCGCTCGGTCGGTGCCACCACGGCCCTGATCTCCTCGCATCCCAACGCGCCGCTCAGGGAGTACGCCGACATCGACATCGCCGTGGACACCGGCCCCGAGGTCATCACCGGATCCACCCGCATGAAGGCCGGCACGGCCGCAAAGCTCGTGTTAACAACGTTTTCCACCGCCGTCATGGTCCGCATCGGACGCACGTGGTCCAACCTCATGGTCTGCGCCGTCCCCAACAATGCCAAGCTACGCCAGCGCGCTGTCCGCACCTTGGTCAGCGCCACCGGAGTCGACGCCGAGGACGCGCAGGCAGCCATCGACCAGGCCGGCGAAGAGCTGCCCGTCGCCCTGGTCATGCTGCTCTCCTCGGCAAGCGCCGAAGCGGCACGCCACGCCCTGAACTCTGCCGAAGGCGTGGTTGCCGAAGCGGTCCGCCGGCTCCAACGGTGATGTGTAGCCGCTCTCGGGCGGTTGCACACCTAGGGACCGGCCCTGTCTGGGGAGGGGGCCGGTCCCTACGGCTTTAACGGCACTCGTTGATCAGCGGGTCAGGGGCGCCCTCGGCGAGCGCCTCCTCGTACCACTCGATCTTCTTGCTGATGATCCCGAGGCACTGCTCAAGCTCGGCGAGCTGCCCGAGCACACGATCCCTGTGCTCCCGCAGCAGCGTCAGCCTGTCCTTCTCGTTGCCCAGCCCCTGCCGCACCAGATCGGCGTACTTGCGGATCGCGGGCAGCGGCATGCCGGAGGCGCGCAGGCGGGTGCAGAGGATGAGCCACTCGACGTCGGCATCGCTGTAGACCCGGCGGCCGTTGGACTCGCGCTCCACCGGATGGGCCAGGATACCCTCGCGCTCGTAGAAGCGCAGGGCGTGCACGCTCAGACCGGTGCGCTCGGCGACCTGACCAATGCTAAGCATGCGCCAACCCTAGCTCGCGCTCGATTGTTGTAGCGCTGGATGTAGATCATCGTTGGTTTGTTACACCCAGCGCTACTACAATCCTCGCGATCTGCCGCGCGTTGCTTTGCACGCGCAAATGTTATGGGATCATCCAGCCGAGGATAGGGGTCGACTGGAGCCAGACGATGACGCCGATGAGGAGCACCATCCCGACGCTCCAACCGATGACCCGGCGGAACAGCTCGCCCTCCTGACCCACTTCGCCGACGGCTGCGGTACCAATGGCAAGGTTTTGGGGTGAAATCATCTTGGCCGCCACACCGCCCGTGCTGTTGGCCGCGCCAAACAGCACAGCCGACTCGTTGAGGCTCTGCGCGGCCGACTGCTGCAGGCCCCCCATCAACGCGTTGGATCCGGCGTCCGTGCCGGTGATGGCGACCCCGAACCAGCCCACGATCGGTGACAGGAAAGCGAAGAACGCGCCGGACTTGGCGAAGAACTGGCCCAGCGTCACGATCTGGCCGGACAGCTGCATCACCAGCGCCAGGGCGAAGACCGCGAGCACGGTCAGGATCGCCCAACCGAACTGCTTGAGCGTCTGCCAGTAGATCAGCAACCCCTTCAGCAGGCCGATACGCAGCACCACCATGGTGAGCAGGCCGGAGAAGAACAGCAGCGAGCCGGGGGAGTAGAGGAACTGGAAGTCCCAGATCGCGGCGACCGGCTTGCCCGCGGGGTTGGTCACGTGCAGGCCGAGATCGGCCCAGTTGATCTGCCAGTGCGCGCCGGGCGAGCCCATGGTGCCGGGCGGGGCAAGGAAGTTCTTGATGTCCGGGAAGAACGGTATGTCCTTGCCGCTCACTTTGCGGGTACCCACAAGGATCTGCGCGATCGAGAAAAGCGCAATGATGATCAGGTAGGGCGAGAAGGCGACCAGGATGTCGCGCTTCGTGTCACCACCCGGGCGCCCCACGCGCCGCACGTGAGCGGGATCGTCGACCGAGCCGCCGCCGATCGCCGGAGCCGGGACCGGAACGCCGCCAAGGCTTTCGCTGGGCTTCCACACCCGGGTGAACAGGACGAGCGCGCCGGCCGACACGAGCGCGGCGATGATGTCCGTCAGCTTGTAGATGTAGTTCGCGACGATGATCTGCGTGACGGCGAAGCTGACTCCGGTCACGAGGGCCGCCGGCCACACCTGCCTGAGGCCGCGCTTGCCGTCGGCGATGAGCAAGAGCGCGAACGGTACGAGCAGGGCGACGAAGGCGCTCTGGCGGCCGGCCATGGCGCCGAACGGCTCCGGCGGCAGGCCGGTGGTCACGCCGAGGACGGTGATGGGGTTGCCCATGCCGCCGAAGGCCACCGGTGCCGTGTTGGCGACGAGCGCCAGCGCGGCGGCCTTGAGCGGGTGGAAGCCGATGGCGATAAGCATGACCGCGGCGATGGCGACAGGTGAGCCGCCGCCGGCCAGCGCCTCGATCAGCGCGCCGAAGGAGAAGGCGATGACCAAGGCCTGCACGCGCTGGTCATTGCCGATCACCGCAAAGGACCGCCGCAGCACCGCGAAGTGTCCCGTTTGGACGGTCATGTTGTAGATCCAGATCGCGTTGAACGTGATCCACAGGACGATGTAGACCGAACGGGCCGCGCCGAAGAACGCCGAGTTCAGGGCGGGCGCCACGTTCATGTTGTATACGAATACCGCCACGAGCAAGGACGCGAGCAGGCCGGTCAGGCCCGCCCAGTGCGCCCGCCACTTGAAGACCCCAAGCAGCACAAGCACCGTCACGAGGGGCAGAGCCGCGAATAGCGCGGAGAGCCAAAGCGACCCGGTCGGGTTGAAGTTCTGTTGGTACACGGTTCGCCTCCACTGGTTTCCCATGGTCTTTGGCGCGGCGAAACACTTATAATGCTCCCTGCTGTTCTATATGACGGAACGCTGTTCCACAATGGGGAGATGGTATTCATGGAAATTCGTTACCCTTCCGGCCCGGACGACGTCCGCCAGTTCGACACCGCCCGGCTGCGCTCACAGTTCCTGGTGGAGACGCTGTTCCAGCCCGATCGGGTCAACGCGGTCTACACCCACCACGACCGCGTGGTGATCGCCGGGGCGGTGCCGACCCTCGGCCGATCGCTTGTCCTGCCCACGTTCGACCCGTTGCGCAGCGAGCACTTCATGCAGCGCCGCGAGGCCGGCGTGGTCAACATCGGCGAGCCCGGCGCGGTCACCGTCGATGGGCAGAAATTCGAGCTGGGGCACTACGACTGCGTCTACATCGGCCAGGGCGCCCGCGACGTCGTCTTCCACCACCCGGGCCGCTACTACCTGGTGTCGGCGACCGCGCACGAGAGCCACCCCACGACGAGCGTCACGCCGGCCGACTCCGACATCACCCGCCTCGGCTCCGCCGAGGGCTCCAACGACCGCACTATCCACCGCTACATCCACGCCGGCGGGATCCGCAGCTGCCAGCTCGTCCTGGGCGTCACCGTCCTCGAGCCCGGCAGTATGTGGAACACCATGCCCTGCCACACCCACGACCGCCGCACCGAGATCTACCTGTATTTCGACCTCGAACCCGACCACCGGGTCGTGCACCTGATGGGCAAGCCCGATGAGACACGAAACCTTATCGTCGCCAGCGAACAGGCCGTGATATCGCCCTCCTGGTCCGTCCATTGTGGATTTGGTACCCGTAGGTACGCCTTTGTGTGGGCGATGGCCGGAGAGAATCAGGCGTTCGACGACATGGATCACGTCGCGATACCGGACATGCGATGACATTGCCGCTGACACCGCCGGTGGCCTCGCCCTTCGACCTGGGCGGGCGCACGGCGCTGGTGACCGGGGCGCGGTCCGGCATCGGGGCGGCCATCGCGGTCGGCCTCGCCGCCGCCGGGGCCGACCTTGTCCTGCACGGCCACCACGACAACCTCGACGAGACCGCCGCCTCGGTGCGTGCCTTGGGCCGCAAGGCTTCCACGGTCCTGGCCGATCTCGCCTCCCCGGAGGCCGCCGCGACTCTCGGCACGGAGTTCACGGATGTCGACATCCTCGTCAACAACGCCGGCATCATCGCCCGCGGGCGCTCGCTGGAGATGCCCCTGTCACGCTGGCGCGAGGTGATGGCGGTCAACCTCGACTCCGTCTTCGCCATGACCCAGGTGATCGGCGGCGGCATGGTGCGGCGCGGCGCCGGGAAAGTCATCACCGTCGCCTCGCTGCTGTCGTTCCAGGGCGGGCTGAACGTCAGCGCCTATGCCGCCTCCAAGCACGCCGTCGCCGGGCTCACTAAGGCCCTGGCCAACGAGTGGGCAGGTCACAACGTCCAGGTCAACGCGATCGCCCCGGGGTACATCGAGACCGACAACACCGCCGCACTGCGGGCCGATCCGGTGCGGGAGCCGCAAATCCGCCAGCGCGTCCCAGCCGGCCGCTGGGGTACGCCCGCCGACATCGCCGGCGCCGCCGTCTTCCTCGCCTCCGCGGCCGCCGATTACGTTAACGGCCACGTCCTTGTCGTCGATGGCGGCTGGCTGGGACGGTAACCTTCATCCATGACAGCGACCGCCGGGAGCGCCTCTTCGCAGAGCCCGTCTTCGCAAGGCGGGGGCAACGCGATCGAGAAGGCGCTCTCGGTGCTGGAGGCGCTCGCCGACCGGGAGCGCATCACGGACCTGGCCGAGATGACCGGCCTGCCCAAGTCGACCGTGCACCGCATCCTGCAATCCCTTGTGGGGCATGGATTTGCGACCTCCGATGGCAACGGTGGGTACCTGCCCGGCGCGCGCATCCTCACCCTCGCGGGCAAGGTCATGCACCGCATCGACCCGGCCCGCCTCGCCGAGCCCGCGCTGCGCGGCCTGCGCGACCGCACCGGCCACACGGTGCACTTCGCCCTGCGCAACGGCGACGAGGCGATCTATGTGGAGAAGCTCGCCGGGCACAAGCCCTACCAGATGCCCTCGCGCATCGGGCAGAGCATGAACCTGCACTCGACCGCGATCGGCAAGGCCATCCTGGCCGGCCTGCCCGACGAGGAGGTGACGGGGATCTGCTCCCGCACCGGCATGCCCGCACGGACCGCCAACACCATCGTCTCGCCCGGGGCACTGCACACCCACCTCGCCGAGGTCCGCAAGCGCGGCTACGCCATCGACGACGAGGAGAACGTGCCCGGCCTGCGCTGCGTCGGCGCCGCCGTGACCGGCCACAACGGCCAGGTCATCGGCGCGGTCAGCATCTCCACCCTCGTCCATGAGCTCTCGCTGCGCGAGGCCCGCACCGTCGGCGCCGAGGTCGTCAGGACCGCCCGCGAGGTCTCCCTCGCGCTGGGCGCCAGCTAGAAGGGCACCTCCTTCGGCTCCGGATCGTGGCGATACTTGGCCACCCGCACTTCCCATTGGCTTCGCCTGCGCCGTGCGTCGCGGTATGCCCGGTCGCGATGGAACGTCTCCGGTGGCCGTGCCAACCCGTAGACATCGGCCCACCATTCGCCCGGCTTTGGATCCGGAATCACATCAAGGTGCGCGGGGTAGCGCCGCTCCGCGCCATCCATCAGATCCTCCTTGTCGCGCATCGGCCTGAGGACATTGGCCTCCCGGTCCACCACCACCAAGTCGAATCCGGTCGTGGCAAGCAGATGCGCGAACAACTCCAGGCTCGGCATCTGCTGGCGAGCCTCTATGCGCCCAACCGTCGACTTGTGAACGTTGGCCGCTTTGGCCAGCTCCGCCTGGCTCAGGTCGGCTCGCCTTCTAAGCACCTTGCCTAAAGCCATGTCCGTACTTGCCGGGTAGCGCGACCGACGACGACGCCGAAAACACACGCGCGTCAGTCCCAAAATCGTCTCAAATTCAGGGCCTGGCCGCCGCC
>Ga0075421_100000591_pt1 | contig 38505 bp, 28 predicted proteins | sample SoiMetdeltSBSDD5_FD_75292 | JGI IMG/M metagenome (GOLD analysis project Ga0075421, IMG submission 75292) | Bulk soil microbial communities from a Populus tree surrounding site in Tennessee, USA - Soil MetaG P. deltoides SBSDD5 | ecosystem: Environmental > Terrestrial > Soil > Tree plantation... | reverse complement strand
CGGCCGCGGACACCGGCTCGATCTCGGCGCGCAGGCGCTTCAACGTATAGCGGTTGATCCGCGCGAGCAGTCGGCGCTCGCACCACTCCTCTTCGCGAGCGTCGGCGGTAAACCGTCCGCGCAGCGCGAACCCTTCGCTCTCCAGCCGGGCGAGCGCGATCGCGACCTCGGCCGACGAGAACGACAAGTGCACGGCAAGCACGCTCGGCGCGACAGGCCCCAGCCCTTCGAGGCGGCCGCGCACGATCTCAGTGAGCGCGGCCTCGCGCTCCCAGCTTCGCGCCAGCTCGGCGGGAGGTTCCAGCGGCGGCTCGGTGCGCGCCTGCGGAAACGCGGCGCGCCATTCCGGCAGCCGCTCCACGGCGACCCATAGTTTTTGCGGGATCAGATGCGTGACTCTGCGTTGCGCGACCAGCGCGTCGAGAAACTCGCGCCACTTCGGTTGCGCCTCGACTTCCGCGTCGGTCAGGCACATCAGCCAGAGGAGCGCATCGTGCAATTCATCGGCGCTCTCGGCATCCGGCCACGCTTCCTGCCGGACGCGCGCGATCGCCTCCGGATCGAGCCGCCCGAGATCGGCCGCAGTCGCGGGATCGAGAAAGCGCCGGCTCATCACGGCTTGCGTGCGACGCTCCTCGAGCGGGGCATCGTCGAGGTACGCGTACGGCCGTGCGCCGAGAATCTCGGCTGCGAGCGGCGAAGGCTCGGTGAGATCGCGTCCGGTGACGAGGACTTCGCCCTGCTCGATTCGCCCGAGCAGCCGCTCGAACCCACGGGCATCCATCGCTTCGTTCAGGCAATCGGAGACGGTCTGGGCAACGAGCGGATGCTCCGGCACCTCCCGCTCGCCGGTGAGGTTCTCCCCGCACGCCACCTGGTCCGGAAACACGGCGGCGAGCAAGTCTTCGGCCTGCATGCGCTGCAGCTGCGGCGGCACCTTGGCACCGCCGCGAAAACGCGCGAGCGCGAGTCCCACCGCGGCGTTCCAGCGCCAGCGCGTAACGAACATCGGCGCATCGAGCAGCGCCTGGACGAGCAAGTGGCGCGCGCTCTTCGCGTGCAGGAAGCGCGCCACGTCCTCCAGCGGGAAACTGTGGCTCGACGTAAGCGAGAGGATGATCGCGTCCTCGGTCGCCGCCGCCTGCAGCTCGAAGTTGAACGTGCGGCACATGCGCTTGCGCAGCGCGAGGCCCCACGCGCGGTTGACCCGGCTGCCGTAACAGGAATGGACGATCAGCTGCATGCCGCCGCTCTCGTCGAAAAAGCGCTCGAGCACCACGTGCTCAAGGGTCGGCAGGCGTCCCAGGGCGCCGTGCGCGGCGGCGAGATACGTGACGATCTGCGCGGCTGCGGCGGGCGCGATGCCAACTTCGTCCGCGAGCCAGCCGAGCGCGGCGTCGGTATCCGGCAGCCGCGTCTCGATCTCGCTGCGCAGCCTGGACACTGCGCAGGAGACTTCGTCGGTTCGACCCGGCGCCTCGCCGAGCCAGAACGGAATGCTCGGCGGCAGGTCGCGCGCATCCTCGACCCGCACCCGCCCCGCTTCGACGCGCAGGATGCGGTAGGACGCGTTGCCGAGCTGGAACACGTCGCCTTCCAGGCTCTCGACCGCGAAATCCTCGTTCACGGTTCCGACCGTGACGGCAGCGGGCTCCAGCACGACCTGGTAATCGGCAGTGTCGGGGATCGTGCCGCCGCTCGTGATTGCCGTCAGCTTCGCGCCTTTGCGTCCTTTCAGCACCCGGTTGACCGCGTCGCGGTGCAGATGCGCCCGGCTCCGCCCGCGCTGCGTCTGGAAGCCTTCGGCGAGCATCGTCACGACCTCTGCGTACTGCTCGCGGGTCAACGCGCGATACGGCCAGGCGCGTGCGAAGCGCGCATGCAGCTCCTCCTCGCTCCAGTCGCGGCACGCCACTTCGGCAACGATCTGCTGTGAAAGCACGTCGAGCGGCTGGACAGGAATATGCAGGCGATCGAGCTCGCTGCGACGCACCGCATCGAGCAGCGCCGCCGCCTCGACGAGATCATCGCGCGAGAGCGGGAACAGCCGCCCCTTGGGCAGACCTCCGACCGCGTGTCCGGAGCGGCCGACGCGCTGCAGCAGCGCCGCGATCGAGCGCGGCGAACCGAGCTGGCAGACCAGGTCGACGAAACCGATGTCGATCCCCAGCTCGAGCGACGACGTGCAGACGAGCGCCTTCAGGTCGCCGCGCTTCAGGCGCTGCTCCGCGTCCAGCCGGTATTCGCGCGCCATGCTGCCGTGATGCGAGGTGACCGCGGTCTCGCCGAGCCGGTCGGTGAGATGGCGCGCCACGCGTTCGGCGAGCCGCCGCGTGTTGACGAAGACGAGCGTCGAGCGATGCTCCTCGACGAGCTCCGCGAGCCGGTCGTAGACCTGGCTCCAGACTTCCTTCGCCATCACCGCCTCGAGCGGCGAGTCGGGCATTTCGAGCGCGATGTCGCGCTGCCGGACGTAGCCGGCGTCGATGATCGTGCATTCGCCGCCGACGCCGACGAGATAGCTGCCGACTTCTTCGATCGGCTTCTGGGTCGCCGAAAGGCCGATCCGCACCAGAGGACGCGCCGCGAGCGCATCGAGACGCTCGAGCGACAGCGCAAGGTGCGCGCCGCGCTTGTTCGGCGCGACCGCGTGGATCTCGTCGACGATCACGCTGCGCGCGGTGGCGAGCATGCCCCGCCCCGCGTCGCTCGTCAGCAGCAGGTAGAGCGATTCGGGCGTCGTTACGAGAATGTGCGGCGGGCGCTTGCGCATCGCCGCGCGCTCGGACTGCGGCGTGTCTCCAGTGCGCACCTGGGCGCGGATCTCGATCTCGGGCAGGCCGAGCGCCTTGAGCTCCTCGCGGATCCCCGCAAGCGGCAGCTCTAGGTTGCGGTGGATATCGTTCGAGAGCGCCTTCAGCGGCGAGACGTAGACGACCTGCGTCTCGTCCGGCAGCCCGCCACTCAGTCCCTGGCGAACCAGCGCATCGATCGCCGCGAGAAACGCGGCGAGCGTTTTTCCCGAGCCGGTCGGCGCAGCGATCAGCACGTTGCGGCCGGCGCGAATCTCCGGCCATGCGCGGTTCTGCGGGTCGGTCGGGGCCGTGAACGCGCGCCGGAACCAGCTCGCGACGGCGGGGTGAAAGTCGTTCAGTGGGGACAAGCGAAAGTGTTCCTGTACGCTTGTACAGTATAGCGCGTGAGCACGCGCTCACCGCGCCTTACCCGGCCGAACTCGGCACGCAACTTGCATGGATGTTTGCCATGGCACATATCCTTGCAGGCACCTACGACGCGGCGAGTAAGGCCGATGCTGCGCTGCGGGCATTACTTGCGGCCGGCGTACCACCCGACTGCGTGAGCACGTTCCACAACAATCCGCCGGGCCAGCATGGCACGTACCCGATTGGGGGCGACGAGCATTCCGACCCCGAAGCGCGCGGCGTGGGCGGGCGAGCTGCCGGCGGCGCAGCGATTGGCGCTGGCATCGGCGCCGGGGTTGGGGCCGCTGTTGGCGGGCCGCTTGGCGCCGCTGCGGGCGGTGGCGTGGGAGCGCTTGCCGGCGCGCTGGCCGGAACCTATACGGGCCTCTCGGACAAGTCCGAAGAGGAGCACCGCGAGCATGCACGGCGGCCGGCGGGAACCGTAGTTGCGGTGACGCCCGCAGGCGGCCTGAGCGAGGAGACGCTGGTCCGCATCCTGAGGGCGAACGATCCGGTCACGCTGGAGGAAACCGAAGGCGAATGGCGGGACGGCGAGTGGAAGGATTTCGATCCGCTTGCCGCGCCCAAGCTGCGCTAGGTCACCGAGTCATGCGCGTGCGCGAGAAGGCCTGCGCCACATAGCTCGATAGCAGGAAGCAGGCCACAAGCCCGAAGCCGACTCCCGCCAGTGCCGCCAGTCCGATCACGAAGAAGATCGCCGGCGGGTGGCCCGAACCTCCCCAGGTGATTGCGGCGAGCAGGCCGAGCGCCCCGGCGACCGCAGCGAACGCCCAAGCAAACAGGCGCCAGAGTCGGCGCCGGAAGTCCACGACGTCCTGCGGGTGTTCAGCGCGTGCAAAACGCCGCGCCCAGAATGCCAGCCCGGCGAGCGCCGTGAGGACGAACAGGCCCGAGACGAAGACCGGCGCGTTGTTCTGCAACGAATAGCGCGCGAGCAGCGGCACCTCGTAGGCGAGCTCGGCATCGGCGAGCGGCTGATCGACTTGGCGCGCCGCGATCTCGACGTAGCCTCGCACCACTCCGTCGTACACGCTCTCGTAGCGCACGATCGCCCCATCGGCGGCCGCCACGCGTATGCGTGAGCCGCCGCGCCGGTCGCCGTCCTGGCGCTCGTAGACTGTCTGGCGCGCGTCGGAGGCTTCGACATTAACGCGATAGTCACGCAACGAGCCAATCAGGTCGAGACCCGCACTGGTACGCGTCGCCCAGCGAAACAGGCGCGAATGCAGAGCAGGCGCCGCCTCGCGCGGCCGCTCGTAAAAGTCGCTGGGCGCGGCGACACCATGCTGCTGGTAGTTGCGGCTGTATTCGACGTAGCGATGCACGATGCTGCCATCCGACCAGGTCACGATTTGCGATGGTTCCCCCGGACTCTCGACATACTTGAAACGCCCGTCGCGATGGGCACAGACGCGATAGCGGTGTTCCGGTAGTTGGTTGTCCACACCGACGGCCGAGCCGAACTTGCCGGATTCGCAATAGGTCTGTGCCTGCAGCAGCGGCGCGGCGAGCGATTCCAGCGGCACTGGGTCGGCGGCCTGCACCGCCACCGCAACGACCGCGGAAAGAAAAGCCGCGATCTTCCTCACATGCTCCTGCGGTACTGTCCGCCGACTTCGAACAGCGCGTGCGTGATCTGCCCGAGCGAGCAGACGCGCACCGCATCCATGAGCACCGCGAACACGTTCTCGTCGCGGATCACCGCCTGGCGCAGCCGCTCGAGCATCGCCGGCGCCTCTTTCTCATTTTTCTTCTGGAACTCGCGCAGGCGCTTCAGCTGCGACTGCTTTTCCTCCTCGGTCGAGCGGATCAGCTCGAGCTTCTGCGGCACCGGGTCGCCGTGCGGATTCCTGAACGTGTTGACGCCGATCAGCGGATACGAGCCGTCGTGCTTCCTGTGCTCGTAGAGCATCGATTCTTCCTGGATCTTGCCGCGCTGGTAGCCGGTCTCCATCGCGCCGAGCACGCCGCCGCGCGTGCTGATCGCTTCGAACTCCTTCAGCACGGCTTCTTCGACGAGGTCGGTCAGCTCCTCGAGGATGAAGCTGCCCTGGTTCGGATTTTCGTTCTTCGCCAGGCCCCATTCGCGATTCAGGATCAGCTGGATCGCCATCGCGCGGCGCACCGATTCCTCGGTCGGCGTCGTGATCGCCTCGTCGTAGGCATTGGTATGCAGCGAGTTGGTGTTGTCGTACGTCGAGATCAGCGCCTGCAGCGTGGTGCGGATGTCGTTGAACGCGATCTCCTGCGCGTGCAGGCTGCGGCCCGAAGTCTGCGAGTGGAACTTGAGCTTCTGGCTGCGCTCGTTGGCGCCGTAGCGCTCGCGCATCGCTATCGCCCAGATGCGCCGCGCGACGCGCCCGAGCACCGCGTACTCGGGATCCATGCCGTAGGAGAAGAAGAAGGACAGGTTCGGCGCGAAATCGTCGATCTGCATGCCGCGCGCGAGGTACGCCTCGACGAACGTGAATCCATTCGACAGCGTGAATGCGAGCTGCGAGATCGGGTTCGCGCCCGCTTCCGCAATGTGGTAGCCGGAGATCGAGACCGAGTAGAAGTTCTTGACGTCGCGCTGGACGAAGTATTCCTGGATGTCGCCCATCACTTTCAGCGAGAACTCGGTCGAGAAGATGCAGGTGTTCTGGCCCTGGTCTTCCTTCAGGATGTCCGCCTGCACGGTGCCGCGCACGCTGCTGAGCGTCCACCCGCGCAGTTTCTCGGCCTCGTCCGGCGTCGGCTCGCGGCCGTTGTCCTTGCTGAACTTCTCCAGCTGCTGGTCGATCGCGGTGTTGAAGAACATCGCGAGCAGCGTCGGCGCCGGCCCGTTGATCGTCATCGACACCGAGGTCGCCGGGTCGCACAGCGCGAAGCCCGCGTACAGCGCCTTCATGTCGTCGAGCGTCGCGATCGAGACGCCGGAGTTGCCGACCTTGCCGTAGATGTCGGGACGCTCGTCGGGGTCGAAGCCGTACAGCGTCACCGAGTCGAACGCGGTCGAAAGACGCTTCGCCGGCATGTCGCTGGAGAGCAGGTGAAAGCGCTTGTTCGTGCGGTACGCGTCGCCCTCGCCGGCGAACATGCGCGTCGGGTCCTCGTTCTCGCGCTTGAACGCGAACACGCCCGCGGTGAACGGAAACGCGCCCGGCACGTTCTCGCGCAGCTGCCAGCGCAGGATCTCGCCTGCGTCCTCGAAGCGCGGCAGCGCAACCTTCGGCACGCGGGTACCGGAAAGAGAAGTACTCGTCAGCCGGGTGCGAACCTCACGCTCGCGAATCTTCACCACGTACTCGTCACCCGAGTAGGCCTTTACGGTATCGGGCCAGCGCTCGAGCAGTTCCTTCGCGTACGGATCGAGCGCCTTCACCTTCTCTTCGATCAAGGGATCGAGCGCCGAACCGTCCTTGCCCGCGCCTTCCAGCATTCCTTTCGCCGCAACCAGGCTCTGGCGGTCGCGCGCGATGCGCGACTGTTGCTGCGCATGCCGGTGATATTCCCGCAGCGTCTCGGCAATCTCTGCGAGGTAGCGCTGCCGATTCGCGGGGACCACCGCGTGCACCGCCGACGACGTCCTGCCGGGGGGCCTGGAGAGCTTTCCTGCGCGCAGCTGCAGTCCCTTGTCCTTCAGCGTTGCGACGATTCCGTGGTAAAGCGCAGTGACGCCGTCGTCGTTGAAGCGCGCAGCGACGGTGCCGTACACCGGCATCTCGTCGGGCTTCTGCCGGAACGCTTCGCGGTTGCGCTGCACCTGCTTGCGCACGTCGCGCAACGCGTCCTCGGCCCCCTTGCGGTCGAACTTGTTGATCGCGACGAAGTCGGCGAAGTCGAGCATGTCGATCTTCTCGAGCTGGCTGGCCGCGCCGAACTCCGGCGTCATCACGTAGAGCGAGACGTCGGCGTGCGGCGTGATCGCGGCGTCCCCCTGGCCGATTCCCGCGGTTTCGATGAGGATCAGGTCGAACCCCGCAGCGCGCACGGCCTCGAGCACGTCCGGCAGCGAAGCGGAGATCTCCGCGCCCGACGCGCGCGTTGCGAGCGAGCGCATGAAGACGTTCGGCCCGTGAATGGCATTCATGCGGATGCGATCGCCGAGCAGCGCCCCGCCGGTCTTGCGGCGCGACGGATCGACCGCGATCACCGCGATCCGCAGCCGCTCCTCCTGATCGAGGCGAAAGCGCCGCACGAGCTCGTCGGTGAGCGAGCTCTTGCCCGCGCCGCCGGTGCCGGTAATCCCGAGCGCGGGCACCTTGCGCTGCGCGGCCGCGGCATGGATTTCTTTTTTTAGCTTCGCACCGGCAGTGCCGAGCTCGAGCGCAGTAATGACCTGGGCGAGCGCGCGCCGGTCGCCCGAGACGAGCGCCGCCGCGTCCTGCGGTGCGTACTGCGACGGGTCGAAATCGCATTGCGCGAGCATGTCGTTGATCATGCCCTGCAGTCCCATCTTCTGGCCGTCCTCGGGCGAATAGATCCGCGCAACGCCGCTCTCGTGCAGCTCGCGGATCTCCGCGCCGACGATCACGCCGCCGCCGCCACCGAACACCCGCACGTGCTCTCCGCCCCGGCTGCGCAGCAGCTCGACCATGTACTTGAAATACTCGATGTGCCCGCCCTGGTAGGACGAGATCGCGATGCCCTGCGCGTCCTCCTGGAGCGCCGCCGTGACCACCTCGTCGACCGAGCGGTTGTGCCCCAGGTGGATCACCTCGGCGCCCGAGGCCTGCAGGATCCGCCGCATGATGTTGATCGACGCGTCGTGCCCGTCGAACAGGCTGGCCGCGGTGACGAAGCGGATCTTGTGCTTTGCCTTGTAGGCGAGGCTTTTCGAATCGGACAGGTCGGTCATGGCGTTTTCCTGGCCCCGGCGAGCCTACGTTACGTTAACGTAAACGTCAATGAGGCGCGGACACCGGCGCGCCCATTATGCGGCGTCCGCCAGGGACGCAGCAGCGCAAAACGTGCATACGACACATTCTGGCCGTGCGAGAACTCCGCGCATTTCGATTGACGACCTTCTACAGTGGGGCCACACAACCAGGGGGAGGCGAACATGTTCGACACAAGTTTGCTAATCGATGGTTTGTTCACGCTGGCCGCGTGCACGTCCGCGGGCTTTCTCGTCTATGGCGGCTGGTTGTGCCTGTACAACTGCGGCGAGCAAGGAATGCAATCGCAAGAGGCCGACGCACCGACCGAGACGCAGGTCACGCAGTCGCCCGGCGCGTCGCGCTGAACGGCGCGCTTGCGCCGACTCGCGCGATCTACTCCCGGTACGAAGGATCCTTCGCGTCGACGAGCCGCTGCATCGCTGCGAATACGTCGTCGCAGGTGCGCTTTTCTCCCGGGCCCGAGTCGCGCACCATGCGCTCGAACACTTCCGGCCGGATCGGGTTGAGCACACCCGCGGCGCTGGATGCGATCTGCACGTCGCAGGCGCGTTGCAGCGTCCAGAGCATCAGAAACGCCTCGGGAAGCGACGGTCCCCACGCGAGCAGGCCGTGGTTGCGCAGGATCAGCGCGCGCTTGGTGCCGAGGCTGCGCACCAGGCGCTGCTTCTCGTCCGGCTCGATCGTGATGCCTTCGAAGTCGTGGTACGCGACGCGCTCATGCAGCTGCGCGCCGTAGAAGTTGCTCGGCGAGAGACCGTCCTTCAGGCAAGCCACCGCGAGACCCGTCGTCGTATGCGTGTGCATCACGCAGTGCGCTTCGGGAAGCGCTTCATGGATCGCCGAATGGATCACGAAACCGGCGAGGTTCACCGGCCATTTCGTTTCACGCAGCGGCCGGCCTTCGATGTCGATGAGCACGAGGCTCGAAGCAGTCACCTCGCGGTAGTGCAGCCCGAACGGATTGATCAGGAACGCCTTCTCGGGTCCCGGGACCCGCAGGCTGATGTGGTTGAAGATCAGCTCGGTCCAGCCGAGATGGTCGAACACGCGGTAGCAGGCGGCGAGCTGCACGCGCGCTGCGCGTTCGGCCTCGGAAACCGGGAATTGGGCGCTGCGCTGTGCAGCGCTCTGCTGCAGATAGATCGTCATAGTGCGGAGTCTACTCTCGCCCGACCGACGATCACACCCACTTGCACGAGACGATCACGAAGTCGTCGCCGGATTCAATCGTCTCGCCGAATTTGATCATGCGCGGCTTGTCGCCCATCAACGCCTCGCAGATCATCGCGGGCTTGTAGTCCTGCGGCCGCATGACCAGAACCGGATCGCGCGCCATGGCTTCGGCTTCAGGCACGAGCAGTACCGCATCGACGTAGTCGTAGCGCATCGATCCGGACGAAGTCGCCCAGTTCGACGCGAGGCCGCCTCCGCCTTCCAGACCGACCTTCTTCAGCCACATCGAATACGGCGTCTTGGTCAGCACCTGGATCCCGGCGAGGACGCGAGCGCCGCTCGCCGCGTCGAGCCGCCGGATCACGCCGACCCACCAGTTGCGGTAATGAGCGCCCTTGATCGCGCAGAGCCTGCCGATCTTGACCCAGCGACCGCGTTGCGCAGGCACTTCGGCGCCGATACCGCTGTCGCTCGAATCCTTCTCGGTCCAGGTCTCGGGCGTCAGGTCGACGTTTTCCGGCACGAGCCGCAGTTCCTGCTTGCGCTCCTTCACGGTCTCGGTGATCTCGTCCATCTGATCGGTGCCGATCTGCGCAGCGACGGTGCGGATCGCATCCAGCGAATGGAGCACCGAAAGCTCGCCCTGCGCCCGGGTCCGCGCGGTGCGGCGCGAAGGACGATCCGGTCCCCAGTAGCGCTTCAGGTGGGTAAGGACGGTGATCCTGTCCCAGGCCGTGTATTCACCGCCCTGCCCGCGCTCGGTTGTAGCGCGTCCCGTGTCATCGGCGCGCAGCAGCTCGTCCAGCTTCGCAATCGCCGTTCCGGGGCCGAAGCAGCGCAGGCGTGCATCAGGCTCGGGGTTCGCACCGGCTTGTGCCGGGCGGCCCGGCTTGGCGAGGTCGACGCAGAACGGCAGCGCAGCAGACGGCGTCCTGCCGATCGCGAACGCCGTCGCAACCATGCCGACCGTGCGCGCCGCGAGCTCGACATGTGCCGGCGCCAGAGATTCCGGCGCGCCCATCTCCAGCATCAGAGGCTGCAGCAGCTCTTGCGTCGGAGTCATCGTGTTCAGGTCCGTCCTGTACACGCGAACGCGGCGCGCCTCGACGGCCGCGCTCTCGGCGATCTCGTACAGCCGGCACAGTCGCGTCCAGACTTCCTTGTTGTCCACCGCCTGATAGGCGAGGTGCCGCACCCGCTCCTGCGAGGCGACTGCCCGCACACCGGCGCCGACGAGTTGCGCGACGAGGTCCTCGTTCGCCGGACGCTTTCCCTTCGCGACCGCGAAATCCTTCTCCAGACATTGGATATAGGCCGCGGACAGCGTGGCCCAGAACTGGTACGCCTTCTGGCAGCGCTCGCGCGACTTCAAATCGTGGATGCGCGCAGCGCCGAGATACTCCGAGATCAACGCTTCCTGGTGCTTGCGGCCGTACTCGTCCAGCACCTGCAGGACGCCGGCGCGGACATCGGGCTTGAAATCAGGCGCGTTGCTGACTGATTCGACATAGGCGCAGACGTCGTCGAGCGCCTCCGCGGCATCGGCCGGCGCGAGCTCGGAGAGCACTTTCTCCGCAGCCTTGACGCTGTGCATCGGGTGGTCGGGCTTGCTGCCCCCTAGCCATTTCAACATGTGCTTGCTCTCCCGCGAACGACGAAGGTTGCCCCCGCGACCTTATCGAAAGAATTTTCCCGTGTGAAATGGTAACCCGAGAGGCGGGGGACTGTACTGCTCGAGACCGGACGTACCGCATGGGCTTGCGCCGTCTCCATCATGCACAGAACACGCTGTTTCGCGAAGGAATTATTGCGTGCGTGCAGCGTGACATTTGCACCGATTGTCGGCGGAACGCGAAATCAGCGAAGATTCCCGTCATGCACGGACATGCGCACGCCCACGACCACGGCGCTCACGCCAGCGAGCGGCGCTTGTTCTGGACGCTTGCGCTCACCGTCGTCTACATGGCGGTGCAGGTGGCGGGCGGGTTGCTCTCGGGCTCGCTCGCGCTGCTCGCCGATTCGGGCCACATGCTCGCAGATGCCGGGGCGCTCGCGCTCGCCTGGGTCGCCGCGCGCCTTGCGCACAGGCCTTCCGACGCGCTGCGGAGCTACGGCTACCATCGCTTTCAGATCCTGGCTGCGTACACGAACGGCATCGCGCTGTTCGCGGTCGCCGCATGGATTACGGTCGAGGCGCTGCGGCGGCTGCAGGATCCGCAACCGGTTCTCGGCGGCCCGATGCTCGCGGTCGCGCTGGCCGGCCTTGCGGTGAACGTGATCGCGTTCCTCGTGCTGCGCCACGGAGGCAGCGACCTCAATGTGCGCGCCGCGCTGCTGCATGTCGTTGGCGACATCCTCGGTTCGGTCGCGGCGATCGCCGCCGCAGCCGTGATCCTCGCCACCGGATGGACGCCGATCGATCCGCTGTTGTCGATCCTGATCACCGTGCTCATCCTGCGCGTGGCGCTCGACCTGGTGAAGCGCTCTGCGCACATTCTGATGGAGGGTACGCCCGACGGCTTTATCGAGGAGGAGCTGAAGGCCGATCTGCTGCGCGAGGTGCCTGGCGTTGCAGGCGTGCACCACGTGCACGCGTGGGTGCTCTCGAGCGATCGAACGGTAGCGACGCTCCACCTGCAGGTGCGGCCGGGCGCCGACACCGCTGCCACGGTGGAGGCGGTCAAGCGGCGGCTGCACGAGCGTCATGGCATCGGGCATTCGACCGTCCAGGTCGAAGCCGGCGAATGTCCCGATCATCCGCCTGCTCAACCCTAGAGGCGGGCGTATCGTTCCGGCGCGGCGCCGAAGAGCCGAGAGCATTCGCGCGAGCAGAAATGGTAGGTCACCCCCTGGTATGAGATCACATCTACCGCCGACCGGGGCTCGACCAGCATGCGGCACACCGGATCGATCACCGAGGATTGCGCGCTCCGGCTGATCCGCGTGAGCTCGTAGACGGTCACCGGAAACGACACATTCTTGAAGCTCTTTTCGCCCACGAAGCACGCGGTTACACCCGGATGCTCGCGCGCGACGGCGGCGACCGGCTCGGTGCACAGAATCTGGCCGCCGCGCGCATGCGATGCAAGCCGTGCCGTCAGGTTCAAAGGCGCACCGAACAGCCTCCCGGCGCGTTCCACCACCGGGCCCCGGTGGATTCCTGCCTGGACTGCCAGAAAATCCGGCTCGCCTTCGACCGCCGCAAACAATCGCAGCGCGCTGCGTAGCAGCGCATGCGTATCGGTTCCGGCACACAAGACCTGATCGCCGACGCGATCCACGATCGTAACGCCCGCTTCCAGGCTCGCTTCAGCCAGTTGGCCGAACCGCAGTACGATCTCGGATGCGTGCATCGCGCCGTGCGTTTCGGTCAGCGCGGTGTAGCCCGAGAGGTCCGCAATCAGCAGGGTTCTTTCAGTCTCGCTCACGTCCGCTTCCTGCGCATCAGATAGTACGCCGCCGGGATCACCAGCATCGAGAGCAGCGGCGCAGTGATCATGCCGCCGATCATCGGCGCAGCGATGCGCTGCATCACTTCGCTTCCCGCGCCCTCGGACCACATCAGCGGCGCGAGGCCGGCGAGGATCACCGCGACCGTCATCGCCTTCGGGCGCACACGCTGCACCGCGCCTTCGTCCAATGCCTCGACCAGTTGCGCGTTCGTGAGGTCCGGGCCGTGCGCATCGATCGCGTGCCTGAGATAGAGCAGCATCACGACGCCGAACTCCGCCGCGACCCCGGCGAGCGCGATGAAGCCGACTGCGCTCGCGACCGACAGGTTGTGCCCGAGCGCCCAGACATACCAGAAGCCGCCGATCGCGGCGAACGGCGGGACGATCATCAGCAGCAGCGCTTCGTCGAAGCGCCGGAACGTGAGGTAAAGCAGCAGGAAAATGATCGCGCCGGTGAACGGAACCACCACCAGGAGGCGCTTCACTGCGCGCTCGAGATATTCGAACTGGCCCGACCAGGCAACCGACACGCCCGGCGGCAGCTTCACGGTCGCCTCCACCGCGCGCTTGGCATCCGCCACCACCGAGGACAGAGCGCGGCCGCGGATGTCGACATAGATCCAGCCCGAGAGCCGTGCGTTTTCGCTGCGCAGCGACGGCGGCCCGTCGGCGATCGCGATGCGCGCCACCGAGCCGAGCGCGATCTGCGCGCCACCTTCGGTCACCACCTGCAGGGCGCGCAGCCTCTCGATCGAATCGCGCACTTCGCGCGGATAACGCACGTTGATCGGAAAACGCCGCCGACCCTCGATCGTCTCGCCGATGTTTTCGCCGCCGATCGCGGCCGACACCACCGATTGCACGTCCGCCACCGAGAGACCGAAGCGCGCCGCCGCGTCGCGATCGACGTGCACCTCGATGTAGCGTCCGCCGGTGACACGCTCGGCGAGCGACGAAGTGACGCCCGGCACGTCCTTCACCACGCGCTCGATCGCCTGGGCGACGCGCTCGATCTCCTCGAGGCTGCTGCCCGCGACCTTGATTCCGAGCGGGCTCTTGATCCCGGTCGCGAGCATGTCGATGCGGTTGCGGATCGGCGGGATCCAGATATTGGAGAGCCCGGGCAGCTTGACCAGCGCATCCAGCTCCTCGACCAGCTTCTCGGGTGTCATGCCGGCGCGCCACTCGGTGCGCGGCTTGAGCTGTACCGTGGTCTCGACCATCTCGAACGGCGCCGGGTCGGTGGCCGTTTCGGCGCGCCCGATCTTGCCGAACACGCGCTTCACCTCGGGCACCGTGGCGATCAGCCGGTCGGTCTGCTGCAGGATCTCGCTCGCCTTCGACGCGGAGATGCCGGGCAAGGCGGTCGGCATGTACAGCAGGTCGCCTTCGTAGAGCGGCGGCAGGAATTCGCCGCCCAGGCGCGAGACCGGGAATGCGGTGGCGCCGAGCGCGACGAGCGCAACCAGGATCGTAAGCTTTGGAAAACGCAGCACTGCCGCGAGCAGCGGCCGGTAGAGCGCGATCAGCCACCGGTTGAGCGGATTTTTTCTTTCCTCAGGAATCCGGCCCCGAATGAGGTAGCCCATCAGCACCGGGATCAGCGTCACCGCGAGGCCCGCCGAAGCGGCCATCGCGTACGTCTTGGTATAGGCGAGCGGGGAGAACAGGCGCCCCTCCTGCGCTTCGAGCGCGAACACCGGCACGAACGACAGCGTGATGATGAGCAGCGAGAAGAAGAGCGCCGGTCCCACTTCCGCCGCCGCCTCGCCGATCAGCGTCCAGCGCTCTTCGCCCTGCAGCTTCGCGTCCGGGTGTGCGTGCTCCCACTGCTCGATGCGCTTGTGCGCGTTCTCGATCATCACGATCGCCGCATCGACCATCGCGCCGATCGCGATCGCCAGGCCTCCCAGCGACAGGATGTTGGCATTCACGCCCTGGTACTGCATGACGATGAACGCAGCGAGCACCCCGAGCGGCAGCGTGACGATGGCGACGAACGCGCTTCGCAGATGGAGCAGGAACACCACGCACACCAGCGCGACGACGATGAATTCCTCGATCAGCTTGTCGCGCAGGTGGCGCACCGACTGTCCGATCAGCTCGGAGCGATCGTAGGTCTCGACGATCTCGACGCCGGGCGGCAGGCCGGCCTTGAGGCTCGCGAGCTTCGTTTTCACCGCCGCAATCGTCTCGAGCGCGTTCTTGCCGGAGCGCATCACGATGACGCCGCCCGCCACCTCGCCCTCGCCGTCGAGCTCCGCAATGCCGCGGCGCATCTCCGGGCCCATCTGCACCCGGGCCACGTCCTTGAGCATCACCGGCACCCCGCCCTTCGCAACCACGAGCGGAATCGAGCGGAAATCGTCGAGCGTCCTGAGATAGCCGCTCGCGCGCACCATATATTCGGCTTCGCCGAGTTCCACCACCGAGCCGCCGCTCTCGCGGTTTGCCGCTTGCACAGCGGCGATGATCCTGCCGTGGGGAATCCCGTAGGCGCGCAGGCGCTCGGGATCGAGCACGATCTGGTACTGGCGCACCATGCCGCCCACGCTCGCGACCTCGGCGACGTTGGCCACGCTCTTCAGCTCGTACTTGAGAAACCAGTCCTGCAGCGCGCGCAGCTCGCCGAGGTCGTGGCGCCCGCTGCGGTCCACGAGCGCGTACTGGTAGATCCAGCCAACGCCGGTCGCATCCGGCCCGAGCGCCGGCTTGGCCTGCGCCGGCAGGCGCGACTGCACCTGATTGAGGTATTCGAGCACGCGCGAGCGCGCCCAGTACTGGTCGGTGCCATCCTCGAACAGGATGTAGACGAACGAGTCGCCGAAGAACGAATAGCCGCGCACGACCTTGGCGCCGGGCACCGACATCATGGTGGTGGTCAGCGGATAAGTGACCTGGTCCTCGACGATCTGCGGCGCCTGCCCGGGAAACGGCGTGCGGATGATCACCTGCACGTCGGAAAGATCGGGCAGCGCATCGAGCGGCGTGCGCAGCACCGAGTACACGCCCCACGCGGCGACCAGCACCGTCGCCATCAGGACCAGGAAACGGTTGCCGATCGACCAGCGGATCAATGCGGCAATCACTTCGTGCTCCGTGGGGCGATACGTTGCAGGACGTAGTCGCCAGCGGGGTCCGGCTTGCCGCGTACATCGAACTCGACCGTGTCGCCCGCCTTCAGCTTGGCGAGTGCCGCCTTGTCCTCGACCGCGAATTCCATCGTCATCTTCGGCCACTTGAGCGAGGCAATCGGCTCATGCTCGAGCTCGATGCGACCCTTTGCCGCATCGATGCCGGTGACCTTGCCAAGCCCCTTGTGCGTGCCGTCGGCGGCGGGCGCCGCCGGTTTCGCTCCGCCTTCGCCTTCCAGCCGCCCCAGCGTGCCGCGCAGGCTCGCTTCCGAGTCGATCAGGAATTGGCCCGATGCGACTACCTTCTCGCCTTCCTTCAGCCCGCTGATCACCTCGGTGCGTCCGCCGCGCTCTGCGCCGGTCTGTACGGTGACGGCGCGGAAGCGCTCGCCCTCCAATACGATCACCACGATGCGCGTACCGGTCTGAATTACCGCCTCGGTAGGAACGGTGAGCACCTTGCGCGACGCCGAGGCGAGCGAGACCTCGGCAAACATGCCGGGCCTGAGCGCGAAGCCCGGGTTCGCGAGCGCCAGGCGCGCCTTGACCGTTCGCGTCTGCGCGTTGAGCTCGGGGTAGATGAAGTCGATGCGACCGGAAAAGCGCTTGCCGGGCATCGATGGCACCGTGGCGCTGACACTCTGGCCCAGCTTCAGCGCGGCGGCCTGCGCCTCCGGCACTTCGAACGTGAGCCAGACCGAGGACAGGTCGGTCAGCGTAAATGCAGGGGTTCCCGGCTGCACCATCGCCCCTTCGCGCACGCCAAGCTCCGTCACGACGCCCGAGATCGGCGACACCAGCGGCAGGCGGCGGCTCGCGACGCCGGATTGCTCGAGCTTGGCGATCCCGCTTTCGCTGAGCCCGAGCGATTCGAGACGGCGCCGCGCCGCCCGCGCCAGCGGCTCGTTCTCGGCGCTGTCCTTCGCCATTCGGCGCACGAGCAGATATTCCTCCTGCGCCTGCAGCAGCTCGGGCGAGTACACCTCCGCCAGCACCTGCCCGGCGCGCACCGGATCATTGACCGCGCGCACGTGCAGCCGCTCGACCCAGCCCTGCGTGCGCACCTCGGCGCGCGCCATCCGGCGCTCGTCGACTTGCACATTGCCAACCGCCGCGAGCTCCTGGTGCAGCTCGGTCATTTCCGCCGCGGCGATTCGCATGCCGAGGTTCTGGCGTACGCGGGCGCTGACCGCCACGCCACCCTCGTCGGTCGCGGAATCCGCGTAGACCGGGACCAGCTCCATGTTCATGAACGGCGATTTGCCCGGCTTGTCGAACTTCTGCTGCGGGTACATCGGATCGTGCCAATAGAGGATCCTGCGCCCCGTGGAATCCGCTTTCTGCGCCGGTGCCGCCGCGGCAGGTGCGCCAGTCTGCGCAGCATGCTGCGCGCTACGCTGTCCGAACCAGTAGCCGCCGGCGGCGAGGCCGCCGCCGAACGCTATCGCAACGACGACTGCGATTACCCGGTTCATTGGTGACCCTCCGCTGCATGCTCGAAGTATTCGAGCGCCGCACGCGCCTTCGCGCGCATCGTCTTCAGCGAAAGCTCCTGTACGCGCGCTTCGATCAGCTGCCTGCGCGCTTCGAGCACCTGCGCAAGCTCGACCCGCCCGGAGCCTTGCGCTGCAAGCAGCGTATCGAGCCGTGCGCGCGACGCGGGCAGCGTCGCGCGGTTGAAATTCTCGAGACGCTCGCCGGCGAGGCGCCATTCGGCCCACGCAGCATCGAGCTCGGCGCGCAACTGCCGCAGATGGTCGGCGCGCTGTTCGCGCGCGCGCTCGGCGAGCTGCAATTTCGCTTCGAGCAGCCGGTCCTGCTTGCGCTCGCGAAAGAGCGGCAGCTCGAACGCGATCTGCACCATCAGCATGTCGGACCGGTTGGCGCCCTGACGCAGCGCATAGCCGAATTCGAGCGTCTTGTCCGAAGCGGTCGCCTCGCGCGCGAGGGCGACATCGGCGTCGGCCACGCCGAGCGCACGTACGTGCATCGCATGCTGCGGGTGATGCTCTAGATTCTGCGACAGCGTCGCGAGCGGCGGCGGCTCGCGCCACACCGGAAGCTCGGTCGGAAGCTCGAATGCCCCCGCGTCCGGGACCCAGCGGCGCAGCATCGCGCGCGCTTTCTCCGCCTGCGAAGCGAGCTCCAGGCGCCGGTCAGCAGCTTGGCTCAGCATCTGTCGGGACGCGAATACCTCGGCCTGGGATCCACGTCCGCTCGCCACGCCGATCTGGGCAAGCTCGATCGAGCGCCCGATTTCGCCTGCGAGCTCGCCGATCGCGCGCTCCGCGGCGACCGCCTGCCACGCGTCGAGCCAGGCAAGCGCCACTTCGCGCAGGATCGCCTGCCGCTGGCCGCCGGTTTCGGCCTTTGCCTGGGCGGCCTCGGCGAGCGCGCGCGCTTCGCGCAGCCGGCGCTTGTCGCCACCGGGCAGCATCTGCTCGTAGCTGATCACGAGCTGCGTCATGTCTTCCCACGGCGCGCCCGGAAAATTGCGCACCGGAAGGTTGAGCAGGCCGACCTTCAGGCGCGGATCGGGCAGCGCACCTTCAGCGGGCGCCGCCGCTGCGAGCGCGCGCGCATTCAGCTCCAGCGCCGCCAGCGCGGGCTGCTGCGCAAGCGCGCGCTGGCGTGCAGCATCGAGAGTCAGAACCTGCGCGCCCGCGGGCGCGAGCCAGACAGCCAACAGCAGAATCGCAATGCGCATCGAATCCTCCGCAAGAAACAGGACGACCGCCGGCACATGCCGGCGGTATCAGCCGCGAAGGATCAGATGCGAAGCGTGCGAAACAGGATTCTTGCGGGAGGCGCCGCGGCCTGGGGTACGCCGAGTCGACGCGGCGCAAGCGACACGTAATCGAAGTCTGCGGCAGCGGGCACCGCAAGTACCGCTACCGCAACCAACGGAGGGACCGTTACGCCGGGCTTGTCGAGGCTCTGGTCCGGGGCGAGGCAGTGCGCGACGCAAAGATTCGTTTCGCCGCCTGAATCGTGGCACGGTGGAATGTCCGCGGCGATCGCCGCCGCCGGTGCCCGCACCGGCATCTCGCAGCCTGCAAACGCAAGGACCCCTTGGGCGAACAGCATCGCCGCCACGACGATGCGCGCCCCGAGGCGCCGCCATCGGGTCCGATTCATCCTTCTATCTTACCTTCACCCACCGCGGGAATTTGACCGGGATCAAATCCGCGCTACAGCTTCACGCGCCGCAGGCGTAAAGCGTTCGTGGCCACCGAAACGTACATCGCCATGGCCGCCGCAGCGAACATCGGTTCGTCACCGTGCTTTTTCGATTTGCGTCAACGTGATGGCACCACCAATCTGCTCCGCCCGGAACGTGACGGCGTCGCCGGCCTTGACCTGCTCGAGCAGCGCGACGTCCTTCACCGCGAAAGCCATTGTCATCGCCGGCATGTCGAGGTTCTTGATTGGCCCGTGCTTGATCGTGATCTTCTTCGCTTCCCTGTCCACCTTGCGAACTTCGCCGCCGGTCAGCGCGTCCGCCTTGGGGTGAGCGTCATCGGCCCAAGCGGGGAGCGCAAGCAACAGCGCGATCGCCGACCCGACCAGAAATATTCTCCGGTTCATTTCCAATCTCCTTCGTAATGACGTGCCGTGCATCTCACCTGCGCGGATCCTCCATGATGGATCGCACGGCCGTGTTGACCTGGCTCAATCGCGAGTCGGCGCAGGTTGACGACGCGGATCCTGAGCTTCGGGAATGCCGCCGGCGCGCCGCAGGCGCAGCGCATTGCCGATCACCGACACGCTGCTCAGGCTCATCGCCGCCGCTGCGAGCATCGGACTGAGCAGCACCCCCCAAAACGGATAGAGGATTCCCGCCGCGACCGGCACCCCGAGCAAGTTGTAGAGGAACGCGAACCAGAGGTTTTGCCGGATGTTTGCCACGGTCGCGCGCGACAAGCGGCGCGCGCGCACGATACCGCGAAGATCGCCCTTCACCAGCGTCACCCCGGCGCTTTCGATGGCGATGTCGGTTCCGGTGCCCATCGCGATGCCGACGTTCGCCTGCGCAAGGGCCGGCGCATCGTTGATGCCGTCGCCCGCCATCGCCACGCGCTTTCCCTGCGCCTGCAGCTTCTTGACGACCGCGGACTTGTCGTGCGGCAGCACCTCGGCGATCACCCGGTCGACCGGCAGCCGCGCCGCGACCGCTTTCGCGGTCACTGCGCTGTCCCCGGTCAGCATGATGATTTCCAGTCCTTCCGCATGCAGCTGCTCGAGTGCTTCGGGCGTGCTCTCCTTGACCGGATCGGCGAGCGCGAGAACGCCCACCAGATCGCCATCGAGCGCCATGAACATGACGCTCTTTCCCTCGGCGCGCAGGTTGTCGGCGCGCCAGCGCACGGCCTCGGCCTGCGCACCCATCTCCTGCATCAGCCTCGCGTTGCCGAGCGCTACGTGCTTGCCGCGCCAGCGGCCGGTGACACCGCGTCCGGTCAGCGACGCGAAGCCGCTAACCGCCTCGGGCGCAAGGTTGCGCGCAGCGGCTCCTTCGACGATCGCCGCCGCAAGCGGATGCTCGCTCGATCGCTCGAGCCCTGCCGCGACCCCGAGAAGCGAGCGCTGATCGAGCTCCCCGAGCGCAACGATGTCCTGCAGCACCGGACGGCCCAGCGTCAGCGTGCCGGTCTTGTCGACGACGAGCGTCGTGACCGTCGTCAGCGCCTCGATCGCCTCGGCATCGCGGAACAGCACGCCGAGCTCCGCGCCGCGTCCCGTTGCGACCATGATCGAGATCGGCGTCGCGAGCCCGAGCGCGCAGGGGCAGGCGATGATGAGCACCGCGATCGCGTTGATGAGCGCATGGGCAAACCGCGGCTCCGGTCCCAGCACCATCCAGAGCACGAACGTGAGCGCCGCCACCGCCATTACGGCCGGAACGAACCATGCGGCGATCCGGTCCGCGAGCTTCTGCAGCGGCGCGCGGCTGCGCTGCGCTTCGGCGACCAGCTGCACGATCTGCGCGAGCAGAGTATCGGCGCCGACTTTCTCGGCCTCGATGATCAGCGCTCCGCTCTGGTTGAGGGTGGCCCCGACGACGCGGTCGCCGGCGCGCTTCGAAACCGGGAGCGGCTCCCCCGTGAGCATCGATTCGTCGACCGCGCTCGATCCTTCCAGTACGCGGCCGTCCACCGGCACCTTCTCGCCGGGACGCACGCGCAGGCGGTCGCCTGTGCGCACTTCGTCGATCGGCACGTCTTCCTCGCCGCCGTGCGGATCGATGCGACGGGCGTTTTTCGGCGCAAGGCCGAGTAGCGCGCGGATCGCGGCGCCGGTGCGGCTGCGCGCGCGTAGCTCGAGCATCTCGCCGAGCAGCGCTAGCGTCACGATCACTGCCGCCGCCTCGTAATACACCGCCGTGCCGAGCGCCGCGGGGAACAGGTCGGGCGCGAGGGTCGCAATCAGGCTGTAGCCGTAGGCGACGGCAACGCCGAGCCCGATCAGCGTGTACATGTTGGGATGCCCGCTGCGCGCACCGGACCAACCCCGCGCGAGGTACGGGGCGCAGCCCCATAGCACGACTGGCGTCGCGAGCAGCGTCTCCACCCAGCGCAGGCCCGGCACGTGCCACATCGCGATCACGACGACCGGGATCGTCAGCGCGAGCGAGATCCAGAAACGCAACGTGACCTTGCGCAACTCCGTGTCATCGCCTTCCGCGGTCGGCATGCGCGGCTCGAGCGCCATGCCGCAAAGCGGGCACGAACCGGGCCCTGCCTGCAGGATCTGCGGATGCATCGGGCAGGTGTAGACGCTGCCTGGCGCCGCCGCTGGGCGCTCCATAGCCCTGCCACCGACAGCTGGCGCTGCGACAAACGCGGACGGGTCCGCGTCGAATTTCTTCTTGCAGCCGCCGCCGCAGAAAAAATAATTCCTTCCCTCGAACACGCTGCTTCCAGCCGCGGTACGCTCGTCGACCTGCATGCCACAGACCGGATCAGTAGCCATCGCGCGCTCTCGCTATGCCTGCATCCGAAACCGATGGGCCGTCGTCTCGCGCGGGTCTCGTTCTGCGCTGGTGCCATCGGGTCTGCGCCAGTAGTCGCGCTGGCGCCGCACCGGCATCAGCAGCGCGCGGCCCGGCTCGTTGTCGGTGGCACCCGGATACGCGGGGATGCCGATGACGATCAGCGACTGCGGCACGTTCAGGCGCAGCGTGCGATGGATCCTGTCCCACCATGGGAAAACTACCGAGAAATTCGAATTGTTCTCCCGCCGCACTTCGGAATGGTGGATGCCATGCATCCGCGGGGTTACCAGCACCAGGCCCAGAAACCGCTCGACCATCAGAGGCAGGCGCACATTGCTGTGGTGGAAAAGCGTGCCGATCTGAAACGCCAGCTCGTAGGTCGCGAACGTGACGGGTGAAACGCCGAGTGCGGCGATCTGGATGATCCGGAATCCCGCCGACATCGCGACCTCCGCGAAGTGAAACCGGAATGACGTCGAAACGTCGAGATCGGGATCGATGTGATGCACATTGTGAAAGCGCCACAGAAACGCGAGTTTATGGTTGGCGAGATGCCAGTAATAGAACGTCAGGTCGAGCAGCGCAAAGTCGATCATGAATTCGGCAATCGGCGATAGCCCGGCCCAGCGCAGCAAACCGACCCCGCGATCCGATGCGAACTCCAGCGCGCGGATGCCGGCAGGGTCGACGAGCACGGCTGCGGCGACGAGCGCCAGAGCCGAAATCGCCAGATTGGCGAACAGCCGCCGTGCGAGCCCATGACGCGGCTTGCGCAACGGGATCCATCGTTCCAGGCAGAACAGAAACACGAACACCCCGCCCAGTATCAAAACCGTGGTTAGCCATTCCGCAGTCATGCATCAGTGGCCGCTCAGCGCCTGCCGCGCAGCGTGATAGCCGCACGCGCCCGGCAGCCAGCCGCCCGGATGCATCGCCGATCCGCACAGATACAAGCCGGCAATCGGCGTGCGATAGCGCGCAAGGTCCGGGGTCGGGCGCATCCACAACCACTGGTCGAGCGCAGGCTCGGCGTGATGCATCTGGCCTTCGGGCCAGCCGAATCGACTCTCCAGATCGGGTGGCCCGAGGACGCTTCGCGCGGTCACGCGCGCGCCGAAGCCCGGCACACGCTCATCAAGCGTACGCACGACCAACTCTGCCAGCGCTGCGCGGTGCGCGTCATCCCAGCTTGTCCCGGCCAGCGCGTACGGCGCAAATTGCACGTGCGCGTGCACGCCAGGATTCCCGGCCCGCGCCTCGATGTACGGCTGCTGCGAGACACGACCGTACTTCGCGTCATCGTGCGCTCGCTCGAGATGGTCGAGCGAAGGCGCGATCGCAAGCGTTTCGAACCCCGCGGCGCGGTCGAGAGTAAGCGTGACCTGGGCAACGACGCCGCGCGAGCGCATGCCGCGCAGCGTTCGGACGAATTCCGGATCCAGCCAGCCGGGCTCGAGCAGACTCAGAAGAGTGCGCCGCGGATCGGCGCCGGACAGAACGAGCGCTGCAGGAATCTCTTCTCCGCCTGTAAGGGTAACGCCCGTAACGCGTTCGTCGCGCACCTCGATACGGGCTACGTCGACGTCGCGCCGGATCTCGATCCCCGGGAGTGCCCCTAGGACGCGCACGAGGTTCGAAACCGCCGGCCGAAAGACACCAGGCGCGCATCCGACGTGGTTCTGTAGGAAGTGCAGCGTCGTGCCGCCGGCGCGCGGACCTTGGTGCAAATGCAGCACCCCCGCAGCGCCGAGCACGCCCTTCAACGCGTCGCTCTCGAACCAGTCATCGAGAAGATCCGCGACCGGCATCGGCACGATGCGCAGCAGATCCTCGAGCCCCTGCCTGCCCATGCTCCGCATGCGCAACGCAATTCCGCTCAGCTCGGCAAGAGCGCCGACGCCTTCGCCCATCGGGTCCGGCGGAGGCGCCATCGACAGCGCTTCTAGAGCGCGCGCAAGCGTCGACATCTGCTCGCAGAAGGCGGGCCAGCGCGCCGCGTCGTTCGGGCTGAAGCGCCGGATCGATTCCGCCGAACGCGTGACGTCGTTCCACAACTCGAGACGCGCGCCGTCCGCAACGGGCGCGGTCACCCATGGGTCCGGGCGCTGAATCTCGAGACCGTGTCTGTCGAGCTCGAGATCGCGCACGATCGCAGGCGCTACCCAGCCGGCGGCTTGCGTGCCGCCCTCCGCGTGCGCGGCGGTTCGGTCGAGCACGAGGACGTTCCAGCCGCGACGCGCGAGAACATGCGCTGCAACCAACTCGTTCGCGCCCGCGTCGATGACCACCGCGCGCGCGTTCACGCGCCTTCTCCGAGGATCGCGCGCGCAGCGTTGCGGCCCGAAGCGCCCATCACACCGCCGCCCGGATGCGTGCCCGCCCCGCACTGGAAGAGATCCTGAATCGGCGTCCGGTACCGCGACACGGCCGCCGCCGGGCGCAGGAAGAACATCTGCTGCAGCGAAAGCTCGCCCTGAAAGATGTTTCCTTCCGACAGCCCGAGCGTGCGCTCGATGTCGGCCGGCGTGATCACCTGGCGGTGCAGGATCGCCGACTTCACGTTCGGCGCGTACTCGGCAAGCGTGTTGACCACGGCATCGCCGAACGCTTCGCGCCGGGCGTCGGTCCAGCCGCCATTCAGCCGGTACGGCGCGTACTGCACGAAGATCGACATCACGTGCCTGCCCGGCGGCGCCATCGAAGGATCGAGCAGCGACGGAATCACCATGTCGAGATACGGGCGGCTCGAGAATTCGCCGTACTTCGCCTCGTCGTAGGCGCGCTCCAGGTATTCGACGCTCGGGCTGATCGAAATCGCCCCTCGCAGATGGGCGCCACCTTGCGGCAGGCAGGTGAAGCGCGGCAGCTCGCCGAGCGCAAGATTGACTTTTCCCGAGGAGCCGCGGAAGCGATAGCGCCGGATCGCCGCGACGAACTCCGCAGGCAGGTGCTTCTCTCCGACCATCTCGAGAAACGTGCGCCGCGGATCCGCATTGGAGACGACGCGCCGGGCGTCGATCTCTTCGCCATCTTCGAGCACGACGCCGTCCGCGCGGCCGCCCTCGACCCGAACGCGTGCAACCGTTGCGTTGGTGCGAATCTCCGCGCCCCAGGACCGCGCCGCGGCGGCGATGGCCTCGCTCACCGAGCCGTTGCCGCCCTTCGCGAACCCCCATGCGCGGAACACGCCGTCCAGCTCGCCCATGTAGTGATGCAGCAGAACGAACGCGGTGCCGGGGGAGCGCGGACCGGCGAGCGTGCCGATGATCCCGCTTGCGGATTTGGTCGCCTTCAAAGGCTCGCACTCGAACCATTGGTCGAGGTAATCGGCGGAGCTCATCGTCATCAGCTTGCAGAGCTCGTGGAACCGCGCGCTGCCAAGACCGCGCAGATGACCGCCCAGTCGCGCCATTCCCAGCAGATCGCGCGGATGAAGCGAAGCCGGGTCGGGCGGCGTCATCGCCAGCAGCGGCTTCACAGCGCGCGCCATCTGGTGCATCCGGCGCCCGTATTCCTCGTAGGCCTCGGCATCGCGCAGCGAATGCCGCGCCAGTTCGCGCCGGTTCTGGTCGTGATCGTTCCACTGCGTCAGAGAGTCGCCGTTCGCGAGCGGCGTCAGCGTCGATTCGAGCGGCAGGATATGCAGGCCGTGGCGCGGCAGCTCGAGCTCCCGGATGATCTCGGGCCTGAGCAGGCTGACTACATAGGAGAACACCGAGAAGCGAAAGCCCGGGAAGACTTCCTCGCTCACGGCTGCGCCGCCGACACGCTCGCGACGCTCGAGCACCAGCACTCGCTTGCCCGCGCGGGCGAGATAGGCCGCGCAGACCAGGCCGTTGTGCCCGCCGCCGATCACGATCGCGTCGTAGCGCGGGCTCATCCGCGCTTGCGCCCGGGGTCGAAAAACGGCCGCGGGACGACACGCGCAGCCGCACGCTTGCGCCGATGCTCCACCGTGAGTTCGATTTCGACCTGCGTTCCGATCGCCGCCCAGCGCGACTGAAGATGCGCGAGCGCGATGTATTGCTTGAGGAGCGGCGACCAGCCGCCGCTCGTGGCATAGCCGGCCTGCTCGCCGCCGGCGTACGCGGGCACGCTCATTCGCCACGCCGCGCCCGGAAGCTGGGGCGCAAGTCCCAGCTCGGCATAGAGGCCCTCGAGCGAGTGCCAGTCGACTTCCAGCCCGACGAACCGCCACTGCGGCTCGTGCTGGGCTTCTTCCGCCAGCGCGCTCCTGCCGACGAACCGCTCCTTCTTCAGGTCGACCGTCCATCCAAGGCCCAGCTCGAACGGCGAAGACTTCTGGCTCTCGATCAGTGCCTTGCGTGCCGATACATAGTCGACGTCGATCAGCATCAGTCCGGCCTCGATGCGCGCCAGATCGAGCGCAAGCATGCCTGCAGGGGTAATGCCGTACCCTGCTCCGGCATCGATCAGCGCATCCCAGAGCTCGAGCGCATGCGCCGAGTCGAGCCAGATCTCGTAGCCCAGGTCGCCGGTATAGCCGGTGCGGGAAATCGTCACCGGGACACCGCGCAGCCGCGCGGCCATCAGCCGGAAGTACTTCAGGCCCGCAAGGTCGCAATCGGCTACCTGCTGCAGGATCGCGCGCGCATACGGCCCCTGCAGCGCCAGCGCCGCGGTCGAATCGGAAACATCCTCGATCGCAACGTCCAGGCCGAGCGCGTTTTGCTCGAGCCATCGCAGGCCCGGATCCGCCGACGTCATGCGAAACGTGTTTTCGCCGAGCCGCGCCACGGTGCCATCGTCGAGCACCTTGCCCAGACCATCGCACCACGGCGTATACAGGACCTGGCCGATCGAGGCGCGGGTGACGTCGCGCGTCACGACTCGGTCCAGCAGACGCGCCGCGTCCTTGCCGCGCACGACGTACTTGTACAGCGGCGAGATGTCGAACAGCGCCGCAGCGACCCGGATCGCGTGGTACTCGCGCTCGTGCGAAAGCTCGTACGAGCTCGCCACCACGTATCCTGCCCAGCGGCGCCAAGCGTGACTTTTGCAGAGCGCGGCGATACGCGGGTGGAACGGCGTGGTTTTCAGCATGCAGCCTTGAGTACAATCCAACCTGTTTTAACATCAACTTATCACGAAAGGCCGACGATGAAAGGCTCGCTCGTTGCGGGGCTGTCGACGGTGCGCGAGCTGACCGTCGATCGCGAGCGCACGATCGGTTTCATGGGCGAAGCCGCACGCGTGTACGCGACGCCGATGATGGTGCGCGATATCGAGATGACCTGCCGCGAGCTGCTGCTCGAGCACCTCGACGCCGGCGAAGACTCGGTCGGCACGCGCGTCGAGATCGATCATCTCGCGGCCACGCTGCTCGGGATGAAAGTGCGGATCGAGGCGAAGGTCACCGAGGTGAAGGGACGCGCGGTGACGTTCGAGGTTTCGGCGCACGACGGCATCGACGCGATCGCCCGCTGCAAGCACGCTCGCTTCGTAGTCGATCTCAGGAAGAGCGAGGAGCGGCTCGCGGCGAAAGCGCAGAAAGCGAAAGTGACATGACCCTGAGGGCGAGGCTCAAGGCAGCGGAGTGGCAGCCGCAGCACTTTCGCTGGGAAGTCGCAGACCGGGTGGCTACCATCACGCTGAACCGGCCGGAGCGCAAGAACCCGCTTACGTTCGAGAGCTACGCCGAGCTGCGCGACACGTTTCACCGGCTGCAGTACGCCGACGACGTGCGCGTGGTCATCCTCACCGGCGAGGGCGGCAACTTCTGCTCCGGCGGCGACGTGCACGAGATCATCGGCCCGCTCGTCGGCATGGAGATGCACGAGCTGCTCGATTTCACGCGCATGACCGGAAGTCTCGTCAAGGAGATGCGCAACTGCCCGCAGCCGATCCTCGCGGCGGTGGACGGCATCTCCGCTGGAGCCGGCGCGATCCTGCCGATGGCGAGCGATCTGCGCTACGCGACTCCGGAAGCGAAAACCGCGTTCCTGTTCGTGCGGGTCGGTCTTGCCGGCTGCGACATGGGCGCCTGCGCGATCCTGCCGCGAATCATCGGCCAGGGCCGCGCCTCCGAGCTGCTCTATACCGGGCGCGTCATGAGCGCGGCGGAGGGTCTCGCCTGGGGCTACTTCAACGAGCTCGTGCTCCAGGACCGGTTGCTGCCGCGCGCGCAGGAGATCGCACGCAGCCTTGCCGACGGGCCGTCGTTCGCCCATGCGATGACGAAAAAGTGCCTGCACCAGGAATGGGCCCAGACGATCGAGCAGGCGCTGGAAACCGAGGCCGAAGCGCAGGCGATCTGCATGCAGACCGGCGACTTCAAGCGCGCCTACGAGGCGTTCATAAGAAAGGAAAAGCCCCGCTTCCAGGGCGACTGATGGCCGATACGACGTTCCTCGAGTGGCCGTTTTTCGAAGCGCGCCATCGCGCGCTCGCCGAGCAGCTCGATGAGTTCGCGCGCACCAGGCTCGCCGAGCTTGCGCACGGCGCGAGCGACGATGCGGCGCTCGATCGCGCCTGCCGTGAGATCGTGCACCGGCTCGGCGCGGAGGGGTTCCTGAACCAGTGCTGCATCGCCGAGCCCGGAGGCAAGTTCGACGTGCGCAGTCTCGCGCTCTCGCGCGAGACGCTTGCCCGGCATGGCGGGCTCGCCGATTTCTGCTTTGCGATGCAGGGGCTGGGGACCGGCCCGATCTCGCTCTTCGGCAACGAAGCGCAGAAGCGCAAGTACCTGCCGCCGGTCATGCGCGGCAAGAGCATCGCCGCGTTCGCGCTCTCCGAGCCGCAGGCGGGCAGCGACGTGAGCGCGATTGCCACCGAAGCAACGCGCTCGGGCAACGAGTACCTGCTGAGCGGCACGAAGACGTGGATCTCGAACGGCGGGCTCGCCGATCATTATGTGGTGTTCGCGCGCACCGGCGAAGGACCCGGCTCGAAGGGGCTCTCGGCATTCATCGTCGACGCAGACGCGCGGGGTCTCAAGGTGGGAGAGCGCATCGCGCTGATTGCGCCGCATCCCCTGGCGACGCTCACCTTCAAGGAGTGCCGCGTGCCGGTCTCGGCGCGGCTCGGCGTCCCCGGCGAAGGCTTCAAGATCGCGATGGCGACGCTCGATGTGTTCCGCACCACCGTCGGCGCAGCGGCGCTCGGCTTTGCGCGTCGCGCGCTCGACGAAGCGCTGGCACGCTGCCGCGAGCGTGCGGTCTTCGGCAAGCCGCTCGCGGAGTACCAGCTGACCCAGGCCAAGATCGCCGAGATGGCGCTCGCGATCGACGCCGCCGCACTGCTCGTCTACCGCTCCGCCTGGGCCAAGGACGTTCTCGGCAAGCGCGTTACGCGCGAGGCGGCAATGGCGAAACTCTATGCGACCGAAGCCGCGCAGCAGGTGATCGACAGGGCGGTGCAGTTGCACGGCGGGACGGGCGTCGTGCACGGGGCGCCGGTCGAGCGCCTGTATCGCGAGATCCGGGCGCTGCGCATCTACGAAGGAACGAGCGAGATCCAGAAGCTCGTGATCGCATCGGCAGTGCTGAAAGGCGAGTAGTTCAGGCTCGCGGCCTGAAGACCATGCAGAAGGCCAATTGCGATGTCGTCGTTCTGGGCGCCGGCATCGTGGGAATTTGCGTCGCGCTGCATCTGCAAAAGCGCGCGCGCTCGGTGGTGCTGGTCGACCGGCGGGGTGCTGCCGAGGAGACTTCGTTCGGCAACGCCGGGCTGATCCAGCGCGAGGGCGTCTATCCCTACGGCTTTCCGCACGATTTCGGCGCGCTCGTCCGCTACGGCTTCAATCGCACCATCGATGCCTACTATCATCCTTCGGCGCTGCCCCGCCTTGCGCCGTTCCTGCTGAAGTACTGGTACCACTCGCGGGATGCGCGTCACGCCGAGCAGGCGAAGCGCTACTCGAAGTTGATCGAGCATTGCGTGCACGAGCACGATGCGCTCGCGGCCGAGGCTGGGGCGACCGGCTTCATCCGGCGCAACGGCTGGATGAAAATTTTTCGCACGGCGCGCGAGCGCGACAAGCGCTTCGCCGAGGCCGAGCGCTGGCGGGCGGAGTTCGGCATCAACTCCCGCCTGCTCGATGCAAGGACGCTGCAGGAGATGGAGCCGCATGTTGCGCCGGTGCTCGTCGGCGCGATCCACTGGACCGATCCGGTGAGCGTCGACGATCCGCAAAGCCTGGGACTCGCGTACCTGCGTCGCTTCGAACAGCTCGGCGGCCGATTCGTGCAGGGAAACGCGGCAAGCCTCGCGGCCGAGGGTTCCGGCTGGAGTGTGCGCACCGTGCAGGGGCCGCTCAGCGCGACCGCGGCGGTCATCGCGCTCGGCCCGTGGTCGGATGTGGCGACGCGTGCGCTCGGCTACGACTTGCCGCTCGCGGTAAAGCGCGGCTACCACATGCACTACCGTGCCGCGGGCGAAGCCAAACTGAACTATCCGATGCTCGACACCGAGCGCGGCTATTTCCTCGCGCCGATGCGCCGCGGCATTCGCCTGACGACCGGAGCGGAATTCGCGCTGCGCGATGCGATCCGCACGCCGGTGCAGCTCGGGCGCGCCGAGCCGATCGCGCGCGACCTTTTCCCGCTCGCCGAGCGGCTCGACACCGAGCCCTGGATGGGCGCGCGCCCGTGCACGCCCGACATGCTGCCGGTCATCGGCCCCGCACCGCGCCACGAGAATCTGTTTTTCGCGTTCGGCCACGCGCACCACGGGTTGACGCTCGGTGCGGTGACCGGCCGGCTGATCGCCGAGCTGGTGACGGGCGAAGCGCCGGTCGTTGACCCCGCGCCGTATTCGGCGGGGCGCTTCGGCTAGCGCTATTTGAACTTGTAGTACGCCTCGTTCAGGAAGGCCGCGACGCTCTGCTCTTCCTCGGTGCTCAACCCGGTCTTGATGTTGGTGTTGCAGCGCTGCACCCAGGCGAGGACCGAAGCCGTGCTCGAGGCCTTGCGCTCCGGCCGCGTGAACATCCGCGAGCCGTCGCCGCCGAAACGCGCGATATGGCAGCCGCTGCACTTCGCTTCGAGCACGCTCTTGCCGACCTTCGCGTCGCCAAACGGAAATGCGTCGGATTGGGCGAGCGCCGGCGCCGCCACAACGAGCGATGCGATCGCGAGCAGAAATTTCAAAACACCACCTCCCAGCGACCATCCGGCGTCTTCGCGACCACGAGCCGCGGCGGATAAGCGACCGAGAGCGCAATGCCAGCGCACATCTGCAGCTGCTCGCCCTTGAGGCGCGCAAAGGCCTTTTCATCGAACGGGTAGAGCCAGCCGGACTTGCGCGCTATGACGACCGCCGCGGTTCCGGTCGTCGCGAACTCCAGGTCCGCAGCATCGGGTATAGGCACGCGCACGCCCGCTGCATGGGCTTTCTCGAGGCAACCGACTTTGCGGATTTGCGCTACCTGGATTTCGGGCTTCGCGCCAAGAAGCTGGTAGATCGGATCGAAGTTCGGCTTGAACGCTTCGGCCCGGTCCTTCACCAGCGCGACGAGCTTTTGCTTGTCTTCGTCGTTGAGCGCGCTCACCGAAGGGTACTTGTGCCAGGGCAGGTCGGTCGCGAAATCCCCGGTGAAATCCCTTTCGAGCACGATCCTGCCCTGGCTCTTCTTCGTTTCCATGCCCTCGCCACCGCGGTTCGTCGAGCTCGCTGCGCCGCCGCTACGCTGCTCCTTGACCTGGTCGGTCACTTCGTTCCATTGCAGGCGCGATTGGTACGAAGCCTTCGCGTCTGTCGGCAGGAATTCGATCTTGACCGTGTTCGTGCCTTTGCGGACGAGCCCTCCGAGCGACTTGACGGGAACCCAGATCGCCGCGGCGATCTCGCGGTTGTCGAACAGCACCGGGACGCTCTTCTTCTCCACGTCCTGCTCAGCGACCAGTACGTTGTTGAGATAGATGAACGCTTTTCCGGGAACCGTCTGGACATTCGACATCGCGAGATCGCCGACGAACGGCGTGAACTGCACTTCGAAGTTGATGACCGCGGCCATCGCGCAATGGGACCACAGCACGAGCGACGCGAGCAAAGCTTTTTTCACGGCGCCTACTCCACCGTAACCGATTTAGCGAGGTTGCGCGGCTTGTCGACGTCGGTGCCGCGCGCGAGCGCGGTGTGGTACGCAAGCAGCTGCAGCGGCACCACGTGCAGCATCGGCGAAAGCAGTCCGTAATGCTCCGGCAGTCGGATCACGTTCACGCCTTCGCCGGATGCGATGTGCGTGTCGGCGTCGGTCAGCACGTACAGCTCGCCGCCGCGCGCGCGCACTTCCTGCATGTTCGACTTGAGCTTCTCCAGCAGCGCGTCGTTCGGCGCCACGGTCACGACCGGCATCTCGGAGGTCACGAGCGCGAGTGGCCCATGCTTCAGCTCGCCCGCCGGATACGCTTCGGCATGAATGTAGGAAATCTCCTTCAGCTTCAACGCGCCCTCCAGCGCGATCGGGTAATGCAGCCCGCGGCCGAGAAAAAGCGCATGCTCCTTTGCCGCGAACCGCTCCGCCCACGCAATCACCTGCGGCTCGAGCGCGAGCGCCGCGCCGAGTGCGCGCGGCAGGTGCCGAAGCCGTCGCAGGTGGTCATGCTCCTGCTCTACTGAGAGTCGGCCGCGCAGCTTGGCGAGCGTCAGCGAAAGCAGGAACAGCGCCGTGAGTTGCGTGCTGAACGCCTTCGTCGACGCGACTCCGATCTCGACGCCCGCGCGAGTCAGAAAGCGCAGCTTCGTCTCGCGCATCATAGCGCTCGTCGCAACGTTGCAGATCGCGAGCGTTCGCTGCTGGCCGAGAGCGCGCGCATGCTTGAGGGCTGCAAGCGTATCGGCGGTCTCGCCGGACTGCGAGACCACTACGACCAGCGCCTTCGCACTCGGCACGCTGTCGCGGTAGCGATACTCGCTCGCGATCTCGACCTGCGTCGGCAGCCGGGCGAGCGATTCCAGCCAGTATTTGGCCGTGAGTCCCGCGTAATAGCTCGTGCCGCAGGCGAGCACCAGCACCGAATCCACGCCGCCGAGCGTCGCGCCGTCGTCGTCGCCGAACAGCGCGGGCGACAGCGTCTCGATGCTCTCCAGCGTATCGCCGACGGCGCGCGGCTGCTCGAAGATCTCCTTCTGCATGAAGTGCCGGTACGGGCCGAGGTCGGCAGCGGCACTCGCGGTCTTCACGACACGGACTTCGCGCGACACCGCCCGGTCCGCGGCGTCCGACACGCGGAAGCGATCCAGCCGGATCTCCGCGACGTCGCCTTCTTCCAGGTACGCGATGCGCTCGGTGGTGCCGGCGAGCGCCAGCGCGTCCGATGCGAGGAACATCTCGCCGTTTCCTTCGCCGATGACCAGCGGGCTGCCGGCGCGCGCCCCCACCACGCAATGCGGCTCGCGGCTCGAAACGACCGCGATCGCGTACGCACCCGCAAGCCGCTTGACCGCGGCGCGCACCGCGCCGAACAGGTCCTCCGAGTACAGGCTGTGCACGAGGTGCGCGATCACCTCCGTGTCGGTCTGGCTTTCGAACACATAGCCCTTGGCTTTCAGCTCCGTGCGCAGCTCCTCGTAGTTCTCGATGATGCCGTTGTGCACGAGCGCGATCTCGCCGCGCGAGAACATCGGATGCGCGTTCTGCGTGAGGGGCGCGCCGTGCGTCGCCCAGCGGGTATGCGCAATGCCGGTCTCGGCGGCCATCTGCTGCTGCGCCACCTGGCCGGCGAGGTCGGCGACGCGCGCCACGCTGCGCAACCGATCGAGGCCGCCTTCGACGAGCGTCGCGACACCGCAAGAGTCATAGCCGCGGTACTCCAGCCGCCGCAGGCCCTCGATCAGCACCGGGACGATATCGCGCTGGGCGGCAGCGCCGACGATTCCACACATGGGCTACTCCTTTTTCTTCCGCAGGCTCCAGCCGGGCACGGAAACCTGCCGGGCGCGAGCCACGGTCAGCTGGCCGGGCGGCGTGTCCTTGTTGATCGTCGAGCCGGCGCCGATATGCGAGCCTTTCGCGATGCGCACCGGAGCGACGAGCGTCGTGTCGGAGCCAATGAAGCAGTCGTCCTCGATCACGGTGCGGTGCTTTGCGGCGCCATCGTAATTGCAGGTGATGGTGCCGGCGCCGACGTTGACGCGCGCTCCGACGTCCGCATCGCCGACGTAGGACAGGTGGTTCGCCTTCGAGCCAGCGCCGAACCGGCTCGCCTTCACCTCTACGAAATTGCCGATGTGCACGTCTTCGGCGAGGCTCGCGCCGGGGCGCAGCCTCGAGTACGGTCCGACCCGGCAGCGCGCGCCGACCTGCGCGTCCTCGAGCATCGAGAACGCCAGGATCTCGCTGCCTGCAGCGACCTCGGTGTCGCGCAGCACGCAATTCGGTCCGATCCGCACCCCGTCGCCGAGGCTGACCTTGCCTTCGAACACGCAGTTGACGTCGATCGACACCTCTTGCCCGCAGATCAGCGAGCCGCGCACGTCCAGGCGCGCCGGATCGGCGAGTGCCACACCGTCTTCGAGAAGGCGCGCGGCCTGCATCGCCTGATAGGTACGCTCGAGTTGCGCGAGCTCGTGCCGTGAATTGACACCGATCACCTCGCGCCAGTCGGTGGCCTTGACCGCCGTCACCGGCACGCCGCTACGCACGGCGAGTCCGACCACGTCGGTAAGGTAGTACTCGCCCTGCGCGTTGTGATTCTTCACCTGATCCAGCCACGCCGCGAGCCGGGCCGTTTTCGCGGCGAGGAACCCTGCGTTCACTTCCCGCACGGCGAGCTCGCTTGCGCTCGCATCCTTGTGCTCAACAATGCGCTCGACCGAGCCACCTGCACCGCGCAGGATGCGACCATAGTTGCCGGGCTCAGGCGGTTCCGCGGTGAGGATCGCCAGTCCGCCGCGCGCCGCATCGGCAAGCCTGCGCAGCGTATCGGCGCGCACCAGCGGCACATCGCCGTACAGGACCACGGCCTCCGACTGCGCGTCGACTCGCGGCAACGCCTGCAGCACCGCGTGGCCGGTGCCAAGCTGCTCGGACTGTTCGACCCAGTCGAGGTCGGCGGCTTCGAACTGCGCCCTTACCTCGCCGCCGCCATGCCCGTGCACGACGACGATCTTGCGCGGCGCTAGCGCACGCGCGGTCTCGAGCACATGCGCAAGCAGCGGCCGGCCCGCCAGACGGTGCAGCACCTTGGGAAGCGCAGAATGCATGCGCTTGCCTTGCCCAGCGGCGAGGATGACGACGTCGATAGTCATGTATCCCCTTGATTTTAGCTTAGCATTCTGACTCTGAAATGACTCTGAGCGGCCAACTTGCGGGCGCGTTTGCGGATGTCGCGCTCAAGAACGTCACGCGCGAGTATCCGCGCCACATCATTCACCTGCTCACGGCCCCGGCAGCCGATCTCGCGCCGCGCGCGCTTCACCCCGCGTTCTATGGCAGCTACGACTGGCACTCGGCCGTGCACATGCACTGGCTGCTCGCGCGGATCCTACGCACGCATCCGGGGCTGGCCTCGGCAAGCAAGATCGCGCGAACGCTCGACGCGCACCTTTCGACTCCGGCATTGCAGAGAGAGCTGGCCTACTTTGGGAGTCCCGCAGGCCGTACGTTCGAGCGTCCGTATGGGTGGGCCTGGCTGCTGGAACTGCAAGCGGAGCTCTCCCGACTCGGCGAGCGCCGCTGGATCGAGTCCGTTCGCCCGCTGGCAACGCTGATCGCCGCGCGTTTCTCGACATTCGTTTCCGCGGCGCCTTACCCCATTCGCGCCGGCAGCCACGGCAATACCGCGTTCGCCTCTGTCCTCGCGCTCGACTTCGCCCACTCCGCACAGGACGATTCGCTCGAACAGGCGATCCGGGACGCCGCTCGCAGGTGGTACGCCGCGGACCGGAACGCGCCGCTTGCCTACGAGCCTTCGCTCGATGATTTTCTTTCTCCGGCGCTGATCGAAGCCGTGCTGATGCGCGAGGTGCTCGGCAAGGACGAATTCGGTGCCTGGCTGCACGGTTTCCTGCCGCAGGATCTCGGCCCTCTCGCCACACCGCCGGTCATAGCCGACCGGAGCGATCCGAAGCAAAGCCATCTCGACGGCCTGTCGCTGACCCGGGCGTGGTGTTACACGCGTCTCGGGGAGAACTACGCGGAGCTCGCCGAGCGCCACTTGCAAGCCGCGCTGCCGCGGGTGACCGGAGGCGACTACGTCGGTGAACATTGGCTCGCTTCATTCGCCGCGCTCGCGCTCGGCGATCACCCCTAGCGCTAGTGACGTAGTACGCACTTCGAGTAGAGATCGGGAAAGTTTCCGTCCGGATCGTAGCGCGCCTTCAGCGCGCGGTAGGCGTCTCCGCCATAGGTCTGCCAGAAGCGATCGGGCGGATAGTAGGAATCCGAGTACAGGGACTTGATGCCGCCGAGCGCCTCCACCTCGTGCTCGACCAGCCGGTTGAAGTAGCCCTCGGAGTGCTCGCCGGATGTGCGCACGACGTCCCAGAAACCGAAATTCACATAGAGCGCGCCCGGGCGAAGCGGGTACAGGCAGAAGCGGTCGGCGCGGGCGGAGGCGCGGACCGGGCACGTCCAGACCGGCGAGATGCCGATGTCGCGCTGAAAGAACTCGAGAAACTCCGCCGCGCGGTGGATCGGAATGTCGACATCCTGGATGACCGATTCGGAATGCAGCCCGCGCAAGCGACTCAGCGCCCGCGTCACGCCCCAGCGGCTGTTCCAGCGCATGATGCCCTGGTAGGTGCGGGAGCCCAGGCGCTGGCGACCGTAGATCCGCCGGATCCACGGCACCTGCGCGCCGACATTCTTCGAGCACCAGAACCAGTCGGTGTCCCAGCGCCACAGAAAGTCATGCGCGCTCAGGTAATCGATCTCGCGCTCGAGCAGCGAACGGTAGAAGATCTTCTCGAACGTGTAGTCGCTCGCATACGGCGCGGATTCGACGAAGCGCGCAGTGCTGAGCACCAGCGCATCGTGAGCGAAGACGACTCCATCGACAAAGTCGAACGGCTGCGAGCACGCTTCCTCGATCGCCGCGAAGAACGCCTGCGGCTCGCCGAACCTGCGGTGACGCAGCTCGACGAACGCCTTGACCGGAACCGTGCGCGCCCTGAGCCTGAGCGCGTAGCCGAGCGTGCCGTATGAATTCGGAAATCCGAAAAAGAGGTCGCAGTGCTCGTTGTCGGGCGTGCAGGTGAGCACCCGGCCGTCGCCGGTGAGCACGTCCATCTCGAGCAGCGATTCATGCACCAGCCCGTGACGGAACGACGACGCTTCGATCCCCACCCCTGCGGCCGCACCGCCGAGGGTAATCGTCTTCAGCTGCGGAACGACGGTCGGCATGACCCCGGCCGCTAGCGTGCGCGCCGCCAGATCCTCGTAGGTCGTCATCCCTTCGGCCTCCACCCACTGGCCTGCGGGGTCGATGGCGAGCACGTGATCGAACGCGCGCACGTCGAGCAGGTGCTTGCCTGTCCGGGCGCGATCGCGAAACAGATTGGACGTTTGCTTCGCGAGGCCGATCGATCCGCGCGGCCGCTCGCGGAACGCGGCGAGCAGCTGGCCGCGGCGCTCCGCGTATCCGCTCATCGAGCCGCTTCGCCGCGCTCCGGATAGAGGAAGCCGCGGCTCATCGGATACGTGCTGTCGGTGATGTTCCCCTTGCTGAACACGATCTGGAAGAGGTGCGTGCGCTCGGCCGGCGAGCGGAACATTTCGGCGCACCCGATCAGGTACGTGCGCCAGATGCGCCGGAAGCGTTCCGTGAACCTGGCCGGATTGATCGCGTGGATGCGCTCCCAGTTGCGGTCGAAGCGCTCGGTCCAGACGTCGAGCGTATGCGCGTAGTGGCGGCGCAGGTTCTCGATGTCGACGACCTCCAGCCCGCTGTCCTCCATCGCCACGATCACGTCGGCGAGGCTCGGGATCCACCCGCCCGGAAAGACGTGCTCGCGGATGAAGAACTCGGTATCGCGCCGCCCGACATGGCCGATGAAGTGCAGCATGCCGAGGCCGCCCGGCTTCAGGAAATCGGCGTGCGCCTTGACGACTTCCTGCAATTGATCGCGGCCCGCATGCTCGAGAACGCCGATCGATACGACCTTGTCGTACGGGCCGGAAACATCGCGGAAGTCCGTATCGATGACGCGCAGCGCCCCCTGCAGTCCGCGTCGCTTGATCTCCTGGTCGACGAACTCCACCTGCTCGGTGGTGTTGTTCACGCCGGTCACGGAGACGCCGTAGCGCTCGGCTGCGTAGAACATGAAGCCGCCGAAGCCGCAGCCGATGTCGACCACCGATTCGCCGCGCGACAGCCGAACCTTGCGGCAGACATGGTCGATCTTGTTGACCTGCGCCTGCTCGAGGCTCGTCGTCCCCTCGGGCCAGTAGCCGCAGGTGTACATCATGTACGGATCGTCGAGCCAGAGTCGATAAAAATCGGTGCCCAGCGCGTAGTGAGCGCACGCGTTCACCTTGGCCTGGGCCCAGGTCGCGTTGGAGAGGCGGAACTCGTGCCAGCGGTTGCGGTGCTTGATCAACGCGCCCTCCGAAGCGACTCCGCCGTTCAAGCCTGCTTCGAAAGCCGCATTCAGGTCGCCTTCGACGTCGATGCCTCCGTCGATGTAGCTCTCGATCATGCCGACGTGGCCGAACGCCGCGGTGCTCCACTCGGCGGCGCG
>Ga0075421_100000589_pt1 | contig 38685 bp, 26 predicted proteins | sample SoiMetdeltSBSDD5_FD_75292 | JGI IMG/M metagenome (GOLD analysis project Ga0075421, IMG submission 75292) | Bulk soil microbial communities from a Populus tree surrounding site in Tennessee, USA - Soil MetaG P. deltoides SBSDD5 | ecosystem: Environmental > Terrestrial > Soil > Tree plantation... | reverse complement strand
TGACTGACGAGCCCCAACGGTAAGGCAAACTTGCCTGCGAGCCGCTGGACTTCCTGGTTCGTGGGGTCTTGTCCCGCAAACAAACCGCGGCTGATTCTCAAGACATGGCTCTCGGTAAACTTCTCGCCACCGAACTCTGGGTGAAGGGAATAAAGCTGATCGAAGTTCGGTTTGAACAAGTAGCTCAAGAAGGATCGAAACGTCCGGCATTCCAAATGGCCCTGGTTAAGCGATTGTGACCGGGAATACGTCACGATCTTGCCGCGAAATAAGTAAAGTTCTCGGAAGAGGTTGGCCATGTTGCCCCTCACCTCTTCCCGCAATGTCTGCAGGTCGGAGGCGGCGAAGTCATTGCTGGCAGACTTTTCGGTGAGCTGAAGTGCGAGGGCTCGCTTTAGCTGGTCCAGCTCCTCGCTTGAGGGCTGAGCTGGTAACCAGTAAATTTCGGTTGGCTTCGTCGGGGTTAGTGCCTTCTGAACGTTTTCGGGCACGCCGATCGGTTCCACCCCCAGCAGCCACTCCATTTCCTGACCTGCTGGCTGCGATTCAACCGGCGGCGAGGCGGAGTCGCCTGGGTCCCCTGGGTGAAAGGGTTCCAGTACCGATGGCAAACAGTGGGCGAGCAGCGACATTTCGGAAGGTTCGTCAGGATTGGAACCACCCTCAGATAAGAAACGCCCAGACAGCAGAGTGGCTCCAGGTCTTTCAGTGCCTCGCCAAAACACCTTCAGAATTTCCGGTTGGCTCAGTTTCTTTCGGGTGAAATCTCTCACCAGCGGCCAGTCTGGGAAAATATCGGCGGCGGCCCGAGGCAGGATTTCAGCGAGCCTGTGGTCGGTCCCTGCAATCTGCGAGGCAATGCTAGCGAGGTACTTGTTGAGTTCCTCCCGCAGATCCGCCACGCCCAGGCGGTAGGTTCGGTCGAGCCGGTCGTCGGCCGTTGTGAACCCTCCTTCGATGGCCTTCTCCATTTCTCTCAGCAGCATTCCGACCAGGTTGTAGCTCAATCCCTCACTATCTTCAAAGAGAAGGAGCGCGTCCGCCAGGTCACGAACCGATGGGTTCCGGTCGGCTAGAGTAAACAGGAAGGTGGCCTTCAGCAGCATTTTGCCCCAAAGGCGGAAACGATCTTGCAGACGCGGAACTGCCTGCTCTGCCAGGCTTTGGTAAGCCTTGTAGGGACGCTGGCTCTGCAGATTTGTCTTAATCTCGTACTCCAGCCGATCGAAAACGGTGTCTATTGTCACCAGGCTGATCGCCCTGTGGGTAGCGACCTTGGGATACATCGCGTTAACAAACTCGAGGAGCGAAAATCCGGGTACTCTGCTCTTGATTTTTTCGGCGAGATCAAAGATCAGAGGATGAAACGGGTAGGTGTCGCAGAATTCGTTCTCCGAGTATTGGAAGTTCGGCAGTTTCGCTTTTATGAATGTGTGAAGTTTCTTGACGTCCTGCTGCTGACGGGGGTTCTTGCGAAAGATGTGCCGGAAAATGATTTCTTTGAGATTCGCGCGGTCAATCCACTCGATTTTGAAGTTCTCCAGGGTCTGAGCCATCAAGGTGCTGTCGATGCCCAGCGGGCTCTTGGGAGAAAAAAAATCTTCGTGAGCGGCGACAATCAAAAATAGTCGCGCAGTCTTCGAGCTGTACCCCATGAAACTGAGGAATTCGATGTCGGCGTTCAGTTGCTGTACATCTCGCTTTGCCGCACGTTTCGCCAAACCGTCGATGACAAGCAGGATGGGTTTCTCAGTAGCAATGTTGAAGGTAATGAGTTCATGCGCCTTGATCGTATCGATGCCAGGAACTAACGACGAATCGATGACGTGCTTGTGGAACCGACTCTCATACTCGCGGTGAATCCTCGCCAGCACCAATTCCGGGAGGGCGGTCTCCGTTTGTTCGCCTAGGTCAATCCAAATGCACAACGGGTCTATTTCCCGAATGGTAGCAAGGTTGGAATGTATTCGTGGGTCGTCCAATCCTTGCGACAGCCTGCCATTCTCGGTGAGAAGGCTGAGTATCACGGAGAGCAGATGGCTCTTCCCCACTCCATGACCCCCAGTCAAAAGAATGGAAGCGGGAGCCTGAAAGTTCTTGTTTCGTTCGCTGATCTTTTTCGAAATGGTGTCGAGAATACGGCTCAGCAGCTCAACCAGTGCATCGGTTGGCAGAAACGTTCGAAGACGGTCCTGGAGGCTGGAAGCGGTGACTGCCGCAAGGTATTCGACCTTTCGGTATTCAACGTAGTCTCTAATTAGAGGAGGCAATGCAAAAGATCCTTAAGGCAGATTCAAGACGACTCCAGAGGAACGTGCTCGAAAGCCAGGCAACCGTCATACATGACATCTACTGGACTGCACTAGGCTGTTGGCCGTCCCTCTCCCCTGATGGGCGAGGGGGGGTAGTCTAATGTTGGTTGCCCTTCGCCCCCGGCAGCCAGAACGGACCCGGGGAGAGGTTGCCTCCCTGGCATGGCCACGCAAAGGCCGAGGGCTTCGCCTGCTTATCGTCATGGACCGACGTGAACATAAGTCTCAAAATGAGGCGGCTGATCTCAGAAAATCTTTGAAAAGAACCGCTTAAAGGGATTCTGCGGCTGGGTGGGAGGTACCAGGGGCTCGCTCTTGGTTGGGCGATCCAGGTCAGGGGACTCAGAGCTAACATCGGTTGGGGCCTTGAGGTTCAAGAGCCAATCGTGAGCGATCACGCTGCAAGCCTGTTGGGGTTCCGAGCCGGCAACGTAGTTTTCCTGAATCACATTTGGGCAGTCTGAGGACGCCAGCAGTCCGGTGTTCTCATCGATAGAAACCGTCCGAATTCCTTCAGCAGGGGGAAGGAACGGAACGTTGGCCAGCCACGGCTGCAGCGCGGCAGACTTTTTCATGAATTCAGTCCAGATAGGAAGCGCGGAGGCAGCGCCATCAAGATTGAGCTCTCGGTTGTCGTCAAAGCCTACCCAGACAATGCACAGCAGTCCACTTGTGTAGCCGGCGAACCACCCATCGTGCGACGTCCCTGTCTTTCCGGCGGCGGGGAGGTTAAAGCCCAAGGCGCGCACTCTGGCTGCGGTTCCGCGATTGATGACTCCCTCCATCAGGTTGGTCATCACATAGGCGATTCTAGGATCGAGTACCGGCTTGATTTTCAGTTCCGGCTTTTCAATGAATTTTCCTCGGGTATCTTTAACGCTGCGAATGAAGCACGGCTCAACTCTCACTCCGCCATTGGCGAAAATGGTAAAAGCCCCTGAAATCTCGAGGGGAGTGACTTCGTATGCGCCCAGAGCCAAAGCTGGCGTGGCCAGGAGTCTGTCATTCATTCCGGCCTGCCTGGCGAGGGCGACGATCTTCCGAAGTCCCGTAATTTCGGCAATCTTCACAGTCGCAACGTTTAACGACTTGTTCAGTGTCTTGCGTAACGTGACGGGTCCGTAGAACTTTTCGCCGTAATTGTTCGGTTCGTAGGCTTGGTCATCGAACTCAAAGACAGTCGGAGAATCGTCGACGATCGTCGATGGTGTGATAACCTGCTCCGCGCCATCGAGAGCTGTATTGAGAGAAGCGGCAGCGACGAACGGCTTGAAGATCGAGCCCGGTTGCCGCTTCGCCATGGTGATTCGGTTCAACTGACTGGTGCCATAGTCGCGGCCGCCGACTAACGCGCGGATTTCACCCGTGTGCGGATCCAGCGCGATCAAGCAGGCCTGCACCCGGTCCTTGGGCTCGATGCTGATCGGGGGCGGCTTTTCGCCCTTCTTCAGTTTGACCTTGCGTTGCCTTCGCTTGGCAAGAGCTTCGTCTACCCTCTGGGCGCCTTCTCGGACGGCCTGATAGGCAATTCGTTGCAGCTCCAGATCCAGCGTGGTGAAAATACGGTATTGTTGCGTGAGCAGATCCTTTTCGGGGTACTTCTCCATCATCCTGTCTTTCACCAGATCAACGAAATAGGGAGCATCACTGGCATCGGCGTTGGGCGGAGCGATGTTCAAAGGTGCCTTGATGGCCTGCTGGTACTGTTCTTTGCCAATACTGCCCGTTTCCAACATCGCCTGCAGAACCACGTTACGGCGTTGCAACGCTCGCTCAGCATGCCGGACCGGATTGAAGCGGTTAGGGCTTTGGATAATCCCAGCGATCAGTGCGGCCTCTGGAATGGTTAGATTCTTGATGTCTTTGTTGAAGTAGGCCGTTGCGGCTTCGCCGAAACCATTAATGCTGAACGAGGCGCGCTGGCCAAGATATGCATCGTTAGCATAGAGCGTAAATATCTGCTCCTTCGTGAGTCGGGTCTCGAGGATAGTCGACATGTAGATCTCTTTGAGCTTGCGGACCCACCGGCGCTCGGGAGTCAGCCAAAAATTGCGCACGACTTGTTGCGTGATCGTGCTGGCGCCCTGCGAACGCTCCCAGCGAAGCACATCAACTATGGCGGCCCGCACTATCCCGATCGGATCAAACCCGGAATGTTCAAAAAATCTCCGGTCTTCGATAGCAAGCACAGCGTCTCGAAGAGCTTTTGGGACGTCTTGGTACTGGATCAACCGTCGCTTCTGGCGGGACTTGTCGAACAGGTTAGTAATCAACAGTGGCTCCAATTCGTAGGAATTCAGAGGTTTTCTGTCGGAACGCGATAGAATACGCGCGATGGCCTTGCCACTGAATTCGATACTAACCTGGCCACCAGAGCCTCCATAGTAAGAATCCTCATGCGGAACAATCTCAAGTCCGCTCCTGGAATAGCTGTAGTCCCCGATGCGCGTGGGACCCTTCCCTTTCTCTGAGTAGCCCACCTTGCGCAGATGATTCGTGATATCCCAGGGACGGATCGCTTGTCCGGGAAAAACCGTGAGGGGCGCTGCGTACACTTTGGCCGTGTTCTGAAAGACCTCTCCTGCAAGCTTCCGGTCAATCATGCGGGAGAAGGAGAGGTAGGCATTGAAAAGAATGACAGCGAGGACGGCGAAGACAAACACTGCGCAAGCCAAAACGATCTTCGCCCAGCGCGAAGTCAACCAAGGCCAGTGCCACCAGTACTCCTTCTTCCTGGAAGGTCTCTTCGGAGACGGCCGCGCTGGCCGAAGGGTGGCGATTTTACTCATTCACGTGTTGGGACCGCAGAAGGCAGGCCACCTGGTGGTTGTAACGAACCGAGAATTGGCAGTTGCTTCACTGCAAGATGCTGAGGGATAGGATGCAAGGTTTCGAGACCAAATCGGCTGAGCGACGAAGAAGGCCTTAGGCTTAGTGGCTGGATAATAGCTCTGCCGAGTTCGGCACAGGCTCGTGATGCCTTCCCAGGTCTCTGGGTGTCCTTAATCGGCAGTACCCTCATTCCCCTGTGGTCCGCAGGCATTGAGCGTCCTTGTTGCTGAAAGCTAGGAGACACGGTTTCCAGCTTTATCAACTGCTTCAATCTTTTCCAGACCACCATACTTGGCGTACCAAGGTCTGGCACCTTTCAGGATAGCGTTCAGAGCGGTGATGTTCTGCACGCCGCGGTCATTGAGCCAATCTTCGAATGCCCTCAGCCCCTGCTTTGCATAGACTGGGATCCCGTCTTTCCAGGTGGCTCGGCCGCAAAGAACGCCTGCGAAGTTGGTTCCTGCTTCGATCGCTAGTTCCAGCGTTTCCCGGAAAACATCGTCACTCACGCCTGCGCTTAAATAGATGAACGGCTTGTTGGCCAGATTGGCCGCCCGGCGGAAGTGGTCCATCGCTTCTTGTTTGCCGTAGGCTACCTGGCCTGTTTTGTTAGCCCGCGAACCTTCCACGTAAGCCATATTTACCGGAACCTCGACTTTGAGAATGTCGACGTTGTATTCTGGCTTGGAAAACTCCTGCATGCTCTTGGCGACTATCTCCGGCTTCTTCTTTGCGAACTCAAGTCCCTTCTCATCCCCTCCAGCCGGATCGTACCCAACGAACTCCAGAAAGAACGGGGCTTCATAGTATTCACACTCCGCGCCGATTCTCGCTACAAAGGCATGCTTAATCTCTTTGATTTGTTCCGGCTCGAAGGGACTGTAATAGAGTAGCACCTTGAGGCAATGACCGCCGGCTTCGATACACTTCTTTACCGTCCAGTAGGGGATCAGGGTTGGAACGCGACCCTCTTGAGTTTGATCGTAGCCGGTTTGCTCGTATGCGAGCAGGACACCCGCGTGGGCTGCCCTGACTTTGACCGCGTCCAGACCGAACTCCGGATCGAGCAAAATTGCGCTGGCGTGAGGGGTTAGAATCCGAGTGACTGCGACTTTGAATTCCGACATCATGGAAGGAGTGACAGCCTTCGGGTCGACTCCTTTCTCCTTAGCGATCGCCTTCTGCAGCGAACCCCGCTGATCCATGGCAGCAGCAGAGATCACACCCTTTTTGTCGGCCACCGCTTGGAGTCTCTTCAATTTACCTTGGCTGATCTTCAAGATTTCCCTCCCGGGTTGATGAAGAATGCTGAAATCGCCCTGACAGCATCATAACTGAAGCTCGACACCAACCTCAACAGAAGAAACCCTGAAGCGCTGAGGCTGTCGAGACGGGGCTTCTAACCCTCTCCAGCGGTCATTCCGAGCCTGAGCTCTTCGTCGATGAATCCCGATAACCCCGGATAGCCCTCCCGATACTCAGCTAGGCTCGAGTTCAACGGCTCGTAAAATGTTCCAGCTAGTTTGGCGTGGTGGTGAAGGTTAAACTTGAACAAGTTGGCATCTGCCTCGGAGAAAAAAGCCACATGGAGTAGCTTCTTGCGGTTGCGCACCAGACTGGTGGACTGATGATTGAGGCCGGCGAGCGCTTTCTTCAAGACCGAAGCCGTTTTCGGAGAAAATTGCGAGAGCAGCCGGATGCCCGCAAACCAGAGCTTGCGTTCCGCGCACTGCTCCCTCCATACGATTTCGGGAAAATGAGTCTGCAGGGTGGAGAAGTAGTCTGCAGGGTGAGAAGCCAGGCTCCAAGTGAGATCTGACTGCGCCCTGATGGCTACCACCCACGGCGCCTTTTCTCCGGCGTGAAAAGGAAAGGGCGGAATCAGTCTGACCAGGGAGTGGATCAGTAGGTAGCCGCTAATGCAATCGGCCGGTTCGCTCGGCAGCTCGGTGAAGTGCCGACGCAAAGCTTCGGCAAATTGAGAGCGGGCCAACTCCTGGTATTTCGGGCGGATTTCTTCCCAGGGCTTGACTGATCGAGACAGGAAGTGGTGGATCGTCAAACCGTAGCAGTCACAATGCCGCAGGTACTCACCCAACTCTCGCGGTAAACCGGGGTACAGAGCTGGATCGAGGGACAAACCCAACATTTCGGCCAAGGCCGAAACGAGATAGACGAGGTCTCTTTCGTGGGCGAGCGCCACATGTGACTCGAAATCGGCGAAAGCAATCTTGACAAGCTTGTGGCGGAGCCTGGGGACAGAGTGAAACACACCAATCCTGTCGAAGAGCTGACCCGTCAATGTCGCGTCGTCCTGCTGCAAGATTCGCGATCGAAATTCCTGGGTTGCCATGCCAGAAAATTAGCACCCGAACCGGCGGGAAGCAAGCGGGAACTAGCCGGAGGGTTTCAGGAAATCCGGTGAGGCAGGAGGGGAGGTTGATGACTACGTAACTGCCTAGACCCTGCAGGCTTCGAGTCAGCGCTGTCCAGCTTCAACAGTGCGAGGTAGCCAGTTCGTGTGTCGTTTCCACTTAGGAAATCCTGCCTCCAGGGCTGCCGCATTTGCGAGTCGCCATCATGTCGGAGAATCTGCTGAGCGCTAGTCTGATGATCGACCCTGGCATGCCCTGTCATCACGGGCAACCCTAACGGTTGCCCGTGGATCCGGGATTTGGGTCGCCACACAGTGAGGTCAACTGCATCCATTTGTCGTCCCGCAGTTGAGGCACTTGTAACAAGCGGCGTTGCGGACCATGATAGCCCCACATTCGGGGCAGGGCGGTGCATCGGCTTGCGACTGGAACACCTGCCGCTCGTGGGCTGCGATTTCCTCCGCTTGGCCCACCGAAGCTGGGGAAACCGCTTCGGTCTGAGGTTGCTCTTCTTGCTTCAGGAACTTAAGACCGAGCCAGCGGAAGATGTAGTCCACAATCGACTTGGCGATGGGGATCTGCGGATTGTTGGTGAAACCTGACGGTTCGAACCGGCTGTGGCTGAACTTGTCCACTAGAACTCTCAGGGGAACGCCATACTGCAGCGCCACCGAGATCGCAGTGGCAACCGTGTCCATTAGGCCTGAAACCACCGAGCCCTGCTTGGCCATGCGGACGAAGATCTCACCCGGCGTGCCGTCGTCGTACATGCCGACTGTGAGGTAGCCGTCGTGGCCCGCCACGCTGAACTTGTGGGTAATGGATTGGCGCTCATCGGGCAAACGTCGTCGTACCGGCTTGCTGGCTTCGGCTGCTTTGAAGTCCTTCATGCTGGTGTTGAGCGGTTGAGAGCGCTTGGAGCCGTCGCGATAGATCGCCAGCGCCTTTAGACCGAGCCTCCAGGCTTCGATGTAAGCCTCTTCGATGTTCTCGACAGTCGCCTCCTCAGGCATGTTGACGGTCTTCGAGATGGCACCAGAAAGGAACGGCTGGACGGCTCCCATCATTCTCAGGTGCCCCATGTAATGAATGGAGCGCACGCCATTCAAGGGCTTGAAGGCACAATCGAAGACGGGGAGATGCTCCTCCTTCAGATGTGGCGCTCCTTCAATGGTTTCGCTCTCATCGACGTATTTGATGATGTCGTTGATCTGAGCATCACTGTACCTCAGGCGCCGCAGCGCTTCGGGAACGGTCTGGTTAACGATCTTCAAGAGCCCGCCGCCCACCAGTTTCTTGTACTTGATCAAGGCGATGTCGGGCTCGACGCCGGTCGTGTCGCAATCCATCATAAAGCCGATGGTCCCGGTGGGTGCAAGCACCGTGACCTGCGAGTTCTTGTACCCATGTTTTTCACCTTCGATCAGTGCGTCATTCCAGGTCTTTTGAGCAGCGCTGTAAAGGTCAACGGGGACGTAGTTCGGATTGATCTTTCCGGCCGCGGCCCGGTGCTTGCGGATGACGCGCAGCATGGGTTCACGGTTCAACGGAAACTCGGCAAACGGACCCAGGTCGGCGGCGATCAGCGCTGAGGTGTGATAAGCCTCGCCGCACATCAGAGCTGTGATGGCTGCCGAGTAGGCGCGCCCTCCTTCGCTGTCATAAGGCAGGCCCAATGCCATCAGCAATGCCCCCAGGTTCGCGTAACCCAAGCCCAGGGGACGAAAGAGCGCGCTGTTGCGGGCGATCGCCGACGTCGGATAGCTCGCGTTGCCCACAATAATCTCCTGGGCAGTGATCATGATCCGGATGCCCTGCTTGAAGGTCTCGACGTCGAGGTCTCCATTGGGCTTGCGGAACTTCATCAGGTTCAATGAAGCGAGGTTACAGGCCGTGTCGTCCAAGAACATGTACTCACTGCAGGGGTTCGAGGCGTTGATGCGAGCGGTATTTGCGCAGGTATGCCAGTCGTTGATCGTGCTGTCTAACTGGATACCCGGGTCCCCGCAAACATGTGCGGCCTTGGCCATCATTCGCATGAGCTCGGGGGCAGAATAGGTGTCCATGGGCTGTCCGGTGGTAACGGCGCGCGTCGTCCACGATCCGCCTTCGATGACGGCTTTCATGAACTCATCCGTCACACGAACGCTATTGTTGGAATTCTGGAAGAAGATCGAACTGTACGCTGTTCCGTTAAAAGAAGCATCGTAGCCGGCGGCAATGAGTGCCCAGGCCTTTTTTTCTTCCTCCTCTTTGCAGGTGATGAAGTCGACGATGTCAGGATGGTCGGAATTTAAGATGACCATTTTGGCCGCGCGGCGGGTCTTGCCACCCGACTTGATGACCCCGGCAAACGCGTCGTAACCTTTCATGAAAGAGACCGGTCCGGAAGCCTGGCCGCCGCTGGAGAGCAGTTCCTTGGAGGAACGGATTACAGAGAGATTGGTCCCGGTGCCGCTGCCCCACTTGAACAACATGCCCTCGGTCTTGGCCAACTCCAGAATGGACTCCATGCGATCCTGAACGGAGTTGATGAAGCATGCGGAACATTGCGGCTTCGGCTCGATCCCGCAGTTGAACCACACCGGGCTGTTGAACGCGGCTTTCTGCTCTACCAACAGGTGACAGAGTTCGGCCTCAAAGGTGTCGGCTTCTTCGACACTGTCAAAATAGCCACCCTCGCGTCCCCAGCGGGAAATGGTGTCTACGACGCGGCCAATTAGTTGCTTGACGCTGCTTTCGCGCCCGCGGCCATCTGCCGAGCGGCGGAAGTATTTCGAAACCACGACGTTGGTTGCCATCATCGACCAGCTGGCGGGAACCTCGACGTCGGAGTGTTCGAAGATCACCTCACCTCTCTCGTTGGCGATGGAAGCTTTGCGCCGTTCCCATTTGAGCTGCTCAAACGGATGAACGTCGGGTCTAGTGAACAGCCTCTTGAAGTGCAACAGTCTCGCCTCTTGGGCTTTGCTGGCCAAAACGGTAGCCTCACCTCGCTCCGATCTCTCTTTTAGTAGCATCTAATGCCTCCTGAGTTTCGGCAAATGAAAATTAGGTCACTTTGAAGCAAAACCCGCTGTCCTTCCTTCTGAATCCGAGGTAGACAACCCCGTGGTGAATCAAAGGGCATCGTTGCGATGCGCTTCAGTGCCTGACGATGTTCTGGCATTCTAGTCGGCCTTACTCAATTGTCAAGGGATTATTTTCCGTTTTGGCACAAAATACAGCGTAGGCTCTAGGGAGGAACACAAAATGTAGTAGTTTGGGAGGAGGCATAACTGAACCGGGACACGAAGGACAAAGCCACGAGGAAGAGGCCTAGTCGGCCCGCTCCCTCCGAATCGTTCTATGTCGTTTATTTGATAATCTCAGCTAGAGAATGCCAAAAAAAACGCAAGGTTGACGCGCTCAGACTGACTCATGAGGTAATTGGGTCGCAACGCGACGGACATGGAGGCCTTCGGCTGGCATCTAGGACCAGGCAGAAATTAAAAAGGGAAGGCCGCCGCCTTCCCTCCCTACAGATTTGGAAAAGAACCTTAGGCGATGATTGTTCATCCCCCAACGATCCGTAGTGAGGGAAGTATTGTGGCTTTTTCTTTCTTTTGCAATCGGCCAGAAGAGTCATTTTACTTCCTGATTTTTTGCGAGATTGGTAGTACGACTTTGGATGGGTAGGGGGATTGTTCAGGCGGCGAATCAAACGCGAGTTTGACTTTGTCTTGACGGATAAGCTATTTTCAGAAAACACCTTGGTGAGAACCAGCAGGAGGAGATGATGCAGATCCTGGTCTGTCTGAAACAGGTGCCTGAAAAAGACTCGCGCTACAAGATTGATGATTCGGGAAAGGCCATCCGCGAAGAGGATCTCGTTTTTGAGATCAACGAAAGCGACCAGTATGCGTTGGAAGAAGCGCTCCGATTGAAGGAGAAGTTTGGGGGCGAGGTAGTCATTTCGTCGCTGGGCGGAGACCGCGTCCTCAAGGCAATCAAGAGCGGCTTAGCAATGGGGGCAGACCGGGCAATTCACATCAACGATCCTGCGTTTCGAGGAAGCGATGCCGACGTCATTGCCCGTGCCGTTGCACGAGGAATTCGTGGGCAGCACTTTGACATCATCTTTACTGGAGTTCAGTCCGACGACATGGCGTTCGGCCAAACCGGAACCCTTCTCGCGCATTTCTTGGATTGGTCACATGCCACGATTGTCATGGAAGTTCAAGTCAACCTGGAGAACAAGACAGTCCAAGTGAAACGCGAACTGGAAAGCAATCTCTTCGAGAGAGTGGAGATTCCGCTGCCGGCGGTACTGGCCATTCAGTCGGGCATCAACCAGCCCCGGTATGCCACGCTCAAGGGAATTATGCAAGCCAAGAAGAAGGAGATCCGGACGCTGTCTCTCGGGGATCTTGGCATGCAGTTGCAAGAGGTTGGTTACGCTGGGTCAAAGGTCGAGCATCTAGGACTTTTTTTTCCGGAGCGTAAGAAGAAGACAGTCATCATCGAAGCAGAACCTGAAGAAGCGGCCAAGATGCTGATGGAGAAGCTGCGGAAGGAAGTGAAGGTTTTGTGATTGACGATTTCGGATTGGCGAGTGGGGAATGCCCCGCCGGGGGCGGGACGGGGATTTGGGATTGCGAACTGGAGCTTGGCTTTGTCGTGTGCGGTTCAGAGTCCTTGACCGCCATCGATTGCCTGTGGACAAATCGTAGGTTGTCTCCTCAATTGGCAGTCGGAAGTCCGCAATCGGCAATGCCATCGGCTATGAGGAGCAGCTATGCCTGACAAGATTCTGGTGCTGGCCGAACATCGCTCGGGGAAACTGAAAAACATTTCGTGGGAGGCCATAGGATTTGGTCAGAAACTGGCTGCACAGCTCGGCAAAGAGATGAATGTGGTGCTGATCGGTGCTGAGATTGAGTCGCTCGCCGATGAGATCTCCAACAAGTGTGGCCAGACCCTGCTCACGATTTCCAGCGAGCATTGCGCTGATTACACTCCAGAGACCCATTGCGAAGTACTTTCGGCAGTGGCTCGACAGGAAGCTCCGTTTCTGTTTCTAATGGGGCACACTTATCAAGTGATTGACTTTGCACCCAAGCTTGCGGCAATGCTGGGCCGTGGGTTTGTTCCCAACTGCGTCGACTACCAGTGGGATGGAAGCCGGCTGACCTTTGTTCGGCAGGTGTTTAATGGAAAGCTTAACCTGCAGGTCGGGTTGAAAGGCGATCCGCCCTACCTTGTGTCTCTTCAGCAAGGTGCGTTTAACTCCTACGAAGTTCAAATCAAGTCCTCACCCAGAGTGGTCGCGTTAGATGTGCCGCTTCCTGCCGAAATCTTGAGACGCAAGGTCCTGGAAGTGATTGAGGCGGCTCAGGGCAAAATCGATCTCAGTCAGGCGGACATCATTGTCGCCGGCGGCCGCGGGCTGGCCAATAAGGAAAAGTTTCAAATCATTCTCGACCTCGCCGAAGCCTTGGGCGCCGGTGTCGGAGCATCCCGACCAGTGACGGATGGTGGTTGGCTGCCGAAGGAACATCAGATTGGAAGCTCCGGCCAAACGGTGACCCCAAAACTCTACATCGCCTGCGGGATCTCCGGAGCCATCCAGCATTTAGTTGGTATGTCAAATTCCGGATGCATCGTTGCCATCAACAAGGACCCCAACGCCCCGATCTTCAGTATCGCCGACTACGGGATAGTGGGTGACGTTTTCAAGGTCGTTCCGGTCCTTACGCAACTCGCAAGAGAAATGAGGAAGGGATGAGTATGATGACTGGTGAGCGCTCGGAAACCGCGTGTTCAAAACGTCTTGGCTCCGCCCCCGTGCTTCGAACGCCTGGGTGTCTTCAGCTACCCATCTCACAACTTAGGGCCCGCAGCACAACAGTATCTTTCTACTCTATCTTTCAACCTATTCGCCGATACTCTTCATGAAAGCTCCCGGTCATGTCGGCCAGTCCTCTACCGAACGCCAAAGGTTTGGTTGAAAACACAGACCGCGGACGTGCCTCTTGGAATGAGCCACGCCGGTTTTCTGTTTGGCAAAAGATTCAAATCGGCGCTATTGCGCACGTGGCGGCTTGTCTCGTTTGGGTGATCGGGAAAACCCTTCGCTGGCAAAGTGAAGGTGACGAGCATCTCGACCAGATCTATCAGCAGGGAAAGCGAGCCATTTTTGCCTTCTGGCATGGCCGGATTTTCCCCGCTACCTACTACTGGCGACGCCGCGGCATCGTCGTCATGACGAGCCAGAACTTTGATGGTGAATACATCGCACGCTGCATCCAGAAGCACGGTTACGGCGCTGCGCGAGGCTCCAGCTCTCGTGGTGGACTCAAGGCTCTTGCTGAGATGGCCCAGTGTCTGCGGCGCGGTCTAGATGTGGCCTTTACGGTCGATGGCCCCCGGGGGCCGCGGTACAAAGCCAAACCAGGTCCGGTCCTCCTGGCCAGGAGGACCGGTGCTGCGGTGTTTTGTTTCCATATTTCACTGCAACGCAAGGTTCAGTTGAACAACTGGGACCAGACCCAGATCCCCTTACCATTTTCCAAGGCACTCGTCTTAAAGGCACCACCGATCTATGTCTTCCGCAGTGCGAGCGAAGACGAATTGAGAGAAAAGTTCGCCGAAGTACAGCAGGTTCTCGACAAACTTCGGGAAAGAGGCGATCTGTACTGGGATACAAAGTCCAACCCCAAAGTCCCAGATCCAAAGCGCGAGGCCCAATAACGGCTGGAAATTCGGTTTCACCCTGCCGCGGCTACTCACAACGAAGACGGCTGACGTGTCCTCACATGAGTCTTGTGCTCCGGACCTAGAACTTTGACTTCAGACCTAACCTGGGTTGCGTTTTGTCCGATAAGTACGTCTTGTTAATTGACTTGCTGGGAACGACATGGAAAGTCCGGCACCGAAAGCCGAACAAACGAAGCTCAATCGATGGCTTGAGGATATCAGCCGCAAGAACAAGACTGATGCCGTTCTTGAGCTGGAGATGTGGATCAAATGTTTTGATCGTTTCTTCCGCCCCAAGAACCAACCGTCCGAGGACGGGGAAGTCAAACGGTTTTTGCTAAAGGATTTTCGGGAGGAGCTGACGATTGTCCGTGACGTCACGCTCCGCATGAGCTTCCTAGCAAACCAGATCATGTCTCAGGAGCGTTCCAACCTCCTGCAATTCGACAAGTACATCAGCAACAGTTTGAAACGGGATTATGTGATGGACAATTTTCTGAATCGCCTCCTGGCGCAGCCCACGCCTGATGACTCGCTGGCCCTCTTGCAGGAGGCCCTTGCTGATGTGCGTTCGCTGATGGATGAACTCGTCAAGCTGCCGGAAGTCACTTTCAGGACCTTCACCTCCATGGGAAAACTGACTAACCGGGAAATCAAGCAATGCCGCTACATCGAGATGCTGGTCGCCTGTAAGTTCAAAGTCCAGTACGATAGGGTGGAAAATGCAGCCATAGCGACTCTAATCAAGAGCTTGCACCATGAAGGCCTTCGCCAGGACCTGGCGAAGGTGTTTCTCGAGCTGTTCCGTCTCTTACGCTACCTGGAGTTCATAGAAAAGGACTTGCGCCAGGACCGGCCCTTGAAGCACTCGCTGCTGGTGTTTTCGCTCGTGAACTCCGAACTACGAATGCTATTTGACTTTATCGAGACGCGCATCTGCAAGCAGCCTGAAATCTCTCAGGAGTGCGTGGATGCCCTGGATGCCACCATCTTCGCCCTCAGCCAAGAGATCAAGAAGGTATTCAGCCACGAACTCGTGGGTTTGGTCTATCTGCGTCATGCCCCGCCGATCTTTGCGAAGGTCGAGAACAGCCACGGTATGCTGAAGAATTCTCTGCAGCAATCGATCGTACAGATCTCGCAAGCGTTCGACCCGAGTTTCGATGGCTCCCAGGTCTTCTCCAGCTACGTGACCCGTTTGGAGCAATCGCGCCAGCTGCTTAGGGAGATTTCATTGCTGCTTGAGGCGCTGAGGCACTTTGAGGACGTTGCCGACCACGAGACCCTGTCGGCTCTACGGAAGAACTTTGAGAACTTTCGCGAGACCAGTTTGAAGCATCTAATGTTCAAAGATTGGGAAGAGTATGAGAAGTTCCTTGACGAAATCGCAGGGTCTAAAACACGGGAGATGCTTCGCTTCGCGCTTCATCGCTTCCGCGTCTTCATGGAAGCCCTGCACGGTGAGGTAAGCAAACGGTCCGTACTGCAGCCAGCCCTCGCGAGTTGAGTCCGGCCTGGCGTTCAGCGAAGCTGAATCGGTTCTGGGTGAGGAGTAGGATCAAATTGTTGGAACCGTCGGAATGATCAATCATATTGACACTTGGTTACTGTCCTGCGGTTGCCAACCACGGTAGCCCTGTCGCCCTTTTCGCTCCTTTCAGCACATGACCCTCTCCAGTGTCTCGAAGAACCCAGGAAATGAGACGGCGGCGCATTCGGCTCCGTTGATAATGGTTTGGCCCTTGGCCAGCAGGCCAGCGATCGCAAACGCCATCGCGATCCGATGGTCGCTGCAGGTCTGTATTGTTGCACCTCTCAGTGACTGCCGTCCCTGAATGGCCATGCCGTCCTCAAATTCTTCGACGAAGGCTCCCATCGCTCGCAGGTTCTGGACGATGGTGCTGATGCGGTCACTTTCCTTGATGCGAAGTTCGCTTGCGTCACGGATTTCCATACCCTCCTCAGTCTGGGTTGCCAGCACAGCCAGGATCGGAATCTCGTCGATCACCTGCGGGATGCGTTCTCCGAAGACCTTTCCTCCACGCAGCTGAGTCGAACGAACCCTCAGGTCGCCGACCTGCTCGACGCCCAACAGCCGCTCATTCACCACCTCTATTGAGGCGCCCATCTGAAGGAGCAGGTCCACCATACCTCTGCGACCTGGATTGAGCCCTACCGCTTCCAAAATCAGGTCGGATCCTGGCACAAGAGTGGCACCCGCGATCAGGAAGGCCGCGGACGAAACGTCTCCGGGGACAACGGCTTGGATCGCATGAAGAGTCTGGCCGCCTTTCAGAGTCATTTCGTTCCGGTCAAAGCCCACCTCTGCACCGAATTCCTGCAAGGCAAGTTCAGTGTGATTGCGGGTTGGAACGGGCTCCACGACCGTGGTTTCTCCCTCGGTGTAAAGCCCCGCGAGCAGGACTGCCGACTTCACCTGAGCGCTAGCTACAGGCAAGGAATATAGGATCGGGCGTAGCTTGCCTCCCGTGATCGTCAGCGGAGGATAGTTTGCTTCTCGGGCCTCTATGGTCGCGCCCATTTGAGTGAGCGGCTGGATCACCCGCTTCATGGGGCGCTTTTGAAGCGACTCATCTCCCGAGATGCGCGTCGTGAATCTCTGTCCGGCCAGGATGCCGGCAAGCATCCGGATTGTTGAACCGGAATTCCCGGCGTCAAGGGTTTTGACGGACGGTTGAAGTCCTCGCAGGCCCTTACCGTGAATCGTCACGCGATGGTCACCCTCTCGGATCGCTTCAATGCCGAGTAGCCGAAGGCAAGCCAGGGTGCTGTGGCAATCCTGGCTCACGGCGAAATTCTCAATGCCAGTGGTGCCGTTGGCGATTGCTCCGAGCATGGCGAGACGATGCGAAATCGACTTGTCGCCTGGTAGTTGGACCCGGCCTGTCAGTTTTCCGGTGGGTTTGATGATGACCTTCATGGAGCGTCGTCTCGGGTCTAGGCGGAAGTTGGGTCACTCACCAACCGGTGCATACCAGAGTGCCCTAGCAATAGGAGGCAACCCATCCTGGGATGCAGATTAGCGCGTATGAGTGCAAACGAACCTCGCTTTCATGTCGTTTTATCGCGCAGCGATTCCCATACCGAAACCGTGACCCACTCAATCTGCCCGAGAAGATAACATACTCAGTCAGGCACTCTGAACTTTCGCACGAACCATTTAGAAGGGAGGTGAGCGGCGATCAATTCCTGGTAAACCTCAACGCCTGTCATTTGTCGCTCGCCGGCAGTGCAAAAGCCATGACGTAATCGCCGCGCACAGTGAGCCTGCTCGCCGGGAAGATCACGACTCCTCTAGTGAAACAAGTAGAAGCTCTGCTAAATCAGCCTGAGGCTTTACCGTGACCGCCGGCGGCGATCACAACATACTGGTTCCGGTTGCCGCTTGACCTCCAAGGTGGGCGTGGCAACTGAAAACCTTGAAATGGGATCATTCGGGTCCACCCCATTCGTCGGCCAACAATGAATAAATTAGGGCATCCTCGGATTGACCATTGATGAAAAGCCGCTTGCGCAGCAGACCCTCGCGCACAGCTCCCACTTTCTCGGCCACTCTCTGGCTGGCTGCGTTTCTCAAGGCTACCGTGATCTCAAGACGAATCAGGCCCAATTCTTCAAAGGCAAACCGGACTGCGAGCCGCGCCGCTGCTGTTGCGACGCCGCGCCCGGTCCAAGCTGTTCGCACCCAGTATCCCAGATTAGCCAACCGATTCATGCTATCCAGCTGGTTCAGGCCCACTCCGCCAACTAACGTTTCAGTATCCCGATCAAAGACGGCGAAATGATACTCCAGACCCTCACCCCAAAACCTCCGGCATTTGAGGATCCATTCAAGGCTCTCTTCCATGGAATATTCAGGATGGCACCAGGGCAACCATCGAGAGACCTCCGTGACCGACTCGCGAGCCGCCTCGAACAGTAGAGCCACATCTATCGGGTCATAGCAGCGGATTTTCACCAGTTCGTTGAACAAGTCAGACCGCATTGGCTTCAGGCGCACTCCGGCGCTGATTTCATCCAGCTGGCCCCGGCTCTAGTTTTGGAGGAGGGTTCTCTGCATGAACTTCAAATTAGGTCGCCAAACGCCAGTCCTGCAACGCACCATGCCGCAGGGCCAGGGAGTTGTGCCACGAGTATAACGGCCCTAAGAGATTTCTCAAGTCACGAGTCGGCACAATGGAGGTCGTCCCCTGTGATCGCCAGTAGCCTGTTCACGCCATTACAGGTAGCGTTACTCTTTCCTTTTTACCTTCAATCAGACTGTGGTTGGTTTTCACGGCAGGCATGAATGAGTGAGCGACGAACCACTAACTGAGGTCTGGCATCGGGAGGACGATTTACGAGCAGAGCGCGCGTCATCGACGAGGCTCAGCAGCCACATTCACTGTTCACCAATAGGTAGCAGAAAGTGAGGCAGATGCCGAAGCGCTCAAGCCGGAAAATTGCAAAAAGAGAATTAGGCGACCACTCACTCGGAGTGCCCGTCCTTCGGCCACTCGTTCGATCTCGTCAGGAGGCTGCCGCGATGATAATATTCCCATCGTCGCCGTTGTCCTCCTGCTTGCCGCGTCGGACACCGATGGCGCCTCAGAGAAAGGGAGAGATCCAAATTGCTTCAGGAGAAAGCTTCTCTTGACATGGCTCCTAACTTCTTGTGGCATCCGGCGACCAAGTCGAATTGGAGCACCAAGAGATATCACAGGCAACACTCTTCTTAGTTTGTGAAACCACGATGAATCCAAAGGTATCGCTGCAAGGCGTTTCGGCGCTTCTGACAGAGGTCGATTCTTTGCGCATTGAAGATGGCTCTCTTACAGCATCCTGCCGGAGGGCTTATGCTTTGGAGATGCAGCGGCTGAAGTGGCGGCACTGGAATGGCGCGCCCGGTTCGGCGACCGCCGTCGGCCGGGGAGTCTTGCTGGATAAGCTGATCGTGGTTGTCTGGGACATGTTCCAAAAGGGTTCTGGGCCGGAGCAGACACCGCTGGCCGTTGGCTTACGCAACGCAGTGTGGATCGCGCTCGGCGAGTACGGGCGCCTGGATCTGGCTCCCCACTCTCCTGTCGACCTGCTGCTGCTAGTGAAGTCGCCATTGAAAGTGGAATCTGGAAGTGCGTTGGAGAAGCTCCTAGGAGTGTTGCAGTCGCTCCCTTCGGAAGTTCGCGTCTCGGTGTTAACGGCCAAAGAGTGCCAGCAGCGCGCTCAAAGCTGTTTCCCGTTTGGCTTTGGATTGCTCGGTGCTCGACTTGTGGCCGGAGACTCAGCTGCATTTCATGAGCTGGTGCAGCGGTCGCGGGCCAACTTGTTTAAGAATCAGATGCCATTCCTCTTCGAGATGGCCGACTACCTGAAGGCCATGCGTGCGGCAGACAGCGTCTCCCTAGTGGAATCTGATTTGAAGCTGGACGCCGGAGGCCTGTTGGAGATCTACGCGTTCATGAGTTGCATGAAAGTGCTGGTAGGAAGCGATCAGCCCGACCGAATTCTTGCGCAAGCAGCAGTGGACGTGCGCGAATGGAAACAGCTCGATGACGCCCGCCAGCACTTGACTCTTATCCGGAATCATCTCCATTTTCTGGAGGGCCAGCGGCAGGACCGTCTCGTCCTCGAACGGGTCCTTGAGGTTGCCGAGTTCCTCCGCTACCGAAGCCGGCGCCCGGCCGTAGCTTCCGGACTTCTATTGCGCGACACCCTCCGTCAGCGTCGGCGAGTGCACCAGATTGTGTCCCGCTTTCTTCGTCGCGCCAAAGCCCGTACGAGTGCCGGAAGCGATGCGAAACTTCGATACCTCAGACTGACGACACCGGCCTCTCCTGACCTTGTGGAAAATGTGGGTGGAGTTGCCGGGCCGGAGCACTGGATGAGGTTATTCCGGTTTGGACAAACCGAACCAGCCATGTTCAACGAGGAGCTGGAAGAAGCCATACGTTCCCAGTCTTTGCAATGGAATGTCCACTCTCTTAACTCGGTGGCGATCCACGCGGAATTCCGTTCAATCCTGAAACAAAAGGGGAAGGTTGGGCTCGTTTTGCGCAAGATGCGCGATCTCGGTTTCTTAGGGCGGTATCTCCCCGAGTTCGGATGGATCGAGTGCTTGCCGGAACTCGACCGTCGCAGAAAATACGCGGTGGACGAGCAGGTTCTTAGAGCCCTGGATGCTCTGGACGCATTGGCTACCTCCTCGAGCCCCGCCCTGCACGACTATCAGCGAATGTTTGAGCAGATTGTGGATTCTTCGCTTATCTACTTGGCGCTCCTATTGAAAGATTTGGGACGCCAGCTCGATCCGCAAGGGGCGCCGCGCCAGGAAGCACTGGCCGCCAAAGTTCTGCGGCGACTGAACGTAGATCGCGAGAGCCAGGAGAAGGTTCTCTTGCTGGTACGAGAGCGGCATTTGCTGAACGAGATTTCGCAGCGGCGGGACATTGAAGACCCTTTCCTTCTGCAAGAAGTCTGCGACAGTGTGGAAACGGCCGACAACCTGAACATGCTGCTTCTGCTGACCTATTCGGACCTGCAGTCTTTGGAGGAAGACGGCTGGAACGAGCGCAAGGATTTCTTGCTCTGGTCGCTCTACTTCAAGGTCTTTGACCGGCTCATGTTTGGAGAGGAGATCAGCGAGCCGGAATACGCTCAGGTTGCGGCCATACAACAAAGTGTTCTCGAACGTCTGGGACATGAATTCGACGTCGAGACGGTTCTGCGGCACTTCCTGCTGCTTCCAGAAAAGTATGCTCTTTATACCCCTCTGGCTCAGATCCTCTCTCACGTGCGTCTCTGTGAGCAACTGCAGGACCGGCCGGTGCTGACACTGTGGACTCCCCATCCGCAGGCCGGTTACACGGAACTTGTTCTTGCTACGCGCGACTTGCCTGGCCGTTTCGCTCAAATCGCAGGTACCTTGGCCTCTCAGGGAATTAGCATTTTGAGCGCCCAGTTGAATACGCGCGAAGACAAGCTGGTGATTGACACATTCCAAGTCAGCGACTCCCAAGGCAGTGCCATCGTCGACCCTGAGATCAAGAGCGAGGTGGACCAGCTCCTGGCCGAGGTCATCATGGGAGAGCGGGACCTGGAGAAACTGCTAGCGAAACGTTTCGGGGGTCCCGTGGATTTGTCGAGCACTACCGCCTTCGTCCCTCGCATCCGCATTGACAACGAAATTGCCTCGCAAAGCACCGTCATTGAGGTACAAACCCAGGATCGGCCTGGCCTCGGATACAGAATTGCCAAGACGTTGGCCGACTTGGGTCTCAACATCCTTTCTGCCAAGCTTGCCACCGAGAGGAACCATGCTTTTGATGTCTTTTATGTCCAGACCCGAGAGGGCGAGAAAGTGACGAGCAGTTTCCAGATGACTGAAATTCTGGAGAGATTGCGATTCCAGCTGAAGTAAGAAAGGATATGAAGGAAACGCGAGAAGCAGAGACGCAATAACCGAGTCGCTACTTTTTCATTTCGTCAAAGAAGTAGGCTGAGCTCACGATTCCTTGGCGGAAGTTGAACAGATCCAGCTTCTCATTCGGTGCGTGGGCGTTCTCGTCTGGCAGGCCGATACCCATAAGCACGCTGGGTATGCCTAGCAGTTCGGCAAACGTGGCGACCACCGGAATGGAGCCGCCCTCGCGAACGAAGACTGGCCGTCTGCCAAATCCCTTTTCAAATGCACGCGATGCCGCCTGAATGGCTGGATGATCAATTGAAGCCACCCAGGCTTTCCCGCCGTGCATGCGAGTGACGGTGAGCTCCACTGCCGCCGGGGCGATCTGCCGAATGTACCGCTCGAACAGACTGGCGATCTTTTCCGGATCTTGATTCGGAACCAATCGCATGCTGATTTTCGCCATCGCCTTGGCTGGGATAACGGTCTTCGCGCCTTCCCCGATGAAACCGCCGCATACCCCATTCACCTCCAATGTGGGCCGGACCCAGATCTGCTCCAGGACGCCATAACCCTTCTCTCCAAAAAGGGCCGGCGCGCCCAAATCCTGACGGTACTTCTCTTCGTCAAAAGGCAGCCGCACGAGCTCTTCTTTCTCTTCCGCACTCATGGGCACCACATCGTCATAAAAGCCAGGAATTTGGACTCGGCCTTCAGAATCCTTCAAGGCGCAGATCATCTGAGCCAGAGCAAAATTCGGGTTGATAACGACGCCGCCGAACGACCCGGAGTGTAGATCGCTGTTGGAACCCCTCAGATCGATCTGAAAGTAGACCAGGCCGCGCAGCCCGTAGCAAATCGAAGGGATGCCCCGGTCAAACATGGGGGTGTCGGAAATCAGAACGACATCGGCTTGGAGCAGCTCTTTGTGAGCGCCAATGAAGTTGTCCAGATTGGCGCTGCCCACTTCCTCCTCACCTTCGATGAGGAACTTAACATTGACGGGGAGATGGCCTTTCGCTTGGAGATGGGCCTCAACTCCCTTCAGGTTCATTAGCACCTGCCCTTTGTCGTCGGCGGAGCCGCGGGCATAGATCTCGCCATTTCGGATGGTCGGTTCGAACGGGGCTGAGACCCAGAGATCGAGAGGATCTACCGGCTGCACGTCATAGTGACCGTAAAACAAGACAGTTGACTCGCCAGGAGCTCCCAGCCATTCGCCGTAAATGATTGGATGTCCGGGTGTCGGGAACAACTGGACTTGCTGCATACCCACCTGTCTGAGCTGATCAACCACGAAGTGAGCGCAGCGGAGGACGTCTTTTTTGTTTTCCGCGTTGTTGCTGATGCTGGGAATGCACAGGAACTCCTTGAGTTCCTCCAAAAAGCGATCCTGATTCATCTGGATATAGGTCAGGACCTTCTCCATAACACGCCTCCGCGCCGTTCTCAATTCCTGGGACAGTTTAACCTAGGCGGGATCGCAAAGTCATGGAGTTCCGGAAAGATTCCTAATGCAAATCCTTGTAGCGCCGATAATTGCCTTGGATTTATTTTCCGGAGAGGGACATTATGTTCAGGCAGACGTTTTCCCGCGATCTGGCAATCGACCTAGGCACGGCCAATTCCCTGGTCTACCACGAAGGCAAGGGGGTTGTGGTCAATGAACCCTCGATTGTGGCTCTGAACACGGTCACTAACGAAGTTGAAGCTGTGGGCTTGGAGGCCAAGGAAATGCTGGGTCGAACCCCGCAGAATATCGTTGCGATTCGGCCCATGCGGAAAGGCGTCATCGCCGATTTTAGAGTGACGGAAAAGATGCTGGCCTACTTCATACAGCGAGCCCATGGACGCAAGTTTTTCGTCCATCCTCGAATCATTGTTAGCGTTCCCTCAGAAATTACTCAGGTCGAGCGGCGCGCGGTGACGGATTCTGCTTCCCGTGCGAAAGCCAGTGAAGTCTACCTGGTCGAACAAGCGATGATGGCGGCCATTGGAGCGGGACTCCCTGTTACGGAACCGGCTGGGAGCATGGTAGTTGACATCGGGGGGGGGACAACAGACATCGCTGTCATTTCTCTCTCCGGAGTGGTCTACAGCAAATCGGTCCGTGTAGCCGGTGACGAGATGGACGAAGCGATCATTCGCTACATCAAGCAGAAACACAACCTGCTGATTGGCGAGCGTATGGCAGAAGAGATCAAGATTCAAGTCGGGTCTGCCTTCCCGCTCGAGGAGCCCCTGGAGCTAGAGATCCGCGGACGCAACCTGATTCAGGGAGTTCCGCAAGCGATCACAATTACGGATAGCGAAGTGCGGGAAGCATTGTCGGAATCCATTGGCGTAATCGTCAATGCCGTCCGAACCGCTCTGGAGAAGGTACCACCGGAATTGTCCGGAGATCTGGTCGACCGCGGGATCATGCTGGTGGGCGGCGGAGCGCTGCTGCGCAATCTCGACAAAAAGCTTAGAGAAGAAACCCAATTGCCGGTCGTGCTTGCCGAAGATCCGCTTCGTTCGGTGGTCATGGGCACTGGCAAACTGTTGAAAGATTTCTCGTTTCTCCGAAAAGTGGCTCTGGACGTGGACTAGGCCCAGAAGGCTGCCCAGAGCCGAGAAGCATTGCCGCGTTTTCCTTGTCTCTTGTAGTAAGAATCAGCCATAGCCGCGCGGTACCATCCAGAACGGAGATATCAACCGTTGGGGTTGGCTATGGAGCGAGGACGATTTCAGAAGAGTTTCGATCTTAGGGAGATTTCTCAGACCTGGTTCGGGTCATCCATCCGAGGTGTTATACGAATGAAACAGCCGGACGCCACGGTTCAGAGTAAAAGAGAAGTAAAGGGTTACGTCTTGAGGCGGAGCCCCAGAGCAATGGTGAGAATTCCAGTCGTCATCAAAGGCGTCGACAAGAATGGTAGCGCATTTGAGCAGGAAACTGAGACCTTTGTGGTCAGCAAATTCGGCGCCCGCATCTTTACGGTTCAAGAGCTCGAGCAAGGAGCAGTGCTGCAACTGCGTCTGAAGTCCAGCGATCAGTGGTGCGACTTCCGGGTAGCTTGGGTTGGGAGCCAGGAGGACGATACTCTCAACCACATTGGTGTCGAATTCATTCAGACCGCTAACTTCTTTGGCGTGATTTTCCCGGGCGAAGACTGGGCTTGAGCCACGACCTTCAGAACCAACCTCCCTGTCCCTGCAGCTACTGAAAGCTTGGTTCTGGCTCGCAAGAGCCATCCCTTACCCCCATAACCGCGAGCAGGCGCCTGTCAGTGACAAGCGTCGATGTCACCTTACTTTTCACTTCCCTTAGAACACAGTGTAGGGTACTTCCCGTGCGGGTTCCTTCGAGGATGAGACCACACCAATCTGAGACCGGGAGTTTTCCCGGCAGCGCATGTGGTCTACGAGGTTGTGGAATTCGTTGACGAGTTCTCCCAGTTCGTCTTTGGCAGTGAGATGCAGGAAGACATCATAGTTTCCGGTCGATGCCTTTCTTAGAGCTTGTGTCACCTCCCGAATGGGTTGCAGGACACGCTTGGGCAAATACCAAGTCAGGACAAAGCTTAGGAGAAACGTGAGCACAGATGTGACGGCGATCAAAAACAGGGCACGTTGCCCGATACTTTCGGTGTGCGCGCGCTCTTCCTCAACACGTCGCCAGCCATTCTCGTTGATCAAACGGGCCTGCTGAGACAATACCTCCCCCATGGTCTGCAAATGCACCAGCATCTTCGAGCGCGTGGGATCCGAATCAATGACCCATCGGGTAATCATCTCATCAAAGGACATCGCCGCGTTACTGATAGCGTCAATGGCTTGTGTGACCTCTTCCCGGGTTTTGGACCGTTTGGCCACGGCTAGCAGGAGATCGATGCGCTTCTGATAGCTTTCTACGCCGCCGGAAAATTGCTCCACAGCAGCTGCGTCCTCCTTCGGGTTAGCTGACTGCGAGATCTCCTCGATGTTAGCCATGTAGGACTTCATCAACTCCTTCATCTGCGTGAAGCGGTCACGTTCTGAAGTCGAAAGGACCAAACCGTCCTCAATCTGCATAATGATTTTCTGAGAGCTGTCCCGGATTCTGCGCAACGAGACGGGATCATTCAGTAGCACGTAGTTCTTCTGGGCTTTGCGCATTTCCTCAACTTCCAAAACAATCTGACTCGCGAGAACGCCTACCTTGGCATCCACGGTTGCAATGCGATTGGTCGCGGTTACCATTCCCGCGATGTAGTAGATGGAAAGGCAGATGACGGGAAGAAAAATCAGGCGGGAAAGAGTCACTCCCAGACCAATCCTACCGCGCATAGACAGGCGATTCCCGTACTTCTGCCACATTTTCCAGATTCGAATGCTCATTTGATCACCTATCAAGTGAGATTCACGGAGAGTAGTACGGTACTACGGAGGGCAAAGGGCGACACAGGCGGGAATTATATGCCAAATGAGAGCCTTTACAAGCAAAATCTAGGCGGCGAAGTGATGTGCTAATCTCAGGAAGTCTATGTAGCCAGGAGAGTCACACTGTCTACATACACGTTCGGATTCTTTTGGCGGAAGGAGACCCCTGGCTGACTGTCTTGGCTTTGCCAGTGAGCCAGAGGTGGAGGGTTCGGTAAGGCGGATGTTGAGGAGGGCGTCCAGGTAAGGTGCTCACTTGTTGTAAGCCGAGCGCTGGAGAAGCGGATGCTTCTCCAGTTTCATCAATTGGTCCACTTAGAGGCGACTAGTGGACCAATCAATTCTGCAAGACGAGCACCCTGCTTGCCAATCCTTCGAATCGGAGATTCCCGCTTTCCTTTTTGCTGCGCGGGCCCTCGACCCTCTCGGAGGCACTGAAATCGTTCGTTTTGCCAATTGACATGCCTCGCCGTGGAAGTCATGATCCTGCATAATTGGTGACTGGAGTTCTTTGAGCCTTCCTAAATGTCTCTAAGTGAGGCAGGAGGCGAAAGGCCAAGGGACACCTTAGGTGTCAGTGTGCGGAAGGAGATCAGTATGTCGCAGGAGAAGGAATTGGCGGAGGCTTTCGTCCTCGAAGCTAGATCGCTTCTGAAGGATGACTTCATGCCCAAGATTCGAAAATGTCTGGATCTGATGAGTGACGAGGATATCTGGTGGCGCGCCCACGAGACGAACAATAGCGTGGGTAATCTGCTGTTGCACCTGGCCGGTAATGTGCGCCAATGGATTATCTCCGGAGTCGGTGGCGCGCCCGATCACCGCGAGCGTTCAAAGGAGTTCTCCGAGCGCCGCGCGATCCCGAGGGAAGAGCTGTGGTCGAAACTCGAAACCGCGATACGCGAGGCCGATGCGGTTTTGGCTGCTTTTCCTCGCGAGCGGCTTCTCCAAAGGCGAGTCATCCAGAAGTACGAGAAAACGGCCCTGGAGGCTATTTTTCACGTCGTGGAGCACTTCTCCTATCACACCGGCCAGATTATCTACGTCACAAAGCTGAGGCAAGGGAAGGACCTTAACTTCTACGACCTGTGAGGAAAGCCTGGAAGCCGTTGTCGCTGGAACAAATGTGAGCCTACGTACATCGTAGGCGCTGAACACGTAGTTTGCTGGAATGCCATGGTCAGCCTACTTCCTTGGGACTTTGCGTCCACTTGCGTTGCTTCGCGGCTTCCTCATCCGCTCATCCGTGTTGTTCTCGGTCGTCCTTTGTAGGGTCTGGTTGGTCGAGCCTAGGCTTTCTGAAACAGGGTCGAGATGTTCAGGTTTCCCCACGATAGAGTGAACTTCCCGCCGCTTCCTTGTTTGTCGAGAGCAATGGTGAGCTTCTCAACCGCCGACGCATTGTTGCCCAAGGTCAGGGGAACTTCAGCAACGGTGGCTTTATCCTGCACAATCAAGAGTCTCCACTTGCCTTCTTCGACGAACTTGGCTCTCAAGACATATTTTCCTTTCGGGACCACTTTATTGCCGAATTTCAAATCGACGTCTGTGGTAAGGGTCGTTGCGGCATCGGCTCCCATACGCCATTCCATCCCGGGTTCAATCATTGCTTTCACATCACGACCTCCTAAGGAAGGACGTCCGTACTCGACCGACACCTTTCCTCCATCGAGATCGAGAAGGGCCTCTCCTCGGCCTGCCGCCTGAGCGAGTATCTCCGTCGCGACCAGCCCCAGAGCTGTCAGAATCAATAGGATCTTCTTCATTCGAAATTCTCCTTTGTTGAAGTAGAAGCGGTTCTATGAGGCTGACGAACGTCAGCTCTTCCAGTCGGCCATTATATTTTGGCAACTCTCATTGCACAACCCCAATAGCGAGCATTCGAGGAGCCTTCGACGCTATTGACCTTTGCTGCGTCTATGCGTAGGCTCTGGCTGCTCTCCGCTGAGGGTTCTGATTGTGGCGCCGCCTATGGCACCGCATAGCGCGACCAGGCAGCTAGCGCGGGGCAGGCATTCTTGTCTCCCAGGTGGGGCGACTGTCGAGTCGTCCGAGACTGGGCTGGAAGTTCCGGGGCACCGATGGGTTGGAAAGCCTACGGTACGTTGCTTGGCGCTGAATCGCAGGTACTCAACTTAGGAGTCAGGATCGGGGCACCTTACGGCGCAGTAAAGCTCTAGTGACGGTGCCAAGGGAGAACGTTTATGACGATATGCCTATCACTGATCCGTACCTACGCAGTGTTTCTGCCAGTGGTCATGGCTGGGCTTGTCCTATGCGATAGTGCCTTCGGGCAGACAAAACCCAGAGCCCGCGACCTCGGTATTCCTCTTGATGGGACGCCAGGCTCATTCAACGCCATCACCGACGTGGCTGGGGTCGAAGTCGGTTACACCACGCTGGTGTCGGGCGAAGGAAGGCGGGTCGTCGGACAGGGGCCTGTTCGAACCGGAGTCACCGCGATCCTGCCGCGTGGCCGAGCGACACTGGAACCCGTATTCGCCGCCTTTTTTGCGGGAAACGGTAACGGAGATATGACTGGGACTCATTGGGTGGAGGAAAGCGGTGTACTGGAAACTCCCATCATGATTACAAACACCTTGAGCGTGGGTGTGGTGCGCGATGCCGTAGTGGGCTGGATGGTCAAGCGAGGCGTTCCCGGGCCCTTCTGGTACCCGGTCGTGGCGGAGACATCTGACGGCCGCCTCAACGATATGAAGGGACAGCACGTGAAGACTGAACATGTGACCCAAGCGCTGGAGTCAGCTCACGGCGGGCACATCGACGAAGGCAACGTCGGTGGCGGGACCGGAATGAATTGCCATGGTTTCAAGGGCGGGACCGGCACGGCTTCACGAAAGCTTCCATCCGAGGAAGGCTCCTATGTGGTAGGGGTTCTGGCGCAGTGCAACTACGGCACCCGTTCTCAACTCCGGATCGCTGGGATTCCGGTCGGGCGGGAGATCGAAGGCTACGAGCCGTGCTTCGCCCAGCGCACTGATCCGCCTGTCCGTGGAGCAGACGGTCAACCTCTCCCCGTCTGTGAAGAGAAGACAAAATCAGCCACGTTAAGAAAGGAACCCGAGCAGGGCTCGATAATCGTGGTGGTAGCCACCGATGCGCCCTTGACGCCAGACCAGCTCAAGCGTGTTGCGCGACGCGTAAGCCTCGGGATGGGAAGAATGGGAACCATTCATGGGAACGGTTCCGGCGACATCTTTGTGGCGTTTTCAACAGCCAACCGCGGAGCCGATTGGGGCAACAGTGAACATGGCCGCCCCTTGTTGCCCCCGCCTTCCGTCGCGCGACTGACGTCAGGTGCAATGGAACCCATTTTTACGGCGACGGTTGAAGCAACCGAGGAAGCCATCATCAATGCAATGGTTGCTGCGGAGACCATGACGGGGGCGGACTATTGGCGTTCCTACGCTATCCCGCATGACCAGCTCAGAGCAGTTCTCCGCAGGCACGGACGTCTGATCGAGGCAAGGTAGGGTCATCGAAGTACTTGGCATCTAGCGGAGATCATGGCCAGGAGTCTACTCTTGCTAAGCCTTACAGCCTTGCAGTGATTTAAAAATGACAACACGGCAACCATGGTCTGACATTAAGTCCTGGGGGACACCTGCCAATCTCGTCACACCCAGGCTGCCGAAATGTTGCTTTCCGATGCCGAGGTGTTTAGCATACACGAAAATACACAGGGGTTTATCAGTCTCTGCTATGCGGTCGGCTTGTAGTCGTGACCCAGTTAACCACCAGAGAGATTGAACGCCTACGGACAAAAGGAGGATGCAATGAACGATTCGACTCTGAAGGAGTGGACAGCGGATGAACTGCTCGCAGAGTTGCGGCGCCGCGAGCGTGAGGTGGCAGCGAGACAAGCGGGTGAGGACCGCAGCCGGGCGGTCGAGGCGACGGCTTCTGGACGATCACGGGAGCTGCAGAATGTGTCGACCGCGGAGCTGGCGAAGCTGGCGCAGGCGCGCCAGCGCGTTATCTACGGCGTCGACAGCCGCAAGGATCTCTATCAGGTTAAGTCAAGCAAAGTCCGTGGCGCCGCCAACGCGGTTGTGGCGCTGGTCAGGACGAGCGATCTCACCAGGGCGAGTGACGGCAGCTACACCCTTTCCACGGAGTCCTATCGCGACTCCTATCAGCTTTGTGCAAGCGAGCCTTTCGTCACACAGCCTACCGGCTGCTTTTGCTCGGGTTTCCTCGTCGCGCCCGACGTAGTGGCAACCGCCGGACATTGCGTCAAAAGTCCGACCGACCTCGCCACCATCCGCTTCGTGTTTGGCTTTTGTATGATCGACTCGGGCCAGGTACGCACGAGCTTTGCCGCGGACGACGTCTATGCGGGAGCGAGCCTGATTGGTCGTCAGGTAGCATCGGATGGCACGGACTGGGCTCTTGTGCGGCTGGATCGCATGGCGGTCGGGCACAAACCGGTCAAGCTGCGATCGACTGGCAAGATCGACGATAAGCAGGCCTTGTTCGTGATTGGTCACCCCTGCGGGCTGCCGCAGAAGTACGCGCCGGGTGCGCGGGTGCGAGACAATACGCCGGCCCCTTTCTTCGTCGCCAATCTCGACACATATGGTGGCAACTCCGGATCCCCTGTGTTCAACTCGAAGAGCACCACGGTGGAGGGTATTCTGGTTCGTGGGGAGAACGATTTCGTGAGCCAGGGCACCTGCTACGTTTCGATGGTGTGCCCAACTACGGGTTGCCGGGGTGAGGACGTCACGCGCGCCACTGTCTGGGCAGGTAACATACTGAATGCTGCGCCAGCACGGACGATCAGGGTGGCGCCAAAGCGACGCAAGTCCCGTGCGAAAGGTCGCAAGCTCAAATGATTTCTCATGAAGGGACATGTACGCGGCGTAAGGGTAAGGTCTCTATCCTCCTCGCTTCTGTCAGAGCGGGAATGTCGTTGTTAATTGACCTACGCAGCAGTCGTGCAGGACCGGTGCCTGATGCTGTATCACACGGCGCGGTCTAGAGCGGGCGCTGCCTTTTGCACCGCGGTTCTCTTCTTGAAGTTCTGAGCCCGATCCGGTCCCGCAAAGACCCCTCAATTTCGCTTCCGTAAGTCGTTCCGCGCTAATGAAGTGGACAAAGAGGACTGAAACATCCTCCATGCCTGCCGTACGTCCTGGCTATCATGTAATTGATCATCCGGCAGACCTCGGTATTGAAGCGTTTGGCGGAAACCTGATCGAAGCCTTCGAGCAGGCCGGCCTCGGGCTCATGTCGGTGATTCTGGACGTCGACTCGGTGGAGCCGAAGGAGTCACGACAGCTTGCCCTGCAAGCGTCTGATCTGGAGCACCTCTTAGTGAAATGGCTGACTGAGATTCTCTACCTCTATGATGGAGAAAGGTTTGCTGGGGGCCGATTTCAGATTTCCGAGCTGAGCCCACAAGACTTGAGGGCAAAGGTGACAGGCGAAAGCTTTTCAGAGAAAAAGCACGAGACGCGCCTTGACGTGAAGGCCATTACATATCATCAATTATCTGTGGAACAGAATGAGGAAGGCGGGCGAGTTCGGGTGTTCCTGGATATTTAAGATTGTTAGTCTGGCACTGGATCGGTGGTTCGTTGGGCAGCCGACGGCGTCACGGACCGGGCCGCGAAAGACTTCGTGAAGTACCGCGTGAAGGCACGCGGGACTCCAATGAGTCGTGGGAGTAGCAATCACTCTTGAGGCCGGAGAGCAGGCCCAGCTTCTGGGAGCCTGGACGCCCACGCTTCGACCGAGTTCCGACCGATTGCGGAACTTCCTGTCCCTTGACAAAAGGCGCTCAGAGGGGCGTGGCTTCTTCGTGGCTAGAGGACTGGGTCAGGGTCGCTCGCCATCCGCAGGTGTCACACTGATGCTAAGAAAGATTGACGATTTCCGTTACCTTATTCCCTTGAGCTACAAGAAAGGAATGCAAGTCGAGGGATTGATCTATGCAAATGACAACCTGATACGCCAGATTGAAAAGGATCAAACACTTGATCAAGTGGCGAATGTCGCGACTTTGCCGGGATTAGCTGGACGTTCTCTGGCAATGCCTGATGCTCATCAAGGCTACGGCTTCTGTATCGGGGGAGTAGCGGCGGCAGATCTGAAACAGGGTGTGGTCTCGGCCGGAGGAGTCGGCTTTGACATTAATTGTGGGGTCCGGTTGCTCGCCTCACCTTTTAACGAACAAGCGGTTCGACCCAAGCTGGAACCATTGCTGAACCAACTGTTCCGGGATATTCCTTGTGGAACGGGACGCCGTGGACTTCTCGAGATGAGAGGAGCTGACCTCGATGCGGTCCTGAAAGACGGGGCTCAATGGGCGGTCAAACAAGGATACGGGCATGCGGAAGACATCGCTCACGTTGAGGACTTCGGCAAGATCGAAGGCGCTGATCCTTCGAAAGTCAGTCCCCGGGCCAAAGCGCGGGGACACGACCAGTTGGGCACCCTCGGTTCTGGAAATCATTTTCTTGAGATCCAAGTTGTCGAGGAACTCTTCGATGTCCACTTGGCGGAAGGCTTCGGGTTGCAATTGGATCAAGTCGTAGTTTTGGTGCACAGCGGTTCGCGCGGGCTGGGCCACCAGGTCTGCACCGATTATCTGGACGTCATGCAAAGCGCCATGAAACGCTACGGCATTTCTGTCATCGACCGGCAGCTGGCATGTGTTCCCGTGAGCTCTGCAGAAGGTCGAGAATACCTGGCTGCGATGGCCGCGGCGGCCAACTTCGCTTTTGCCAATCGTCAGATGATCACCCACTGGACGCGCCTGGCGTTCGAACGCATTCTCGGAGCTGCAGGACTAAAGATTGTTTACGATGTCTGTCACAATATTGCCAAGCGCGAAGAGCACCAGATTGGCTCTGTCCGGAAAGAAGTGCTGGTGCACCGCAAGGGAGCCACGCGCGCGTTTCCGTCCGGACATCTGGCCTTGCCTCCGGAACTGCGCGAGCTGGGGCAACCCGTGCTGATTCCCGGCAGTATGGGGACATGTTCGTATGTGCTTGTCGGAGCCGAACAAGCCATGAAAGAGACATTCGGCTCTTGCTGTCACGGGGCCGGGCGAGCCAAGAGCCGTACCCAGGCTAAGCGCGAGACGACGCCCGAGCAATTGCTCCAAGAGTTAAAAGGGAAAGGGATTTTGGTGAAGGGCCAAACCAGGGCTGGCCTGACCGAAGAGAAGCCGGATGCGTATAAGGACGTGAGCCAAGTGGTAGACGTCGTTCACAACGCCGGGCTTGCGCGTAAAGTCGCCAAGCTGCGACCCATCGCGGTGATGAAAGGGTGAACCGAAGGGCGCACGTCCGCATGCCCAAATTCGAAGGCGGGCTTGGGAATCATCCGTAGTCAGTGATTCGGATCCATAGTTCGCGTTTTTCGAGGACGACCGGCTGCCGCGCCTCCTCCAAAAGACGCGAGTAACGTGTCCGCCTCTTCCAGCCCTTCAGCTAGATGCAGATCCTCTTTCGCTGTCGCCACTGCTTTGCCGAGTGTCGTGCCAACCCGTCCCGGGACAAGGGAGTCGTGCTGTGCCCAGCCTGCCGCAAACAGCAGGTGCTTCGTTACACGGAGGGCCACAAAACGCACAACATTGTCGATTCGTGCGCGGTGTGCCAGGGACAGGACTTTTATGTCCGTGACGAAGCTCGCAAGATCTGGGGATTGGTCTACCTTCTGGCTGGCCTGGTGGCTGCGTACTTTACCTACGGGGCCAGTCTGGTCCCAGGTGGTTTCGGCTACTACTGGCACTTCTGGAGGTATCCTAAACTGACAGTCTGCTACCGCTGCTATGCAAAGTATCGAAACTGTCGTGTGAATCCCGAGCACCAGGAATACGATCTGGAAAAGATGAAGACCCTGGAGACGGCCATCCGCAACGACCGCAGCTTTAGAGACTTTCGACAATGATCAGCACGTTGCTGGAGTTGTGCCGCATTTGCTGGACCTTTCGAGACCGCAAATGGTACCAGCACCCGCCTTTTCTACCCCTTCCTCCCAGGCAGTATCTGGAGTGGCGAATTGAAACGGCCTATGGTGACAAGAATCTCAAAAACCTGCGCTGGCGGGATATTGTGGCTTATGCCCGTTGGCATCGGGCCATGCGGCTGGATCGTCGCACCCCGATTGTTAAGAATGACATCTGGGATTGAACCTCGCGTGTGTTAACATCTCACAGGAGAGTTGGGAAGCCGTGCATTCAGCACGGTGCCATATGGAAACAACAGGGATGTGAAGAGGTGGGTCGCTTCCGGTCCAGGATTGACAGGACAGGAATGGTGCCGGGAATAAGGGTTAAACAGACGATGCCGATCGCAGCAGAAGTTGAGGAAACGTATCTCCGCATGCGCGAGAAACTCAGGAACGTCGTTCCTGACGTTGAGCTGCGCTACAAGTCCGAACTGGTGTTTGAGATTAATCGTCTCAAAGCCGAGCGCGGCGCGGTGATCCTGGGACACAACTACATGGAACCGGCCCTGTACCATACGATTCCAGACTTTGCGGGCGACTCGCTTGAGCTGAGCCGAAAGGCCGCGGAAACGGACAAAGACCCGATTGTTTTTTGCGGCGTGCGCTTCATGGCTGAGACGGCCAAGATTCTCAATCCCGACAGAACCGTTCTTTTGCCTTCCCTCAATGCCGGCTGTTCTCTGGCGGGCAGTATCACCGCCGAGGATGTCCGGCAGTTGAAGCAGCGTTATCCCGGAGTTCCCGTCGTCACCTACGTGAATACCTACGCGGATGTGAAGGCGGAGAGCGATACTTGCTGTACTTCTGGCAACGCCGTGGCTGTCGTCGAGTCTTTCAAGTCGAAGACGGTCATCTTTCTTCCTGATGAATACCTGGCCAAAAATGTCGCCCGAGAAACGGGAAAGCACATCATCTTTCCAATGAGTCCTGGGCATCTGCCCAGCGCTGATTCGCCGCTGGACTACGCCATGATCGGCTGGCACGGGAAGTGCGAAGTGCACGACAAGTTCACGGTCGAGGATATCGAGCGAGTGCGGCAACAGTTTCCGGATGTGGTGGTTTTGGCTCATCCTGAGTGCCCGCCCGAAGTGGTGCTGGCAGCCGATTTTTCCGGCAGCACTTCGGCAATGATCAAATATGTTGCTGAGACGCGTGCCCCACGTTATCTATTGCTCACTGAGTGCAGCATGGGCGATAACATTGCGGCCGAAAATCCGGAGAAGGAAATGCTGCGACTCTGCAGCGTCCGCTGCCCTCACATGAACCAAATCACTTTGGAAGATACTTTGAACTCTCTTCGATACAACCAGCACATTATCGACGTGCCGCGAGAGATCAGCGTTCGGGCGCGGAGAGCGGTAGAACGCATGCTGCAAATGGGTTAAGCTGCCACAGCCACATTAGGAAATCGGGCGCAGTTTGTGCAGTGGAACCCAGATCTGGAAACGCAAATCATGACGGGTCGGTCTTCCCGTCTCATTAAGTCCCGTCGCCGGGCCGACTTGCTCATGACGAAAATTCTCCTCACCGGCGGTGCCGGGTTTATTGGCTCCCATCTTGCCGAGCGACTCCTCACTTCGGGTCACCAACTCACCATTGTCGACGAATTGAATGATTTCTACTCCCCTGAAACAAAACGCCGGAATCTTGCTGAGATCCGGGTTCGAGGAACTTTCGATTTTGTCGAGGCGGACATTTGCGACCTGCCTCGATTGAAAGATCTATTCGAGCGGCAGCGACCGGAAACCCTCATTCACCTTGCGGCCCGCGCTGGTGTGCGTCCATCTCTGGAACAGCCTTTACTCTATGAACGAACCAACGTTCTTGGCACATTAAATCTCCTGGAACTGGCTCGCCAGTTCCAGGTTTCCAAGTTTGTCTTCGGGTCCTCCAGCTCTATTTATGGCGCCACGAGCCAGTTACCGTTTTCCGAAAACGAGGCCAGCCCCAACCCAATCTCCCCTTATGGCGTGACTAAGCTGGCAGGGGAAAAGCTCTGCTACTGTTACTCCCAGCTCTATCCGCTGTCTGCGATTTGTCTGCGGTTCTTTACAGTTTACGGCCCGAGGCAGCGTCCCGACCTGGCCATCCACAAGTTTGCGCGGCTAATTGAGGCAGGACGTGAGATCCCCAGGTTTGGCGACGGAAATTCCCAGCGCGACTACACCTACGTCGACGACATCGTGGACGGAATTGTGGCAACGCTCGATCTGGAAGATCGCTTTGGCGTCTTCAACCTGGGAAACTCACATCCGGTTTCCTTGACTCAAATGATCCGGTTGCTCGAGGAGAAACTGGGCAAGCGGGCCCGAGTTGCGGCGCAGGATGCCCAGCCCGGGGATATGCTTTTCACTCATGCCGATTTGAGCAAAGCCCGGCGTCTCCTTGGCTACGAGCCGAAGGTCCCTTTTGAAGAAGGACTCTCGCGCTTTGTGTCATGGTTCAAAGAGACCCGGGATTTGCGTTAGCCGCAGAGGCGCGAAGGCGCGGAAAGAAAGAGCCTTCCCGGGCTTACTGATTGTGCCTCTCTGCCTTTTCCCTAATCTGCGTTTTTCTGCGTCATCTACGTCCGTATTGACTATCTCACCGCGACTCTGCGGCTCCAGTCGTGCTCCTCCCGTTGTGGCTCCCACTGATTTTGTATAATATGTCGCTTCGATTTGACTCGTTCTGTATACATCAGGAGGTCGTGGCATGGGCGTGGATGTAGACATTAAAGCCATTCACGAGAAGGTGAAGCTCGAAAGTGCATTTGTGGAGCGCCTGAAGCGCGAGGTACAGAAGGTCATTGTCGGTCAGGAATACATGATCGACCGCATGCTAATAGGCCTGCTTTGCCAGGGGCATCTGCTGTTGGAAGGCGTTCCGGGCCTGGCGAAGACTTTGACCGTGAAGACCCTGGCTAGCGCTATCCAGACTGGCTTTCAGCGAATACAGTTCACTCCAGATCTTTTGCCGGCTGATCTGGTGGGCACCATGATTTTCGATCAGAAGCGTAGCGAGTTTGTACCGCACCAGGGCCCCATTTTCTCGAACATTATCCTCGCCGACGAAATCAACCGTGCCCCGGCCAAGGTACAAAGCGCACTGCTGGAGGCCATGCAGGAACGTCAGGTGAGCATTGGCAACACGACGTTCAAGCTGGACGATCCGTTTCTCGTGATGGCCACCCAGAATCCGATCGAGCAGGAGGGCACCTATCCGCTGCCAGAAGCTCAGGTGGACCGCTTCATGTTGAAATTGCTGGTCACCTATCCGAACAAAAAGGAAGAAAAACAGATTCTGGAACGCATGACGGAATCGGGAGAAATTGCTGTTGACCCCGTAATCCAGCCTGCCGACATTCGTAATGCTCGAGAGGTAGTGGGTCAGGTCTACATGGATGAAAAAGTGAAGGATTACATCGTAGACTTAGTCTTTGCCACGCGCAGGCCGGAAGACTATCGAGTGGATGCTAAGGATCTCATTCAATACGGTGCCTCGCCGCGAGCAAGCATCTTCTTGGCGAAGACCGCCAAAGCTCATGCGTTCCTGAGCGGACGAGGTTATGTGACGCCAGAGGATGTCAAGTCGGTGGGATTGGATGTACTGCGGCATCGCGTTATCCTGACGTATGAGGCGGAAGCTGAAAACGTCACAGCGGAAGAAGTGATCAGGCGAGTGTTTGACAAGGTTGTGGTGCCTTAGGTGAAAAGCGCAGAGGAAGGCGAAAGGAAAGGGCGAAAAGAGCTTCATTCCTGACGAATCGAGGATCGTCACCGTCCAGAAAACCGGGAACGACCAGTCACTGCTGTTTCATGCTGTCCAAGGAACTCCTAGAAAAAGTCAAACACATTGAAATTAGGACAAGCCGTCTGGTTAACGAGGCTCTGGGTGGCGAATACCACTCTGTGTTCAAGGGCCAGGGCATGGAGTTCGACGAAGTGCGTTCCTATCAGTACGGCGACGATATGCGCAGCATCGACTGGAACGTCTCCGCACGGCAGGGGCATCTTTACGTAAAGCGCTACGTTGAAGAGCGAGAGCTGACCGTCATGCTCCTCGTGGATCTGAGCGCGTCAAAGGACTTCGGCACGGTGCGGCGACTAAAGAACGATCTGGCGGCGGAGCTGGCGGCGCTCCTGGCGTTCTCGGCGATTCAGAACAACGACCGGGTTGGAGCCCTTATCTTTACCAACGTCGTCGAGAAATACATTCCGCCCAAGAAGGGTCGGAAACACGTGCTGCGCGTGGTCCGTGAGGTGCTTGCCTATGAGCCGGTTCATCGTCAGACGTCTATTGAGACGGCCATCCGGTATCTGAATAATGTCCTGACGAAGAAGTCGGTGGTCTTCCTGATCTCTGATTTCTTCGACCAGGGCTACGAGAAATCGCTGCGGGTGGCGAACCAACGGCACGACCTGGTTGCTCTGCCTATCAACGACCCGCGCGACACAGATTTGCCAGACGTCGGCATTCTGCAAATGCTCGATCCCGAGACTGGCGAAATGTTGTGGGTCGACACCTCGCTGAAGAAGATCCGGGATCAGTATCGAAAGCTGGCCATGGGGTTTGTTGAGGCGCGAAATCGTGTGTTTCGAAGAAACCGAATCGAGTTTGTAGACATCTATACCCATCAACCCTACGATGTGCCGCTGGT
>Ga0075421_100000588_pt1 | contig 38708 bp, 30 predicted proteins | sample SoiMetdeltSBSDD5_FD_75292 | JGI IMG/M metagenome (GOLD analysis project Ga0075421, IMG submission 75292) | Bulk soil microbial communities from a Populus tree surrounding site in Tennessee, USA - Soil MetaG P. deltoides SBSDD5 | ecosystem: Environmental > Terrestrial > Soil > Tree plantation... | reverse complement strand
CGCATGGTTCACTTCCTCCCACGAGTCCTGGCCGACATCATTGAGATGGATGCGTCCGCCGCTGCGGTCGATAGCGAAATTGAAAGGATTGCGCAGACCGCGCGCCCAGATCGCCTGGTTGATGCCGCTGGTCTGGCTGACGAATGGATTGTCTGCGGGGATCGAGCCATCCCCGTTGATGCGCAGAAACTTACCCAGCGTCGTGGTCAGGACCGGCGAATTGGCGGAGTTCGCGTTGTCGCCCACGGCAATGTAAAGCTTGCCGTCGGTGCCGAAGTGAATCGCTCCGCCATTGTGGTTCGTCGCCGAGCTGAGGGTCGGCAGATTCAACAACTGAACTTCGCTCCCCGCGGCGACGACGTCCGGGTTGCCGGCGCTCGCCGTGAAGCGGCTCACGCGATTGTGAACGGGTGCAGCGGCAGTCGTGTAATAAACGTAGACGAAGCCATTGCTGGCGAAGTTCGGATCGAAGGCGACGCCGAGCAGACCGCGCTCGCCGGATGCATTCACGCTGAGCGTGAGAAATGGCTGCGCCAGCAGCGCGCCATTCTTGATGACCCGCAATCTGCCGCCCTGCTCGCAGACGAACAGCCGCCCGTCGGGAGCGAAGGACATTGCTGTCGGATCCGCCAGGCCGGTCGCGACGCGCGTTTCGGCAAATCCGCTCGGCAAGGTTGCAGCGTCAACTGCAGAGCCGGCGAACAGCGCTGTCGCAAGCCACAGGATGGTAAGAGATGCACGCAAGTAAGCCGCAGCTTCGCGGCAGCATTGGACGACTGACATACGTGCTCCCTGACTCCGAGCGGTCCGTATAATTCGCTCGTCGCCGTCCTGGCAAGACAACGTTTGCCGACGTCGTTGTTACACGACCGGACGAGAGAGCTTGCGATACTTCGCCGGCGGCACGGCGAACTCTCGCTTGAACGCACGGCTGAACGCCGCCTCAGATTCGTATCCGACCTCGGACGCAACCTGCAGCATCGTCTTGCGAGTGGTTTGCAGCAGCCGCGCTGCGAGCTGCAATCGCCAGCGCGCGAGATACGTGAGCGGCCCCTCTCCCATGAGCTGCGCAAATCGCTCGGCAAGCACCGAGCGCGAAGCTGCGACTTTCGTCGCAAGCTCCGCCAGACTCCAGCGTCGGAAAGGCTGCTGGTGCATCAGAGCGAGACAGCCGCCGACGATTGGGTCGCGCGCACCTGCGAGCCAACCCGTCTGCTCCGGCGGCAGCCGCTCCATGTAGATGCGCAACGTTTGGATGAAGAGCGCCTCCGCCATTTTCGACAGCAGGACCTTCTGCCCCGCGCGCATGCGGTCCGCTTCGGCGACCAAGTAGCGAATCGAGCTCTCCAGCCACTGCCCAGTGGCGTCACCTCGCATGTTGATCTTGATCATCTGCGGCAGGCCCGAGAGAAACAGCGCGTCCGCGTGACGCTCGCAGCCGAAGTAGCCGCAGACGAACGTGGTCGTCGCCCCTCCCCCGCCCAAGCGCATCGTGCGCAGATCTCCGCCGAGGAACTTGCCCAGCGATGCGGCGCTGTCGATCAGCTGGGACGGTGAACCGTTGGAGACAGTGTGCGCATCGCCGTGCGGAATGATGACCACGTCGCCCGCTTGCAAAGGAATATCCTCAGTGGCGCCCTCGAATCGGACGACAGCCTCGCCCTCGGCGACGAGGTGATAGGGAACGAGTCGCTCGGTTCCCGGCGCAAGCACATGGGCAACCTTGTGCAGTGGCGGCACTGCGAAGCCCCACGGCGAGGTGCACTCTGCGTAGTAGAAAATTGCACCTGTCATGCGCACCGTGTTCAGCGCTTCGGACAGTACGTCCATCGCAGCTCCACTCCGGCAAAGAAGTGCGGATTCGCGGCAAAGAAAGTGAGTCGAAGCGAAGCATAGAGTGCGCTCCATGAGCCAGCAAACCGTGAATGCCTGGGACAGGATTGCACCGGGCTACGACAGGACCAACACGCCCACGCAGATGTGGCTGGGACAGGAGGGCCTGCGCCGCGCCGAGGTGCGCGCGGGAATGCGATTTCTCGACGTCGCAGCGGGCAGCGGCGCGCTCAGCATCCCGGCTGCTCGCCTCGGTGCACAGATCCTGGCGGTCGATCAGTCGGCGGCAATGCTCGAATTGCTGACGGCGCGAGCGCGCCGCGAAGGACTCGAGATCCGGACGCGAGTCATGGATGGCCATGCGCTCGAGCTCGATGACAATAGTTTCGACGTCGCCGGTTCGCAGTTCGGCGTCATGCTGTTCCCCGACATGCCGAAGGGCGTTAGTGAGATGACACGTGTCATCGTGCCCGGTGGTCGCGTGCTCGTCACTGCTTACGGCGATCCGCACAAGATCGATTTCCTCGCGTTCTTCGTTCGCGCGGTTCACAGCGTGCGCCCGGACTTCGACGGCCCGCCTCCCGAGCCACCACCGCTGCCGTTTCAACTGCAGGACCCGGCTCGCCTGCGGCAAGTGCTGGCCGATTGCTCGTTGCAGGATGTTCGAGTTGAGACGGTTACCGAAGCCACCGAGTTTCGGAGCGGCGAGGAGCTGTGGGACTGGATCGTCTGGAGCAATCCGATCGTCGAATCGATTCTCGACGAGCTGCGAGTCACGCAAGCGGAGCGCGGTGTGATCCGTCAGACGATGCAGACCCTCGTCAATGAACGTGCTGGCGGACGCCAAACCGCCACGCTGACGAATCCGGTCAACATTGGGGTCGGCAAGAAGCGCTGAGGTTACTTCCCCAGCGCGACGCCGAGCCACCGTGCGGTCTCTCGCGCCGCCGGATTCTCCGGATCGAACTCACGCCAGAAGCCATCGGCCTCTTTCAGCAGTTGCACCGCATGTGCCGGTTGCGAGCGGTGCAGATGCACTCGCGCCAAAGCTACTCGTGCATCCGCTTGTAGTGGATCAGGCTGCAATCCCAACGACTTCGCAAAATCCAGCGAACGCTTCAGATCCTTTTCGGCCACATCGATGTCGCCGGACTCCACACGACTCAGGCCTGATTGAGTCAGAAACCGCGCGCGAGCGTGGTCGGCCGTCGGACCCTCTTTGATCTGACTCAGTGCCTGCTCCTGCAGCGCGATCGCGGCGGCATACCGTTTCGCAAGGTGCTCGATAGTGGCGCGGATGTGCGTGTACTCCGCTTTTCCCGAATCTTCGGGCAGTGCCGTCAGCAGCGTATCGAACTCGCGACGCGCGCCGGTCACATCACCGATCATTGCCAGCGCAAGTGCACGCTCCGCCTGCGCATCTCGCATCCGTCCTTCGGCGCTCTTACCGGCGCGCGCGTAAACCGCGATGGCAGCGTCGAAGTCCTGGAGTGAAGCCTGCGGCCTGCGCGCGGCAAGCTCGATCGAGGCGCCAAGATGCTGCGTGATCGCGTACACCGTCGAGTCGCGGCCCGGAGCTGTCGCACAAGCTGCCAGCGATTCCCGGATGTTCTCTCGCGCGGCCTGCAACTGACGCAGCTGCAAGCGCTGTCCCGCGAGATTGGACGCGAAATAGCAGACAGCAACGCTCGTCGGCCCGAACAGCTCGCGCGCACCCTGCACCGCTGCCGCCAGCTCGTCGACACCTTCGGATATCCGTCCCACACGATGGAGCACGCGGCCATAGAGCTCCCGCGCTTCGATCACGTGCGGATCGCGGAGGTTGCCGCCGTACGCAGCCAGCGTCCTCGGCATGATCTCCGACGCGAGAGCGTAGGCGGCATCGGACTTGCGCTGTTGAAGCAGAGAGTGCACCAACATCCACTGCATCGTCAGGGTCACCGGGTGGTCGCTGGCGAAGCGGCGCGACGCCACGTCGACACCTTCGCGTGCGATCCGTTCGGCATCCTCGTGACGGCCGTCCCCCAGAGCGACAACGCCTGCGCTCTCCAAGGCGCTCGGCAAGTCCTCCGGGTCTGCGTCAGTGCTCTGGCGAAGCATGGGCAGTAACGCGTCGAGCTCGGCCTGGAGGCGCGACGGCTCACCAACGTATCGATGAGTCAACGCGAGCACGACGCGCGCGTGCAGCAGCTTTGGATGCCGCGCCGGCAGTACCTTCTCTGCTTCGGCCACGGCGGCGCTTACGATCGCCTCCGCGCGCTCGACTTCCTGAAAGTTATTGAGCGTGAACGCAAGCAGCGTGAGCAGCTCGAGCCGCTGCTCCGGACTGGCGGTCTTAGTCGCGACGATACGTTGGTGTGCCTGATTCAGCAGGTCTACCGCAGTAACCTTCCCGCCAGCGGCTCCGTAAGGATCCGCATCGGTGAAGATCGACGCCATCAGCTGGTTGGCTTCTTCCGCACGCGCTCGCTCCGCGATTGCGACTCGGGCCTGCCAGATCGCGATGCCTGCGCCGATGACCACGGCCAGAAAGATCGCAGCAGCCGCGCCGACCACGAGCCGATTGCGTCTCACGAATTTCTGCAGGCGATAGCCCATGCTATCGGGCTGCGCGAGCACCGGACGGCCATCCAAATAGCGCGACAGGTCGTCGGCCAACGCATCCATCGTGCGATAGCGCTCGTCGGTCGTCTTCTTCAAAGCCTTGAGCACGATGGCATCGAGGTCGCCGCGCAGTGCTCCAGCACGCTGCGCGGACTCGACGTTAGCGCTCGGCGCTTGCGGCTCCACTTCGAGAATCGCGTCCTCGAGCGCGCCGCGCGAGTCTCGCTTCAACCGGTAGGGTCGCGAGTCGGTCAGCAGCTCGTACAGGATCACGCCGAGCGAATACACATCCGACGCAGTCGTGACGGGCTCGCCGAGAATCTGCTCGGGCGATGCGTATTCCGGCGTCAGCGCCCTGCCGCCCGCCTGCGTGAGCTTCGTCTCGACAGTACGACCTTCTTCGAGCAGCTTCGCGATGCCGAAGTCGAGCAGGTGGATCTGGCCGTCGGCCGACACCAGGATGTTCGTCGGCTTGAGATCTCGATGAACGACCAGCTTGCTGTGCGCATAGGTAACGGCACGAGCAATCTGCAGAACGAGCGCGACGCGTGCTTGAACGTCGAGCTGCCGCTCGCGGCAGTAACGATCGATGTGCTCGCCTTCGATGTATTCGAGGCCGAGCCAAGGCACGCCGGCAGCGCTGATACCGGCATCGTAGAGACGCGCGATGTTGGGATGCGCCAGCTCCGCGAGAATGTCACGCTCGCGTTGCAATCGCTGGGCTAGCGTCTGATGCGAACCGGCGGCGCGCAGGAACTTCAACGCCACATTGCGCTTCAGGGTGCCGTCGTGGCGCTCGGCCAGCCAGACCGCGCCCATCCCGCCAACGCCGATCTCGCGGATCAAGCGATACGGGCCGATCTCATCGCCCGCGGCGGCGTCCTCGACGCCTTCGACCTTGGGAAGCGTGTCGAGAAAGTCGCTCGTCTCGATGCTCGCCGCGCGCGCGAGCAACGCCCGCAGTCGCGGCTTGAGCGCGGAGTGTTCCTCGGGTAGCGCCTCGATCCACCGTTCGCGATCTTCGGCCGGCAGCTCGAGCGCGGTGTCGAGCAGCTCGCTGAGCCTCGCGGAGTCGTCGCTCATCCGCCTCGTCCCGTTCGGGTTACTTTTCCAATGCCTCGGCCAGCAGCAGCCGCGCCTTCGTCCAGTCGCGCCGGACCGTCCGCTCGGTGACGCCGAGCGCCGTCGCGATATCGGCCTCACTCATTCCAGCGAAGTACCTCATCTGCACGACTTCCGCTGCGCGCGCATCGGTCGCCCCCAGCTGCTCCAGCGCATCGTGCACACTGAGGATCTCGCTCTCACCCGCGGGCGCGTCGCTGGCGATGCTGGTTGTGAGCTCGATGCGCGCCTGGTCACCACCGCGCCGTTCAGCGATGCGTCGTCGAGCATGATCGACGATGACCGAACGCATGGCTTTCGCAGCGTAGCGGATGAAGTGTGCCCGGTCCTGCGGACGCAGACGACCCGCCTGATTGAGCCGCATCCACGATTCGTTGACGAGTGCGACGGTGTCGAGCACCGTGACGCGCGGCGCCGCGCGCAGACGGGCGCGTGCCAAGCGCCGCAGATCTTCATATGTTTCAGCGAAAAGCTCATCGAGTGCGCTGCTGTCGCCCGACTGCGCACGCTCGATAAGCTGGCGGATGTCGGTATCCATCCCCACGCGGCAGAGCGTACTGCCGCGTGGCGGATCAAGGCAATTGGTCCTCCGTGCCTCACGGCTGAATTCTCGCCAGCCCGACGCCATTGGTGGAGCCGTTGCGTGCGAAGCCGGCCGCGACGATCTTGCCGTCCGGTTGCAGAGCCAGGGCGCGTGCGGCATCCGAGCTGCTGAAGAAGTCGACGATCAGGCTGCCACCGCCGCCGAAGCTCGAATCGAATGTGCCGTCGCTGCGCAGGCGCACGAGGCCGAAGTCGGTCACGTTCGCTGACGATGCCTGGCCCGCGGCGACGATCGCACCATCCGGCTGAATCACGACCGCTCGTGCGAAATCCTGGAGCGTGCCGAATGGCGTCGTGACGAGCCCGGCTGTGCCGAAAGAGTTGTCGCGGGTACCGTCCGCATTCAGGCGGGCAATCATGAAGTCGAGCGTGCTGCCCACCAGAATTGGACCGACGACAACGATCTTGCCGTCTGGCTGGATGGCAACGTCGCTCGCCTCGTCGGTATCCGGCGCGTAGGCAATCTGCACGATACCGTCGCCGCCGAACGTGGTATCGAGCTCGCCGTTCGCAGTAAAGCGCACGAGGCCGGTATCGGGCGAATCGCTGTTGTCGGCCGCAACCTCGCCCACGATCACGATCGCACCATCCGCCTGCAACGCCCCCGCGTACGCAAGGTCGACATCGCCGAGCACGTTGACGTTGGCACGGCCGTCTGAACTGAACGTAGTGTCGAGCACTCCAGCAGTCGTGAGACGAACGACGGCGAAGTCGTTCTCGCCGAACGCATTAGCGGCGTGCCCGATCGCGAGAATGCGACCGTCCGGCTGAAGAATCACTGCTGTCGCCTCGTCGTGCTGGCCGACGAAATCGACGAACGTCTTGCCGCTCGTGCCGAAGGTCGAGTCGAGCGTGCCATCGGCATTGAACCGTGCAATCGCGAAGTCGTGGCGGGCGTTGACGCCACCGAGCCGTCCTGAACCGACCACGACGATCTTGCCGTCTGTCTGGATCGCGACGTCTGCCGTGTTGTCGTCCAGGTTGCCGGTGAGGGCGATCGTCACCTCGCCCGCTGTGCCGAAGGTCGTATCGAGCGAACCGTCGACGTTGTATCGCGCCATGCGCGTGTCGCCGAGCGCGACGATCTTGCCATCACCTTGGATTGCAATCGCATCAGCGCCGCCGCGCAGACCAGCCGTCACGCGGCCCTGCGAGCCGAAGCTCGAATCGAGCGAGCCCGACGGCGGAGTCGTGTTGCAGATCACATTCACATCCGTCACGTTCGCATCTGCGATGCCGGTCGCATTGTTGACGAGACAGGTCTGAATCGGATTCGTCGGATGCGAAGCAATGCGGACGTTGTACGGAGAGCCTTCCGGGAAGCGATAGTCGAAGACGAAGTCGCCATCCGCCGCCGGTGTTACACGCACGCCGCTCGTCACCTCTTCGATGATGAGACCGGTACCGTCGAGACCCGACACCGAGCCGCCGACAGTGAACGTCCGCACGGGAATGATTGCGCTGTCATCGCGAATCGTCAGCGATGCCGTCGTCTGTGGGCCAAGGGCCGCGCAACCGCCCGGCTGCGACAGTGCAAGCTGCACCGTCTCATCGCCTTCCGGACGAATGTCACGGCTGACAGGAACTCTGACGAGCCGCCGCCCGGACTCGCCGTCAGCGAACAGCACGAGTTTGTTCGTCGCTGTGTAGTCGTCGCCACTCGTCGCTGTGCCGTCGCTCGTCGTGAACGTCGCGCTGACCTTGCCCGTTGCACCTCCGGTGCGCGTGACGGCGATCGTCTGCACTGCGCGAGGCGACTCGTCCATGACGAAATTCGCCGCTTCGAACTGCAGCACACCCGCCTCCGCCAGCGGATTGGTGGCCGCGGTGCATTCCTCCGGCTCGGGCGGCCGCGGTTGCAGCTGTTCCAGCGGCACCGGCCGATTCGTCGGAGTGAGGCCCTCGAATTCGATCGTCGTCCCCTGGATGTCGGCGGGGTCGCGCAGATACGCGCCGACATACGAGGCCTGGCAATCGAGGTTCGAGCCGCCGCCGCGGCGATTCAGCGTTTCCGTGACGATGCCCGAGAAAACCGTGAACTCTTCACCCACGCCGATCGACGACAGGTCGATCGAAATGGGGATCGGTTCTGCGAGCTCGAGGGTCGCGCGAGTCCCCAGACAGCTCTCGATGGGGTTCGGACCAAAGCCGAAGCCGACGTCCTCGATGTGGAGCGTGAAACTGCCGGGGAACCACAGCATGTCCTGCGAATCGTCGCTGGTCTGTGCGTCGGGGAAGAAGTGTTCGTTCGCGCCGAAGACGGACGCAGTGCCCTCGACCTTGTAGAACTGCGTCGGGTTCCCGGCGATGAGATCGAAAATGACGTTACCCACGAGCGGTGCGGGCCCGGTGAGCAAGGGCGGATTGAAGTCCTCGGCGACGATCGTCACGTTGGTGATCTTGTAGGTGAGCCGCGCGTTGTCCGCGTTCTTGATGTAGCTCTGCGACTGCGTAAAGAGCGTCGCGCTGCCGATCGGCTCGGGCGTGCCGAGCCTGCCGTCCGGAGCTTCGGCGAGCGCTCCATAGGTCATGCCGTTGTTGGTGCCGAATACATAGCCATTGGCGGTGAAGTCCTCGGGCACCGACTCGTGCAATCTCGAGAACTGGAAGGTGAACGAGCTGGACTGTCCGAAATCGACGAGCACATCGAGCTCGCCGCCGACGACGTCGTGCTGGTCATCGAGCACGATTTCATCGCTGCCATCGCCCGGTATCTTCAGGAACGTCCAGGACCGGGAAGGCTCATTTCTGGTCAGCGGCGGCACGACGACCACGGCGTGCGAGAAGCTGGAGATCTGTGCCGTCGCCACGCCGGAATTGAACGTCGCGCCTGCGATGGACTCCCAATTGCCTTGCGCGTTGGTCTTGTACAGCTGCGGAGCCGCGCCATTGGTAGCTGCTTGGTCGAACGGGATGGTAAGCGTCACTGGCGCAGCGAACTGCGTGCCGTGCGGCGTGAGCGCGAACATCTCGCCGACAGCAGTAAGACCCGACGGTAATGCTGGCGCGCCAGTGCTCGACTGCGCGACCGCGATGTTGGTGTTCTGCGAGAGCGCGCCGGCTGGCACGACAACCTTCGCGCCGTTGGGGCCGTTGACTGTGCCGCCAGCGGAGCCGATGCCGCTCGGCGGTAGCGTCGTGTTACCACCGCCTCCGCTGTTGCCGCTCGTGTCACCGCCGCCACCGCCGCACGCGGACATCAGGCACGCTGCTACCAGCAGCCATGCGAATCTGCTCATGGTCGTCTCCGGAATTAGTAGAGGTACACGGCGCCGCTATCGAGCGTCGCGTCTTTCAAACCGTCGTCATCGGCTGCAGGCACGATGAGCGTGTCGCCGTCTGCGCTCAGCGCGATCGCGCCGCGCAGGAATGTGCCGCCGAATCGATCGTCCGTTCCGGGATTCGGCGCTTTGACGTAGCGCGCTTCCGTCCACTGGCCGTCCGCTGGCGAGCGCTCGAAGAGGAATGCCGCTCCTGCGTCAGACAACACTTCGTCTGGAAGTCCGCTGACACCAACCGCGGAGCCGTCCTCGAAGCGAGCACTGACTGCGAGCGTGTTGCCCTGTGCGTCGAGCGCGAGCGCGCCGCCGAAGTAGTCTCCTGAAGAGACATTGGTGGGCTTGAGGTACCCGTCCTGAGTCCAGTTCACGCCGGAGCGGGTAAACACATACGCAGCACCGCTCTCCGATCCACCTCCGTCTTCGCCCACAGCGCCGACCGCGAGGCGCCGACCATCGCCGCTCAGCGCGACTGCGGATCCGAACAAGTCGTCGACGTTAGGGGTCGACGGGCGCACGTAGTTCGCGTGCGACCAGGCGCCCGCAGAATTCCGATCGTAGATGTCCACGGCGCCGGTGTCGGCTTCGCGTTCTGCGCCAACGGCCAACGCGGTCCCGCGCGCATTGAGTGCGACGGCGACACCGAACAGATCGCCGGAGTTCGACTTCGAGCCTTTGATGAACGCGGTCTGCGACCACGACAGCCCGTTCGCCGCACGCGAGAACACGTAGGCCGCGCCGGAGCCGCTCTCGTCGTTGTCGAGACCGCTCGCGGTCGTTCCCGTGCCGCTGCTGTCCTCACCGCTCGCGCCGATGGCCAGCGTCGCGCCGTCTTCGCTGAGAGCGAGTGAGGAGCCGAAGTAGTCCGCCAGATCGCCGTTCGCTGGCGTGAGAACGCCTCTTGGTTTCCAGATCGATCCGCCGCGCGCGAAGACATGCACCTCGCCGGCGCTGATGCTCTTTGCCGGCGCGCCGATCGCCAGCGTGTTGCCGTCGCCACTCAGCGCGACCGTCATACCGAACCAGTCGTTCGCTGCGGCCGCAGCTGCCTTGATGTAGGCCTGCTGCGTCCAGCCGCTCGCGGTTTTCACGAATACATAGACGGCGCCGGAGTCCGTCGCGAGGTTGTCGAGCACGGGCGGGTTGATGCCCACGCAACTGCAGTCCTCGTACGGCGCGCCGATCGCGACTGTCGTTCCGTCGTCGCTCGCTGCAATCGCGTAGCCGAAGCGGTCTCCGGAATCGATGTTCCGCGCCTGGATGCGGCCGATGGCATCGAGCTCGAGGGTCGAGATGCCTTGCGGAATCGAGCGGCCGCAGAGAGGCAGGCTCGTCGTACCGCACGCCTCCACGAAATAGGTGGCGTGCAGCCAGTCAGTACGATGCACAGCGATGTCGCGGCTGAACTTCATCGGCACGCCGACCATGCGCTGGGGAATCTTGTGCGAGATGGCGACGGACGGCGCCCCCGCCTGGGCACTTTCCCGCACGACGTAATACGAAGCGTCGGCCACAGCCGGCCAGGAGAATTCGAGCTGTTTGGCGCCCGCCGAGATCGTTACGACCGGTGCCGGAGGCACCTGCGCACGAGCATCGTGCGGCTCGCCGATCAATAGGAATGCAAGTAGAACGATGCGGCAGGACTGCCGCGCAAGTGCTCCGGCCATGATGACGCTCCCCGTTTGCGGTACGGGGGGAGATACGCACCCGGGGCCGGAAACCGGACATCCGCAGGTCGACTACGGACTACGGCGATCCCTCCCCTTCGCCCACCTTCTCGCTCATCGTCCGGATGCCGTTCTCGAACCCGCCGCCCGAGCCGTTGTAGTACATGTAGATCGGTTTCTCGTAGCGCAGCAGGTCGATGGCGTTCTGAAAATCATCCAGGTGGTAGTGCAACTGCGCCTGATTGTTCACGACGGTGTCGGCCGGCAGCGTTGCGCCGTTGGGCATGAAGATCATCTGGCCGACGTAGTTGCCGGCATTCTTGAGCGCAATGCGCGGCGAAAAGCTGTTCGCCGAGTACAGCACCTCGTATGAATCGATGCGCATCTGTGCCATGACGACTCCTTCAGATACTCGCGATCATTTTGTCGATTGGGACACGACGATATCGATGCTCTGCAACGTCGCATCGAAGACGATCTGCGCCTCGCCGCGCTCGAGTTGCCGCAGCACTTGCGCGACCTTCTGGTCGAGAGAGACTTCGCGCTCGCCGTAGTCCGTCCCTTCTCTGAGCACGAAGGACTCCAACACGCCGCGCAGCGCTGCGACCGAGAGCTCTCGGTGCGGAATGACGATCGGTTCCGGGCGCTCCGTTTCCATGAGCGAAGTATGCCTCACGCGTTGCGCGTGCGGGCTACTTGCAGGCGAAGCTCTCGCTCGCTTCGACCTTGCCTTTGCCGTCCCAGTGCGCGGTCTGCGGGTAGGGACAGAGCGGTCGGGCCATCGTTACGCCCTGCGCCGGATCGTCAGCGACGTATTTGGTCGCCACGATCTGCGACGGCGCGACGCCCTCCTCGACCCACTTCTGCAGCGCCAGCAATGTGTCGTGACCTGCGTCCGCCGGTGGCAGCGGGCCGAGATTGCCGAACGCGTTCGGTCCTGGACCGAAGCCACAGTGGAGCACGCCGGGCGCGAGGAACAGGCGATAGAACTCCTGCGTCGACTGCACGCCGCCGGACTGCTTGGCGACCGCATCGTAATACTTCGTCGACATGCCGGGCGGAATCGAGCCATCCAGCAGACCGTGATAGTGGATCAACTTGCCGCCGCGACCGCGGAATTCGCTGAGATCGGTCTTCGATGCATCCATCAGCGTGCCGAGCTTGGTGCGCGCGGTCGCCATGTCTTTGGTTAGATCGAAGGTCCGGTAATCCCAGTCCGGCTTCTCGAACACGAAGCCGCCGAAGTAACCGGTCGCGAACATGATCTGCAGGCTCTGCCCGGGTGCTGCGCCGAACGCGTACTGGCGCACGCCGCCGCCCATCGCGGCCGTTTCATTCTCTCCGGAGGGCACGTAGCCAACGTCATACAGCTTTCGCAGCGCCGCTATCTGTGGCGCGGTCAGGCACTGCGACTCATCGCCGCCTTTCTTGCACGCGAGCACCTGCGGATCGAATTTGCATTTCTGCGGCGCTGAGACCAGCCCGTCTTTGACGCCATCGCGTGCATCGCACGCAGCGAGCGCCGCCTGCTGAATGATCGGCAACTTGGCCGGTGCAATGAAGCTCGCGGGATCCTTGTGCAGCGCCTGGCCGCTCTCCATGAAGCCTTTCATCAAGTCGGTCCAGTAGTGGGCGGGTGCGCCGGCGACGATGCCGTCGAAGTCCGCCGGAAAGCGCTGCGCCTCGATCAACGCTTCGCGGCCGCCTTCGGAGCAACCGAAGAAGTACGAGCGCTGCGCAGCGTTCTCGTAATACTGCGCGGTGATGCGCTTGCCGATGTCGCTCAACGCATGCACGGCGCGCTCGGCGTGGTCGCGGACCTTCTCCGGCTGGCCGATTGCCCAGCGCCCGTCGATCGGGCTGCCGGTGTGGCCGTTGTCCGTCGATGCCGTCGCGTGACCGCGCTGGACCATTTGTCCCAGCAGCTGATGAAAAATGACGCCGGCGAGGCCGCCGTTGCCGACCTGCACGTAGCGGCCGCTCCAACTCTTCTCGGGCAGCCAGACCTCGAAGCCGATGCGCGATTGCGGCGTCGGGGTCGCGTGGCCGACGACGCGGCAGAACGCCGGCAGGCTGTTGAGCACCGGGCCGAGCGAAGTGGTGAACGAGCCCGACCGCTCAGGTGCTGCACTGTCGATGACGACGCCCTGGATCTCGAATGTCTTGAGCTTCTCGCACGCACCGCCTGCGTCGTCCTGCGCATGAGCGAGCGTTGCAGTCGAGACGAGGATCGCCAGAGCGATGAGCTTTTTCATTGTTACGACACCTTGCCGAGCAGACCGACCGCGCGCTGTTCGTGAACGCGCTCCCACACCACGATGCCCGCACCCACCGCGAGGCACGAAGCGATGAACAGCATACTCAGTGTGAAGCTTCCGGTGCGCTCCTTCACCATGCCGATGGCGAAAGGCCCGAGGAAACCGCCGATGTTGCCGAGCGAATTGATCAGTGCGATCGCCCCCGCCGCTGCGGCGCCCTGCAAGCCTCGGCTCGCGAGCGCCCAGAATGCCGGCAAGCCGGCGTAGATACCGATAGCCGCGAGACACAGTCCGCCGAATGCCGCGACGGGGGCAGTGAGCCAGCCGCCCGCTGCGAGTGCCAGCGCCGCAAGCATTGGCGGCAGGGCAACGTGCCACACACGCTCGCCTGTCGCATCGGAATGTCGACCCCACAAGACGAGCGCGACACACGCCAGCGCGTACGGGATCGTCGTAACCGCGCCGACCTGCAGATTGTTGAGAGTGCCGAGTGAGGCAATGATCTGCGGCAGCCAGAAACTGAATCCGTAAAGCCCGACGAGCACGCAGAAATACACGAGGCCGTAGCGCCACACTCGCGGCAAGAGCAATGCCTGCTTGAGGCTATGCGTGTGCTCGCCGTGTTCCGTTGCGTCGATCGCCAGCTGGCTGCCGAGCCACACTTTTTCCTTTCGGGTCAGCCACGCCACGTCGCCGGGCCGATCCGGCAGCAACCACAGCACTGCAAAACCGAGCACGATCGTCGGAATCGCTTCGAGCAAGAACATCCACTGCCAGCCGTGCAGGCCGGCGGCCTGGATGCCGAGGAGCGCCGTCGAAATCGGCGCGCCGATCACACTCGAGAGCGGCAGCGCGATCATGAACAGCGCGATGATGCGTGCACGATCGCGTGCGGGAAACCAACACGTCAGGTAGTAGATGATGCCGGGAAAGAATCCAGCCTCCGCGACGCCGAGCAGGAAGCGCACGACGTAGAAGCTCGTCGGCCCTTGCACGAACGCCATCGCTGCCGACAGCACGCCCCAGCTGAGCATGATGCGAGCGATCCAGACGCGCGCGCCGAAGCGCTCGAGCAACACGTTGCTCGGGATCTCGAATGCGGTGTAGCCGATGAAGAAGATGCCGGCGCCGAGGCCGAACGCCGCGGACGACAGCCCCAGGTCCGCGTTCATCGTGAGCGCCGCGAAGCCGACGTTCACGCGGTCGAGGAAGGCGAAGAAGTAGAGCACGCCCAGCAATGGGATCAGTCGCCACGCTGTTTTACGCAGGACTGCACTACCGGGCGTGTCCGCCCCCTCCGCTCTCATACGCATCGGTTCAGAACTCGTACTGAACCCGCAGACCGATCTTGCGCGGCGTGCCGAGCATGCCGAGATCCTGGTTCAGCAAGCCGAGTGCCTGGAGCAGCGAGCCGTCGATGAACGACTCGAAGTACTCCTCGTCGAACAAGTTGTTCGCAAACAGCGTGGCAGTGAGGCCGCCGTGCCGATAGCTCACGGACGTGTTCACCGTCGTGTAGCTCTCGAGGATCGAGGGCGTAGTCGGATCGAAGCTGGAGCCCGGCCGGCTGCCCTTGCCGACGACGCCGATGTTCCACGAGACGTCGCCCGTACCCACCGGCACCGTCACATCCGAGCTGATGCTCGCGTTCCAGTCAGGCTGGAACAGCAGACGATCGGTCGCGAGCGGCGTGCCCGTGACTGCGAGCCAGCCGCTCTGATCCGTGATGCGCGCGTGCATGAGTGTCACGCTGCCGCTGAGTTTCCAGATGTCGCTCAGCGACGCGACCACTTCGGTCTCGAGCCCGTACGACTCGACGTCGCCGAGATTGAGATCGATCGACACCAGCCCGCCGCCCGGCCCGATCGCGAGCGCGTTCTGACCGATGAAATCCTCGTAGTCGTTGTAATAGACGGCACTCGACACCAGCCAGCGGCCGTCGGCCGAGCTCGCCTTGCCGCCGATCTCGTACGTCCACACGGTATCGCCGTCGTACGTGGAGAACTGCGCCGGCACGCTGGCTGCGTTGAAGCCGCCGCCACGATAGCCCTTCGCGATGGATCCGTAGATCATCGCGTCTTTCGACAGGAAGCGGGTCAGCGACACGCGCGGCTCCACTTCGGACGAATCGATCTCGCGATGCGGATCGGTCAGCACGACGCCCGGCGGCAAAGCCGTGGACGTGAGCTGGCTGTCCTGCTCGCGATTCTCCTCGTCGAGGCGCAATCCCGCCGACAGTTCCCACTGTTCGGCGAACCTCCACAAGCCGGTCGCGAAGATCGAGTACGTATCGCCGTTGCGCTCGGCGAACGTCGTCACCGTGCGTGCGGCCGGCACGAGCGTCTGCCCGGAAATCACATCCGATTCCTCGCGACTCGCATACAGGCCGATCAAAGTCGAGAACGTGTCGGAGAACTCGGTGTCGAAGCGCAGCTCGCCCGTGTACGTCTCGTCGGTACCGGTGCCGTTGGCGCGCACGATGTCGAGCGACAGGAAGTCGCCGTCGCTCACGCTTTCGACCTCGCGCTTGTCGTACGCAGCGATCGCCGTGACCTTCGTCTTCAGCGCGTCCAGCGGGAACTCGAGCTTGGCGTTCGCGCCCGTGTAGTCGAATGCCTGCCGCCCGATGACGTTCATGCGCACGTTGTCGCGGTAGTCGGTCGGGCCGCTCACGTGGTTGTAGTTGGTCGAGGGACCCTCGAAGTCGAGGTAGTAGGCATTCACGGTGAGACTGGAGCTGTCGCTCACATCCCAAACCACAGTGCCGTCGACCTGGTCGCTGCTCGACTCATCGACCTTCCCGCCGATCAGCTTGTTCGTGTAGAAGCCGTCCGCATCGCGCGTCGCTACTGCGATCTTCGCGCGCACGGAATCGCCCAGCGGACCGCCGATGCGACCGCCGAATTCCTGGCCGTTGTCTTCGTCGGTGTAGCTCGCATAGAACTTGCCTTCGAACGTCTCGCTCGGCGGCCGGGTGATGATGTTGATCGCACCGCCCAGCGTGTTCTTGCCGTACAGCGTGCCCTGCGGGCCGCGCAACACTTCGATACGTTGAATGTCGAGCGTCGGGTTGTTGACGTACGAGGTCTGCGGCGCATAGACGCCGTCCTGGAACACGCCGACGCCGGGTTGCACTCCCGCCTGCAATGCCGTGCCGATGCCGCGGATCGAGACGAACGCGCGACCGACGCTATCGGAGTTGATGTTCAAGCCCGGCACGGTCGCCGCGATGTCCGCGACGGAGCGCAAGCCGTTGCGTTCCATGGCGTCCTCGCTCACCGCCGTGATCGAGATCGGCACATCGAGCAGCGATTCGTCGCGCTTGCGCGCGGTCACGGTGACTTGCTCGATCGTGCCCGTGTCGACCGATTGGGCGCCGACCGTCGCTGCAAACATCAGGGCAAAAAGAGCCCCTCCGGGTCGCACCCGGCTTTTGAAATCGCGCATGGATCCCCCGAAAAGAAAAGGTCAGGTCGTGTGGAAAACTTTCCCCGGATTCAGGATGTCGTACGGGTCCCACGCCTCCTTGAGCCGCCGCATCAGCGCGACGACCGGGGCCCCAAACTCCGCGACCAGCTTGTCGCGCTTACCCAGGCCGATGCCGTGCTCGCCCGTGCAAGTGCCGTCGAGACTGTGCGCATGGTCGATCATCGCGTCGTAGACACGCTCCATGCGCGCACGCTCGTCGGCGTCGCCCGGCTTGAGCAGGAACAGCACGTGAAAATTGCCGTCGCCGACGTGGCCGACGATCGGCGCGATCAATCCCGCGGCGTCGATCTCGCGGCGCGCGGCCGCGACACATTCCGCGAGGCCGGAAATCGGTACGCAGACGTCCGCGACGACGCACTCGCAGCCGGGACGCAGGCCGAGCGCGGCGAAATAAGCGGCGTGGCGCGCGCGCCAGAGCTGGCTGCGGCGTTGTTCGTCCGACGCCCAATCGAAACTGGTCGCGCCGTGCGAACGCACGACCTCGCCCGCTCGCTCGAACTGCTCCGCGACGCTGGCGGCGGTCCCGTGAAACTCGATGAACAGCGTCGGCTGCTCGCGCAGCGACAGATTCGAATACGCGTTGCAGGCACGTACCTGCACTTCGTCGAGGAATTCGATGCGCGCCAGCGGCGCGCCCGACTGAATCAGTTCGATCACCGCTTCGACGGCGCCGCGCAACTGCGCGAACGAGCAGACGGCGCTGCCGACAGCTTCGGGCTGCCCGTGCAGACGCAGAGTCGCTTCGGTGATGATGCCAAGCGTGCCTTCCGCGCCCGTCATCAATCGCACCAGGTCGTACCCTGCGGAGGATTTGCGCGCACGGTTGCCGCAGCGAACGATGTCGCCGTTGGCGAGCACGACTTCGAGCGCGAGCACGTTCTGCGCGATCGTGCCGTAGCGAACCGTGGTGGTGCCGGACGCGCGAGTCGAGATCATGCCGCCGAGCGTTGCATTCGCGCCCGGATCGACAGGGAAGAACAGGCCGGTGTCGCGCAAATAGGTGTTGAGGGCCTCGCGCGTGACGCCGGGCTGCACAACGCAATCCGCGTCTTCTGCGTGAACGGCCAGGACCAGATCCATGCGCGACATGTCGATGCAGATGCCGCCGCGCGGCGCGCTGACGTGACCTTCGAGCGAGGTCCCTGCGCCATACGCGATCACCGGGACGCGTAACTCGTGGCACTTCTGCAGGATCGTGCTGACTTCGCCGGTGTTCTCCGGCCAGACCACGGCATCGGGCGCGAAGCCCTGCACGTAGGCTTCGCCGCGGCCATGCTGGTCGCGGACTGCGGTATTCGTGTTGAGGCGCGTGCCGAACTCGCCGCGCAGAAATTCGATTGCTTGCTGCACCGGTGTCGTCATGTCGGTACCGCGGTGTGCTCGTCCTTCGACATCGAACCGACCGACAGATCGAAGTGCATCGCCATCGCCGCGCCAGCCCCCACTGCGTCGCCCGTGCAAACGCGCTCGACGATCGCGTCATGCGCATCGACGATGCGCACCAGCTCCGACTCGCTGCGCCGGCTGCCGAGGTCGATGCTCATCACCTGCTCGAGCGGCGCGCGCAGCGCGGCCAGCAGCAGCGGATTGAGCGGATTGCAGCTCGCTTCGGCGAGCGTCGTGTGAATCGCCATGTCGGCCGTGACGCGACGCGCGTGATCGCGGTCGCCGAGCGCAGCGCGCATCTGTGCGACCAGATCTTTCAAGGTGACCTTCTGCGCGTCGGTGACGTTGCGAGCCGCAAGCTGCGCGCCCTGCACTTCGATCGCACGGCGCGTCTCGATCACGTGAGTCGGGTTCAATTGCGCAGTGCTGAGCGCGTACCCGAAAACCTGTGCGAGCACGGCTGCGTTCATCGACTGCAGGCGCGGACGACGGCCGCTTTCGATTTCGAGGATTCCCAGCGCGGCGAGCGTCCGATACGCCTCCCGCACGCTGCCGCGGCTGACCTGCAGGGTCTTGCAGATCTGGACTTCGCTCGGCACCAGATCGCCGGGGCGCAGACCTTCCTTGGCGACGAGGTCGAGCAGGTGGCGCGCGACCTGGGCTGACAGCGTCGGTTTCTGAAGCGTCGGCAGCGAGTGCAACTGAGCCATGTCCCCTCCCAAGTGGCGGGCGCGACTCTAGCAACGCTCAGCTCAACCTGTCAAACAGGTTGGATAGGTCTGAGCCTCAATTTCAGGGTTTACCGTACTCTTGCTGCCATGCGATGGCTCATCCTGTCCGATAGGTCAGTACTTCAGCGTGAACCGGATGAGGTTGAAAGCGAAGGCAAACCAGGTGATTGCGATGCACGAGACCGCCAGCCCCACGTTCCATGTCGTCGCCTTCCACCCGCGCTTGCCGGCGATCGCGAGCCACCCGTTCCAGAGCGCGACGATCGCACCGACCGCGCCGATCAGCCCAAGCACGTGGAGCACGTAGAACCAGGTGTCGAGACGGCCATCGTAGGCGGCGAGGTCCGCGCTGCCGGCAGAAACGATGCCCATCCAACCCAGCAGGAACACCACGTTGATGAGCGCAACGACGCGAGCGATCCGATAGATCGACAGCTCGCGCGGCGACAATGCGAGCGGAATGCCGCGTCGGCGTCTGCGCCATGCCGCAATCGGCCATGCGAGTACCGTCAACACGAGGATCACGCTCGCGATGCCGACCACCGGCAAGATCCACGCGCCGGATTGCTGCCACGGCACGGGCAGGAACACGAGAATGCCGCCCGCCTCGTCTGCGCTGAGCATTTGCACGCGATTGCCGTCCATCTTCACGGCGACATGCTCCGGACCGTTCTTGTCGCGCCACGCGAACGGGGCGACTTCATGCCACTCGCGCGGCTGGCCGTTGAGCCCATCGAGGCCAGGCACTGTGAGCGCGCCATCGGTCTTCGGCGCAACGGTGCCCTGCCCCAGCAATGTGAATAGTTTGAAGAACGTCGTCTCCGCGCGGCGCGACGATGCATAGCGCCCGGCCACGAGCTGCGCACGGCCGACCGCATCCGGCGACTTGGTGAGCTCCGGCAACGGCGCGGGGAAATAGCGATCGGTGAACTGCGCGAGCAGCGCCTCGCGAATCTTGTACGCAGCCCCTTCCTTGCCGCTGCTGTTGAACGACATGAAGACGCCGACATTGTCGTCCATGAACATCGCGAGCCGGCTGTGGAAGAACTGCGTGTCGCCGCCGTGCTCGCGAATGCGGTGGCCGTTGCGATCGCGCTCGAAGAAGCCGATCGCCATGCCGACGCTGGGCGGCACCGGCCGGAACATCGTCGTCTGCATGCGCTGCGCGGCTTCTTTCCCGAGCAGCGTCGAATCGGCGCCGGAGTACGCCTTCATCTCCGCGATCATGAATCGCGCCATGTCCGCGCCAGTCGTGCTCAGGCTGCCCGCCGGCGCCGGCCCGACCAGCTCGAAATAGTTCGGCGGCTGCGACCCGGTCCGGTAGCCCTTCGACATCTGCTCTTCGAGCTGCTTCGGCAGCGGCTGACGGAAGGTGGAGTTGCTCATGCCGAGCGGCGCGAAGATGTGCTTGTCGAGATAGTCGTCGAAGTCTTCGCCCGACACTCGTTGGACGATGTAGCCCTCGAGCGTCACGCAGTAGTTGCAATACGAGGGCACTTCGCCCGGCGGAAAGATGCGCGTCGGATGAGTCGCCTTCACGTACGTTTCCAGCGACATGTGCATCTTGGGATCGCTCGCCATCAGGCCGCGGACCAGCTCCTCGAAGCCGCCGGTGTGCGTCATGAGGTTGTGCAGCGTGACCGGCTTGCCGTACGCCTCCGGGATCGGGAAATCCAGGTACTTCGCGATGTCGGCATCGAGATCGAGCTTGCCCTGCTCGACGAGCTGCATCACTGCAGTGTGCGTGACCAGCTTCGCGACCGAGCCGGCGCGAAACAGCGTGCGCTCGGGATCGACGGGCTTCTGCGTCGCGACGTCGGCGTAACCGTAGCCTTTCTGTGCGAGCACTTCGCCGTCCTTGACTACGACGATGACGCCGCCTGCGATGTCGCCGCTGCGGATGGCATACGGCAGGTAGCCGTCCAGCCATGCTTCGACGTCCGCACGCGTAAGTTCTGGCGCGGCAGACTCGGCGGCAACGGCGTTGCCGACGAACGTTGCGAGGATGAAAGCCGTGGTCGCTGCAAACAGCCGCATGGAAGGATCCCCGTGAGCGAAGAAGTCGGGCGGCAATCTACGGCCAGCGGCGCCTGCGCAGCAAACTACGTGTCGAGCGGTCCGCCGGGATGGGTGAACGGTTGACTTCCGCGGCCGGCATGCTAGTTTCTTAGCAGGTGCTAATAATTTAGCAGGCTCGGAAAATGTCCAGTCCGCACCGTCTCAGCCGCCGCGAGCGGCAGATCATGGAAATCGTCTACCGGCTCGGCGAGGCCACGGCGGCGCAGATTCACGAGCAGATCGAGGATCCGCCCAGCTACTCCGCGATCCGCGCGCTGCTGCGGATCCTGATGGATAAGCAACACCTGCAACATCGTGCGGACGGTCCGCGCTACGTCTATGCGCCGATTGTCTCGCGGAACAAAGCGCGATCTGCTGCACTGGCTGGCGTCGTCGACAATTTCTTCGAGGGGTCCGCCGCGCGCGCCGCGGCCGCTCTGCTCGGCTCAACGCACGGCAAGAAGTTGACGAAGGCTGAGCTCGATGAGTTGAGCACGCTCATCGACAACGCACGCAAGCAGGGGCGCTGACATGGTCGATCTGCTGACGATTGCCAGCATTGCGCTCAAGACGAGTCTGGTCGTCGTTGCAGTGGGCTTGTTGTCGCTCACGCTGCGCCGACCCTCCGCAGCATTCAGTCATGTGCTGTGGACCATGACGCTCGCGCTTTGCGCGTTGATGCCGCTCGGCGTGCTGTTCTTGCCGTCGCATGACGTCGTTGCGTTACCAGCAGTGCCAACGACGGTGGTCCGAGCGGCCTCCTCCAGCATTTCGATCATCGTTTTCCTGTGGCTCGTCGGCAGCTCGATCGTCTTGCTGCACGGGCTTCTCGCAACAGTCGGCCTCGCCCGCTGGCGCCTACACGCAGCGCCGCTCACCTCTACACGTTGGGCCGCAACGCTGGCGCGCATCTCCGCAGCACACGGCTTCGATCATCGTCGACTGCAAGTGCTCGAATCGCAGCACATCTCGGGCCCTTGCACTTGGGGCGTGATGCGACCGGTACTGCTGCTGCCAACGATCGGCGACGGCTGGCCTGAGTCGGCGCGACACGCGGCGCTCATGCACGAGCTCGCACACATCGAGCGTCGTGACTCGATGAGCATTCTCGTCGCGCGACTCGCGTGCGCCCTGCATTGGTACAACCCGCTCGTCTGGCTCGCTGCGCAACGTGTCCGCAGTCTGCAAGAACGTGCGTGCGACGATGCAGTCTTGCGCTCGGGCGCGATGCCTTCGGATTACGCTCAGTTCCTGCTGGACGTAGCCGCACACACGAGCGGCATGGCTCCTCCGGCCCGCGCAGCAATCGGCATGACGCACGGCTCGTCGCTGCGCGCACGCATCGTAGCGATCCTCGATCCGCAAGCGATGCGCTCGCGGCCGGGACGGATCCGCGTGGTCGCGGCCTGTGCAGCGCTGTTCGTGTTCACTATTTTTCTTGCAACGATCAGCGTCGCGATCGAACCGCCGCCGCCGGAACAGCCGATACCATCGATACCCGCGATACCTGCAATACCTGCGATCCCGGCGATCCCAGCGATACCGCCAATCCCCGCGATCCACGCCACACCGCCAGTCGACCCCATCCAATGAACAAGCTATCGCTCGTCAAGATGCTGTTCGGCATCGTCGGCCTCCTGCTGTTCGCAGAAGCGCACGCTCAAGATCTGACGGGACTCTGGAAGGCCCAGCAATGGTTCGGGCCCTACGCGCGAGGGCCGCTATTGGTCGAGCGAACACCCGCGGGATGGAAGGCTGATTTCGCCGGACGCGTTCTGTCTGTGCAGGCGCGCGGCAGCGAGTTGCAATTCGCGCTGCCCGACGACGCGGGAAAGTTCGCGGGCCGACTCGAACGAAATCGGATCGTCGGACAGTGGACCACGCCGCCTTCTCGCGTGAGCGGCTTCCGCTATGCATCGCCCGTGACGCTGACGCCTGATGGCGCCGATCGCTGGCGCGGTGTCGTCACGCCACGCGACGACACCTACACGCTCTTCCTGATGGTGCAGAAGCGGCCTGACGGCGCACTCGGTGCGTACTTGCGCAATCCTGAGCGCAACGACGGCGTGTTCAACGACGTGTCGCAACTCGTCCGCGATGGCAAAGCCGTGCGACTGATGGGTCATCGCATGGGCCAGAAGACCGAGCAGGCACTCTTCGAGGGCAGCTACGACGACGAGAACGACCTGCTGTCGATCGCCAATCCCGGCCGTGGCGGCACGTACGATTTCCGTCGCGACGGCGAGCACAGCGACTTCTACCCGCGCGGCAAGAATCCGCAGCGCTATGTCTATCGCGCACCGCCGGCGCGCGCCGATGGTTGGACGACCGGCACACTCGAACAAGCACAGATCGATCGCACAGCGATCGAGAAGTTCGTGCAGATGCTGGTCGACATGCCGATGGAGTCCGTGCACACGCCGCAGGTCCACGGCATTCTCGTCGCGCGTCGCGGCAAGCTGGTGTTCGAGGAATACTTCCACGGCGAGCATCGCGACCGGCTGCACGATACTCGCTCCGCTGCGAAGAGCCTGACAGCGACGCTGATCGGCGCAGCGATGCACACACGGGCTCCGCTGCAGTTGTCGACTTATGTCTACGCAGCGATGAACGGCGGTCAGCCTCCTGCGGATCTCGATCCGAAGAAGCGCACGATGACGCTGGAACATCTGCTGATGATGAGGTCGGGCTACTTCTGTGACGACAACAACCCGGACGCTCCTGGGAACGAAGACACGATGCACGATCAGACCGAGGAGCCCGACTACTATCGCTTCACGCTGCGCCTGCCGCTGGACCGGGAGCCCGGTGCCAAAGGTGTCTATTGCAGCATCGATCCCAACCTCGCCCTCGGCGTGCTGAACCGCACGACCGGCGAATCAGTGCTGGATCTGCACGATCGTCTGCTCGGCGAGCCGCTGCAGATCGGGACATACGGCTGGCCGATCAATCGCGCCGGTCAGCCTTATGGCGGCGGCGGCATGTGGGTCCTGCCGCGCGACTTCATGAAAGTCGGCCAAGTGATGCTCGACGGCGGCACGTGGCATGGCAAGCGCATTCTCGATGCCGACTTCGCCAAGCGCGCCGGCGCGCCGCTGCACGACTTGCGCGGCATCCAGTACGGCTACTTGTGGTGGAACATCGAGTACCCGTACAAGGACCGCAAACTGCGTGCGTACTTCGCGGGCGGCAATGGCGGGCAGCTCGTCCTGGTCGTGCCCGAGCTCGATCTCGTGATCGCGACCTACGGCGGCAACTACGCGGATCGCACGAGCCTGATCCTGCAGCAGGAGTACGTACCCCGTTACATTCTGCCGGCGGTGCGCGAGGCGGGTGACGATCCGAACGCGCCGGTGCAGACGCCGGACTTCAAGACGCCTTACGGTCGGCCACCGTCGCAGTGATTCATCCCGGCGATCGGAACCTGCCCACCCACGCTGCGAATGCTTCCATGAAGGTCTGCAGAAACTGCCGCGTGTCGGCGCTCGTCAGTTTTCCGGACTCGTCGAACAGCGTTCCCGCGTCCGGAATATAAGCCTCCGGGTACGGCATCGCCGCGAGATTCACCGCCAGCAAGACCTGGCGCAAATGATGGTTCGCTGCCATCGCGCCGAGGGCTCCGGGCGAGAGGCTGATGACGCCGGCGGGCCTGCCCGACCAGGCGCTGTCGCCCCAGGGTCGCGATCCGACGTCCATCGCGTTCTTCAGCGCGCCGGGGATGCCGCGGTTGAACTCGGGCGTGACGAACAGCAACGCATCGGTCGCCTTGACCGCAGCTCTGAACGCTGTCCACGCCGGCGGCGGCTGGTCGGTCTCGAGGTCGTAGTTGTAGAGCGGCAGATCGCCGATGCCGATATCCACGAGCTGCAGCGAAGGCGGCGTGAGCTCGGGTAAAGCGCGGGCCAGCATGCGCGTGTAGGCCGCCTTGCGCAGGCTGCCGACGATGACTCCCACTCTACTCTGCATGACACGTACTCCGATGCGACCGTTGCGATGGCGCGAGGAATTGGTCGAGTGCCTGGTTGTAGGCGCCCGGGTTATCCAGATTCGAGAAGTGCCCAGCTCCGGGAATGATCGCGAGCTGCGCATGCGGCAGCACGCGGCTGAGCTCGGTGCCCGCACCGATGCGCACTTGCGTGTCGTGCTCGCCGTTGACGATCAGGATCGGCAGATTGAGCCGCTGCACGTTGCCGACATCGGGAAGATGCGCCGTCTCGTCGCCCATCAGGTCGTGTCCCGGATAGCGGCCGACCATCCCTCGCAGCAGCGCGTGCGCTCGTGGCTCCGTGGTGTACAAGCGCATGAGCGGGTGCTGCAACCACTCCCTGCGAAATGCCTCGATACCCTGGTGGCGAACCAGCTCGCGATACGCGGCCAGCGTGATTTCCCCTTCCGGCCGCCCGTTGGCGAGCAAGTCGCGCGGCGGCCCATCGAGGACCAGAGCAGCGGTCGCGCGGGGCGAGTACATCGCCCAACGCAGTGCCACGCGCGCGCCTTGCGACATGCCGACGATCGCGACGCGGTCGATGTCGAGCAATTCCAGCAGGTGCTCGATGTCGGCGAGATCGTGATCCATCCCGGCCGCTCCGGAGGAGTAGCCGAAGCCGCGACGATCGAAGGCAATCAGCCGATAGCGGCCCGCGAGCGCCGCGAACTGCGGCGCCCACATGTCGAGGTCGACTGCCCAGCCGTGCACGAACAGGATCGCCGGACCGTTGCCGGCCGTGCGCACACGCAGTCGTGCGCCGGGGACTTCGATGAAGTCATTCAGCGGCGTCCCCATAAGCGGCGCGATGCGATCGCTGCACCCTCGGCCAGCGATCTCAGCTTGAGATAGGTGACATCCGGATCGACCGGGCCGAAGCCCGCGAACGTGCCGAAGCCGCAGTCGCTCCCCGCGATCACGCGCTCGCGCCCGAGCAGGTCCGCGTAGCGACCGATGCGCTCCGCGACCAGCAGCGGGTGCTCGATGTAGTTCGTCGTAGAGCTAATCACGCCGGGAATCACGATCCAGTCCTGCGGCACGCGGAAGTCGCGGAACACCGCCCATTCGTGGGCATGGCGCGGATTCGCGCCCTCGATCAGCAGGCCGCCGATCCTGGCGCGCGCGAGGACCGGCAGCAGGCGCTCCAGCGGCACGTCGTGATGATGCGGACCCTCGTAATTGCCCCAGCACACGTGCATACGGACGCGATCCGGCGCGACGTTACGCAGCGCGTGATTGAGCACTTCGATGTGCTTGGCGGCACGATTCAGAAACTCCTCGACGCTGCGGTCGCGATACATCGTGTGGCGGCCCATCGCGAGGTCCGGTGAGTCGATCTGCACGAGCAGGCCAGATGCCGTGATCAGCTCGTATTCCTCGCGCATCCCCTCTGCAACCGCTTCGAGATAGTCATCCGGCGACTTGTAGTGATCGTTCGGCTGGAACAGTGCGATGACGCCCGGCGATGCCGCATTCAGAAACGCGTCGGTCGACGCGGCAGCGGACGTGGCCGCCTTCATGTTCTGCACATCCGTTTGCGCCGGTTGCAGGCTGCGAACACGGATCTCGCCGACGCAGCGCGGGCGCTGATACTTCGCCGTCGCGCCGCTCTCCGCCAGTCTCTTGAGAATGCGCGGAAACTCCACCAGGTCCTGCCCGGGCTCACGCGGCGTGTCGCCGGCGAATCCGGTCAGACGATCCTTGATGTACGTGGCGTAACTGATCTTGCTCATCTCGCCGTCGCTGACCACGTCGACGCCGGCTTCCACTTGACGGCGTACGACGTCGCGTACGGCGTCGGTAATGGTGGCGTTGCCCGCGGCTGTGTCAGCAACCTCGCCGCGATCGCGCGCGAACAGCACGTCGGTTACGGCCTGGGAGCGCGGCAGACTGCCGACGTGCGTGACGAGGATCCGCTCGCTGCTGGCTTTCAAGGCAGCGTCCTCAGCGATACATGTTGTTCGAGGTGTGGTCGCCGCCGAGCCAGCGCTTGAGCTCCGCATGCGCATCAGCACGCCGCGTCGCGTTGATCTTCTCGACGTCCGGATGATCGACCGTGAACTCGACGATCATGCCGTCCGGATCCACCGCATACAGCGAGCGACAATAGCCGTGCTCGAGCACGAACGTCTTCGGCTCCGTGTAGCCGGCTGCGTGCAGGCGCTGCTCGATCGCCTTCTGCACGTCGGCGTCGACCTTGAGCGCGATGTGGTGAAACGGCGTCTCCGGCATCTTCGGCCCGAACAGTTCCTGATCCGACTTGTTGGCGAACTGGAAGAATGCCAGTGCACCGCCGTCGCCGAGCCCGAAGAACAAGTGACAGTACGTGCGCTCGGCGCCGAACAGCATGTCCGACTCGCACCACGTCGCCATGAGCGGCAGCCCGATGATGTCCTCATAGAACTTGCGGGTCTGCTCGAGATTCTTCGAGACGTAGGCCGTGTGATGCAGGCGCGACGGCAGCTTGCGCGTGGTAGCCATGATGCTTGCTCCTAGAAACGATAGGCGAGGTCGACGCCCCAGCGTCGCGGCTGCGCCTTGAACACGAAGTTGTTGGTGTAGCCCGCGCTCGGGAAGCCGATCGGACCCGGCGACCACTCGGCGTTGTAGTCCTCGTCGTTGAGGTTCTTCGCCCACGCAGTAACCGACCATGACTCGCTCTCGAGCCCGACGCGCAGATTCAGCACGTTGATCGTGTCGCGCTCGGTGAAGTTGTCCGGATAGAACCACGTGGGGCCCGTCACGTCGAGGTCCGCACGCACGAAGGCGCTCGCACCGCCGAACGCTGCCAGCTGCTGACGATACGCCAGGCCCAGGTTGATGCTGTACTCGGAAACGAGCGGTGCCTGATTGCCGACGTCGGTCGCAGCGCGGTCGGATTCCTTGATCTCGCTGTCCGTGTAGCCGACGCCGAGATAAGCGTCGAAGCTGTCCGTAACGCGCGCTGTGACCTCGGCCTCGAAGCCCTTGTAGTCGACGTCGCCCAGGTTGCCGAGGTTCTGCGTGCTGGTGTTCGGGTCGAACACGAAGTAGTACGAGCCATTCGCCTGCGTGTAGTACAGGCTCAGATTCGTCGCGAGCCGGCGATCCATGAACTCGCCCTTGAATCCGGCTTCGTACGTGTCGGCGGTTTCCTTGTCGAACAGGTCATTGATGCCCGGAATGTTCGCGGCACCGACACCGGTCTGATTGAAACCGCCGCTGCGGAAGCCGCGGCTGTAACCGACATACAGCGTGCGATCGACTGCGGGCTTGTAGCGCAACGTCACTTTCGGCTGCAGCTCATCCCAGGTGTGCTTGCGCACCTGGCCCGGGAATGCAGTCGGCGTCGGCAGGAAGTCCGCCGGCGTCTCGGTCGTGTTCTCACGCTCGTCTTCGTCGTAGCGCAAGGCGACCGAGCCTTCCAGCCGATCGCTGATGTCGAAGCTCAGGTCGCCGAACACGGCCCAGGCGAAGTTGTCCTGCGAATCGGCCAGGTAGCTGAATTGCCGGCAGGCCGGCGGCAGACACGTCGGGAACACGAACTTGACGAGAGGCGTACGCCGCACTTCGGGCACGATGCCGTCGCCGATGTCGATGACATTGCCGGTCGAGATGTAGCGATCGGTCGAGATCGCGTACGCACCGAAGATCCAGCGCACCGACTTGTCGGCCGGCGAAGTGAAGCGCAGCTCCTCGCTCACCGCGTCGACGTCGAGGAACTGGTGCTGCGCCTGATCGGCCCCGAAGAACCGGCCCAGCACCGACTCCGGGATCGGCAGGAAGTCGAACTGATCGCCGGTGAGGATCTCCTCGAGCTTGTCGTACGCGGTCACCGACGTGATCGTGCCCCAGTTCCGGCTCCAGTCGAGCTTGAGCGAAGCGCCTGAGAGCTCGCGGTCGTTGACGCCGCGATTGTTGACTCGCACCGGCAGGTGCGTGTCGTTCACGCTTTCGGTGATGTTGAAGTACAGCGCCTGCGTCGAGACGTCGGAGATGTAGGCGCGCAGATCCGCGCGGAAACCGTCGTTCGGCTCCCACACCAGCAGGCCGCGAGCCGACAGATCTTCGTACGGATCCGCTTCCTCCTGCAGGAACGGATTGTCGATGTAGCCGTCGGTATCCAGGTACGAAACCGTCGCGCGGTACTTCACCGTGTCGCTGATCGGTCCGCTCACCGTCGCGCCGAGGCGATAGCCGGGACCGGAATCGTAGCCCGCGGAGATGCGGCCCTCGAACTCGTCGGTCGGCTGCCTGCTCGTGATGATGATCGCGCCGCCGATGGCATTGCGACCGTACAACGCGCCCTGCGGCCCTTTCAGCACCTGGATGCTCTCGATGTCGATCAGCTCCTGGTTGAACTGCGACGGGTTGGCCATCGCGACGCCGTCAATGACGACTGCGACCGAAGGCTCGCTGTTGCGCGCCTGCGAGATGCCGCGCACCGTCACGAACGACGTGCCCTGGTTCTGCGTCTGCACCAGCGTCATGTTCGGCGTCAGATCGATGAAGTCCTGAGGCCGCTCGATTCCCGCCGCTGCGATGTCGGCGGCGGTGAATACGTTCACGGCGACCGGTACGTTGAGCGAGGCCTCGTCGCGCTTACGCGCCGTGACGATGACTTCCTCGAGACTGGCCGTCGTGGCTGGCGTCTGCGCCGGGAGCTGCGGCGGTGTTGCACAGAGTGCAGCCAGGCACGCGAGCATCAGTAAACGTTTGTTCGTGTTCATATGTGTATCCCCCAATCACGCCAGTTCATTGCGCACCATGCGCGCTCCCTCGACCATCGCGCGCAGCTTCGCGTCCGCGACCTCCCGCGGCAGGTACTTCATGCCGCAGTCCGGCGCGACGACGATGTTCTTTGCATCGACATACGGCAGCGCGCGGCGAATGCGCGCAGCGACCTGCAACGGTGTCTCGGGAGTCATGTCCGAGAGGTCGAGCACACCGAGCAGGATTTTCTTGCCCGTCAACTTGGTGAGCACCGCGCAGTCGAGGTTGGACTGCGCTGTTTCGATCGAGACCTGCGAGCAGCTGCAACCAGCCAGTTCCGGCAGAAATGAGTAGCCCGACGGACGCTGGTGAATGATCGCGGCGTAGCCGAAGCAGATGTGCACAGCGACCGTGCCGCTCACTCCTTGCAGCGCGCGGTTGAGCGCCTTGAGGCCATATGCGCGCGCCTCTTCGGGCCGCGCCTGCATGTAGGGCTCGTCGAGCTGCACGATGTCCGCGCCGTGCGCGAACAGATCGCGGATCTCCTCATTCACTGCGACTGCATAGTCGAGCGCGGCCAGCTCGCGACTGCCGTCGTAGTATTCGATCTGCGCCTGCTGCGCCATCGTGAACGGGCCGGGCACGGTGACTTTCGCCAGATGCCTGGTGTGCCGCTTCAGAAACAGCAGATCGTCGACCTGGACTGCGTGCTTGCGGCGGATCGGCCCGACGACGCGCGGCACGGGATTGGGATGACCGCTGCGATCGAGTGCTGTGCCGGGATTGTCGACGTCGACGCCTTCGAGCGCCGTCGCGAAGCGATTCGAGTAACTTTCGCGGCGAATCTCACCGTCGGTGACGATATCGAGCCCGGCCTGCTCCTGCGCGCGGATCGCGACGATGGTTGCATCGTCCTGCGCCTGCGCGAGCCATTGCTCCGGAACGCGCCACAGCTCGCGCGCACGCACACGCGGCGGGAAGCGGCCTGCGAGCTTCTCGCGATCGATCAACCATTCCGGTTGCGGATAGCTACCTACGAGAGTGGTTGGAAACAGCATGCTAGGTCGTCCAGGGTGAGCGGCGGATGTCTGCGCCGTGCTCGTCGAGCAGCGGTGCCGTTGTCACGTGCGTTGCGCGCTCGCCGTCGAACTGCACAGCCGGGCGGACGGCCTGCTGGCCGCCATGGGCGCGCTCGACCGGCACGACGAGGCCGAGATGCTGCACTTGGGGATCCTGCACGACCTGATCGATGCGATTGATCGGCGCGAACGGCACATCGTTCGCGCCCAGGCGCTCGATCCAATGCTGCAGCGGGTGACGTGAGAACTGTGCGTCGAGCGCGGCACCAAGCGCTTCGTAGTTGTCGATGCGACCCTGCCGCACGCGGAAGCGCTGGTCATTGCCGATCGTCGGCGCATCGAGCGCGGCCACGAGACCTTCCCAGAACTTCTCGAGCGACGAGAGATGGATCGCGATCAGACCGCCGTCCGCGGTGCGCAGGATGTAGGCCTGCGCGAGTCGCGGCCGGTCGCTGGATTGCGGCGCCCGATCGAGTGCAAAGAACGCTGCGAACGGCTCGACAGCGAAGTGCGCCATCGCTTCGAGCATCGAGACTTCGACGAGTCGGCCGCTGCCGGTGCGGCTGCGCTCGAACAGTGCGCCGAGCACGCCGTAGGCCGCGTAGATGCCGGTGATCGCATCCGCGAGCGCCGGACCGAGAAAGCGCGGACGGTCTGGGTCGACGACGACGCTGAGGAAGCCGCTGAGCGCCTGCGCTACTGAGTCATAACTCGGGCGATCCGCGTAGGGGCCGCTGGCGCCGAAGCCGCTGATCGAGCAATAGACCAGTCGGGGATTGAGCACCTGCAGTCGCTCACGGCCGGCGCCGAGGCGCTCGGCAGTGCCGGGACGGAAGTTCTGGATGTAGACGTCGGCGCTCACGATCAGATCGTCGAAGATCTTGCGATCCGCGGCGCCGTTGAGATCGAGCGCGATGCTGCGCTTGTTGCGGTTGTAGGCCTGGAAATGCGGCGAGAACTGTCCGCCTTGATATGCCCGATACGGATCGCCGGTCGGACTTTCGACCTTGACGACGTCCGCCCCCAGATCGGCGAGCATCATTCCCGCGCACGGACCGGTGATGAACGTGCCCTGCTCGACGACCCGGATGCCTGAGAGTACGGACTTCATGGGGAGCGCTACTGGTCGCGTGGCTCGAAACCGTCGGGTTTCGGTCCGTCGTAGTCGACTGCGGCTGCGCCTGCATGCGAAAGCACGAAGCCGATCGGCCGGCTCTGCTCTTCGAGCAAGTGCGCAATCAGGCCGGCGGTGCGCGCCAGGATCGGCACGCCCTTGAGCGCGGCCAGCGGAAACTCAGCGTCGAGCAGCAATGCCGGAATTGCTACCGAGACATTCATCGCGAGCTGTTTGCCCGTCACAGCGGGCAGCACGCGCTCGATGGCGTGCGCTGCCTCGATGTGTCGCCCGCGGCGGTTGACTGCGGCAGCGACTTCGAACAGCCGCACCACGCGCGGATCGGCGGTCTTGTGCAACGGATGTCCGTAGCCCGGGATTGCGCGCTGCGCGCCGCGGTACTCCTTCACCACTTCTTGCGCTGCCGAGTCGAGCGATCCTGCACCGGCACGCTCGACGACTTCATGCAGCAGCTGCCCGGCCTCGTGCGTCGCGCCGAGAATCACGGAGCCGCAACCCAGAATCCCGGCGGCAACTGCGCCCTGCAGCGCTTCGGGTGCAGCCGCGAGCGTCAAGCGACTCGCTTGCACGCTCGGCACGAGACCGTGCTCCGCTATCGCAACCAGCGTTGCGTCGAGCACGCGCCGCTGCGCGTCGTCGGGCATCCGGCCCGTCACGAGCAACCAGGCGTGATCGGTGAAAGTCACGTGACCGATGAGCTCGCCGCACAAGTCGCGACCGCGCACCAGGATCGTGGCTTCGTTCGAGGACGAAATCGCGGAGCTGCGGTGCGTTTGCGGGCCGATCTTCATGGTTGGACTTTTTCGCATAGCGAAATAAACTTCGCCATGCGAACATGGTCCCGCGCCGGGGGACGAGGCGTCAAGAAGAACGCAGCTCGACCTACATTTTTTTCGAATAGCGAAATACAGTGCCCCGCATGAAACGCCGTACCGCCGCCCCGCGCCGCGAAGCCATGGGCGGACTCGCGAAGGGACTCGATGTCATCCGCGCCTTCACCCGCGAGTCGCCGTCGCTGACGCTCAGCGAGATCGCGGCCCACGCGCAGCTGCCCGCCGCGACTGCGCGCCGCTGCCTCTTGACGCTCGCGGAGCTGGGCTACGTCATGCAGTCGGGCCGCAATTTCCTGCTGCGGCCGAAAGTGCTCGAGCTCGGCGCGGCGTATCTCGAATCGATGAACATCGAAATGCTGACCAAGACCTACCTGGAGGATCTCGCGCGCCAGACCGGCGATTCCGCTGCGCTCACGGTGCTCGACGGCACCGAGATCGTCTATCTGGCGCGCACGTCAGTGCGAACGCTGATGCGACTCGAAGCGCACGTCGGCAGTCGCTTTCCCGCATATCCGACCTCGATGGGCCGCGTACTGCTCGCCGGACTCAGCGCGGAACGATTGCAGAAGTATTTCGCCACCGCGCAATTCGTCGCACTGACCAGTCACACCGTCACGGATCCGGGCACGCTGATGAAGCTCATCGAGGAGTGCCGTCGAGTCGGCCACTCCGCTGTCGAAGACGAGCTCGCTTACGGTGTCGTCGCGGTCGCCGTGCCGGTTTACGATCAGTCGCGCCGCGTGGTCGCGGCCCTGAATACTTCGAGCCACTCGAAGAAGATTTCGAAGGCCAAGCTCGTGCGCGAGCGCCTCGGGCTGCTGCAGGAGCTGAGCGCGCAGATTTCGCGCGAGCTGCTGCGAGTACCGGGCCTGTCGCTCAGCGCCCAGAACTGACGGGAACCGCACGACTGACAAGACGCCGCTGCGGCTGCCGCTTCTCATATATATAGATGCCCGCAATCCGTATTCCCTAATCCGAGCGCCTCGTCCCAGACTTCCTGCGATGCGTGAATCCGGCAACAAGACACGCCGCGATCGAGGCGTCGCACAAGTGCTGCTGATGCGCCTCGAGAACGAGCGCCTGCCTTATGCCCTGAAGCTCAAGGAGAAGGTCGACCGCGGCGAGCGCTTGTCCGATTTCGACACCCAGTTTCTGAAGCGCGCGATGCAAGAAGCACCCGAGGCGCGCAAGCTGGCGGCGAAGCTGCCGCAGTATCAAGAGATCGTGACGCGGATGGCTAAGCTTTACGAAGAGATCACGCGCAAGGGCGCGGAAAACGAACAGAAAGCAGCGCCCAACGCCGGCCGGTGAAATTCGCACCGCACATATCCATTCTGCTGCTCTCGCTGCTGGCAGGCTGTGCGCAGCTGCCACCGCGCCCTGCTCTGCCCGATGCCACTGCGATCGCTCCCACGTCCGCAACGCAGCTCGATCAGCTGACAGCTCCGCTCGAAGCCGAGCATCCGGGTCAATCCGCCTTCCGGCTCGTCGTCGAAGGCACGGAAGCGTTCGTGACCCGCGTGCAGAGCGCACGCCTGGCCGCGCGTAGCCTCGATGTCCAGAGCTACATCTGGCACATGGACCTGACCGGACGTTACTTCGTGCAGGAATTGCTGCTCGCCGCGGACCGCGGTGTCCGGGTGCGACTGCTGCTCGACGACATGGATGCGCGGAACGAGAGCGCGACGTTCGGGGCGCTCTCTGCTCATCCGGACATCGAAGTGCGCACGTTCAATCCGTTCGCCTCGCGCCACGGCGCGCTGCGCTTCATCGCCGAAGCCACCACGAGCTTCGAGCGCATCAATCGGCGCATGCACAACAAGAGCTGGATTGCCGACAACCGGATAGCGGTCGTCGGCGGCCGCAACATCGGCGACGAATATTTCGGCGCCAGCGAGGACGTGAACTTCGTCGATCTGGATTTCGCGATGATCGGGCCGGTGGTGCGCGCGGCCTCGGACTCGTTCGACAACTATTGGAACTCGCCCGCGGCCTATCCGCTCGAAGCGCTGGATCCTGCAGCCGTCACAGCGGCGGGGCTAGACCGACTGCGCAGTGAGCTTCGTTCGCATGCCGCGCAAGCTGAACAAGGCCGCTACGCACAGGCATTGCGCGCCGACGACGCGATCAAGCGCATGATCGCAGGCGAGTGGCCGATGCAGTGGTCGGACAATTACCGGTTCGTGGCCGACGACCCGCACAAGGTCACGATGAAAAAGCGCGACGCGCAACGCACTCATGTCGGTGCAACGCTCGTCCCGATGGTCTCGTCGGCACAAACACGCCTGTCGATCATCTCGCCGTACTTCGTACCCGGCGAAGAAGTGACGGCAGCGTTCAGCAAGATGGTCGGCAACGATAGAGACGTTAGCATCCTGACGAACTCGCTCGCCGCCAATGACGTCGCCGCGGTGCACGGTGGCTACTCGCGCCATCGCAAGGCGTTGCTCGAAGGCGGCGTGCAGATTTGGGAGCTCAAGCCGCTGCCAGGAATGGAGGACAACGCCAGCCTCTTCGGATCATCGGGCGCGAGCCTGCACACCAAGGCGTTTGCGGTCGATGGCCGCGGGCTGTTCGTCGGCAGCTATAACCTCGATCCGCGCTCGACGTGGTTGAACTGCGAGCAAGGAGTGTTCGCGCAGAGCGAGCCGCTCGCGTTGCAGCTCGAGCAGATATTCGACAGACAGACTGCCGGCGAACACGCGTGGCGAGTTGCGCTCGACGCGGGCAAGTTGCAGTGGACCGACGGACGCGAAACCTTCGACCACGAGCCTCATGCTTCGTGGGGACGTCGCTTCCAGGCTTGGCTCGCCCGCACCCTCAGATTGGATGCGCAGCTGTAGCAGCACTGCGCGATCAGATATCCGCGTAGATCTCCAGCAGATTGCCGTCCGGATCGCGGAAGAACATCGTGCGATGACCCCAGCGCTGATCCGTTGCGGGCGCGACGATCGTGACACCTTCCTCGCGCAGCGCGGCCTCGGCGGCATCGACCTCTTCCCGGCGGACGCGAAACGCCAGTTGCACGCTGGCGGCGCCGGCGGCGGGCGGCTGATCCGGGACGATCAATCCCGGCTTGGCGAGCGCCAGGACGGTGCCGCCGACACGGAACTCGATCCAGTTGCCCTCCAGCTCGTGATACACGTCGAAGCGCATCACCTCGGCGTAGAACTTGCGCATGGCCGGCAGGTCGCGCGCGAACAGGATCGTATAATCTAGTGCGCGGATCGCACGCAGCGGATGTCCTTCGAAGGTCCGACTCATGGCAGAAGCTCCAATCGGTACGACAGGCGGCGAGTTTAGGCGAGCCCGCAGATCCAGCCGCAGCGAGCGGTTGCGACACGCGGAACTTGGCGTCCTCGACCTCACGTATGCGCCCCTGCGCCCGCGCGGCGTCGCGCAGGATCTGTCGGTAGTCGTATACAGCAGGCAGCAGTAGCCTGACCTCGCATTGCAACCAATGGAAGCAGCCTCGCATCCAAGGAGGCAAACCGCAGGAAATGGAACAATGGTTGCGTGGAGAGAGCTTTGGCTGGCGGCGTGTTTACTCGTGGGATTCATGGCGCCAGCCGCGGCGGCTGTCACGATCGACGGCCGCATCGATCCGCAGGAATGGGCTGACGCCCGGCGCGTCACGGACTTCCGCAAGGTTCAGCCGCTGAACGGCGACCCCGCGTCGCTCCCCACCGAAGTCTGGATTCTCGCTACGCCTGAGGGCCTGGCTGTCGCATTTCGTGCTGTTCAGCCGCCTTCGGTGCCGCGCACTCAGCAACGCGTGCAACGGGATTTCGACGAACAGGTCGATCGGGTCAATGTGATGATCGACTTCGACGGCGACCACCGCACTGCCTACGACTTCACGATCGCCTCCACCAACGGCATCTTCGATGCCGTCATCACCAACGAAACCCAGTTCAACTCCGACTGGGACGGCAACTGGCAACACCAGGTCGGCGGCGACGACGAAGCCTGGACGGCCGAGGTGCTGATCCCGTGGCACATCGCGCCGATGCGCAACGCCACTGGCGACGTGCGCACGATCGGCATCTACGTCGACCGCGTGATCGGCGTGACCGGCGAGCGTTCAGCGTGGCCGTTCGCGAGCTTCGAGCGCCCGCGCTTTCTTTCCGACTTCGCGCCGATCGAGGTCACGCAGTACAAGCAATCGCTGCTCGCTCTGACGCCGTACGTCTCGACCTTGCACGACATGGTCGACAAGGACAACGAGCCGGACGCAGGGCTCGACGTGTTTTGGAAGCCCAACGGCCAGACGCAACTGCTCGCCACTTTCAACCCGGACTTCGGCCAGGTCGAGAGCGACGACCTGGTCGTCAACTTCGACGCGACCGAGGTCTTCATCAGTGAGAAACGGCCGTTCTTCACCGAGAACCAGGGCATCTTCGACTTCACCACGCCTTCCGACTTCAGCCAGCTGCTCTACACGCGTCGGGTCGGCGGCCCCGCGGACGACGGCGAGGGTGCCGGCGATATCATCGGAGCGGTCAAATTCAACGGCAGCCTCGGCGCGACCAAGTACGGCGTGTTTGCCGCCGACGAGGCTCACGAAGTCGGTCGCACGTTCTCGGCGCTGCGCCTGGTTCGCGACTTCAGCGAGCAGAACCTGGGCCTGATGGTGACCAACGTCGACCGTCCGTTCTTCGACCGCAACGCCACAGTGTTCGGCGTGGATCACAACTGGCGTCCGACGGCGCGCTGGAACGTGCAGACGAGGCTGATCGACAGCAATATCGAGCAGGCCGGCGCAACGAGCAACGACACCGGCGCGACGGTGATAGCCGACTACGAGATGGATCACGGCTGGCGCCAGCAGTGGATCCTCATGCACTTCGGCAACGAGCTGCAGATCAACGATGCCGGATTTCTCGATCGCGCCAGTCTCAATTACGCGCACTGGCAGTTCAATCGACGATTCACCGCGCTGCCCGCGGAATCCCGCTACGCGTCGAAGGACTGGCGCTGGCGCGCAAGCAGCGCTTACAACGATCACGGACAACTGCTCAACCATCGGTTCCGCATCAGCCGCGAGAGCAGGCTCCGCAACGGCAGCTTTGAGTACGGCGATCTCAACATCATGAGCGCCGGCGTAGACGACTTGCTCACGCGCGGCAACGGTGCCGTCAACCTGCCGCCGCGCTTCAGCAGCTACTTCGAGTACGAGCGACCGCGGGTCGGCAACTGGGGGTGGCGGATGGAAGGGGAAGCATATAGCGGCGGGCTGTCCGGGAATCACCGGATCGGCTACCGGCTCGTGGTCGAGCCGCGCTATTTCATCAGCGACGCGCTGAATGTCTACGTCGGCTTCGAAGGGGAGCGTCAGCCGGATTGGCTGGTGTGGCAGCAGGACACGCTATTCGGCAGCTTCGACCGAAAGCAACCGAGCGTGAGCGCCGGCTTCACCTGGATCATGACCAACCGTCACGAGCTGCGCATGAAGCTCCAGGCGCTCGGCCTCGACGCGCAGTTGCGCCAGGCATACCGCGTCGATGCCGCGGGCAACTCGATTCCGACCGACGAGCCAGTCAGCGATTTCAGCGTGAGCACGCTGGCGCTGCAGATCCGCTATCGCTACGAGCTCGCGCCGCTTTCGTACCTGTACGTGGTGTACGGCCGCGGCGGCTTCGACCAGGAAGAGTCGACCGACGGCTCCGACCGACTCCTCCGCGACAGCTTCAGCCTGCGCGACGACGAGCAGCTGCTGATCAAACTCAGCTATCGGTTCGAAACTTAGACCGGGAGAAATTCCGGCATTCGGCTGTCGGATTCGCGGTTTCCCGTTCGTCATTAAGACAGGAAGTTGACGAATCGGGAGCTGACGATCATGAACGCCGTGGCCGTAACTGTCGCACTCTGGCTCAAGCGCGGGCTCGCGCTGCTGCGCGGTATCGGGCCTTATGCGGCGATCGAGATCCTGCTCCCGGGCGGCACGCTCATCGC
>Ga0075421_100000586_pt1 | contig 38754 bp, 36 predicted proteins | sample SoiMetdeltSBSDD5_FD_75292 | JGI IMG/M metagenome (GOLD analysis project Ga0075421, IMG submission 75292) | Bulk soil microbial communities from a Populus tree surrounding site in Tennessee, USA - Soil MetaG P. deltoides SBSDD5 | ecosystem: Environmental > Terrestrial > Soil > Tree plantation... | reverse complement strand
AAGCCACCTCGCGCGCGCAAGGGGCGCACCCGTACGGCTTCGACGCTGGCGACGATCCTGCCGGTTTCTTGGGCCCAGTGTTGGGCCGGCATTTTCCGGATGCCGCTAAGGTCTTGTTTTTATTGGTCGGAGCGGGGAGATTCGAACTCCCGACCCCCTGCTCCCGAAGCAGGTGCGCTACCAGGCTGCGCTACGCTCCGCCCGACCTTGCGAGCTGCCTTAAACCACGCCGGCCGCCGCCGATCAAGCCGAGCCGTGGGGCAATAGGGCAATAGGACCTTACCGCCTTACTGCCTCACTGCCTCACTGCCTCAGCCTCGAGCCTGGACTCCCGGCCGCGCCATGGCTGCACCCGGCCAGATGGCACGCGACACGCGCGCGTACTGCGGTGGATAGGCGATCTGCGCGCCCAGCCGCTCGGCCGCGTGCCACACCCAGCGCGGGTTGTCGAGGATGGCGCGCGCCATCGCCACGAAGTCGGCCTGGCCCGAGACGACGATCGCCTCCGCCTGCGCCGGCTCGACGACGAGGCCGACGGCGCGCGTCAGGATGCCCGTCTCCGCCCGCACCCTGGCCGCCATCGGCACCTGATAGCCGGGGCCCAGCGCGATCTTCATCTGCAGCACGGCGCCGCCGCCCGAGACGCAGACGTAGTCGAAGCCCGCGGCCTTGAGCGCGGCGGCGTGGACGACCGCATCGTCGGCCGTGAGCCCGCCGTCGGCCCAGTCGGTACCGGTGATGCGCGCGCCGAGCGCCACCCCGCGCGGCACCACGGAGCGCACGGCGCGGGCGACGCCGAGCGGGAAGCGCAGGCGGTTCTCGAGGCTGCCGCCCCAGGCATCGGTGCGCCGGTTGGAGAGCGGCGAGACGAACGAGTGCAGGAGGTAGCCGTGGGCGTTGTGCAGCTCGACGGCGTCGAAGCCGAGGCGCACGGCGCGCTCCGCGGCCTGGCGGAAGGAGGCGAGGATGCCCTCCATGCCGCCCTCATCGAGGGCCATGGGCGCAGGCGTGCCCTCGATCAGCGGTATGGCGGACGGTGCAACGGTCTGCCAGGCGCCGTCGCCCTGCTCGAGCGGCTTGCCGCCCTCCCACGGGCGCTGCGAGGAGGCCTTGCGGCCGGCGTGGGCGATCTGGATGCCGAAGCGCGTGCCCGGCATGGCGACCTTGCGCGCGGCGGCCATGACCCGCGCGAGCGCCGCCTCGTTGGCGTCCGAGTAAAGGCCGAGGCAGCCCGGCGTGATGCGGCCGGTGCGCTCCACGGCCGTCGCCTCGAGCATGACGAGGCCGGCACCGGACATGCCGAGTTGCATCAGGTGCTGCAGGTGCCAGTCGCTGGCGTCGCCGTCGTCGGCGGAATACTGGCACATGGGCGCGACGGCGATGCGGTTGGGCAGAGTGATCGGGCCCAGTTCGAGCGGGGAGAAGAGATGGGGCACGGGCGGAGAACCTATGAGCAGGGAGACGATGGGGCGGGACGGCACCGCTCGAGTTGCGGGAGCCCATAGTGCTGGCAGCCGGCACCCGATGCAAGCCGCAACGCTGCAGCTCCGATTCACGATGCGGGCACATTTCGCGGGCCCGGCGCGCCCCGACTCCATAGATCCGCCGGAGGACGTGCAATCAGAGAAGCGAGCAAGTCCCTATGCGTATGCTACTGACTGTGGCGCTGATCCTCGCGGGAGCTTCGGCGCTCGAAGCGCGACAGAGCGGCAAGGCGAAGCGCTACTACTACAACCCTCCGAACGCGTATTACTACAACCCTCCAAATGGCTACTACTACGGCGGGCCGAGAGGGGAGTCCGAGTGCGAGCGGCGCGCCCGCGCCGAGGATCCGAGCGGCCAGTACGCAGGCTACCCCTGCTGGGCGCGGGAGACTTTCGGCCGAAGCGGGTCCGGCCGTGGCCGGTGACCGGGCGGCGCAGAAGCCCGGGCTGCAGGCCGGCGGAAATTGAGAAGGCCCCGGTGCTCGGAACCGGGGCCTCCTGGTCCGCTGGAGCGCCAGGACAGTCTGCAAGCGCTCGGGGAGCCAGCGGGCCCGGGCCGAACCAAGGTGCGGTCGAGGTGCGGCCTGGGCCCCGCCTGCCCAACGTGTTACGGGGGGCAGGACCGGCAGGCTAGCGGCGCATCTGTGAAGCTCCCGTTAAGACGCGACACCGGAGGCCGGGTCGGGATGGTCCGGCCCCGCGGGCCGGATCTGACGCTAGGCGTTGTCGCCCGCCAGTGCGTCGCACACGGCGCGGGTTACCTCGGCCGTGGTGGCCTTGCCGCCGAGGTCGGGGGTGTGCAGGGACGCGTCTGCGGTGACGCGCTCGATCGCGCGCATCAGGCGGGCCGCGGCGGCGGTCTCGCCCAGGTGCTCGAGCAGCATGACGCTCGACCAGAAGGTGCCGACCGGGTTGGCGATGCCCTTGCCCGTGATGTCGAAGGCCGAGCCGTGGATCGGCTCGAACATGGAGGGGAAGGTGCGCTCCGGATTCAGGTTCGCGGTGGGCGCGATGCCGAGCGAGCCGGCAAGGGCCGCGGCGAGGTCGGAGAGAATGTCGGCATGCAGATTGGTGGCGACGACCGTGTCGATGCTCTGAGGCTTCAGGGTCATGCGCACCGTCATGGCGTCGACCAGCATCTTGTCCCAGGTCACGTCGCGAAAATCGGCCGCCACCTCCGCGGCGATCTCGTCCCACAGCACCATGCCGTGGCGCTGGGCATTGGACTTGGTGACGACGGTGAGGAGCTTGCGCGGCCGCGAGCGCGCCAGCGCGAAGGCGAAGCGCATGATGCGGGCGATGCCGGCGCGTGTGAACATCGACACGTCGGTGGCGGCCTCCTCGGGCAGCCCGCGATGCACCCGGCCGCCGACGCCCGCATACTCGCCCTCCGAGTTCTCGCGCACGATCACCCAGTCGAGCTCGGGCCCGGAGACGCCGCGCAGCGGGCTCGTGATGCCCGGCAGGATGCGCGTGGGGCGCACGTTGGCGTACTGATCGAACGGCTGGCAGATGGCGAGCCTGAGCCCCCACAGGGTGATGTGGTCGGGCACGTCGGGTGCGCCCGCGGAGCCGAACAGGATGGCGTCGTGCCTGCGGATGAGCTCGAGGCCGTCGGCGGGCATGAAGGCGCCCGTCCGCTTGTAGCGCTCCGTGCCCCAGTCGAACCGGTCGACGGCGAGCCCAAAGCCGCCATCGCGCCTCGCGCACGCCTCGAGCGCCTCGATGCCGGCCGAGATCACCTCGGAGCCGATGCCGTCGCCGGGAATGGCGGCGATGCGATATGTCCGCATGACAGGTTTCAGGTTTCGGGTTTCAGGTTTCAGCTCTCAGGACCGGCCGCGATATAGCGCGAAACCCGACACCTGCAACCTGAAACCTCACTTCTTGGACTTGTTGGGCTCGGTCGTCGGCGTCCAAGGGACCTCGCCCGGCCCTTTGCCCTTCTCGCTGCTCTTCTCGCTCTTCTCGTTTTGTGCCTCTGCCGCCGACTTGGCCCGCTCCCGCTCGAAGGCGCGGTACTTCTGCACGTTGGCGTTGTGGTCCTTGAGCGTCTCGGCGAACACGTGACCGCCCTTGCCGTCGGCCACGAAGTAGAGGGCCTTGGTGCTGGCAGGGTTGAGCACGGCCTCGATGGCCGCCTTGCCCGGATTGCAGATCGCCGTCGGGGGCAGGCCGAAGATCATGTAGGTGTTGTGCGCGGTCTTGCGCCCGATCTCGCTCTTCAGAATCGAGCGCCCCCAGGCCACCTTGCCGCCGTCGAGGCCGTAGAGGATGGTCGGGTCGGAATCGAGCCGCATGTTCTTCCTGAGCCGGTTCACGAACACCGCCGCCACCTTGTCGCGCTCGTCGTTGCGGCCCGTCTCCTTCTCGACGATCGAGGCCAGCACGACCGCCTCCTCCCAGCTCTTGAGCGGCAGGTCCTTCTGGCGTTGCGACCACATCCTCTCGGCCAGCTTGCGCGCCTCGGCGCTCATCTTGTCGATGACCTTCTGGCGCTCGTCGCCGCGCTGGATGTCGTAGGACGCGGGCAGGAGCGTGCCCTCGGGCGGCACCTCGGCGATCTCGCCCGAGAGGTTCGGGTCGCTCTTCAGCTTTTCCACGATCTGCCAGCTCGTCAGCCCTTCGGGGATCGTCACCCGGTAGATGATGGTCTTGCCTTCCACCAGAATGTCGATCACCTGGCGCACGCTCGCCGCCTTCGGGATCTGGTACTCGCCGGCCTTGAGGCTCATGGACCGGCCACCGTCGGCCCAGCCGGTAACGTGGACCAGCCGGTAGCCAGCGGTGAACAGCCACTGGTTGGAGATCACCCCCAGGCGCTCGAGGCGGACGGCGATCTCCTGCGCGCCCTCGCCCCTGCGAATCTCCACCTTCTTGGCCGCCTGCAGCGGGCCGGGCGCCCCGATCCAGCTCTGCAGCACCAGCGCCGCGGCCCCCGCGAGCACCATCAGCACGACGAGCAGCGTGAAGACACCGCTGATGACCCGGAAGAGGCCGCGCGATGCGCCCGGCTCGTGCGCGAAGCGCCGCCGACGCAGCCTCCTCGCCGCCGGCCGGGTAGGCTCCAACCGCTCCGCAGGACTGCGCGGCAGTGGACCCGTTGAACGGCCACTGTAGCGCGGTTCGACTGGCCGGCGACTGCTCATGGGCTCCCTCCCAGCGCGCCCCGACGGGGTCAGACCCTGACGCACACCCGTGCCCGCAATGTCGGCGTCGCGGTCGGGAGTCCGACCCCGCACGGCGGCAATGCACGAGGCGTACCGGCGATCGATTCCGGCCTTAGCAGCTTTAGCCCAAATGTGGCGAAAGCGCGTTGAGGGCGCAAGCCTCCAACGCGCCGCTCGATTGCGATGAGTATGCGGAGGAACGCGCAGGCCGGGTCAAGGCGTAGATTCTATGCAGGCAGGGTCGCTTGAGTAACCTCCGAGTCCCCTTTGGCGAAGTGGATCGGAGGTATTTCGATAAAACTCGGAGCTTGACAAGCGACTGCTCATAGGAGGTTGGGTCAAGCGAAGCGCAGACCCAACTTCGCATTGACAGGGCTGTTGGGTCTGCCCCCGGCTTGGGCCGGGGTTGACCCGACCTACGCCGCGAAACGGCGCAGAACGAGCGAGGCGTTGGTGCCGCCGAAGCCGAACGAGTTGGACAGCACCGTGTCGATGCTGCGCCGCCTCGCCCGGTGCGGCACGAGATCGATCACCGTCGCAACCGAAGGATTGTCGAGGTTGAGGGTGGGCGGCGCGATGTTGTCGCGGATGGCGAGCACCGAGAAGATCGCCTCCACCGCGCCCGCCGCGCCCAGGAGATGGCCGATCGCCGACTTGGTCGAGGACATGGAGATCTCGCCCGCGGCGTTGCCGAACAGCCGCTCCACGGCGCCTAGCTCGATCTCGTCGCCAATGGGCGTCGAGGTGCCGTGCGCGTTCACGTACTGGATGTCGCTGGGGGCAATCCCGGCGCGTGCCAGCGCCGCGCGCATGCAGCGGTAGGCGCCGTCGCCGTTCTCGGCCGGCGCCGTGATGTGAAAGGCATCGCCCGACATGCCATAGCCGATGACCTCGGCATAGATGCGCGCCCCGCGCGCTCTGGCGTGCTCCAGGGTCTCGAGCACCACCACGCCCGCACCCTCGCCGATGACGAAGCCGTCGCGGTCCTTGTCGTAGGGGCGCGACGCCTTGGTCGGCTGGTCGTTGAATCTGGTGGAGAGCGCCTTGCAGGCGGCGAAGCCCGCCATCGCGATCCGGCAGATCGGGCTCTCGGTGCCGCCCGCCAGCATCACGTCGGCATCGCCCAGCGCAACGAGGCGCGCGGCGTCGCCGATGGCGTGCGCGCCGGTGGAGCAGGCGGTGACGACGGCGTGGTTGGGCCCCTTGAGACCGTGCTTGATCGAGACGTACCCCGAGGCCAGATTGATGAGCCGCCCGGGAATGAAGAACGGGCTGACGCGCCGGGGCCCCTTGTCGCGCAGCAGCAGCGACGTCTCCGCGATGCCGCTGAGCCCGCCGATGCCGGAGCCGATGAGGACGCCGGTGCGCTCCTGCTTCTCGGGCGTGTCGGCCTTCCAGGCGGCGTCGCGCAGGGCGAGGTCGGCGGCCCCCATGGCGAAGACGATGAAATCGTCGACCTTGCGCTGCTCCTTGGGCTCCATCCAGTCGTCGGCATTGAACTTGCCCTCCGACGTGGGCCCGCGCGGCACGAAGCACGCGATCTGGGACGCGATATCGTCGACGGGAAACTCCTCGACGCGGCGTGCGCCGCTCTTGCCTTCGAGCAGACGTGACCAGCTCGCCTCCACTCCGCAGCCCAGCGGAGTCACGAGCCCGAGCCCGGTGATGACGACGCGACGCAACATTCCTGGTCCCGACTAGGCCCCCCTGTTGCCCGAGCGGGCAACCGGCTCGCTCAGGCGCGTCCTGCTCGCACGGGAGACCGGAAGGCGCGTTTCATTCAGGCCGCGGGCGGCGGCGTGCCGGCCGCGCTCGCATGCTGCTCGAGGAACTTGACGGCATCCCCCACCGTCTGGATGCGCTCGGCCGCGTCGTCCGGAATCTCGCATCCGAACTCCTCCTCGAACGCCATCACCAGCTCGACGGTGTCCAGGCTGTCAGCTCCAAGATCGTCGATGAAGCTGGCGCTGTCCGTGACCTTGTCGGACTCCACGCACAAGTGCTCTACCACGATCTTCTTCACGCGCTCTGCGACGTCGCTCATCGGTGTATTTCCTCGGCTGACCTGTCTGTCTGATCCAAGCTGTTTCTGTTCTTCTTCGCGTCGACCTGTCGGTACACAAACCCCGAGCCTGCGAGAGCGCCACTGCCCATGCCGGTGGTGGGGCGGACCGGTCTGCACATACCTGTACGGCAGCCGCCCGCTTCCCCCGAGTTGGGCACACAAATCACGGGCTCGTTAACATACTTCATCTGCCTTGACCAGCACCTCCAGGTGCAGCGCCGCGCACGGACCTCGGGGGGTTTTATCCAAGCTCCGTCAGGGCATGGCCAAGCCGCCATTCACATGCAAGGTCTGCCCCGTCATATACCCGGCCTCGGCCGACGCCAAATAGACGCACGCGGCGGCAACGTCGGCGGGGGTGCCGAACTTCTCGGCTGGAATAGCCCCCTTGATGGCCGCCACCTGGGCCTCTTTGAGCGTGTCCGTCATCGGGGTGGAGATGAAGCCCGGCGCGATGCAGTTGACCGTGATGCCGCGGGGCGCCACCTCGCGGGCCAGCGACTTCGACATGCCGATCATGCCGGCCTTGGAGGCAGCGTAGTTGCCCTGGCCGGGGTTGCCGATGACGCCGCTCACGGAGGAGATGTTGACGATGCGCCCGTAGCCGGTTTTGGCGCGCAGCATGGCGCGCGCCGCCGCCCGCATCAGCAGAAACGTCGCCGTGAGATTGACCGCGATCACCTCGTCCCACTGCTCGTCCTTCATCACCATGAACAGGTTGTCCCTGGTGAGACCCGCATTGTTGACCAGGATGTCGAGGCGCCCGAGCTTGGCCGTGGCGGCATCGACGAGACCGGTCACGGCCGCCCGGTCGGCGAGATCGCAGGGGACCACGTGCGACCGGGGACCGAGCTCGGCCGCCAGCTTCTCGAGCTTCTCAGCCTGACGGCCTGAGACGGCCACCACGGCGCCCTGCTTGTGGAGGGCCCGCGCGATCGCCCCGCCGATGCCGCCGGTGGCGCCCGTGACGAGCGCCGTCTTGTCCGTCAGATCGAACATGGTGTCCCCTATGGTCTGAGCAAGGGCAGCGCGGCGTCGATGTCACGGGGCGCACCGATCGACACGGCCTCGAGCGACGGCACGATGCGCTTGGCGAGCCCGGCCAGCACCTTGCCGGCCCCGACCTCGAGCATGTGGGTGACGCCCGCGGCGGCCATGGCGGCCACCGACTCGCGCCAGCGCACGGTGCCCGTGACCTGCTCGACGAGGCGGCGCTTGATCTCGGCCGGATCGGAGATGGGTGCCGCCAGCACGTTGGCGACGAGCGGCACTGCCGGCGGCTTGATCTCCACCGTCGCCAGCGCGGAGGCCATGACATCGGCGGCTGGCTGCATCAGGGCGCAGTGGAAGGGCGCGCTGACGTTGAGCGGCACGAAGCGGCGCACGCCGTAGGCTTTGGCGAGGCGCGACGCCCGCTCGATCGCCGTCTTGGCTCCGGAGATCACCGCCTGCGTCGGCTCGTTGTCGTTGGCGACTTGGCACACCTCGCCTTCGGCGGCCTCCGCGGCGAGCCGCTCGGCAACCTCCCTGCCGACGCCCAGCAGGGCGGCCATGGCGCCCTCGCCGATGGGCACGGCCTCCTGCATGGCCTTTCCGCGCGTACGCAACAGGCGCGCGGCGTCGCTCACCGTCAGGGCACCCGCGGCGGCCAGCGCCGAATACTCGCCCAGCGAGTGGCCGGCGACGAATTTCACGCGATCCGTGAGGCCGAGCCCACGCTCCTCAAGCACGCGCATGGCGGCGAGCGATACGGCCATCAAGGCAGGCTGGGCGTTCTCGGTGAGCGTCAGCGTCTCGAGCGGACCCTCGAAGACGATGCGCGAGAGGCGCTCGCCAAGCGCGGCATCGACCTCGTCGAAGACGGCCCGCGCCGACGCATGGGCCTCGGCCAGCTCGGCACCCATGCCGACGGCCTGGCTTCCCTGTCCCGGAAATACGAGTGCGACGGCCATGCAGGCTGAAACCGGCTGTTGATCCCGGCGCGGCTAAGCCACAGGGCGGGCTGCCCTGTCAAGGCTTGCGCCCCATTTGCGGTGTTCGCGCTGCAACGTCGCACGAGGCGGCGTTTTGCGCTTGCTGCGGTTCGGGAACTGCGTATAAGACGCGATTTACCCGTTCCGGCCGGAGGCTGAACGGCAGATCCCCATGAGACAAAAAGTTGGGGACGGGCAATACGCCCGGGCTGCCGGTGTTTCCGCTCTTTCGGGTCCTCGGGCCTTTCTGTGCGGCTTGCCGCACCGGTCCACAAAGGGGCTTAGCGCCGGACGGCAAAGGTTAGGAAAGGCTGATAACCGTGCCACTCTACGAGCATGTTTTCCTGGCGCGCCAGGATATCTCCCAGACCCAGGTCGACGCCCTGACCAAGGAGATGAGCGAGGTCATCACCGAGGGCGGCGGCAAGATCGGCAAGACCGAGTACTGGGGCGTCAAGCCCCTCGCCTACAAGATCAAGAAGAACCGCAAGGCGCACTTCTCGCTCATGAACATCGACGCCCCGCCGGCGGCGGTGGCCGAGATGGAGCGGCGCATGCGGCTCTCTCAGGATGTCATCCGCTTCCTCACCGTGCGCGTCGAGCAGCACGAGACGGAGCCCTCCATCCAGATGCGCAAGAGCGACCGCGACGAGCGGGGCGATCGCGATCGCGATCGCGGCGGCCCGCGCGGCGACCGTGGCGGCTTCCGCGGCGGCGGTGGCGGCGGCTTCCGCGGCGGTGGTGGCGGCTTCCGCGGCGACCGCGACCGTGGCGGCGGCGGGGGCCCGCGGCGCGACCGCGACGGCGGCGATGGCGACCGCTTCCCGAGACGCGGCCCGCCGCCGCGCGAGCGCGAGAGCGAGACGCCGCAACCCCAGACCGAGGAGACGAGTTGAGCCGTGGCTGAAGTTGCGAGCACCACCGCGAGGCGGCCGTTCCATCGGCGCCGCAAGACCTGCCCGTTCTCCGGCGAGAACGCGCCCAAGATCGACTACAAGGATGCGCGTCTGCTCGGGCGCTACATGTCCGAGCGCGGCAAGATCGTACCGAGCCGCATCACGGCGGTGTCGGCCAACAAGCAGCGCGAGCTGGCGCGCGCCATCAAGCGCGCACGCTTCGTCGGCCTGTTGCCGTACGTCGTGGACTGAGGGCGCACCTCTGGTCCGGCGTGCAGGCCGGATCACTCGTGAATGTCGAATGTGAGTGTCGAAGGGTTGGGACGGGTTGCCGTCTCTAACCGCCAACGGCGGGACAGCTGGCAGACATGCGAAGCGGTTTTCTCATCGGCCTCGGCTCCGGCGTCGCCTCGGCGTTCCTGTCGTACTCGGCGACGCGGGGCACCTCCCCGCTGCTGATCGTCCTCCTCGGGCTTCTGACGCCGCTTCCGTCCCTCATTGCGGGCTTCGGGTGGGGCTGGCTGTCGGCCGCAGCCTCTGCGGCCATGGGCGCGCTCGTGACCGGGCTCTTCGCCGGGCCCATGTCGGCGGCGGGCTATTTTCTGATGCTGGGCGTGCCCACCACCATGATCGCCTATCTCGCCTACCTGAGTCGGCCGGACCCCTTCGACAGCGAGGCGCGCGAATTCTATCCGCCGGGGCGGCTGACGGCGGCCATTGCGCTCTTTGCCGGCGCGCTGCCCGTGCTCTTCCTGCCGCTGATCGGGGGCAGCTACGAAGGCCTGCGCGAGCCGATCGACAAGGAGCTCCGGGGCCTGTCCCAGCGCCTGCCCGAGCTCGGCATGAAGTCCCTGACCAACGAGCAGGTGCAGGCCTTCACCGACCTGTTCATCAACAAGCTTCCGGGCGCGCTCGCCGCCTATTGGCTGATCGTGTTCACGGTCAACGCCTACCTCGCCGGGCGCATCGCCCTCGCATCGGGCCGGCTCGCACGCGACTGGCCGGACCTCCCGGGCATGACCTATCCCGTGGGCTTTCCCCTGCTCCTGGCGCTGGCCGTGCTCGCGTCCTACGCGCCCGGCGTCGTCGGCATTGCGGGAACGAGCTTCACGGGCGCCTTGCTCATCGCCTACCTCATCGCCGGGCTGGCGCTCGCCCACTTCATCGCGCGCGGCCGTGCGCCCTGGGCCCTGTGGCTCGTCTATGCCCTCCTGATCCTGTTCGGTCCCTACGCCGCCATGGCCATCATTCTGGGCGGCCTCGTCGACGCCGTCTTCAAGTTGAGGCAGCGCCTCGGCGCACCGCCGCCATCGGGTTGAACCCGCACGCAAGAAAAAGGAGCCCCCCATGCAGGTCATTCTTCTGGAGCGCATCGGCCGCCTCGGCCAGATGGGCGATGTCGTCACCGTCAAGGACGGCTACGCGCGCAACTTCCTGCTGCCGCAGAAGAAGGCACTGCGCGCCACCAAGGAGAACCTGGCGCGCTTCGAGACCAACCGCGCCCAGCTCGAGGCGCGCAACCTCGAGCTCAAGAAGGAGGCCGAGGCGGTGGCGGCCAAGCTCGACGGCCAGAGCTTCGTGGCGATCCGGCAGGCGGGCGACACCGGCCAGCTCTACGGCTCGGTGACGACGCGCGACGTGGTGGAGATCGTCACCGCCGGCGGCTTCAGCATCGACCGGCGCCAGGTCGTGCTCGACAGGCCGATCAAGACGCTGGGAGTGCACGCCATCCGCATCGCGCTGCATCCCGAGGTGATCGTCGGCGTCACCCTCAACGTCGCGCGCACCGAGGACGAGGCCGAGCGGCAGGCGCGCGGCGAGGACGTGACGGTCATCAAGGAGGAGGCCCTCGACCTCGAGACGTTCAACCCGGAGGAGGTCTTCGAGGAGGCGCCGCCGCTGGCTCCAGGGCAGGAGGAGCAGCCAGAGATCAAGGACTGACAGGTCGCTCTCCCGACCGCGGCCGCTTCTGCCGAGGCGGCGGCCTGCCTCCCCGGCCCAATCGTGACCGGCGCCGCCACAAGGGCGCATACGCAACCGAGGAGCTGCCGTCGTCCTGGTCGCGCCCGCAGCCTTGCATGGAAAGGCCTCTCCCGCTGCGTCTGAGCCCCGCCCAGGGCCATCGTCGACGGCCGGGCATCGGAGTGCCCGGACGCCCGCCCCCAAAAACTGGGGCTCCTGCGCCACGCCGAGTTAAGGAGAAGTGAAAGCCGCTATTCGATAGCAGCCTCCACCAGCATTCTCGCTTTGGTTGCATCAAGGACCCCCACACTGCGCCGGCGAGCGCAACGGGCTCGCGTCCGTGCCCTTTGATCCATCTCAGTCGTCGTTGAAAAATCCGCGTGCTGGGTAGCAGGCGACCCCGCTGCTGCGAGGAGCTTGCCGGCCGCGATATCGCGCCAGCTCCGGCGCCCGCATTGACACATGCCATGGCGTGAAGCGCGTGGCGCAGACGGCAGCCACGCTCATCCAGTGGTGGAAGTGGGTAAACTAAAGTATTATGTTACCGTTTCTTCACGTTGCCCCGTCTAATCCGCCGTTGCCTGGAAGGAGTGCACGCCTAGCGCGAAGTGAGCCCGCTCCATGTACAGATTGCTCGACGCCATCCTGCAGCGCATCGTCAAGGTCGGTGATTTGACGTTTGTCGATGGCAGCGGCCGGCCGCACCGGTACGGTGACGGCTCCGGCGGCGCAGTCGTCGTGCGAGCTATGGATCGAAAGGTCGAGCGCCAGCTCGCGATCGACCCGCAGCTGGCCCTGGGCGAGGCCTACATGAGCGGCCGCATCGTCATGGACCAGGGCAGGGTCTACGACCTGCTCGAACTGGTGCTCAGCAACGCCCGCAACCACCCGTTGCCACGGTGGACTGCGAGCTTCGACGCCGCCCGCTATCTGCTCCGCCGGCTCAGCCAGTTCAACCCGTCGCGGCGCGCGCGGCGCAATGTCGCTCATCACTACGATATCGACGGCAGCATCTACGACCTCTTCCTCGATCGCGACCGCCAGTATTCCTGCGGCTACTTCGAGGAGGGTGTCGCCGACCTCGATCAGGCCCAGGAGGCGAAGAAGCGACATCTGGCCGCCAAGCTGGCCTTGCGGTCCGGACATCATGTGCTGGACATCGGCTCGGGCTGGGGCGGCCTCGGGCTCTACCTGGCGAAGGGCGCGGCGTGCAAGGTGACAGGCATCACGCTCAGCACCGAGCAGCACAGGCTCTCCAACGAGCGTGCGGCACGCGAGGGCCTGGCGCGTTCCGTCCACTTCGACCTCGAGGACTACCGCAAGGTCCAGGGCCGCTTCGACCGCATCGTCTCCGTCGGCATGTTCGAGCATGTCGGCGTCAATCACTACGGAACCTACTTCAGGAAGGTCCGCGACCTCCTGACAGACGACGGGGCTGCCGTCATCCACACCATCGGCCGCTCCCAGCCGCCCGGCATCACCAACGCGTTCATCGCCAAGTACATCTTTCCCGGCGGCTACATTCCTGCCTTGTCCGAGGTTGCCGCTGCCGTCGAGCGGTCCGGCCTCGTCATCTCCGACATCGAGGTGTTGCGCCTGCACTACGCCCAGACACTGCGCGCCTGGCGCCAGCGGTTCCTCGCCAACTGGGACAAGGCCAGTGCCATCCGCGGTGAGGAGTTCTGCCGCATGTGGGAGTTCTATCTGGCGGGCTCCGAGACGGCGTTCCGCTACCAGGGCCTGGTCGTGTTCCAGCTGCAGCTCACCAAGACGATGGACGCGCTGCCGCTGACGCGCGACTACATGCTCGACGAGGAGCGCCGCCTGATGAGGGGCGACGGCGAAGCCAAGCTCTCCTCCCGCCGCGCTTGAGTTGATCCGTCATCCCGGAAGCTGAGGGGTGCAGCCCGAAGCTATCCGGGACCGCGTCGAACGAGCCGAGCCCTGCTTCCCGAGGTCCCGGTTCGGAGCGGTGCTCGCCTGCGGCTCGCACCGCGCCGACCGGGATGACGGGTGTAGCGCCATCCGGGTGGCGAGTCGGCACCACGCAAGCGCGGGCTGCGGGCGGTGTGAACAGCGAGGATGGCACCGATCGACGGGGGCGCCCCCGGGCGCGACTCCCTTTATGCCCGGCCCCATGACCAGCACGACCAGCACCGCACGCCGCACGCTCCGGGAGGCCGGCAGAGAGCCCGCCTCGCCCGCTCCTGCCGCACCCGACGCGCTGCCCTTCCGGGCGGCCCCTCACAACCTCGAGGCCGAGCAGGCGCTGCTCGGAGCCATCCTCGTCAACAACGAGGCGCACGACCGCGTCTCGGGCTTCCTCGAGCCCTACCACTTCTTCGATCCGTTGCATCAGCAGATCTACGAGACCGCCGCCACGCTCATCGGTACCGGCAAGCAGGCGACGCCGATCACGCTCAAGACCTTCTTCGAGAGCGCCGAGCCGATCGGCTCCGGCTTGAGCGTGCCGGCCTATCTCGGCCAGCTCGCGGCCAACGCCACCACCATCATCAACGTGCGCGACTACGCCCGCACCGTCTACGACCTCGCCGTGCGCCGCCAGCTCATCGTGATCGGCGAGGACATGGTGAATGCCGCCTACGACAGCCCCGTGGATTTCCCACCCAAGGAGCAGATCGAGGAGGCGGAGACGCGCCTCTTCTCGCTGGCCGAGACCGGCAAGTACGGCCAGGGCTTCGCCACCTTCTCCACGGCGCTCACGGCGGCCATCGAGATGGCGAATGCCGCCTACCAGCGCGACGGCGGTCTCTCCGGCATCTCGACCGGGCTGAGGGCGCTCGATGCCAAGCTCGGCGGTCTGCAGCCGTCGGACCTCGTCATCCTGGCGGGCCGGCCCGCCATGGGCAAGTCGTCGCTCGCGACCAACATCGCCTTCAACATCGCCAAGGCGCACGTGCGCTCCCTCGCCGAGCGGCCGGACCTCGCGCCCGACGATGCGGCCCACGACGGCGCCGTGGTCGGCCTCTTCTCGCTCGAGATGTCGTCCGAGCAGCTCGCCACCCGCATCATCTCCGAGCAGGCCGGGATACCGTCCGAGAAGATCCGGCGCGGTATGATCGAGGAGAGCGAGTTCAAGCGCCTCGTCGAGGTCAGCCAGGAGATGGCGACGCTGCCCCTCTATATCGACCAGACCGGCGGCATCTCGGTCGCCCAGCTCGCCGCGCGGGCCCGCCGGCTCAAGCGTCAGCACGGTCTCGGGCTGCTCGTCGTCGACTACCTGCAGCTCCTGACGGGGTCGCTTCGCCGCGCCAGCGAGGGCCGCGTTCAGGAGGTGTCGGAGATCACGACGGGCCTCAAGGCGCTGGCCAAGGAGCTGAACGTGCCGGTCGTGGCGCTGTCCCAGCTCTCACGCGCCGTGGAGAACAGGGAGGACAAGCGGCCCCAGCTCGCGGACCTGCGCGAGTCGGGCTCCATTGAGCAAGATGCCGACGTTGTCATGTTTGTATTCCGCGAGGAGTATTATGTAGAACGCACCAAGCCGGCGGAGGGCACTCCGGAGTTCCAGGACTGGATGGCCAAGATGCAGCTCGTCAGCGGCAGAGCGGAGGTGATCGTCGGCAAGCATCGGCACGGTCCCGTCGGCACGGTGGAGCTGCAGTTCGAGGCCAACGTCACCCGCTTCTCCGATCTGGCCCACGACGCCTACATGCCGGCCAGAACCCACTGAGCTACCACGGAGAGGACGCATTGACGCAAGCGATAGCGAGGACAGGGGGGCGAGCCAGCGCCAGGCCGTCACGGACCCGAGCCGCCCTCCCCTTGTCTGCGCGCGCGGTCCTCACCGTCGACCTCGGCGCCCTGCGCGCGAACTGGGCGCGTCTCAACGAGGTGTCCGGGCGCGCGGAGTGCGCCGGCGTCATCAAGGCCGACGCCTACGGCCTGGGGCTTGCGCCCATAGCCCGCGCGCTCACCAACGAGGGCTGCAAGACCTTCTTCGTCGCCACCGTGGACGAAGGCCGCACGGCGCGCGAGGTGCAGCCCGGCGCCACCATCTATGTACTCGACGGGCTGCTGCCGGGCGCGGAGGCGCACTATGCGGGCTTCGACCTGCGCCCGGTGCTCTCGAGCCTCGCGGAGGTGCGCGAATGGGCGGCCTACAGCCGCACGCGCGGGCGCAAGCTCGCGGCCGGCATCCACGTCGACACCGGCATGAGCCGCCTCGGCATGCCGGAGGAAGAGGTACACGGGCTGGTGCGCGAGCCCGGCCTCCTCGCCGCCATCGACACCACGCTCATCATGAGCCACCTCGCGTGCGCCGACGAGCCCGGCAGCCCCATGAACCCGCGCCAGCGCGACAAGTTCAACGAGTTGCGCGCCCTGCTGCCGCCGGCGCCCGCGAGCCTCTCCAACTCGGGCGGCACCTTCCTCGGGCCCACCTACCACTTCGACGTGGTGCGGCCCGGCATCGCCCTCTACGGCGGCCGCGCGCACGAGGGCAAGCCGAACCCCATGCGCACCGTGGTACGGCTCGCCGCCAAGATCCTCCAGGTGAACGAGGTGGCCCCCGGCTCCACCATCGGCTACGGCGGCATCTACCGGGTGCAGCGCCCCTCGCGCATCGCCACCATCGGCTGCGGCTATGCCGACGGCTTCCTGCGTGCGCTGAGTGTCGCCACCGGCGAGGCAGGTCCCGTCGGATACATCGGCGACTACCCGGTGCCGATCGTGGGCCGCGTCTCGATGGACTTCACCACCGTCGACGTGACCGATGTGCCGGAGGAGCTCGCCCGTCGCGGCCGCTGGGTGGAGGTGATGGGCCAGCGCGTCACCGTCGACGATCTGACCGACCGCGCCGGCACCATCGGCTACGAGCTCCTCTCGCGCCTCGGACCGCGCGTGCACCGCGTCTACGAGGGGGCGTAGTGAGCTGCGCGTCGGGCGGATCAGCCTTCCAACCGGGGCGGACCCGGAATGCGGAGGGCAGGAAAGACAAGTGAATCGGACCTTTGATTTTACACGGTATTTTCGTGTCTTTCTTGAGAGCGAGCCGGCCGATGGCGGATTCCGCGCGTTCGCGCCAATCCGCTCTACAGCGCGTGTGCCCCCTGGGCTGCGGATCAGCGCAACCAGCGAGGCGGGAAGGGATGATGGCAACGAGAAACCCCAGAGGAGCTGCCGGGCGTACTCCGAAATCCACGCCGCGACGCTTCTTTGAGATCACGCCAAACTTGCGCTTTCAGACTGCAGCCGGTTTCTCACTCGAAAACGGGTCGGCGCTCCTACTCAAAGGACAAGCAATCCTCGAGCCCGGGCGCCGGGGTTTTCCGAATTACCCGGAGCCGCCAAGGATAGTCATCGACCCGAAGCTCGGCCGCCATCCGAGCGATTTTGAGGAGTACAGAGAATATTGGTTGATTTCAGATCGTCTCAGGGAGGTCCTGGAAGCCGTGGACTCGGAAGGCTGCGCCTTCGTGAAATGTGACGTACGACATTCTCGAGGACAGCCCGAGCAGGGTCACTGGCTATTCGACGTCTTGCGAATGCTTGATGCGGTCGTCGAAAGCGCATCACGGATAATGATCATCGATGCGGATGGGCGCGGGCGCAAGCATTGTCGGTTGGCGGGCGGCGCACAAATCACTTACCGGCCCGACGTCGTCGATCAGGCTCACATTTTCCGCCTGGCGTTCGGGCCGGGTTATATCTTCTGCGACGAGCAATTGGAGCAGGCCTGCAAGCACGCTGGCATCAAAGGTATCTCTTTTAAGGACGCGGCAAATCTTTAGCTCGCGTGGGGAAATGGCACAGTCGCCGGCAGATCGGCGCACTACGCGCTAACGCGCTATTGCACCCTACGGTCTTGCCTGCGCCTCGTGAAATCTCACGCCACCTGCACGTCCTCCAGCTCGATGTGCAGCCTGAAGCCGGCGGCGGCGGCGATGTTGACCAGCGCGTCGAGCGAGAACTTGTCGAGCTTGCCGCGCATCAGGTCGTTGAGGCGCGGCCGCGTCAGCCCAAGGCGCGCGGCTGCCTCCTCCTGCGCGAGACCCTCCTTGGCTTGCCATGCCTTCACCCGCTCGCGGATGGCAAGGAGGAGGTCGGCGCGAGCGGTCATGTTGGCCGCTTCGGCCGGCGTATCCGCCAGGGCGTCGAAGACGCTATCGAAAGCTTCCACCTTCATTGCTGCGCTTTCCAATCTCTGAGCCGTTTGGCGGCCAGATCGATATCCCGCTGCGCCGATGGGGTCAGACCCTGCGGGTCTGACCCCAGGGCACAACGCTGGTGTCCTGATCATCACGCGTCCGCAGCGCCGACATAGATTAGGTAGCGGTGTGGGGTCAGACCGGGTCAGACCCGCAGGGTCTGACCCCGGCGCGGCGCCCCCGATCCGCAAGCGTCGCCAGGCAGATGATCCGGTACGCTCCCGATGTGTCCCTGATCCTGATCTCCCGGACCGACCACCTTCATCGGCTTCCAGTCGTCCGGATCCAATCCGTTCTGCACCGCGCGCAGCTCGACCCCGGCCCGATATCGGGGACCGTCTGGAAGTCACGGATGGCATCCCGGCTGTTCCCGAGGAACAAGATCCGCGTCATTAGAAGATGTATCCATTTTGATACATAAGCGCAACTGCGGGATACTTGGAACAATAAGAGAACAAGCTACACAACACAAGCCGTAGCCCGGTGTGCCGCCGCGTTCTCCCGCCTTCTCTTCACCGCTGCCATCTCGGTGGATCGGGCGTTGCGCTATGAGTCGGACTCTTCGTTGCGTTAGGCCACAACCCCATCGGACGGGAGCCTCACATGGCCAAGGGCGCGCGCGCGGGCTACGTGTGCCAGAGCTGCGGCGCGGTGGCTCCACGCTGGGTCGGCAGGTGCGCCGGCTGCGGGGAGTGGAACACGCTGGTCGAGGAGACCGACGTGCCGCAGCCCGGATCGGGCCTCGCCCGCGCCTCCAGAGGCCGCGCGGCGGCGCTCGAGGACCTGGCCCAAGCCGGGGGCGAGGTGGCCCGCCGCATCCCGACGGGCCTCGCCGAGCTCGACCGGGTCACCGGCGGCGGCATCGTCCCGGGCTCGGCGCTGCTGATCGGCGGCGAGCCCGGCATCGGCAAGTCCACGCTCCTGTTGCAGGTCGCCGCGGCGCTCGCCAATGCCGGCCGGCGCGCGGTCTACTTCACCGGCGAGGAGGCCACAACGCAGGTGCGCCTGCGCGCCGAGCGCCTCGGCCTCGCCGGCGCCCCGGTGGCGCTCGCGTCGGAGACCAGCCTCTCCAACATCCTCGCCACGCTGGCCGAGGGCAAGCCGCCCGACCTCGTCGTGATCGACTCCATCCAGACGCTCTGGGCCGAGGGCATCGAGGCGGCGGCCGGCACGGTGAACCAGGTGCGCGCCGCAACCCAGTCGCTGATCCGCTTCGCCAAGGCCGCCAAGTCCCAGGGGCCCACCCTCCTGCTGGTCGGCCATGTCACCAAGGACGGCCAGATCGCCGGTCCCAAGGTGATCGAGCACATGGTCGACACCGTGCTCTATTTCGAGGGCGACCGCGGCCATTCCTTCCGCATTCTGCGCGCGGTCAAGAACCGCTTCGGAGCCACCGACGAGATCGGCGTGTTCGAGATGTTGCCGTCGGGCCTCGCCGAGGTGGCCAACCCGTCCGAGCTGTTCCTGGGCGAGCGACTCGCCGCATCCGCCGGCTCGGCGGTGTTCGCGGGCATGGAGGGCACCCGCCCGATCCTGGTGGAGCTGCAGGCGCTGGTTGTACCGTCGGGCCTCGGTACGCCGCGCCGGGCGGTGGTCGGCTGGGATGCCAACCGGCTCGCCATGCTGCTCGCCGTGCTCGACGCGCGTACCGGCATCAGCTTCTCCCAGCACGATGTCTATCTCAACGTGGCGGGCGGGCTGAAGATCACGGAGCCCGCCGCGGATCTGGCGGCTGCGGCGGCGCTGCTGTCGTCCATCTCCAACGTTGCGCTCGGGCCGCACGAGGTTTACTTCGGCGAGATCAGCTTGTCCGGTGCCGTCCGGCCGGCGGGCCATACGGCGTCGCGTCTGAAGGAGGCGGGCAAGCTGGGGTTCAAGCGGGCGATCCTGCCGGCGGCCGGCGACCTGGACGATTCCGCCGCGCGCCTGGACTTATTTCGCTTGACCCATATTAAAGGATTGGTTGATGCCTTGGGACTGTGAGACGGGTGCGCGGAGGCGCTCACGGTCGCAGCATTGCGGGGGCAGTGCCAACGAACAGCCGGCAGGCTCGGGCGCAGAGCCGCCCAGGATGCCTGGCCATCGTCGCAGTCGGATTCCAGTCGAGGGTACCCAAGTCGATGATCGCAGGTATCTCCTATCTCGATGCCGCCCTGGTGGCCGTGGTCGCCATCTCCGGCATGGTCGCCATGTATCGCGGCCTGACCCGCGAGGTGCTTTCCATCATTTCCTGGATCGCCGCCGCAGGCGCCGCGTTCTACGTGATTTTCTCGCAAGCGTGGCTCGCGGACGAGCTGGCCAAGCAATTCGCCGCCACCCCGACCTCGATGCACCAGATCATTGCCAAGATCAGCATCGGCACGGTGGTCTTCCTGGTGGTCCTGGTCGTTGTGCATCTCATTACGTCGCACATCTCCGATTCGGTCCTCGACAGCCGCGTGGGGGCCATCGATCGCATTCTGGGCCTCTTCTTCGGCGCGGTCAGGGGGTTCATCCTGATCGTGATCCCCTACATGTTCGCCGTATCCTTCGTCTGCAAGGACGGCGCAACCCGGATCGGTCGCGGCTGCGAGCAGAACGAGCTTCCCAAATGGGTCGAGAATGCACGCTCCGTGGGGTTGATCCGGCAAACCGGCGGCGCGCTGTTCGGTGTGTTCGACCGGTTGGTGCCGCGCACCGGGCCCTTGGGCGGCGGCAGCGACAAGACCTGAGGCGGCACAGTGGCAGCTGCGCACCGCCCTGTGAACAGCCTGGCAGCGCCCGAGGTTGCCGGGCCCCGCCCCTTCTCGCGGGGGTTGCGGGCTTCTTTTGCCCACCGCGCAGGCGTTCCGCGGCAATAAGTGCCCGTGGCAAAGTGGCATATGTTGTCCTATATGCACGGGCGACTCCGCGCATCTGGGTGCCCGAAGCGTCATGACGGCGGGGTTCCGATCTTGCGCCGTGGAGGCCGTAGGATGGTTTCGTTCCAGCGCAACGCCACGCCGGAGGTTGCCGCTCGGCGCGGCGACGACGACCGCCTCCGCGAGGAATGCGGGGTGTTCGGCGTCTTCGGCCACCCCGATGCTGCCGCGCTGACCGCGCTCGGCCTGCATGCCCTGCAGCACCGCGGCCAGGAGGCGGCGGGTATCGTCACCTTCGACGGCGGCCATTTCCATTCCGAGCGCCGCCTCGGGCTGGTCGGCGACAACTTCAACAAGGCCGACGTGATCGGGCGCCTCCAGGGCCACATCGCGCTGGGGCACAACCGCTACTCCACCACCGGCGACACCATCCTGCGCAACGTGCAGCCCCTGTTCGCCGACCTCGACACCGGCGGCTTCGCCGTCGCCCACAACGGCAACCTCACCAACGCTCTCACGCTCCGCCGCGAGCTGGTGTCCTCGGGCGCCATCTGCCAGTCCACCTCGGACACCGAGGTGATCCTGCACCTCATCTCGCGCTCCCGGCGGCGCCGCATCGTGGAGCGGTTCGTCGATGCGCTCCTGCAGATCGAGGGCGCCTACGCGCTCGTCTGCCTCACCAACGACATGCTGATCGGCGCCCGCGACCCCGTCGGCATCCGCCCGCTGGTGCTGGGCCGCATCGGCTCGGGCTGGGTGCTGACCTCGGAAACCTGCGCGCTCGACATCGTCGGCGCCGAGTTCGTACGCGAGATCGACAACGGCGAGATCGTCGTCGTCACCAAGGACGGCGTCGAGACCCACCGCCCGTTTCCCAGGCGTCCCGCGCGTCCCTGCATCTTCGAGTACATCTACTTTGCGCGGCCCGATTCCATCGTCGGCGGGCGCAACGTCTACGCCACCCGCAAGCAGATGGGGCTGGAGCTGGCGCGCGAAGCGCCGGCCGCAGCCGACGTCGTCATCCCGATCCCGGATTCCGGCGTGCCGGCCGCCATCGGCTACGCCCAGGAGAGCGGGCTGCCATTCGAGCTCGGCATCATCCGCAACCACTACGTGGGGCGCACCTTCATCGAGCCCGAGCAGCGCATCCGCCAGCTCGGCGTCAAGCTCAAGCACTCCGCCAACGCCGCCGCCGTGCGCGGCAACCGCGTCGTGTTGATCGACGACAGCGTGGTGCGCGGCACCACCTCCAAGAAGATCGTGCAGATGATGTTCGAGGCCGGCGCCCGCGAGGTGCATTTCCGGGTTGCGTGTCCGCCCATCGCGCACCCGGACTTCTACGGCATCGACACGCCGCGCACGGGCGAGCTCCTCGCCGCCAACATGAGCGTCGAGGACATGTGCGCCTTCATGGGCGCCACGTCGCTCTCCTTCCTGTCCGTCGACGGCGTCTACCGTGCGCTCGGCTACGAGAAGCGCGACAACCGCACCCCGCAGTTCACCGACCACTGCTTCACGGGCGACTACCCGACCAGCCTGACGGACCAGAACGGCTCGGCCTACACCGGCCAGATGTCCCTGCTGTCCGAGGTGTCGTAGGACGGTGTCAGACCCTCCGGGTCTGACACCATGCACAACGTCATTCGGTGCTGAACAGCTTCATCAACGCGATCCCCACCACGATCAGCGCGGCGGCCAGCACGCGCATTGGCGTCACCGCCTCGCCCAGAACCGCGACCCCGACCACGAAGGCGCCTGTCGCGCCTATGCCCGTCCAGACCGTGTAGGCAGTGCCGAGCGGCAGCGTCCGCATGGCAAGCGCCAGCAGCAGAAAGCTGGCGACCATAGCGGCCAGCGTGATCAGGGAGGGGGTGAGTTGGGTGAAGCCTTCCGACCGCTTCATGGCGTAGGCCCAGACGACTTCGAGCAGTCCGGCGCAGATCAGCAAAATCCAGGTCACGGCTCAAGGCCTCCTTTGTCGGAGCCCAGGCCGTCCTGGACAGTGCTGCCACGGGAGAGAGGACGTCCTCTCGCTTACCAGATAGGCCGATTTCCTGATTATTCAACGCCTATGCCGGACGACCGTCGGTCACGGCATCTCCAGCACGATCCGGCCGCGCACCTTCCCTGCCAGCACCTCCGGCGCGAGGGCGACCACATCGGCGATGGGCCTCGTCTCCGTCATCGCGGCGAGCTTCGCGCGGTCGAGGTCGCGCGCCAGGCGGTCCCAGGCCTCGACCCGGATCGGCTTCGGCGCCATCACCGAGTCGATGCCGGCGAGCGTCACCCCGCGCAGGATGAAGGGCGCCACCGAGGTGGAGAGGTCCATGCCCTGGGCGAGCCCGCAGGCCGCCACGGTGCCGCCGTAGCGCGTCATGGCGAGCACGTTGGCGAGCGTGTGGCTGCCGGCGACGTCGATGCCGCCTGCCCAGCGCTCCTTGCCGAGCGGCTTGGCGGGACCGCTGAGCTCGGCGCGGTCGATCACCTCTGCCGCCCCCAGCCCCTTCAGGTAGGCCGCCTCGCCGGGGCGGCCGGTGGAGGCGATCACCTGGTAGCCGAGCCCGGCCAGCATCGCCACGGCCACGCTGCCGACGCCTCCCGCCGCTCCGGTCACCACCACGGGGCCGGCCGCCGGCTTCACCCCGTGGCGCTCCAGCGCCAGCACGCACAGGGCGGCGGTGTAGCCGGCGGTCCCGATCGCCATGGCCTCGGCGGCGGAGAGGCCGGTGGGCTTCTTCACCAGCCAGTCGCCGTTCACGCGCGCCACCTGGGTGTAGCCGCCATAGTGCGATACGCCGGCCTCCCACCCGTTGAGGATCACCTCGTCTCCCGCCGTGAGCTCGGGATGGCTTGAGGAGATCACAGCGCCCGCGAGATCGATGCCGGGAATCATCGGCCAGCGGCGGATGATCGGCGCCTTGCCGGTGAGCGCGAGGGCGTCCTTGTAGTTCACGGTGGAGTGGCTGACCCGGACGGTGACATTGCCGTCCATCAGATCCGCCTCACCCAGCTCCGTCCACGACAGCTCGGGGCCCTTCTCGGCCTTGTTGGCAACGAACGCATGAAAGCGCTGCATAGGTCCTCCGGGGCATGGACTTGGATCGCGGCGATGCCGGCTCCGGTCGTGCCGGGCCGTCGCCGGTGCGGGCAAAGCGCGGCAATGACAGCGTATGCGCTGTTGGAGTGACTGCACCAGGGTGATTCGGCCGCCGAGGTGGGCGTTGGTGCAGGTCCGCTGTCCGCTCGGTATTTCGCTGCGGAAGTTGGAGGAGCACCCTTCGAACCAAGCGTGAACACGACTGTATCCGGACGGCCACAACCGCTCGCCTGATTGCGCAAACTTTTTTCTTTGCGGCGACGCTTCAGCATCTTGCCGGCGATTGCCGGGGAGCGGTGGTTTCCTATATGAACCTTCGATGAATGCTTGCAGATCTCATCAGATTGTCGCGCGATCATTTAAGTATAAGTGTGTTGTTACTGTGCATCTTTGGTGCGGCATCTGGGAAACTCTCTGCAGATCGGCAAGATGAACAGCCGTCAAAGCCGAATTTTGCTTGGCATCGCCCCGGGCCCTCTCGTAGACTCTGCGTGTGGCGCCGTACCTTCGGGGCCAGAGAGCCGGCTCATCCCGGCAGGGAGGAAGCAACGATGGACCTCAGGATGAGGCTCAACGTGCTCGCCGCCATCATCTCCCTCGCCTTTCTGACGGCAATCGTCGTGGGCATGATCTGAGATTGAGGGAGGCTGCAGCTCGATTTCGGAGCAATGATCGGTCGCAGCGGGTGTGAGACCAATCTCCCGGAAGCACCAAAGGTGCGGGAAAACCTCCCGCACCTTTGTCATTTCTCGCCGAAGCAAAAAAGAGTCGCGAGGCGGCCAGGGGCCGCTCAGGCGGCCGCGCTGCGCTCAGTACTGGGCTCGTAGTTGAGGACCGGGGCCAGCCAGCGCTCGGCCTCCGCGACGCTCCAGCCCTTGCGCCGGGCGTAATCCTCCACCTGGTCGCGCTCCACCTTGCCAACGCCGAAGTAATGGCTCTCGGGGTGGGAGAAATAGAGCCCCGACACGGCAGCCCCTGGCCACATGGCGAAGCTCTCGGTGAGGCTGATGCCGGCCTGCCGCTCGGCATCGAGCAGGCGGAAAGTCGTGCCCTTCTCGGTGTGATCGGGTTGGGCGGGATACCCCGGCGCCGGGCGGATGCCCCGGTACGCCTCGGCGATCAGCTCCACGTTGGAGAGCTTCTCCATGGGAGCGTAGCCCCACAGCTCGCGCCGAACGCGCTCGTGCATGCGCTCTGCAAAGGCCTCGGCAAGGCGGTCGGACAGCGCCTTGAGCATGATGCGGCTGTAGTCGTCGGTCTTGGCGATCTGCTCGGCCAAGGCCTCGGCCTCGCCGATGCCGGCGGTCACGGCGAACGCGCCGATGTAGTCGGCGAGGCCGCTCTCCATCGGCGCCACGAAGTCCGCGAGCGCGATGTTGGCGCGATCCTTACGGTTCTCGCGTGCCATCTGCTGGCGCAGGGTATGCAGCGTCACCACCTGACTCCTGCGCGCATCGTCGGCAAAGAGCGCGATGTCGTCGCCGGTTGCGTTGGCGGGCCAGAATCCGACGACTGCGTTGGCCGTCAGCCACCGCTCCCGCACCAGGCGCCTCAGCATCGCCTGCGCGTCCTCGAACAACTTGCGGGCCTCCGGTCCCACCGCGTTGTCCTCGAAGATGCGCGGATATTTGCCGGTCAGCTCCCAGGTTTGGAAGAACGGCGTCCAGTCGATGTAAGGGACCAGCTCGCCGAGGTCGTAGCCGGTGAAGACGCGCGTCCCGAGGAAGGTCGGCCTGGGCGGTGTGTAGCCCTCCCAGTCGATCTTATAGGCGTTGTCGCGCGCGGCCTTGAGCGGTAGCCGCGCCTTCCGCGCCTCGCCCTTGAGATAGTCCTCGCGGATCTTGACGTACTCCTTGCGCACACCGTCGATGTAGCGGCTACGCTCGCCGTTCGACATCAGGTTCGACATCACGCCGACGGCCCGGCTGGCGTCGGTCACATAGATCGCCTGCCCCTTGAGGTAGTTGGGCGCCACCTTCACCGCCGTGTGCACGCGGCTCGTCGTGGCCCCGCCGATCAGCAGGGGCACGCTGAAGCCTTCACGCTCCATCTCGGCCGCCACGTGGCACATCTCGTCGAGCGACGGCGTGATGAGCCCCGACAGGCCGATGATATCGGCCTTCTCCTTCTTGGCGGTGTCGAGGATCTTCTGCACCGGCACCATCACGCCGAGGTCGATCACCTGGTAGTTGTTGCACTGGAGCACGACGCCGACGATGTTCTTGCCGATGTCGTGCACGTCGCCCTTGACGGTGGCCATCACCACCTTGCCGGCGGCGGGCATGAGGTCGAGGCCGGAGGCCCTCTTCTCGTCCTCCAGGAAGGGTTGCAGGTAGGCCACGGCCTGCTTCATGACGCGCGCCGACTTCACCACCTGCGGCAGGAACATCTTGCCGGAGCCGAACAGGTCGCCGACCACATTCATGCCGGCCATCAGCGGGCCCTCGATCACCTCGATGGGCTTGGCGGCCAGTCTGCGCGCGGCCTCGGTGTCGGCCTCGATGAAATCGTTGATGCCATGCACCAGGGCATGCTTCAGCCGTTCTCCTACCGGCGCATCGCGCCAGGCGAGGTCCTTCTCCTTTGGCCTGGCGCCGGCCTCGCCCCTGTAGCGGCCCGCGGCCTCCAGGAGCCGGTCGGTGGCGTCCTGGCGGCGGTTGAGGATCACGTCCTCGCACAGGTCTCTCAGCTCCGGCTCGATGTCGTCGTAGGGGGTGATCTGTCCGGCGTTGACGATCGCCATGTCGAGGCCGGCGGCGATGGCATGATAGAGGAACACCGAGTGCATGGCCTGTCGCACCGGCTCGTTGCCGCGGAAGGCGAACGAGAGGTTAGAGACGCCGCCCGAGCAGTGCACGTGCGGCAGCCGCTCCTTGATCCGGCGCACCGCCTCGATGAAGGCGATGCCGTAGCCGTTGTGCTCCTCGATGCCGGTGGCGACAGCGAAGATGTTGGGATCGAAGATGATGTCCTCGGGGGGAAAGCCCACCTTCTCCGTCAGCAGCTTGAAGGCGCGCTCGGCGATGGCGACCTTGCGCTCGATGGTGTCGGCCTGGCCCTGCTCGTCGAACGCCATCACCACCACGGCGGCGCCGTAGCGCAGCACCTTCTTGGCATGGTCGAGGAACGCCGCCTCGCCCTCCTTCATGCTGATGGAGTTGACGATGGCCTTGCCCTGCACGCACTTGAGGCCCGCCTCGATCACCGTCCACTTGGACGAGTCGATCATGACCGGCACACGCGCGATGTCTGGCTCCGATGCGATCAGGTTCAGGAAGGTCACCATCGCTTTCTCGGAGTCGAGCAGGCCCTCGTCCATGTTGACATCGAGGATCTGCGCGCCGCTCTCCACCTGGGAGCGCGCAACCGCAAGCGCCGCGGTATAGTCGCCAGCCTCGATCAGCTTGCGGAATCTGGCCGACCCCGTGACGTTGGTCCGCTCGCCGATGTTGATAAAGGCCGCCGCCGCGGAGGTGGTGGTGGTCATGCCTTTGAAACTCCTACCGCGCCGCAGCGACCCCTTCTCCCCTTGGGGAGAAGGTGCCCCGAAGGGGCGGATGAGGGGGCCTTCCTCGACGCGAAGAAGCGCCCACTCACTAACTCCGTCAGACGACTTACGATGAGCCCGCGGACGTGGGTCATGGGCTCGTGTCCTCTCTCCCGAGGAAAGAGGGACCACCTGCCTCGCGGATCGGTGAACAACTCCACCTTGGTCCTGGTACTCACTGTGGGCCGCCTTCCGGGTCGTATGCACCGACGGCCGTTTCCCACTTGGGGTCAACCGGGCCCGATGGTTCCGACGCGGGCCCTTTCCGACGCGCCGCCGCTACCGCCTGGACGTGATCCAACACGCGATCTGTATTCTGCAGAACATCGGGATTCCTGAACCGCATGACCAAATAGCCAAGACTGCCCAAATATCTCGTCCGCACCGCATCCCGGTCCGGTGCTTCGTCATGCTGTGATCCATCCACCTCCAGGATCAGCATTGCTTCATCACAAAGAAAATCAGCGATGAACTTCCCCCGCTGCACTTGGCGACGGAACTTGAGATTGTCCAGTTGCCGATTGCGCAACCGCGACCACAGCCTGATCTCGGCATTCGTTTGGCGCCGCCGCAGGCCTCTGGCGAGACTCGTGAGATCCTTCGACATCCTGTTTGGCTCCACCTGCGCCACAGGCGACCCTTCTCCCCTTTGCGGGACAGCGCCCCCAGGAGGCCGATGAGCGGGCCTTCCTCGGCGTGAGAAGTCGCCCCTCACCAGTTCGGCCAGATGACTTACGTCCGCGCCCTTGGCGTTGTCTCCGTGGTGCGCGAAGAGTTCGCGGACGTAAGTCATGGCCTCACGTCCTCTCCCTCGAGGGGAGAGGGGGAGCGCGCGGCCTGCCCGCAGCCCATTTCCCAAGGGTCCCATACCGTCGCTACCCGTGCACGAACGGCTCGAGGCCGGAGAGGCGCATGCGGGGCTCCAGCTTCGGCACCCGACGTGGTGGGTATACCTCCACGTGGGCCGCGATCTCCGCGATGTGCTCGGGGGTGGAGCCGCAGCAGCCGCCGACGATGTTGACGAGGCCGTCCCTGGCCCAGGGTCCCAGCTGGCAGGCCATGTCGTGCGGGCCCTCGTCGTACTCGCCCATGGCATTGGGGAGGCCGGCGTTGGGATAGGCGATGGTGAGCGTCTCGGCGACGGCGGCGATCTCGGCCAGGTAGGGCCGCATCAGCTCGGCGCCCAGCGCGCAGTTGAGGCCCACGGCGAACGGCTTCAGATGCCGGATCGAGAAATAGAACGCCTCCGGCGTCTGGCCCGACAGGGTGCGCCCCGAGCGGTCGGTGATGGTGCCGGAGATGACGAGCGGCAGCTCCACGCCGGTCGCGTCGAATGCCTGCAGAGCGGCATAGCCCGCCGCCTTGGCGTTCAGCGTGTCGAACACCGTCTCGATGAGCAGCATGTCGGCGCCGCCCTCGATCAGCCCGCGCGCCTGCTCGCCGTAGGCCTCCACCAGCTCGTCGAAGGTGATGCCGCGGAAGCCCGGGTCGTTGACATCGGGCGAGATCGAGGCGGTGCGGTTGGTCGGCCCCATGGCGCCGGCAACAAGGCGGGGCCTGCCGGGCGTTTTGCTTGCCGCCGCATCGGCCGAGGCACGCGCCAGCCGCGCGGCAGCGACGTTGAGCTCGAAGGCCAGGTCCTCCATGCCGTAGTCGGCGAGCGAGATGCGCTGGGCGTTGAACGAGTTGGTGCAGACGATGTCGGCGCCGCCCTCGAGGTAGCCGTCGTGAATTGCCGCGATCGCCTGCGGGCGCGTCAGCACCAGGAGGTCGTTGTTGCCCTTGACCGGCCGCCCGTGGTTGCGGAAGCGCTCGCCCCGGTACGCGGCCTCGTCGAGCTTGTAGCGCTGGATCATGGTGCCCATGGCGCCGTCGATGACGAGGATACGCTCGCCTGCGGCGGCCTTCAGGGCGGCGATGCGTTCTGCGCGGGTCATGCGTCGACGGTCTCCCCGGCGGGGACCGCCTCCGGCCTCAGCCCCAGGAGGTGGCAGATGGCATAGACGAGGTCGGCGCGGTTCAGGGTATAGAAGTGGAACTGCCGGATGCCTTGGTCGACCAGGTCCATCACCTGCTCGGCCGCGACCGCCGCCGCCACCAGATGCGTGGTCGCGGGGTCGCCCTCCAGCCCGTCGAAGCGCCGTGCCAGCCAGGACGGCAGAACGGCGCCGCAGCGTGCTGCGAAGCCTGCGACCTGCCTGAAGTTGTGGATCGGCACGATGCCGGGGATGATCGGCGCCCAGATGCCGTGCCCACGCGCCGCCTCGAGGAAGCGCAGGTAGTGCGCGTTGTCGAAGAAGAACTGGGTGATGACACGGGTGCCGCCGGCGTCGATCTTGGCTTTCAGGTTGTCGAGGTCCGCTTCGACGGTGGGACTGTCGGGATGCTTCTCCGGATAGCCGGCGACCGAGATCTCGAAGTTGCCGATGCGCTTGAGCCCCTCCACCAGCGCGGCGGCATTGGCATAGCCGCCGGGATGCGCCACGTAGCGGGCACCGGCACCCTCGGGGGGATCGCCGCGCAGCGCCACGATGTGGCGCACGCCCGCCGCCATGTAGCTCTGCGCCACGGCGTCGATCTCGGCCTCGGTAGCGCGCACGCAGGTGAGGTGCGCGGCGGGCACCAGGCCGGTCTCGCGCACGAGGCGCGCCACGGTGGCGTGCGTGCGCTCGCGCGTGGAGCCGCCGGCGCCGTAGGTCACCGACACGAAGCGCGGGCGCAGCGGCTCGAGCCGCCGGATCGCAGCCCACAGCGCCTCCTCCATCCTCTCCGTCTTCGGGGGGAAGAACTCGAAGGAGACTGTGATATCGCCGTCGCCGACGAGGCGGCTGCGGCGCTCGGGTGCTCTCTCCATTATGCCATCCGCTCCAGCTTGCGCGTGCCACCTTCGGCGGCGGCGGCCTCCTCGGGACGGCCGGCGAGCCACAGCGACACCGTGAGCTTGTCCCTCTGCGCCTTCGCGTCGGGCGCCAGGTCGCGCGTCTCCAGGATCTCGAGCCCCTGCTCGGCGAGCCACTGGCCGACGAGCGGGCCGGCAAAGCCGAGGCGTTCGTGCGCGTAGGCCTCGCGCAGGAACTCGAGCTCGTGCGGGGCGAAGTCGACGATCAGCAGGCGCCCACCGGGTGCCAGCACGCGCGTCGCCTCGCGAATGGCCCGTTGCGGGTCGCTGAGGAAGTGCAGCACGAGGTGGATGACCACGGCATCGGCGCTGCGATCGGCGAGCGGCAGGTCGTAGATGTTGGCCTGGCGCACCTGGGCATGGGCGAGGCCGGCATGGGCGAGCTTGGCGCGCGCATAGGCGAGCATGGCCAGGTTGAGATCGAGCCCCAGACCCCGGCGGTAGCGCGCGCCGAGCAGCTCCAGGATGCGGCCGGTGCCGGTGCCGAGATCGACCAGGAGGTCGAAGGGGCCGGGGCCCAGTGCGGCCGCGACCGCGGCCTCAAGCTCGGCTTCGGCGACATGCAGGGCGCGGATGCGGTCCCAGTCGGCGGCGTGCGCCTGGAAGTAGGCTTGCGCGGCCTCCTGCCGCTCGGCCTGGATGCTCCCGGCGCGGCGGGCATCGCGCTCGAGCACGGGATCGGACCGGTCGAGGAGTTGCAGCACCTCCGAGGCAACCTCGCGGCCGGGCCCACCTTCCGCGAGCCGGAAATAGACCCAGCTGCCCTCCGGGGCGCGCTCGATGAGCCCCGCCTCCGCCAGCAGCCGCAGATGCCGGCTGATGCGCGGCTGGCTCTGATTGAGGATGCGGGTCAGATCCTTGACGTTGAGCTCGCCCCGGGCCAGCAGCGCCAAGAGCCGCAGGCGCGTCGGCTCGGCCACCGCTTTCAGAACACCGACAGCGGTATGGATACTCAGCACTGCGCGAGGAGCCGTGGTCTCGCTGAACATTTCCCGCAGCATATAAAGATATCTTTATGCGTCAAGGAAAATGTGGGAACCGTCCCTTGCGAGTGGGATGGTTCCAGCTCCTCGAAGTCTTGGCCGTTCCTGCGGCGGCATCTGCCGCTCGCGGGCTGGGCCAGGCCCACACAACGCCACCCGCGACCGGAACAACCCTCGACCCTTTCCGTTTTGGCCATTCGATGCCCGTGAAAGAGGGGAGCACCCCCATGTCCGTTCCCAAGCCACAACGTGTGCTCGGCGCCCTTGTCCTGCTGGGCCTCTCGGCTCTGGTCGCCACCGCCCAGGAGCCGGCGCCTCCACCCTCCGAGACGCCTCCCGCAGACTCTGCTCCGGGGCCGGGACCATCCCCCTACAAGCGCCGGGCGGCGCCGCCCTCCGAGACCCCGGCCGGACACCAGATGCTGGGCTTGAGCGTGTTCTCCTCGGATGGCAGCAGGATCGGCGACGTGAACGCCGTCAATACGGACCCTGACGGCAACGTTACCGCGCTGCGCGTGAGGATCGGGGGCTTCCTCGGGTTCGGGGCGCGGATCGTGGCGATCCCCGAGGGCAGATTTGAGCGCAGCGGCCAGGAAGTCCGGCTCACCTTCACCGCCGACGAGGTCGCCAGGCTGCCGGAGGTCAGGGACGGCCGCTAGCCTCGGCCCCTGCCGCCGGGCAGGGCAAGGTGAACGGACTGCTCCGAGCTGCACCGAAGTGGCCCAATGGCGGGCTGCCGGCGCTCATCCGGGTTCACTGTGGGACGCGGACGATCGGGCTGCGTAACCCGCTGCGGCAATGCCTTTGACGTTCCACCTCATTCGTGGTCAAAAGTGGCTCGACTGTGCGTTCGGACGCAGGGGCTGGGGCCGCCCCGGCGTCGAGAGCCTGCAACGGAGGGGACGAGCAGACATGTCGAGGATTACGGGCACTTTGCGGTCAATCGGATCGCAATGGCGGGCACGCCTTGCACTGGCAGCCCTCTCCGGGTGCCTTTTTGCCGTCTTCGCTCTTGCGGGCCTCACGGCGGCTCCACCGCGGGCAGCCGCTGCCGATCCTGCGGTCAAGTTCATGGCCCAGGTCGGGCGTGACCTGATCGCGGCGGCACGAACGCGCTCCCCCACCGTGATGGCGAGCGTGATCGAGCGTTACGGCGACGTGTCCCATATCGGCCTCTATTCCCTGGGGTCCTATCGCCACATGCTGTCGGCGGACGAGAAGACGACGTACTACACCGGGATGGTGCGCTTCATCAGCCGGTATGCCTCCGCCGAGGCGCCGAAGTATCCCGTCACGCGCGTGGAATGGTCAGACCAGAGCTTCCGCGGGGCCAACGGGGTCATGGTGGATTCCAAGGTGATCCTCGAGGACGGCAGCACCTACGAGGTGCGCTGGCTCCTGGTGCAGCGCGGCGGCACCTACAAAGTACGCGATGCCATGGTGGTCGGCTTCTGGATGACGCCGTTCCTCAAGCAGCTGTTCGAGGAATACATCGCCCAGAACGGCGGCCACCCACGTGCTCTGGTCGCGGCATTGAACCGGTAATACCCGTCATTCCCCGACGGAGCGGTGCACGCCGGAGGCGGGCAACGCTCAGGACCGGGATCTCGTGAGGTACAGCTCGCTCGCGGAGGTCCCGGACAGCTTCGGCCCCGGCTCGGTGGCCGGGGCCTCAGCTTTCGGGACGACGGGTGATGTCTAACGCTTGGCGCGGGCGCCCTTCTTGACGGCGACATCTGCATCCGGGCCCTCGTCGGAAGCTGAACCGCCCTGGTCGGCATCATCATCGGCCTCGTCACCCTCGGGCTCGGCCTGGAGCATCTTGTCGACGATCAGGCCGGCGTTCTGGCGGATCGCCTTCTCGATCTCGGCGGCCATTTTGGGGTGCTCCTTGAGGAACGCCTTGGTGTTCTCGCGCCCCTGACCGATGCGCTCGCCGCCGAAGGAGAACCAGGCCCCGCTCTTCTCGACGAGGCCGGCGCGGACGCCGAGGTCGACCAGCTCGCCGACCTTGGAGATGCCCTCGCCGTACATGATGTCGAACTCGACCTGCTTGAAGGGCGGCGCCACCTTGTTCTTGACGACCTTGACGCGGGTCTGGTTGCCCACCACCTCGTCGCGCTCCTTGATCTGGCCGATGCGGCGGATGTCGAGGCGCACGGAGGCATAGAACTTGAGCGCGTTGCCGCCGGTGGTGGTCTCCGGGTTGCCGAACATGATGCCGATCTTCATGCGGATCTGGTTGATGAAGATCACCATGCACTTGGACTTGGAGATGGAGGCCGTGAGCTTTCTCAGCGCCTTGCTCATCAGGCGCGCCTGCATGCCGGGCTGCATGTCGCCCATCTCGCCTTCCAGCTCGGCCTGCGGCGTCAGCGCCGCGACCGAATCCACCACCAGCACGTCGATGGCGCCCGAGCGCACCAGCGTGTCGGCGATCTCCAGCGCCTGCTCGCCGGCGTCGGGCTGGGAGATCAGGAGATCCTCGACCTTGACGCCCAGCTTCCTGGCATAGATGGGGTCGAGGGCATGCTCCGCGTCGATGAAGGCGCCGATGCCGCCCTTCTTCTGCGATTCGGCCAGGACCTGCAGGGCGAGCGTGGTCTTGCCCGAGGATTCCGGCCCGTAGATCTCGATGACGCGGCCGCGCGGCAGGCCGCCGATGCCGAGCGCGATGTCGAGCCCCAGGGAGCCGGTGGGGATCGCCTCCACCTCGATGCGCTCGTTGGCGCCGAGGCGCATGATCGAGCCCTTGCCGTGCAGCTTCTCGATCTGGGCGAGGGCAGCCTCGAGCGCCTTCTGCTTGTCCATGCTACCCCCTTCGACCACGCGCAGCTGCGGCTTTTCCATGGCGAATCCTTATTTCACGAGTTGCAGGTGGAGGCAAAAACGCGACTCTGGTTATCACCAATGTACACGATTTGTTCCAGAAATGCAAACCCTCCTTTTTGCGCCAGTTTCGGCAACCTCCGCACTCAACTCCCTCGGCTGCCTACTGCCTCGGTGTCAGACCCGGAGGGTCCGTATCCGACACCACCTCCACGGTCAGAAGCATCGAGGGGTGGATCCCGCAGAAGACCTCGTAGGTGCCGGGGAGCGCAAAGGCGATGGTGACGCTCTGCCTGGGCTCCTGTGCGCCGGAGTTGAAGTCGAGCTTGGGATGGAAGATGCGCACGTTGTGCGTGCGCACATCGTCGTTGAGCACGGTGAGCGTGCGTCCTGCCTTGATGCGCACGCGCCGGGGGCTGAACGCCTTGCCGGCCTGACTGACGACCGTGGTATCGCTCAGGGGCGGGGCGGGCGGCGGCTGGCCAGCGCCGACCCACGCCTCGCCGGAGGGCTGCGGCGGCGTCTCGCTGGAGAGGGCCTCGAGGAAGGCGACGAGATCGGCGCGCTCCTCCGCGGTGAGCCTCAGGTTCACGGGGAGGTCCTTGCTGCGCGTGGGGCGCCGCACCCCGCCTTTCTCGTAGTGGCGCACGACATCCTCCAGGGTGGCGAGCGAGCCGTCGTGCATGTAGGGCGCTGTCCAGGCGAGCTCGCGCAGCGTCGGGGTCTTGAAGGCGTGATCGGCGGCACCGAGCGCGATCTCCTTGCCGCGACCCTTGTCGGCGCCGGGAAGACCGATGTCGTAGAAGCTGTGGTCGGTGAAGGCAAAGCCGCTGTGGCAGGCGACGCAGCGGCCCTTGCCGGTGAACAGCTTGAAGCCGGCTGTCTCCGACGCGGTCAAGGCGTCGCCCTTGCCCGCCACCCAGGCATCGAAGCGCGTCGGCGGGGAGACGAGCGTGCGCTCGTACGCAGCGAGCGCGCGGGCAATGTTGCCTGCCGAGAGCTGCGCATCGCCGGGAAAGGCCTGGGCGAACGTGCGGACGTAGCTCGGGTCGCGGGCGAGGCGCAGGGCGGCGGCCTCGAGCGTGGAGCCCATCTCGTCCGGGTGCTCGACGGGAAAATGCGCCTGGTCCTCCAGGCTCCGCGCGCGACCGTCCCAGAACAGGAGCGGGCTGAAGGCGACGTTCCACAGCGACGGCGTGTGGCGCGCCAGACGCTTGCCGGTAATGCCCTTGCCCTTGGGCTCGCCGTCGGCGAAGGAGAGCCTGGGGTCGTGGCAGGAGGCGCAGGCGATGGTGCCGTCGGCGGAGAGCTGCGTGTCCTCGAACAGGCGCCTGCCGAGCGCGATCCTCCCGGGCGTGGGCGCCTCGCCTGCCGGGTGCGGCACGAAGCCGGGTCTTTCGAACCTGGCCTTCAGCTGAGCGAGCGGATCGGCAGCCTGCTGAGCGAGCGAGGCATCGCGCGGCGGGAGGAGCGTGAGGGCGGCGAGCACCGCAAAGCCGGCCACCGCACCTCCCGCAAATGCCGCGAGCGAGCGGCGCGCGGACCTCGGTGCGGAAGGCCTGGCACCCATTTACAGCCTCGAGGTGGCGAGCTCGATCTGCGAGATCAGGGCGGAGATCTCGCCCACCTCAAGGACCGGCTTTTCCGGCGGCATCGGCGCGGGCCACGCGGTCTTGAGCCGGGCGAACGCGGCGCGTGCGCCGGCGAGAGCGGCTGAGTCGCCAGCCGCGGCGGCCTCGATCATGCGCTCGGCCTGCCAGACGAAGCCGCGGCTGTCCTGGTACTCGACGGGCTTCGTGAACCGGCCGCCCTCCATGGAGGCCCCGTACTCTGACTGGGCCGTGCGCAGCACCTCGATCGCCGACTTGACGGCGAAGCTGCGCACGGGGGTCATGAACCGCTTGGCGACGGCGAGGGCGGCATCGAGGCGGCGCTCGACCACGGCGAGCGCCTGATCGTGCGCCCCCTTGCGCTTCGCCTTCACGGCCTGGGCCAGCGCTTCCAGCTCGCGCTTGAAGGGCGGCATGCGGTGCAGCTTGATGTACTTCTCCATCAGGCCGTAAAGTTCCTCCGTCGGGTGCAGGAAATGCGGGAGCGCCTCGTCCCACAGCTCGAGGCTCACGAGCTCCCCGCCGACCAGGAGATGGCCGCGCACCAGGGCGATGTCGCGATAGAAGCGGATGCGTGTGTCCCTGGGGCCGCCGTCGGTCAGGTAGGCCTCGCCGCCCTCGCCGGGCTTGGCGTTGCCCTTCTGCGCCGGAGGAGCCGGCTGGGCATGGTCCTGGTGGCCGGGGTCCTGGGCGCCGAGGTTGCCCGTCGCAGAGGCGCCGGCGATGGTTGCCACGCCGATGCCAACCCAGAGCTTGCGTGTGCGTTTGGCCATGATGGTGAGTGGTGAGATCGTGAGTTTCGGTTTCGCGAGGTTGCCACGCTTCCATTTCACCATCGAGGATGGAAATCAAACGGCCATGACGTCAACCCAATACTCACCACTCACCATCTCACCACTCACCAAGACGTGACCGCATCGGAGCGCGAGCCGCATGATCCTGTCGATAGCCGATGTCCTCTCTGCTGCCGATGTCGCTGCCATCCGCGCCGGCCTCGCGCGGGCGAGCTTTGTGGAAGGCGCCAAGACCGCCGGCTGGGCGGCGCAGGCGGTCAAGGCGAACCTGCAGGCGGCGGACGGCCCGGAGATCGAGGGGCTGCGGGCACTGATCGAGGCGCGCCTGATGGAGAACGAGGTGTTCGTCCTCGCCACCCGGCCGAAGACCGTCGTCGGTCCGCTGCTCTCGCGCTACCTGGCGGGGCATGCCTACGGCACTCACGTCGACAACGCCCTGATCGAGGGGATGCGCACGGACGTGTCGTTCACGCTGTTCCTGTGCGATCCCGGGTCCTACGACGGCGGCGAGCTGATCATCGAGGAGACGTCCGGCGAGGAGGCCGTCAAGCTGCCCGCTGGCAGCGTGGTCTGCTATCCGGCGACAACGCTGCATCGCGTTGCGCCAGTGATGCGCGGCGAGCGTCTGGCGGCAGCAGGCTGGGTGCGGAGCTACGTGCGCGATCCCCGCCAGCGCGAGCTCCTGTTCGACCTGGAGACGGCCCGGCGGCGCCTGTTCGAGCGCGAGGGGAAGACCGCGGAGGCCGATCTCCTCGCCAAGTGCACCGCCAACCTCGTGCGCATGTGGTGCGACGATTGATGCGCTCCGGAAACATCGCGAATGCGACTTCGTCCAGGACTCAGCGACTTGCGATGCCGGTCCGCGCTTCACTCGAGGCGATCTACGCCAATGCCTCGAGGCCTTTGGCTTTCACGATCGAAAGCAGCTTCAGCGCGGCCCCGCTCGGCCGCCTCTGCCCACGCTCCCATTTGCTCACCAGGTCGGTGGTGACGTTCAGATAGCTGGCGAACACCGCCTGACTCGCCCTCTCGCGCTCCCGCAACGCGCGGATGTCATCTGGCGCCAGGTCTTCGACCGTAGACAGGCACAGAGCATCGAACTCGCGCATGGTCGTCTTGTCGATCACGCCGACCTCGTGAGCGCCACGCATGGTAGCGGACTCACCTCACTTAGCGTCGCCATCCTGCTTGTCGGCGGAGGCGGCCTGGAGCTGGCCGTAGTTCTGCACGCCGATCTTGTCGAGGAGGTCGAGCTGGGTCTCGAGGAAGTCGATGTGGCCCTCCTCGTCCTCCAGAAGCTCCTCGAACAGCCGCATGGAGACGAGGTCCTCCTTGCTGCGGCACAGCTCGCGCGCACGTACGTAGAGGTCGCGGGCGTTGTGTTCGGCCTTGAGATCGCACTCCAACACCTCCTTGATGTGCTGGCCGATCATGAGTGGCGTGACGTACTGCAGATTGGGGACGCCTTCGAGAAAGAGGATGCGCCCCACCAGCTTGTCGGCGTGCTCCATCTCCTCGATGGATTCTTCCCGCTCCTTCCTGGCGAGCCGGGTGTAGCCCCAGTTGTCGCACATGCGGTAGTGCAGCCAGTACTGGTTGATGGCCCCCAGCTCGTGCTTCAGCGCCTCGTTCAGAATATCGATGACCTCTCGGTTGCCTTTCATGGCGCTCTCCGATGCTCAATTGCCGCCCTCAACTCGAGTTAGAATAATAGTACACGTCGCAACATGACTCGCCGGTAAACTGCGCCGTTGGACAGCATTGATGTGCTCGATTGCCGCCGGTGGGCGACGGATCAGGCGGCGGCCGTTCCCAGGTCGACGGTCGTCTGGGCCTCGTCGCGCCGGCGGCAGTCGCGCGCATGCGCGGTCGCGATCAGGCGCGCCGCGGGCGTGTCGCGCGCCCGCTCCAGCAGCTGTCCCTGGGCCGAGGCGCTGGCGTAGGGGCAGACGAGCCCTCTCTGGGCCAGCTCGTCGATCTTCTGGTAGATCGTGCTCACCGCCAGCGGGGCGCAGCCGCAGCACACCATCTTCTTTTGCAGGTGCCGGTAGACGAGGCCCGGCGTGGGCAGCGGCGGCTCGCGAAGGCTCAGGATCTCGATGAGCGCCGCCTCGATGTGGGCGTCCGAGATTACGTTGCAGGAACAAACGATCACTTCGGCCCCCCGGTGTGCATCAGTGCCTGGAGGCCGTTGCGGCCGGCATGGCGAGGAGTGAGGCCGCGTCGGCGGACGCCGGCAGCAGGACCTGATCCACCCGGTGCAGTGTGCGCGCGAAGCTCTCCGCGCCCTCGACCACCTCGTCGATCATGGAGCAGCCCAGGAGGGCGAACGCACATGCGCGCATGGCCGGGCAGGCATGGTGCTGGCAGGCGGCGATCATGGCGATGGCCACGCGCTCGTCGTGCCAGAAGCACTCGCACGCATTCGGCGCGGTCTC